>Ga0081455_10004466_pt1 | contig 15668 bp, 9 predicted proteins | sample TabmetS3T2R1_FD_70207 | JGI IMG/M metagenome (GOLD analysis project Ga0081455, IMG submission 70207) | Tabebuia heterophylla rhizosphere microbial communities from the University of Puerto Rico - S3T2R1 | ecosystem: Host-associated > Plants > Roots > Rhizosphere ... | reverse complement strand
ATTATCGGCCAAATTTAGCGGCTCGCGCTCTGGCGACGGGCAAAACTCGCTTAATGGGGCTGGTCGTCCCGGACCTGGTGCATCCATTCTTTTCCCAGATCGCCAACGCCATTTCGAAAGTGCTCAGGGAACAGAGATATAGCTTGGTCATAACGTCCTCCCAGGAGGACCCTGAACTCGAGCAACAGGAGATTGACCAACTTCTGGCGCGGAGCGTCGATTGTCTGTTTATCGCTTCAACCCAGACCGCTCTGGAGAGTTTCCGGCGAATCGAAGACCAGGAAACACCTTATATCCTGCTGGACCGCAAGCTTCCGGGGCTGACCGCGAATTTTATAGGCGTGGACGATGAGCAGGTTGGTTTCATGGGGACGAAGCACCTGATCGAGATTGGGCGCCGGCGGATTGCCCACATCGGAACACCGCGCGTTAGCCCGGCCTTGGGGCGTCTTGAAGGATATCGCCGAGCCCTTCGTCAATACGGCATCCGGGTTCCGGCCGGGTATGTGCTCATTCGGCCTCACGGCGATGACGCCGGCGACGCGACCGGATATGACGTGATGAAAAAACTCTTGAGTCTCAGGCCGCTTCCGGACGCCGTGTTCTGTCACAACGACCCGACGGCTCTTGGAGCGATGAAAGCGATCCTGGATGCCGGATTGAAGATTCCGGAAGACATCGCAATTATGGGCTGTGGCAACGTCAAGTATTCCGATTGTTTGCGCGTGCCTCTTACGACGATCGATCAGGACTGCGAAGCGATCGGCGAGCGGGCGGCCAAGCTCGCCCTCAAGCTGCTGGACTCCAAAACTCTTCCCCGGCCCAAAACCATTCTTCTCAAGCCAAGGCTCGTCGTGCGCGACTCTACCCGCCGTTAATTTGCACATTCGGGCGAGAAGACCGTGCGTATGGAATTCGAGATTATTACCGTCACGGATCGCTCGCTGCTGGCCGAAGGCTACGTCGCGGCCGTGCGGATGGATCGCCAGAGTTCACGATCTCGCCCGGCTCCCGCCATACGAGAGGGGGTTGCGCGAACTGCGGCGAATTGTCACAGTGTGGATAACCAGTAGATCGCGAAATCAATAAGCCGTTGCAGCAACATTCGCCAAAATGTTCTTGACCAGTGCTCACTTTACCGCTAAAGTGAGCATACGCTCTGCTGAATAACTACGGACAAATGGGCACTAATTGGCTGGCTTCGCTGATGAGTAGTCACGAGTCTGCACTGAAGATTATCCGTGTACCATTTCACGCTATTCCGATCTTGGCTATAGATCATTGCGTTGAAATGTTAACTCGCGCCGGATCAGCGCCGCGGGCGGCAGATGGCGTGGCTCCCGCAGAGGGCTATGTGGGCAAGCCACGCTCGCTACTGCCCGCGGCGCTGATCCGGCGATTTGTGGCTCGGTTTACCTTTCAATACGACGGTCAGTAAGCAGGGATAGCGAGCCTCAGTCAGAAAACAGGATAATGACCCTCTTGCTGGGAAAGAAAACCACATATTTGATTGACGAAAAAGATCGTGTCATCCCAAGCGCTAACATTCCACCATCGTCTGTCAGGGCATCGATTCCCGTCGTGCTGAACGCTCCCGCGACGCGCAGTTTTACGGCGCGGGTTCAGAACAACGGCTTCAACTACGCCTTCCCGGCGCATTCACTGACGATCTTGCGGCTGCGGTTAAAATAAAGGTCGGGCGGGGATCGCGTACTCGACTCCGAAGAAGTTCTTGGCCGGACTGCCGCGGCGGCGCCGTTCGATGCGTTGTTCGCCGATGCGCGCGCCGTCGCGTAGCGCCTCACTGTAAACGTTATGAAACTAACTAGCCTGATATGGAAAAGATTAGGAGCAGTGAGCGCCGGGCTTTTCATGCTGGCGGTCTTCATTCTGCCGCATGCGCAGACCAATAGAGAGGCCAACTCGATTTCGACCTACGAGGGCGAGTTTACAGGTCAGGCTGAACCGCCCGCCGAGCCGTTGACCCTCTGGTATCGCCGTCCCGCGCGGCAATGGGTGGAGGCCTTGCCTGTCGGCAATGGGCGCCTGGGCGCGATGATCTTCGGCGGCATCGTCAATGAACGATTGCAGCTCAACGAAGATACGCTCTATGGAGGCGGGCCGTATGATCCGAACAATCCCGAAGCTCTGGCGGCTCTGCCCGAAGTCCGCCGATTGGTCTTCGAAGGCAGGTATAGTGATGCGCGCAAGCTGATCAGTGAAAAGATGATGGCCAGGCCGCTGCGCCAGATGCCGTATCAGACGGCCGGAGATTTCCTGTTGACTTTTCCCGAAGCGAAATCGGTCGGAAACTACCGCCGCGAATTGAACATCGATACCGCCGTGGCCCGCGTCAGTTATACGGTTGGCGGCGTGCAGTTCTCACGCGAAATCTTCTCCAGCCCGGTGGATCAGGTAATCGCCATCCGGCTCACGGCGAACAAGCCCGGCCAGATCAATTTCACCGCCGGAATGCGTACTCCTCAGAATGCATCGGTCAGGGCCGAAGGCAAGGACACTCTCGTGCTACGCGGCGTTAACGGCGCCGCGCGCGGCATTGCCGGCGCGCTCAAGTTCCAGGTCCGGGCGCGCGTGGCGCCGAAAGGCGGGACGATCGAAGCGGCTAACGACGCAATCAAGGTCAGCGGGGCAGACGAAGCCGTGCTGCTGATCGCCGCGGCCACGAGTTACAGGAGATACGATGACGTGAGCGGCGATCCGGAGGCGTTGACAAAACAGACGCTCGACTCCGCGTCCAGGAAGAAGTTCAACACGCTGCGCCAGGCCCACGTCGCCGAGCACCAGCGTCTCTTCCGCCGCGTGAAGCTGGACCTAGGGACCACCGACGCCGCCAGATTGCCGACCGACGAACGCATCAAAAATTTCGCCGGCGGCGCCGACCCGCAGCTCGCCGCCCTCTATTTTCAATACGGGCGTTATCTGCTGATCTCCAGCTCGCGTCCCGGTACGCAGCCTGCCAATCTGCAGGGCATCTGGAATGAAAGCATGGCCCCGCCTTGGGATAGCAAGTACACGATCAACATTAATACCGAGATGAACTACTGGCTAGCCGAGCCCACCAATCTGGATGAGTGCGTCGAGCCGCTGGTCAGGATGATTATGGAATTGGCCGAGACCGGCGCGCGGACCGCGAGAGTCCATTATGGGGCGCGCGGATGGGTGGCGCATCACAATACCGATCTGTGGCGGGCAACAGCGCCGATTGACGGCCCGCAGTGGGGGATGTGGCCGGCGGGAGGGGCCTGGCTCTGTCTGCACCTCTGGGAGCGCTACGAGTATACGGGCGCCAAAGAGTTTCTGGCCCGCGTCTACCCGGCGATGAAGGGCGCCGCGCAGTTCTTCCTCGACACCCTGGTCGAAGAGCCGAAACACCATTGGCTCGTCACCAACCCATCGCTCTCGCCTGAAAATCCACACCCGTTCGGGACCAGCGTCGTCGCGGGGCCGACGATGGACAGCCAGATTCTTCGTGACCTCTTCACCAATTGTATCCGCGCGGCGGAGATTCTGGGGTTGGACAGTGATTTTTCTGCGGAACTGAAGCGGACTCTCGCCCGCCTGGCGCCGAATCAGATCGGCGGCGCGGGGCAGCTCCAGGAATGGCTCGAAGACTGGGACACGCGAGCCCCCGAACCTCAGCATCGGCATGTCTCGCATCTTTATGGGTTCTTTCCCAGCTCGCAGATCACTCTGCGCGGCGCTCCCGAACTGGCCGCCGCGGTCCGCAAGTCGCTCGAAATGCGCGGCGATTTGACGACCGGTTGGGCGATCGCCTGGCGCATCAACCTGTGGGCGCGTCTACAGGACGCGGAGCGGACTTACAATATCATCAAGCTGCTGATCAGCCCCGAACGCACCTACCCCAATATGTTCGACGCGCATCCGCCATTCCAAATCGACGGCAATTTCGGCGGGGCTTCGGGAATAACCGAGATGCTCATGCAGAGCCATGCGGGTGAGATCGAACTGCTGCCAGCGTTGCCGCAGGCATGGCCTTCGGGCAGCGTCAAAGGGCTGCGTGCGCGAGGCGGCTTCGGGATAGACATCGAATGGAAGGACGGCAAGTTGACATCCGCCGTCGTGCGCTCGCTGCTCGGGAATCCGGCGCGTCTGCGCTACGGCTCGACCACGCGCGAAGTGAAACTCGTTAAAGGAGAATCATTCCGCTGGGACGGGCGATCGGTAAAAGAATAGCATGGGATTCGAAGACGATCCTCAACTGGTCTGTCGCATGGAACCGCTTCATCGAGGAACGGTTTCTTTACCAACAAGAATATCAGCAAGGCGCAATTGCTGCGGCTCTACCCGCAGGCGAACGACCTGACGAACGGACGCTTCTTCTAAGCCGATGATCTCTTTGGTAGGCATTGTCGGGATGAAGATATATGATTACGAAAGCCATCATGATTTCGCGGCAGTTCCACGCGCTGCATGCGTCTACGGATCATCCCTTTTGAAGGCAGCCCCCCTGCCGGTTGGCGACCTGTGCGATTACACAGGTAGGCATAGACTGTTTCTATGACGCCAACAAGTTGAATCACAACTTAGCACGCAGCTTTTTATGGAGGACCCTATGCCTAAAGCTAGCTGGATATTGTCTCTAAGACGTTTCTTCACCCTATTCACACCGAGATCTTTAGCGCTCCTGGCGCCATTGGTCATCCTGGCGTTGAGTTTTTCGCCGCTCCCAAACGGCACACTTGATGCGGCGCAAAACCCAAACCCGACCTGGAATGTGGATGCGCCAATCCTTTTCAGAGCCAGGGCGGAACCTTTCGATCATTATGCGGTCAAAGACCCCACGATCGTTTTCTCGGGCGGTCGATACCACATGTTTTACACCGGCGCGAATGCCAGCGGCGGATGGCAGATGCTCTATTCGTCCGCGACAACACTGGATGGGTTCCGAACCGCCGCCCATACTTTCCTGAGCAGGATCGGCGAAGCTTATTTCGCCGCGCCGCAAGTCTTCTTTTTCGAGCCCCACGGTCTGTGGTACCTCGTCTATCAGGACGGGACGTTCGGGGCGGCCTACTCCACCACGACAAATATCGCCGACCCCAATTCGTGGTCCGGCCCGCGATCGTTGGGCATCTCCGGAAACCTGGGCTGGGATTACTATGTGATTTGCGACGACGCCTCCTGTTACATGTACAATACTCCCAGTGACGGTTCGCGCCGCATCTATGTGCGCCGGACGGCCATTGGGAACTTCCCGACCGGCTGGGGCGCGCCGTCGGTGGCGATCACCGACACGTTTGAAGGCACGAACGTCTATAGATCGCTTGCCGACGGCCAATATTATCTGGTGGTCGAAGACCTGTTGGATAACCGGTATTACGAGCTCTGGAGGTCGTCGAGCGCCGGGGGGCCGTGGACGAAGCTCGCCGAAAAATGGGCCTGGCGCGGCAACCTGGTTTTCAATGCGGGGCAGTGGACCACTAGCGTCTCCCATGGGGAATTCATCCGCGCCGGCGTCAACCAGAGACTCGAAATCAATGACATCAACCGGGTCGATTTCCTCATCCAGGGTACTACTCAATTATCCTGTTGCCCTTACCAACAAATCCCCTGGGACCTGGGCGTCATCCGAAATTACACGGGCGGACCAACACCCACGCCAACCCCAGTCGGCGCCGTTCGACGACTACAATCCTTCAATTTCAACACACGATTCATCCGCCACCAGAGCTTTCGCGCGCGGATCGATGAGAATGTTTCGCCCTTCGAGGACTCACAGTTCAGGGTGGTCTCCGGGTTAGCTGACTCGAGCGGCGTCTCCTTCGAGTCAGTGAACTTTCCGGGCCGGTTCCTGCGCCATCGGAATAACGAGATCTGGCTGGACCCCAATGATGGGTCTGCGGGCTTTCGAGCCGCCGCCACCTGGTTTAGACGAGCCGGGTTGGCGAACAGTAGTTGGTCTTCCTACGAGTCCTTCAACTTCCCTGGTCAGTATATGCGTCACTCGAACTTCCTGATGATTTTGGGGACCGTGTCTGGCAGCCTCCAGCAAGCCGATGCGACATTTCGTGAGCAATTGTGATGACTGATGGTCCCGGCTAGAATTGCCGCGAGCTAATGATCATGAGATGGATTGCCGCTTTATGCATAGTTCTGGCGATCGAGAGCGGAGTGGACGTTCTCTCGATGCCCGGTTCTGCCCAAAGGCGGCAATCCGTTCAGAGAACTACTTCAAAAGCTGACCTGCAAGCCCGGCTTTCGGTCGCCGCCCAGTATCGAGAGCAAGGTGATTATGACAGGGCGGCGCAGGAATATCTGAAGCTGATTCAGCTTGCTCCTCGCTTTGCTCCGGCTTATAACGAACTCGGAGTTTGCTATATGCGGCAGGGGAAGCTCGCCGATGCGGCCCGCGCGCTGGAGAAAGCTGCTCAGCTCGCGCCAACGGTGGCTGGCGTTCATCTCAACCTGGGCATCGCCTATTTCCGCCAGGAGCGTTACGACAAGGCCCAAGCGGCGCTGGAGCGGGCGCGAAAGCTGGAGTCCGGCAATGGACAAGCGCTCCATTTGCTGGGCCTGAGTTACGTGGCGCTGAAGCGGTATCGTGAAGCCATCCCGCCGCTCCAACAGGCGCTGGAATTGACTCCGGACGACATAAGCGTCAAATACAATCTGGCCTCTGCTTACGCCAACCAGGGCGAGCTGGAGAAATCAGAGGGCATTCTGGCGGACCTCATTCGCAATCATTCAGATTCCGCCGCCGTTCACTTGCTTCTGGGTGACGCCTATGCCGGCCGGTCGGACGAGTTCGTCCATATCAACAAAGCTATCGAGGAATACAAACGGGCGATTGAGCTCGATCCTCAATTGCCCCTGGCGCATTTCAAGTTGGGCCAGGCGTACTTGAAACTCAGCCGTCTGGATGAAGCCGGCGCCTACTTCAGACTGGAGCTGGAGAGAGCCCCGACGGATCAGCAAGCCATGGTTTTTCTCGCTGGCGTTTATCTGGCCCAGCAAAAACCCGATGACGCCATCGGACTGCTCGACAAACTGCTCAAGCTGAATCCTCGCCATGCCGATGCTCTCTACAATCTAGGGAGGGCCTACTTGCAAAAGGAAGAGCCGTCGAAAGCTGTCGAGGCGCTCAAACGCTCGATCGCTCTGAGCCCCGAGCGTTCGGAGGCTCATTATCAACTCGGACGAGCATATTTGAAGATCGGTCTGGACGAGCAGGGTCGGCAGGAGCTGAACATTGCCCAGCAACTCCAGCAGAAACAGGTCGAACTCGAGCGCCAGAAGATGGACAGGCAGAAACAAACGAAGCAATGATTCATGCGCCGGGGAAGCGATGAGCACGGCCTTTGGCCATCCGCAGCAGATCCTCCAACTCCAGCGGCCTTAGTTCTGCGAGCGGCGCCGGGGCGGGGGGACAATTCCGGCGCCTTCTTTCACAGTGTAGAAACTCCGGGCCGCGAGGTTCGTCAGCGTCTCGATTTTTCCCGACGGCCAGCGGATCTCCACGCGGTCCACGCGCTCCGCCTTCCCCAGGCCGAAATGGAGCCGGAGGTCGTTTTGCGAAAGATAACTGCCCCCGCTGCGGACCTCGTCTACCTGGGACAACTTTCCCGTCACGACTTTCACGCGCGCCCCCAACGCCAGCCGGTTGCCGCGCGCTCCTATCAGTTCGAGCGTGATCCAGTTGTTGCGATTGCCGCCGTCGTTGCGCAAGATCAGGGGCGGGCCGTCCAGGTCGCCAACAACGATGTCAATGTCGCCGTCGTTGTCTAAATCACCGAACGCCGCGCCGCGACTGACGCGGGGAACAGACAGGGCCGCTCCCACGTCGCGGCCGGCCTCACGAAACGTCCCATTGTCTTGATTGATGTACAGCAACTTGGGCTGACGATATTTCGCGCCGATGTCGCGCGTGTCCACCTGAGGGTAGACGTGCCCATTCACCACCAACAGATCAAGCCAACTGTCGTTGTCCAGGTCGAAGAACCCCGTGCCCCATCCGACGTAGGGCAGACTGCTGGGGGCCGTGCCCGAGGCATAAGACACATCGGTGAACGTGAGCTTGCCTTCGTTACGATAAAGCGTGTTGTACTCTTCAGAGAAGTTGGTGACGAAGAGCGAGAGACGGCCTGCATGCAGATAGTCACCCATAGCGATTCCCATGCAGGCTTGTGTGGACCCATTTTCACTCACGGCCACTCCGGCCACATAAGCGATTTCACTGAAGCGCCCCCGCCCTTCGTTCCGGTAGAGGAAGTTTGGCGTCGTGTCGTTTGCCACGAATGCATCGGGCCGGCCATCCTCGTCGAGATCGGTCCAGACCACGCCCAACCCGTAGTAGCCGTTCGGATCGCTGACGCCGGCGGCCTTTGAGACATCGGTGAACGTCCCATCGCCGTTGTTGTGGTAGAGCGCATCGCCTGCGCCTTTCAAACCTTTGGGGCCGCATTGCACGGCCAGGCCGCGATACTGGCAGTTCACCCCTTCGCCGAATTTCGGCAGGTCCCCCAGGCGGAAATCGACGTAGTTTGCCACCAGCAGGTCCACCCAACCGTCGCCGTCGTAATCGCCAAAGGCGCATCCGGAGGACCAGCGCGGGTCGCCGACCGCGGCCTCCCTGGTCACCTCGGCGAATGTGCCGTCGCCGTTGTTGCGGTAGAGCGTGTTCGGTCCGAACGCGGTCACATACAGGTCCGGCCAGCCATCGTTGTTGTAATCTCCCACGCAAGCGCCCATCGCCCAGCCGGCGTCGCCCACGCCCGCTTTGTCGGTGACGTCGGTGAACGTGCCGTCGCCATTGTTATGGTAGAGCTCAGACCGGACCTTCCGCCCGGCAAGCGCCATCTCCACCGTGGGCGCATTGGTAAAATAAATGTCGAGGAGGCCATCGCGATCATAATCGATGAGCGCCACGCCGCCGCCCATGGATTCGACGATGTACTTCTTGTCTGGTGAGGAGACGTGGAAGAACTTGATGGCTGTGGATTGGGTAATGTCAGTCAATTGAGGGAGTGCCTCCACCGGACGGTCCTGACGAAGGCCTCCCAACAAACCAAGCAGCGTTACGGCGCCGATGAGATAACCCCTGGCTGTCGCTGTGATGTTCGTCGACATTCCCGCAAAATCGCTGCCGTTACGTTACTGTGACCATACCGTCAGGTTAGATCTCCCGCTGCTTTGAAACCCTTCGGTCGCCATTATCTGGTAAACATGACTCCCCAGATTCAACCCTACATTCCTCCACGCGTTAACGTGATTGGCAAAGGTGATGGTTTGGTTGCTCCCGGTCGGCCTCTTCGTCCTACGGACACTCCAGTACTGATAAAAAGTTCTAGTGCCGTCAATGGAAGGCGCGTTGACTCGCTGGGCCCGATATATGTCGTATGTGGCGCCATCAGTGGTAACGGAGCCTATTGGCGTTCCTCCAGGCGGTCTAAAAGTGCCCCAGCTGTCAACGACGTAATATTCTATAAGTGGGTTTCTCGTCCACCCATAGAGGGCCAAATATGCATTGCCGTTCGGCTGCCAGATGCCGGCGTTGTAGCCTACCCTCCTACTTGATGATCCGGTACTCCAGCCTTTGCCGACAACCATATTCCCGGAACCCAGATTCCAAGTTACATCGTAATTGCCGCCAGAGCCCATAGTCATGCATGCCGACCCGGTGTCCTTCCAAAACGAATAGAAGAATCCGTTGTTGGTTCCAGTTTGATTGCTGCATACGGTTTGGGCGTATGACTGTTGCGTTACGCCAAACAACAACGCGGACGAGAATGCTAGTAGCAGCGCATTTCTGGATAGTTTTTTCAGTTCCATTGTGATCTCCTTTCCATAGCAAACTGGCGACCCCACCCCGGAGTCGCCCCCCGTTGTTCCGGAGGCCGGCCACAACTCGGCCCGAGTTGCGGCCGGCCGCCCACGAATGCTGCGCGAGTCCGCCCAACATCAGAAGCCCAGCTTGAGGCCGAACTGGATGATGCGCGGGTCTCGCGCGCTGGTCACGCTACCGAACGCTCCAGACCCGAAGGTCGTATTGATGCCGTTAAAGCTGGCATGGTTGAAGATGTTGAAGAACTCCGCCCGGAACTGCAGGTTCACCGATTCGGAGATGCGGTTGTTCTTGAAGAAGGACATGTCCCACTTGTGGGTCCCGGGTTCGCGGATGATGTTGCGTCCGGCGTTGCCGAAGAAACCAGGCGCCGGCGCAGCAAAGGCCGCCGTGTTGAACCACTTCTCGACGGTCCTGGGTCCCTCAATCTGATTGCCGACCAGATTGGGCCTGGTAGCCAAGCCGTTGGAACCGGTGTCGATGCCCGGCGAGGACGCCGGCCCGCTGGACACGGTCGTGATTCCAGAGATCTCCCAGCCGCCGAGGATTCGGCCCACGGCGCCGTGACGCCCCTTGAAGAAGGGCAGTTCGTAGATGTAGTTGATCGACAGATTGTGCGGGCGGTCAAATCCGAGCAGTCCGCGTTCGGCCTTCATGTTGTAGGAATCCTGCGGCAAGGCATTGACACTTCGGCCATTGCTATCGAACACATCCCCAATGGCTCGTGAGAAGGTGTACGCGAGCTGGAACTTGAACCCGGCAGCGAACCGCTTGTCAAAATTGACTTGCAACGAATGGTAGGTCGAGGAACCGGTGTTTTCCGACTGACGGATCGTGGACCAGCCCCTATACGGACGCAACGAATCGACAGAGATCGTGTTGCCATTCAAGAGCGGATTGAAATCGAGTCCGCCAAAGCGGAGCGGCTGGTTGATGTTGCGGGCGTGATCCAGGTGCGTCCCGCGGCTGCCAACGTAGGCGATCTCCAGACCGGTGTCCTTGAACAGCTCGTGCTGGATACCCAGGCTGTAGGTTTGCGCCGTCGGGACCTTGTACTGGAAGTCATAGCTGAAGAGCGAAACTGGTGTCGGTGGAGCCGCCGCGCCACCACCGGGATTGTTCAGCGGAGGATTGGTAATGTTCGCCGTCTTCGCAAAAGGCGGGTTGTTGACGAAATCGTAGATGTCGTTGCCCTCGACCCGGTAGTAGCCGATGCCGTAGCCGCCTCGGATGACCGTCTTGCCGTCTCCCCAAGGATTCCACGCGAAGCCAAACCGCGGGGCGAAGGCGTTCCAGTAATTCTTCACCATTCCTTTCGGAATGCCCTCGCCGGCGTTCACGATCCCGTTGCCCAGAATGTCGCCCGAGCCCGGGACAATAGTGCCATCCGGGTTGACCCTGGGCGCTCGGCTGGCGCTCCACTTCTCAGGAACAAAAGTGGTGACCTCGTTATCTCTTTCGAAGATGTGCGGGATGCCGAACCACCGCACGCCCAAATTGACCGTCAATCGCGACGAGACTTTCCAGTCATCCTGGAAGAACGCCTCGATCTGGTGGTATCGGTAGCGCCCGGTGCGCTGAATATCCAACTCGGAGTACGAATTGGGCATGCCGAGCAGGAAATCCGCAATGGCGTTTCCGGTGAACGACCCATTGAAGGTGAAATTCCCCTGGGTGGGACCGAAGGCGTCCTGGTCTTTGATCTGCCACTGGTAATGGCCGCCCATCTTCAGGCTGTGGGCGCCGGCGACGTACCCCAACGTGTCGGACCACGTGTACACCTGATTCTTGTTTTTCCAGGGCCACGAACCGGCGCTAATGTCACCCCAGCCCTGGGAGAAGTCGATATTGGGGATGCGATTCTCGCGGTTTTCTGGAAAGAGTTCGGCGACGCTCAGTCCCGAAGGCCGCGTGGCGGGTCCGTTCAAGCCAATGGCTATCTTGTTCGCCGCCACGTTGAAATTGAATTCGTTGAGCGTCTTGGGACTGATGGCGTGGGTCAGCTTGGTGATCAGGTTCTTCCCAGGACTTGCAATCGTCGCGTTCACCGTGGGGAAAGCGGATCCGGTCCACAGCGTCGTCACCGGCGTGTCATCGAAGGTGTCCTGAATGTAGCGAACCATGACATTGATTCGCTCATTGAAGTAATGGTCGCCGCGAATCAGCTCCTGGCGGAAGTTGGTCGGCACGCTGGGCGACGCAACATAATTGAGCGCCTGTCCGCCGCGATTGGGCAAGGGAATGACCTGGTTCAACAAAGCGCTGGCACTGGTATTGATGCGACCCGTTGGGATGATGTTACCCGCGAACGGCAGTTTCGTCGTCGGGTCGATGATCTGGACCGCGCTGCTCGTAAACGGATTGTTGAGATTGAGCAGCTCGCTGAAATCACCGCGACGCATGGCCTCCGTCGGAGTTTGCGCTTGTACGGTCGTCCCACGACGAATGCGCCGCCACTCCTGAGACCAGAAGAAGAAGTCTTTGTCTTTGGCCGTGTTGTACTTGCCGGGTATGAAGAGCGGCCCGCCCAGGGTGTACCCGAAGTTGTTGTATCGCAGCGGCGCGCGCGAAGCCGCGAAGAAGTTCCGAGCATCGAACACGTCATTGCGGACAAACTCGTAGGCGCTGCCATGAAAATCCTTTGTACCTGAGCGCGTGACCGCCAACACGTTCGCTCCCCCGGTAGTGCCGAATTCCGCGCTATAGTTCGAGCTGAGAATTCTGAACTCTCCGATGGCCTCCATCGCCGGGTATGTGCTCAATGAATTCTGGTTGCCGACGTCGGTATTCTGCGCCCCATCGACCATCCAGCCGCTATAACCCTGGCCCAGGCCGTTAAATGTCACGCCCTTGCTGCCCGTCACGCCGACGCCTATCGTATCCGCCCGGCTGACGCTGGAGGCGCCCGGAACCAGTTGCGCCAGTTGGACGAAGTTGCGCCCGTTGACGGCTAACTCCGTGACCTGATTGCCGGAGATGAGGTAATTGAGCGCCCCGGTCTCCGTCTGAACCACTGGCGTCTCAGAGATAATGGTCACCAACTCTGAGACCTGGCCAACTTCCATCACAATGTCAATGCTCAACCGGTCAGCTACGTTCAGCTTGATTCCCTTGTGGGTGAACCGCTTGAAGCCTGTCATTTCCGCTGTGATGTCATAAACGCCAATAGGAAGAGACTCCGCGACGTAGCGACCATTGTCGTCAGAGGTAATATCCCGTGTGATCCCCGTTCCCGTATTGGTGATTTTCACTGCGGCCCGGGGCATCACCGCTCCTGTCGCTTCCTTCACAACGCCAACAATGGCGCCCGTATCTTGCGCATAGCCGACGCCACAACTGAGCAGCACGAGCAAAATAGCTAATGAGAAGATTCTCGATCCCTTTATGTACATTGCTGATAACCTCCTTGTGAAGTGAGTTCCTTCGAGTCTCACTTCATTCTAGGCGCAGCGCAACTGACTGGATTGCGCTCCGCGGCCAACTTCTCAATATTGGATAGCCCCACACAAAGCCCAGAGCGACAAACGGTGGGGCACACTGAAAGCTAAACACGAGAGCTAATGTGCTTGGTTCTAGAAGAATAAGGATTTAGTTCGACCAAAGAACAAATTACAGCAATGAAGAATGCCAATGGACAAGTGCAAAACTAAAGTTGTTCCTGTGCTACGCTATGTATATACTATCTATAAATGAAGGTTCCTCAGTGTACGACAATTTATAAGAATTTCAAGCGCTGTTTCTTGCCAAGCGGCTCACAGAATGCAGGATTCCATCAGGTGAGCACATCGAGAGTTATAGTATTGATTCTGAAGAGAATAGATTTAGTTCGACTAGTGAACCAATTACATTTGATAAGAATTCCAGATTCTGGTGGTGTCCTAATCCACCTGCGCCTGAATCTGGTCACGTAGCGCCGCTTTGAAGCCCGGTGGCCTCCAAGCGCATTGAATAAACGCCCAGCAAAGCGATCGTAAACAGGATAGGTAACGTGCTAAACGAGTAATTTTCAGTGCAGACTCGCGACTAATCATCAACGAAGTCAGCCGGGAGTGCGCATATATTCATAGCAATTTAGCAGATTATATACTCACTTTACCGCTAAAGTGAACAAAGGTCAAGAATATTATCTTCCCACGCCGGGAATACTCCGCCCACAGCCGTTAGGCTTGGATGGAGATGAGAGGCGCTAGTCGCTACCCTGCTCCTCGATGTACTTCCGCAGTATTTCGATAGTCGTCCCGCCTCTACTAATCAGGCAGTAGGAGCGATGCCAGAATACCGGCTTCCGGTAGATGCGATTCAAATGCCCTCTGAAATCCCTGCGGGTGAGTCTGGAAGAGATGATCTTTAGTAAGCCTTCGGCAGATTGGTTTGACATCCTGTTTGATGCGCTGCGCCTGCTCACTGAAGGTTCACGTTTCACAATGCGTCCTCGCCAGGCTCTACAGGAATGGCGTAAACCGATTCAACAACTAACGTTGCGGCTTGGACCATCGCAGCGCCCTTGAGCGCGACTCGCCACTCGGCTTGCTCGGGAACGTCGATGACTTCGGCTATCGTGGAAATGCGACGAGGGCTCCAGGCGCCGGGTATGATATCAAAATAGAGTGTCCAATTGACTTCCTCTGGTCGTCCCACATCTCTTTCGAGGTCGAGCCAAAATGTGTGGACCGTTTGGGAGGAGATCTCCCAGATTCTTCCGCTTAAGCGCACACAGGTTGGATTACGCTCAACCACGCGACAGAACTCGACGCCATCCGACGCGCTCCACGAGTCCCAGATGTCTGCTCGGTAGAGCGCGTCCGCAATGAAGTTATCTAGTTTGTCTGCCGCAGCATTCTCCTCCGGAATAAGTACGAACAAAGGATCGGTCTCTATTGTCATGGGTAATTTCCTATGCTCATAACCAAACACTTAACGGCTTGCGATAAATACTATTCTCAGTGTCCATGCGGCAACCTGACATGGCGCATATAGTTTTCTCGCCTGCGCCGCAGCGCCGCAAGGACACGTCCTATTTTTACGCGTATTGGCACAGGACATATAAATGTGTCAGTTCTGTAACCAGGCATGATCCGGAAAATTACAGATACGTTTCAAGTTGACAGTTTGGCATGAATGGCCTAGATGGCGCTTCTGGGGTAGCCGATCTCTTCTATGTCCGTTTGTAACTACGTCTTGATCACTGGCCGCTTTCGGTTGGCCGTCATCCGACTTCTCCGATTCGGACGCCTTCTCCTGGCCTTCGGCCTTTCTCGCTTGATGTCTCTCTGTCCGCTTGCCGAAGATCATCTCACGTAGCTTTTTGATCGACGTATTCTTCCGTTGGAGCAGTTCCACCAGGGTCAGGACGGTTCTTAACAGTCGCTCAACTTTCTCTTTGGCTCGCGGGTCCAGATTCGTTCCTCGAATCTGCTCGATCAGATTCTCGATTTCGGCGGGATTGGTGCGAGGAGTCTCGTCCTCTTTGGCCATGGTCGGTCGCTCACCTCTTCATCTGGGATGACAAATACTTCGACCAACCATTACCACAGCTCGCGATTGATTGGGAGGATTCATCGGCCGATGCACACTTTTTTCTCGAACGCACGCCGCCCCACCGAAGGAACACCCTATTGCAAAAGTAGTTTGGGATAGGGGGAGCGGATCGACAACCGTAGCGCAACTGTCTAGTTTGCGCTGCTTCGATAGTTTGCCGCTCGATGAAGCAGCGCAAACTAGACACCCAAATTTAGCCCAAATAGAGCTACAAATCGTAGCTGATAAATTGGGTTAAACGGTTCCAAACAGGGCATTTTCAGCTAGAAAGCTGAAAAAACCTGCGAGGAACCGCGATGGACGAACA
>Ga0081455_10004465_pt1 | contig 15672 bp, 19 predicted proteins | sample TabmetS3T2R1_FD_70207 | JGI IMG/M metagenome (GOLD analysis project Ga0081455, IMG submission 70207) | Tabebuia heterophylla rhizosphere microbial communities from the University of Puerto Rico - S3T2R1 | ecosystem: Host-associated > Plants > Roots > Rhizosphere ... | reverse complement strand
GCTCGACGACCCAGCGTGACAGGTAATCGCGTCGTTCAAGCGTCAGCGCCCGTAGCTCCTGGGGTGATTTGCCGGCATAGCGCTGATAGATCTCGGCGATGAGGGCCAGGTAGTGCACCAGGGTGCGCAGCTTGGCCGTCGAGCCCAGGTCCAGGCGTATGCCATCATTGATGTCGAGGGGCTGCGTGTAATTGTCGGTGTTAACGCGCAGCAGATTGCCGTGTGGACGGTGCTCGTACAGCGTGAAACTATAGACGACACGGCTCAAGTCCTCCTTGCCGCTAAACAAATGCTCGCCATAGAGGCCAGCAGCACGCGCATACTCGGGCTGGCTGAGTTTCTGGAGCGCTTCGGTTACAGCCTGTTGGGTGGCTGTGTCAAGCGTACTCGTGACGGTCACATCGAAGCGGTCGAGGTCATAGAGGCTGGCAACACCCAGGTCCTGCGCGAGACGAGCCCGTATGGTGGTGGCGGTCTTATGGCTCGGGAAGCGGCTGGTCTCTGCCAGCAGGCCAGAGGAGCGCAAGGAAATCTGCACGTCCAGTGCCGCATCGCGCAAGGCGACTGGGATCACATCCTGCGCCGCCATGAGACGTAAATAGCCATCGACCAGGGTCTGCAACGCCGCGTAGCCCTCGCCGAGGTACCAGGCTGGACGCCGCTGTGCGATGAGCAAGCAGAGGATCTGCCGATAGACGGTCGCCTGCTCAGAGCTCACGGGGCCGTCGGCAGTGAGTGTATCTGCCCGTAATAAGCGGTTCATCAGCGCAAAATCCGCACCATACCACGCCCACAGGCCGTCGCCGAGGCTATGCACTTCACCGTAGCCAGGGATGGCGCCGAGCGGCACGGAGTTGAGGTACGCCAGGGCGGTCTCCCGCCGCGCCGGTAGGGTATTAGGGCCATCCAGATAGGCGCGTATGGACGCACTCCCCATCTGACGGAATTTCTCCACGACTGAGCCCGTGCGTCCATCAGATGAGTGGCGGAATTTCTCGAGTTGTGTCGCCAGGGTACTCCCGCCAGACCTGGAGATGTGGAACGGCAGCACACGCAGCAGCGTGTGGGCCACTGCCAGCCCGAAACGGTCCCATTCCACCGCCGGGTTGCGTTGCGGATAGCGTGCATCGAAGAGTTCGCGGTTCTCAATAAACAGCAACGTCTGCAACACGATCGGTGGGATATCGTCAAACGTGCGGTAGACGTGTGTGGGAATAGTGAGACTGTACACCACCTTGCCGGCCTGATCGAAGAGGCGGAGGCCGGCCTGCATCTTCTCGTGGTATATAGGAAAGAAGCCATGATCGACCACCTGGGCCAGCTTGGGGGAGATGCGGGCCTGGGCAGTGATGACAAAGCCGAGCGTACGTAAGCGCTGGAGAAAACCGGGGAGACCCACGTAGCCGAGGCGCAGATCGTACGGGCCAGTTGTGGGATAGCGGATCAAGGGACTGGGTCCAGGCTCCACGGCAAAGGAAAGTTGGCTACCGAGCTCTGAGAGATAGCGAGCTTGCAGAGTCGAGGAAGGCAATTCATCGCGCAAGAAGAGGTAAGCCTCCACTCCCAGCGCTATCAGGATCATACCAAGGACACCAAGAATGATACGCCCCCACGGCCAGTGGCGCCGTCGGCGCGGTGGGGCAGGACGAACAACAGCGTCTCTAGTATGTACGGTGGCAGACACGACCTTCATGATGCTCATACAAGCTTATAGTAAGTGGCAGGGATGGCTAGGAAAGCCAGCAGCCGATGTCGTCGTTGCAATGGCAGGCGGCAGATTTTCATAGCGTTAATGAGCATGGCGAAGAAACCGTGATATCCTTCTCCGACCAGCGCAGAAGGCTTACCCTCTCCCCAGAGAACTATAGCTTAAAGGATACCAATTCCTGGATAACCAAGCTAGCCAATTTCAGCGTCTACATGAACATATTGGTCTAGTGGTGCAAGGCGGAGCGTGGCTGGGAGGCCAGAATTGAGCCTCGATGAAAAAGGATGGTAGCAGTATCCTTCGAGGAGGCCGCATACCAAAATGGTTATAGACTGAGGAGTCACCTATGCGAGACCATTGCTATCTCCTGCTAACATTGTTGCTGGGCACGTTGACCCTGACTTGCTGTGCGCGCCGCTCCGAGCCCATCGACACCCGCCAGCCCGCCCTGATCCACCCTGGGATGACGGAAGCCGAGGTTGTGCAGCGTCTAGGACCGCCGGCACTAATCACGGAGCAGCCCTCCGCGCCTGTGCAGGTCCCTACCCCTACGGGCATCGAGTTCCGCGAGAAGCGTCGTTACACGTATTACTATCTCGGCCCGTCCCAGGATCTGGACACGCTGATCACCTTGGAAGATGGTGTGGTGATTAATACGGGCAAGGAGACGCGCTGAGGACTTGCCTACAGCCTCTGTCCCCTCGCCTCTGCGGAGTGAGGGCCACGCCATCGCGACACGGCCCCGGGGGCCGAGGCATCATGACTCCGGGTGCACGGGCCTTGGCCGTTGGTACACGGTGATGGCGCCTCGGTGCAGGTGAACTGGGGCGTCCAGGTCGCGGGATCGGGCCTGGCAGGTGCACTGCTGCAGCTGCGCCTGGACCTGCCCGATCGCGTTATCGAGGTTATCGATCAGGAGATCGAGGAGCGTTGCCAGACCGTCGGACTGCATTTCGGCGACGACCTGGAGTGCCGTCTTGCATCGGTCAAGCTCATCAATAATTTGCATGCTAGGCATATGCCTCTCCTTCAGATGGTGGGCAGGATGCACACCCTGCCCTGTATGGCTACGGAGCTTATTACCAGAGATCTATCGGCAACTTGGGGGGAGGAACATAAACTCGTCTTTTTCAGTACTGATACGTGCAGGACTATGAACCGTTCGCGCTTTCTCGCTTGACCTGTGGCAGCCCTTTGCGTAGAGTCGTATGGGTTATGCCAAGTACATACGTAAGGGAGCGTCATGATACAGACTCTGGAGCAGCCGGTCATCCGTGGGGTGCGATTTTTTCTGGCCCACACACCGGGACTGGTACGCTATGGCTCGAAACCAAGCCGTGACATTGCCCGCGACGCCACCATAGCCGACGCTATCGCCGCGCATCTGCGCAGCTATGAAGTAGCGGTGGCGTATCCTCCCAATCGCGCTTTTCTCGGCCACATACATCCCGATACACTCGCCGCCGTGCCACAGCCGTGGTTTACCAGCGCTGCCCCAGGCACGCGCTGGGGCGCGCACGGGGAAATCATGCCGGAGGAAGAGTTTTACGGGGTCTTGAAGATCTGTGATGCCTTTGATCTGATGCACCTCGAAGCCGGCTTTGTAGAGGAAGCACGTGCTGCTCTGTCGCCCCACCCCTTACTGACCCCGGCGGACCTGGAGCGGCTCGGGACAGGGTTTCCAGAAGCTGACATCGTCGCGCAGTGCGGGGGGAGCACGCCAGCTCTGCCGCTCTACTTGCGGAACGGGCGCCTCATCGGTTGCATGCAAGCGGCACACGAGGAAGACACCTCTCTGGCAGCCGATGTGCTGCTGGAAAATCTCACCTGTAAGGCCTCGGCGGTAATGGCCATGCGGACCCTGCTGGTTCAGGAACAGCTCGATCCTCTGGCGCTTCCGTATGTACTCAACAGCGGCGAAGAGGCGGTGGGTGACCGCTATCAGCGCGGTGGGGGCAACCTCGCCAAGGCGGTCGCAGAGATGTGCGGATGCCAGGCCGCTACTGGTGTAGACATTAAAGGCTTCTGCTGTGGGCCGGTGCATGCCCTGACGGTGGCGGGCAGCTTAGTGAGCTCGCGCGTGTTCTCACAGGTCGCCGTCGTGGGTGGCTGTGCCCTCGCGAAGCTGGGGATGAAATATCGCGGTCATCTGCAGCATGACCAGCCCATCCTGGAAGACGTGCTCGCAGCTGTGGCCATTGTCGTGAGCGCTGATGATGGGGTGTCACCCAGGCTGCGCCTCGATGCGCTGGGACGACACACTGTGGCGGCGGGCTCATCGCAAAAGGCGATTTTTGAACACCTGGTCAGCCAACCCCTGGAACGCTTAGGGTTGCACTTTACAGACGTCGACAAATACGCCACGGAGCTGCATAACCCCGAGGTGACCGAGCCAGCTGGGAGCGGCAACGTGCCGCAACTGAACTACCGCGTCATCGCTGGGCTGGCGGCCATGCGCAAGGAGATTACGTCGGCCCAGGTGCCAGCGTTTGTGGCTACACACGGCATGCCGGGCTTTGCACCCACGCAAGGCCATATTGCTTCTGCTGTGCCCTTCCTAGGACATGCGGTGGATGGCCTGCGAGACGGGGGTTTGCAACGTGTCATGTTGTTGGCCAAGGGTAGCCTGTTTCTCGGACGCATGACGCAGATGGCCGACGGTATGTCGTTGCTGCTGGAGCGCAACGCAACCGGCAGCAGTGAGGAGAAAAAACCGTGAAATTACAGGGGAAAAAAGTTATTGCGTTGGGAGAGCGTGACGGCGTGCAGGGCAGTGCTATTGCTGCCTGTGCGCAGAGCGCTGGGGCAGAAGTGGTGCTGGAGACCACCTACTGCTTTGTCTGAACGGCTGCCGGTGCCCTTGACCTGGAAGGTCAGGAAGAAATCAAACGTGTTGCAGAGCGTTACAAGCCGGACGATCTCATGGTGCTCCTGGGCACGCCGAATGCGGAAAGCAGTCGCCTGTATGCCATGACGGTCACTGAAGGTGACCCCTCCTGGGCTGGTGCCCTGGCGGGTGTGGCGCTGGGGTTACCTGTGTACCACGTCATGGAAGAAGCCGTGAAAACCCAGGTGGCCCCGGAGGTGTATGAAGAGCACATAGCGTTGATGGAGATGGTCCTGGAAGCGGCAGACATTGCGCAAGCCGTACAGGCAGTGCGTGCGGATACTGGGCAAGGTGACTGAAACGACAATATATGGCACGAGCAAAACGTTACTGGTTGATGAAATCAGAACCAGACGTCTACTCTATCGCTGATCTGCAGCGTGATGGGCGTACGTGTTGGGACGGCGTTCGCAATTATCAAGCCCGCAACTTCATGCGGGATGAGATGCAGGTGGGTGACGAGGTCTTTTTTTACCACAGTAATGCGCAGCCAATGGGTATCTATGGTGTGGCAAAAGTGGTCCGGGAGGCGTACCCAGACCACACGGCTTTTGATCCATCTGACAAACACTTCGATCCAAAAAGTGACCCCGACAATCCGACTTGGATGATGGTCGACGTGGGCTATGTCGGGACCTTCAAAGAGCCCATTACGCTCGCGACGCTCAAACAGACCCCCAAGTTGGAAAAGATGCTGGTCATTCAACGCGGTAGCCGCCTCTCAGTGCAGCCGGTGACCCCGGAGGAATGGGACATCGTGATGCGCGTGGGAGAGTTGGTGCCATGAGGAAGAGTGGCAAGCACTCCTAGGGCAGCCTCAAGCGACCTTTTCGGAGTCGACCCTGCTGCCATGAAACATCTATTCAGACGCGGTGACAGGATACGGGGGCAATGCCCAAGTTTAATGCTGGCTGGGTTTGCCGTCTGCCCGGGCTCTTGGCCGACGTGGCAGGAAGAAAAGCAAAGGCAGCGTGGCGAGAAACATGATCCCAAAGAGCCAGGCCAGGTCATTATAGGCCAGTATCGCCGCCTGCCGATGCACCAAACTGTCCACCAGGGCGAGGGCCTTGCCCTGAGCGGCAACCGGATCACCCGTCTGGCGCGTCAGACGCGCGACCAGCGTAGCATAATAGCTAGAATAGGCGCTGTTCAGGTTACTGATATGGGCGCTTAAGTGGACCTGATGGATGACGGAGAACCGCTCTACCAGGGTCGCTACCAGCGCATACCCGAGATTCCCGCCCACCCGACGCGCCACCGTATAGAGACTCGTTGCAGCCGTCATATCCTCCCTGCGGACAGTGCTGAGCGAGGTCGTACTCAGGGTCACGAACATCAAGGGCAGGCCGGCCCCCATGATCAACATGATCGGGACCAGATTCCAGAACCCCACGTTGAGCGAGAGATGGGCGAGCTGATGGAAGGCCAGGTAGGTCAGACCAATACCCACCGCAATCAGCAGCCGCGGATCCATATACTTGATGAGCCAACCGGCCACTGGCATGAACAGAAAGAGCGTGATGGCACGCGGCAGGAGAACCAGGCCAGCCTGATAGGCCGGATAGCGCAGCAGACGCTGCGTCAGTTGGGGCAGACTGAACGTCGTACCGAAGAGAACCACCCCAAAGAGCAGGCCCATCCCCGCACCGATACTCAGCGGGATGTTGCGCAGCACGCGAAAGTTGATAATCGGTTCCTTGACTCGTAACTCCCAGAAGACCAGGGTCGTCAACATCAGGACGGTCATGAGGGCGCCAGCCGTGATCCAGCTCGAGTGAAACCAGTTGTTCTCGTTGCCCCGCTCCAGGACGATTTGCATAACCGTGAGACCAAGAGTAAGCAGGGCTATGCCCATCCAATCAACACGGGCAATGCCGCGCTGGAGATACGGCGGATCCTCCACAAACGCACTGAACATCACCATGCCCACGATGCTGACCGGAATGTTAATGTAAAATACCCACGGCCAGCCGTAGTGATCGGTCAGCCATCCCCCCAGGATGGGACCCATAGCCGGCGCAAGCACCACACCCATACCGAAGATGGCCATGGCCATGCCCTGCTCCTCTGGAGGATAGGTCTCACGGAGAATAGCCTGCGAGAGCGGCACCAGGCTCCCCCCGCCGAGGCCCTGGATGACCCGATAGCATAGCATTTGCGTGAATGTCTCCGCCGTTCCCGCCAGGATAGAGCCAATAGTAAACAGTACAAACGACATGAGATAGAGACGTTTCCTCCCCATCAGGGCGCTCCACCACCCGGCCATGGAGACCATGACCATTTCGGCAATACTGTAACTGGTGGCCACCCACGTGATGGCCGACTGGGTCTGCCCGAAATTGCCCATCATGTGGGGCATGGAGACGTTCACCACGCTGACGTCCATCACGGCCAGAAAGGACCCTGACATCACGGCAAACGTGACGAGCCACTTCTGCCTGGCTGACGCCGTTGTCCCCGGACTCCTGGGAGCTTGAGGGGGAGTCGTCGCACGCATGGCCCTGCCTCCTCCCCCGGCTCACTGCACCCGCACCACGGGGACGACGGACATGCCTGGACTGAGCGGATAGTCGCGGTCTGGGGCCGTATCAAAGACAATCTTGACGGGAATGCGCTGCACAACTTTGACGAAATTACCGGTGGCGTTCTCTGGGGGCAGCAAACTGAAACGCGACCCCGTACCCGCCTGCATGCTGTCAACGTGCCCCGCAAATATTTTGGCGGGGTAGGCATCAACCTTGATCTCGACGGGTTGCCCCGGCCGCATATGGGCAAGCTGCGTCTCCATAAAGTTCGCGACAACCCAGACATCGTGGGGCACAACGGCCATGACAGCCTGGCCGATCTGGACATACGCCCCGGCTTCCACGGCTTTGCGAGTCACACGCCCAGCTTCCGGCGCATAGAGCTTGGTCGAGGCGAGTTCGAGTTCAGCATGTTCGACCGCCGCACGGGCCTGCGCCACCTCGGCGCTGGCAGTGTCGGCCTGGGAGCGGCTCATCGCCACCTGGTGTGGGGCAGCGTTGGCGGCGGCGAGACGTCCGAGGGCCTCGTCCACGCGTGCCTGGGCTTCGAGCACCTGTGACTCCATGTAGTGCAGCCCCTCAGCGGCTGTCTGCTGTGCCGCACGCGCTTCCGCCACCTGGGCATCAGAAGCTGACACCTTCTTGCGGGCGGCTTCGAGCTGTGCTGCAGCAACGCGGGCATCTTTAGTGGCGTGGTCGAGATCCCGGCGTGAGACGATTTGATCGCCTCTATAGAGTTCCTGGGCCCGCTTCACGTCAGCATCAGCGCGTGTGACTTCGGCTTCAGCCGCTGCCACCTGGGCCCGCGCCTGTGCAGCGTTGGCCAGGGCAGTATCGACTTGCGCTCGCGCTTGCTCGAGCCGACTGCGCGCCGTGACGACCTGTGCGTGTGCCGTCTGCACCGCCGATTTCGCTAACGCGACGCTTGCCGCTGCCTGCTGTATACCAGCATTGGAGGTGACATTGACCAGCTCAACACTGCTCTGGGCCGCCTGCTGTTTGGCCATAGCCGCCTGCAAGACAGCCCGGGCCTGCATGAGCCGCGCGGTATAATCACGCGAGTCGATCTCGAGTAGCAGGTCCCCCTGATGCACCTCCTGATTATCAGTCACAGACACTCGTAAGACATGCCCAGCCACTTTGGGGCTCATCTGGATGATGCGTCCCTCAATGAAGGCATCATCAGTCCATTCGTGCGCCATGAAGTACGTGTAATACCGCCAGCCAGCCACAGCTGCAACCGCGAGTAAGACAACGGCCATAAGAAGCAGTAATGGCTGTTTGAGTACAGACCGTGCCGGTGCAGTCGAGGTCTCCGGTGTAGTATCTGCTACGCCTGTGTCGGCGTGCCGGCGCAACTGTCCTGGCATCTTTGCGTCGGCTGCATATGTGGAGTCTGTACCAGTGGGCTCGGATATCCCTGTGCCAGAGGGCCGTGCCTCCCCTGACCGAGAGAAACCTTCTGCCATATGCTTCCTTCCTCGGCTAGTCACGCACCTAACGCGGCTTACTTATTACACACTGTACTTTTTTTGACTCCCGCGACCCATGCGTGGATTTTCCTATCTCTCCTGGCGGACCGTCAATCACCGCCTCAACAAATTTCTCAAGTCCCTTGATGAGGTGGTCACGATCGCATGCTGATAGACGCTGCAATACCGGTTCGAGGACTTCGACCTGCAACACTTCGAGTTCTCGAACGAGGGCCTTCCCCTCAGTGGTCAACTCCAGGATGTATACACGTCGGTCAGCGGGCTTGCTGCTGCGCGTCAGAAAGCGCTTCTGCACCAGACGGTCAACGATCTGAGTGGTGGCCGACAGCGTGACATTAAACGTTTTTGCGACCTGCCCCATATGACAGCCCGGATGCTGCGCGACATAGAATAGCACCTGCGCCTGGGCGTAAGTCAGTTCGAGTTCAGCCGCATTGCGCCACAAAATCTGGCGGAAGGTCGAGCCGAACAAGGTCTTCAACAGCTCTAACAAACGCTGCGCTTCAGGAGAAACAAACGGACGTGCCGTGAACATGGAGCAGTCTCCTCCACGTGCATACGAGACTTGCAGATGTCGAAACTGTAGATGCTTAATAATATAGGGGATTAACTATTACACGTCAAACCTGAGGCTGGTCATGGTAAGGAGGTCTATGCTAGTACTAGCGATGGCCTCGCAGCAATTCTAATTTTGGCTTGGCAAGGGGGGCAAGGTTGCCGATCGACTGTGGTTCGCAATTACTGCATCTCCGCGCCATGAGCGGGTCAGCCCATCTCCAGCCGCACGGTGCCCAAGCGACGTAGGCGGATAGGAACTTTCGATTAAAGCGTAAGCATTTCAAATTATACAAGTTTCAGAATCTTGTGGATGAATTTTATAGAGTGCGCCACATTAGGTTGAAGCCTTGTAAATGCGATTTAGAAGAACAAGGTTTGTGGTTCTATGCTTCTGATCTTTATCGTGATAGATATTTTTATACACCTGCACAGCATAAACCATTTCGAGTTGCCACAGCAATGGAAGAAGGATTAGAAGTCGTAGCAAAAACAAGAAGTATTTTGTGGCAAGAACAGTTATTGAGTCGATCTTAGAATGTGTGCGAATAAATAAGGAGATATATAGGATGGCTATGGAAAGCCGAGGGATACGCAATAGTAGCCAGATCATTAGTCTGTTATCTTTACTCCCTGAATTACGCTGTGCATTGAACCCTATGAAGCTCCTTGATAAGAGCAATCATCAGTCTTACATCTCGCCATAGGTTGGCCTTAAGGATATCCATTACCTCTCCATGGTTGTTGATGCGTTGTCCACTCCTATTTTTCTCTTTAGCCTGTTAATACTCCACCTTAAATGTCGGACTCTCCTCCGGCCGACTTTGCCGGCGATCATACAGCTGCGTCGTAGCAATGTTGGCATGCCCCAGCCACTCCTGCACTTTGGGAGTGTCTCGAAAACCTCCATTTTTTGAGACAGCACCCTACGTTCTGACTGCATTGAGGGGTTTGTGGGGATTGACTGTATAGCACGTCAGGCCTCAATCACCGCGTCGGCCACTGCGGGGTACTCCGCGTGACGGCGGCGTCCATGCACACCGCTTGCTTGAAGGCCTTGGGCCTCCCCGGCGGGCGCTGGGCGGGCCGCCGCCCTGCTTCCACACGCGCTCGGCGGCGGCCGCATCCTCGGGCTTCACGGTGACGAAAATCAGGCGCACGACGGACATGCGGCCTCCTTACATCGTGGGGTTGGCGTACTGGCCGCCGAGCGCGAGCGTACCGTACGCCGCGCCGGCGATGTCGAAGTTGAACGAGAAGTGCTGGTTGATCGCCTGCAGGTCGCGCAGATAGCGCTGCAGCGGATCGCGCGTGTAGATGGCGTTGGCGCCGTAGCACGACCACAGCGTCTCCACCGCCTGGCGCGCCTGGCGCACCGCGTACGCGTTCTGCGCGCGCCAGCGCAGCTTGGTGTCCAGGTCCGGTACTGCATTCTGGGGTTTTCTGCCCAACGCCCCAAAAAGGTATAGCTCAGGAATCAGATGCTGACATAAGCTGAGGGGTGACCGAGATAGGGCAACGTCTGAACCAACATACGTCTTTGAAATTCCTACTGTTTGCCTCTTCCGAGACACGGATATTGCCGCCGACAGTCATTTGACTCGCAAGGTCTACCTTCTGACACCCTCGAATTTCTACGTCTCATTTCATGTCTCAGTAAGCGATTCTCAAAAAGTCTTACAACTATTGAGACATCAAAGGGTTACGCAGATGGTCTACTGGTCATTACAGGGACGTATTGCTGAAATATACCTTTTTGGGGGCTTGGGCAAAAACCCCCATAATGTTAATAACGGTCTGCCCATTGCTGATCTACAGAAAATTCTCGGCCACAAAAAGAAAGAGACGACCCTCAAATATATTCATTCAGTTAGTACCAGCCTACGAGAGACAATGCTGAAAACCCAAGCCTGATATCCCGATTTAGTCTCGTTTGCTCACCAACTTTAAAAAAGTGCGACTTTGATTTTTGAGACGGGTTCCTGAGACTGGCCTTGTAATTGATTTATATTGCGTTAATTACAGACTGCAATCCTAAGGAGTGAAGTCGCAAATATCGAGGGGATACTGTTGGTCAACCCCCCAGTACTGAAATTGGCGTGCCCAACATGCCTTCTTTGAAGGCAAAAAAGCTGAACAAACTTCCCCGAGAAAAAGTACTCCTAGAACTTTGAAGAGGGTTGACCAACAGTATCCGGGGGTTTTCTGAGACGACGCAGGTATCTACGGAGTCGAGCACGGAAAAAATACCGGAGAGTGTCAACGAGCATGATCGCGGTGCAAGGGGAAACACTTGCCCTGTTCGGAGCCTGCCTGTGATCCATGCGTGACCTCCGCGGCGCCCGCCGCCCGCTCAGAGCCATCCTGAGCGCTTGAAGTACCAATAGAGGCCACTGCACGCCACGAGCATCCCCGCGAGCGCCAGCGGGTAACCCAGGGGCGTTCGGAGCTCGGGCATCACATCAAAGTTCATGCCGTATATCCCGGCGACCATGGTGGGCACCGCAATAATCGCCACCCAGGCGCCGAGCTTTTTCATCACCTCATTCTGCGCCATGGAAAGCAGCGACAGGTTGGCCTCCAGGGCGCTGGTCAGCAGCTCGCGCGTGGAGTCGACCCTTTCATTGAGGCGAATCACGTGATCATACACGTCGCGGAAGTAGGGTCGCGAATCCTCTGGGATTAACTCCAGGTCGAAGCGCATCAACCGGTTGCAGACATCGATCAGGGGGGAGATCGCCCGCTTCATTTCGAGGAGGCTCCGTTTGAGCTGATAAATCCGTGCCGTCGTTTCGCGGGTCACCGCCTCTCCAAAGATACCTTCCTCCAGCGCTTCGAGCTCATCTTCGAGGCCATCGACAATCGGAAAGTATTGATCGACAATAAAGTCCATCAAGGCGTAGAGCACAAACCCGGACCCCTGGCAGAGCAGGTGTGGCGTGGCTTCGCAGTGTGCCCGGACCGCCGTGTAGGAGAGGGAGGACCCGTGGCGTACCGAGACCACGTATCGGGGGCCAACGAAGATGTGCGTTTCGCCGAACTGGATGGGGCTCTGCTCTCCTTGTCTCTGGGCGGTACGCAGCACCACAAAGAGGGCGTTGTCGTAGCGTTCGACCTTTGGCCGCTGGTGGGCACGGTGGGCGTCCTCGATGGCGAGGTCGTGCAGTGCGAACTCCTGTTGCACCTGCCGCAACAGTGCCTCGCTTGGCTCATGCAGGCCAACCCAGATGAAGCGCTCCTCCTGCTTGAGGACCTCGCTGATATCTTGGATCGCGACGTCGGCGACACGCCGGCCACCGGCGTAGGCGGCACAGTTGACCACTTCGCCCATGGGACGTCCTCCTTCCCGCTCTCCGGCAAGGTTCCCGCCTGCCTGCCCACGACCCCGCTGGCAAGGGATAGGGCCATCGTAAGCCAAGCAGCTCGTGGTGTCAACGAGCATGTACGGTGTTGGCGCAGCAGCAGTGTGAAGGATAGCCCTTCTCGCACAAGCCCTAATTGCTTTTACCGATGTACCAAAGATGCAAACGTTGACCCTGCTGAAGTTTCAAAAAAGGGAGGTTTCTTTTACTGTCCCGATGAGGCCATTGACCACAGGGGAAGATAATGCTGGAATGTGGGCAGATCAGGCGAAAAAGGACAGACCAGAGACGCCGCGCCAGCAGGACAGGACCCGCAGGATCTGATAACTCTATACTATGTTGACTTGAGCGTCGTTGCTGGCGTCTCGCACCCCAAAGATGGTAACCGGCTCAAAAGAAACAGCAGCACCCAGGGAGTTTGAGGCGGAAGAGCGACTGGAAGCCACCGGCCTACCGTCATGGCTGGGCTCCCAGGCTTTTCACTTCACCTGTTCTCGGAGCTGCGCTTGCGCACTTGACAAGGCTTCTAGGCTTAGAGCGGGAGACATGGTGTGTCTCCCGCTCCCTGGGGACCGCCCAGACGCCGGAGACCGGTGTGTGGGTCCCCACAAGCTTCCCTGGCGCTCTGTGAGGAGGTGCGCGATGCAGATGCTCTTCGGCATTGACTGGCCGCATGTGTTGCTCCCGAGTATCGCCCTGGCGGAGCTCATCCTGCGGGGATCGTTCATCTATTTGGGCATCTTCGCGCTGATGCGCTTCGTGCTCAAGCGCGAGGCCGGCACGATTGGCCTCCCGGATCTCCTGCTGACCGTGCTCATTGCGGACGCCGCCCAGAACGCGATGGCGTCTGAATATCATTCCATCACCGAAGGCGCCGTGCTGATCGCCACGCTGGTGTGTTGGAACTATGCCTTGGATTGGCTGGGCCAGCGCTTTCCCCGCGTCGAGCGCCTCCTCCACCCGCCGCCCTTGCTCCTGATCAAAGACGGGCGCCTGCTGCGCCGCCACATGCGGCAAGAGTTAGTGACGGAGGAGGAGCTCATGAGTCATCTGCGCCAGCAGGGGATCGCAGACCTGACCCAAGTGCAAGAGGCGTACATGGAGGGGGATGGACAGATCAGTATCATCCCGCGCGAGCCGCCGGCACGCGGCGACCACGCCCAGAGACGCACGCCGCTCTAAAAGAGCGTTGACGCTCGATACTGATTTGGCTACTGGTAGCATCACTCGGCTTCGGGAGCACCAACCCTATGAAATCAAAAGATGCACTCCTCGGCGATTATTGGGAGATGAGCGAGAAGAATGTGCTGCACAAAGACGAGGTCTTTCTGGAAGTGCTGATCGATATTCGGGACGCGTTGTCAGCGATTGCACAGCGGCTCAGCGTCAGGCAGCATCATGCTGTGTCTCGAAAATCTCATACGCGTGTTGTTCACTTTCCACGCGTTGTGCAGCCACCATTGCCAGCGAGCATTCCTTGGATAGCACTACCGGAACATGTCCGCTCCCCTGCGCCACCCACTCTACTAAGGGCAAGACGGATGCGCCTACCGCCATGGCTCATCGCGGGGCTCGGGGCGATCCTGCTGGTGGGATGTGCGACCACCGAAGCGGAATTGCGCCCGCAGACTACCGCAGTCTTGGGCTATGCGCCCGCAGACGTCACGCTCAGTAATATGCGGTCGAATGGCATCAATACCTTTTACAGAGCGACGACTCCCCAGGGGCAATACGCTTGTGCAGCTGAGACGGGGATGGCAAAGGTCATCGCCTTGGGCTTGACGAGTCCGCCAAGCTGTTACAAGGAGGCCACCATCGATGGGGGTACGGACACCAAATGAGCTCAATGGTTATCCCGATGTAACCACCGGTTGACAGCGTGTGAGGGACATCCGGCCAGGATGGAGGGTACAGCCGCATGCCAGATGGCATGCCACGCGGCCTCCAAGGAGGGGACGAGGTGCAGCACCTCGTCCACGGGCACACCGGTGATCTCCAGGAACGCGAGCGGGATGGCGGGCCAGTGCACTGTCTACCCGCCATCGCGGGGGTCTCCGTGCCTCGGAGGCATAGTGGACCATAAATCGGAATAAACTCAAATCTAAGCATGTCTTCTGCACATTCATCCTGATGAACTCATCACGCGGTCCCATTCGGGATGATCGCGGAGAAGGCATCCCGCCTCTCCATAGCTCGTTCCAAGCTACGGAGGAAACATCCATGATCGAGATGGAACGTTTGCATCAACGAGCTACCGTCCTGGCCAAGGAAGCACCCCAACTCCCAGGAACTTCCATTCCCTGACACGCCTGTGATCACCACGGTGGCTTCTATAGTTGCAGGTTTGGTGGGAAGCTCTATACTGACGTAGCTTCCATTCGCCGCCACCAGGCTCAAGACTGCCGCACGATCGGAGAGTGAGATGCAATACGGACCAGACGCCCACGACATCCGCTGTGCCCGATGTGGAAAGCTCCTGACCACCGCTATGATCTTTCGGGACGGCCTGTACTGGCACGAGTCCTGCTGGCACGAAGGTGCGAGGCTTCTGGCCAATGCTGAGCGCATCGCCCGCTCCCTCAATCCTACTGTTTTCATACCTGAGCCACACTCCTGAGTCATCCTCCATCCTCGCTGAGGCAGTATGCCTCACACCAACGAGAGCCCCACCAAGCCTCTCGTTTCCACCTCTGGGAGGAATACATGGCAAAGAAGTGTACGATCTGTACCATTCTATTTGATGTTCCCTGTCCAAATCCGCTCTGTCCAGGCCACCACAACGAAAGCGTAGGAGATATGTGTGCATACTGTGCGAGCAATCAACGGGAAGAGGTGCCTTTCTCGGCTGATCTCGCCCCCTCTCTTTTGTCCACGCTCGAAGGTTTTGAACCGGATGTGGATGACGCATAAGGGTATAAGGCGGTCGCGCTCTCACCGCACCCGCCTTGTTATCCCCCATGATGGTGTCAAATCATTGTGCGGTAGGGGTATGGCTCGGGGCGGTACCCCGTTTGTATTGCTCTCCATTGACTATTGGGAACTATTAACCAATGGTGTTAGTCTTTGACAAACTAAACAGTTATATTGGTATTTTACAGACTAAACTCAGCCATTGAGAGGGGCACGAAGCCCGACGCATTGG
>Ga0081455_10004464_pt1 | contig 15682 bp, 14 predicted proteins | sample TabmetS3T2R1_FD_70207 | JGI IMG/M metagenome (GOLD analysis project Ga0081455, IMG submission 70207) | Tabebuia heterophylla rhizosphere microbial communities from the University of Puerto Rico - S3T2R1 | ecosystem: Host-associated > Plants > Roots > Rhizosphere ... | reverse complement strand
TCGGCCGGGCCAGCCTCCTCCGGCCGCGTGGCGGCCGGTGCGCCCCCTACTTGACCTTGCTCCGGGTGGGGTTTGCCGAGCCGGCCGGTCACCCGGCCGCTGGTGCGCTCTTACCGCACCGTTTCACCCTTACCGCGGCACCGGAACGGCGCCGCGGCGGTCTGTTCTCTGTGGCACTGTCCTGCGGGTCACCCCGACTGGCCGTTAGCCAGCACCCTGCCCTGCGGAGGCCGGACTTTCCTCGGTCCCACCCAAGCGGGACCGCGACCGCCCGTCCGACTCCCCCACGGTTACATTTTGCCAGCTCGAGGGCCGCGCTCCAAAGGCCCCCCCGCTGGTTGTGATCCAGGCGCATACTGGCGTGAAGAGGCGTGTCTCGAACGAGGTGTCGTGGTCGCAGTGCTCGTGGTCCTGTTCTTCCTGGTCCCGCTGGCTGAGCTGGCGGTGATCATCGCGGTCGGCAAGAGCGTCGGCGTGCTCGCAACGCTGCTCCTGCTGCTGGTCTTCAGCCTCTCCGGCGCCTGGCTCGCCAAGCGCCAGGGGCTGGCCGCCTGGCGGCGCTTCCAGCTCGCCACGGCCGAGGGCCGGGTCCCCACCAGGGAGGTCGCCGACGGCGCGATGATCCTGCTCGCCGGCGCGCTGCTGCTGGTGCCCGGGTTCCTGACCGACCTGCTCGGCCTGGTGCTGCTGCTCCCGCCCTGCCGGGCCCTTGCCCGCCGCTGGGTCCCGGCGCTGGCGCGGCGGGGCGCTTCACGCCGCGCCCGGATCACCGTCGTGGGCCCCGGCTCCGGGCCCTCGACGAAGGTGACCTGGGGCCGCCCCGAGCTCGACGACCGCCCGCCCGACCCCCGCCCCTGAGGCGCTGGGGCGGGTCACGCTCGCTGCGGCGCCGGGCGGTCAGCCCAGCTCCCCCTGCACCGGGCGGGGGGCCTCGGTCGCGGTCGTGGGGATCTTGCCCACGGGGCGGCGGACCTTGCCCTGGGCGTCCATGGCGCGGTTGGCGAGCGCGTCGGCGTGGCGGTTCCGCTCGCGGGGCACGTGCTGCCAGGTCACCCGCTCGAAGGACTGGGCGAGCCGGCGAACCTCGGCCGCCAGCGGGCGCAGCCCCTCGTTCCTGACCTTCCAGCGCCCGAGCTGCTGGTTGACCACCAGCTGCGAGTCGGCGCGGACCACCACCCTGGTGGCGCCGAGCGACCTGGCCTGCTCGAGCCCCGCGAGCACGCCCCGGTACTCGGCCACGTTGTTGGTGGCCCAGCCGATGCCCTCGCCCAGCTCGGCGAGCACGGCGCCGTCGCGGTCCTTGATCACCACCCCGTAGCCGGCCGGGCCCGGGTTGCCCCGGGCCCCACCGTCGGTCCACACCACGACCTCGTCCAAGTCCCCCGATCCCTTCGGTTCGCTCACTCGACGACCAGGATCCTGCGGCAGTGCTCGCAACGCTTGATCCGCTCCGGGGGCAGGGCTCGCAGGGCGCTCACGTCCACCCGCGACAGGGTTGTCCGGCACCCCTGGCAGGTGTTGCCGACCAGCGCGCCAGCCCCGACGCCGCCCTGCCGCGCGCGGATCTGCTCGTACAGCTTGAGCAGCTCCGCCGACACCTTGTGCTCGAGCAGCTCGCGGGCCGAGCGCTGCACCTCCAGCTCCCGGTCGATGTCCGCCAGCGTGGCGTCGCGCTCCTTGGTGACCTCCGCCTGGTCCGCGGTCACGGCCTCGCGCCGGTTGGACAGCTCCGCCAGCTCGGCGTCGAGCGTCTCGCGGCGCTCCATGCGCTCCAGCAGATCGTCCTCGAGCGCGCCCTGGCGCCGTTGCAGCGAGGCCACCTCCTCCTGGATCGAGGTGAGCTCCTTGGGGCTGGTCACGCGGCCGGAGATGGCGCGGGCCTCCTCGGTCTGGGCCTTGCGGCGGACCATCTCGACCTCGTCCTCGAGGCGGGCCTGCTCGCGGCTCACCGTGGCCAGCTCACCCTGGCGCTCGGCGATGAGCTGGTCGATCGCGGCCAGGTTGGTGGCCAGCCGCTCCAGGCGGGCGTGCTCGGGCAGCGACGCGCGCTGGTGGTTCAGGCGGTCGATGGCCGAGTCGTGGGTCTGCAGCTCGAGGAGCGTTCGCTGCTGCTCAAGGGGCGCGTCCAAAGATCCTCGCTGGTGCTGTTGGCATTGCCGGCCCCTCTACCCTACCGCGTTCTTCACCTCGATCTCTCCGCCGCCTGCTCGGCCTCGCCCGCGGCCGACGCCGGGATCGAGTGGAGGCGGCGGTCGTCGGAGGTGAGGCAGCGGCCGGTGGCCAGGTCGAACTGCCAGCCGTGCATCCGGCAGGTCAGGACGCCGTCCTCGACGTCGCCGAACTGCGCCAGGTCCGCCTTCAGGTGCGGGCAGCGCCGCTGGACCAGGTAGCCGTCCATCTGGATCAGCTCCTGCACCGGCGCCTGCTCGGCATACCAGCCCTCGGCGTACTGCAGACGCTCCGACGACAGGACCTTGAACCAGTTGTAGACGTACTCGTTGTAGGGGCCCTCACGCGACGTCTCGAAGCGGCAGGACAGGAACAGCTCGTTCACCCAGTCCTCTTCGTGGTGGACGATGCACGTCTCCACCAGCGCCCGGTCGATCCGGAAGCGGTAGCGGAAGGGCTCGCCCTTCCAGGCGTCGACGCGGCGCTCGAGGTAGTCGATCACGATCTGCTCGTCGCCAAGCCGCTCGTCGGCGACCTCCAGCAGGACCCGCCCGTTGATGCCCTCGCAGGTCAGGTCGGCCTGCGCCAGCAGCGGCTCCCACCAGGCCTTGAGCGCGCCGACCACGTCCTCGACCTGGCCCCTGGCCCAGGTCGCCTTGCGACGCTCGATCTCCGGCAGCTTGCGCGCCTGGTAGGCCTCCAGATAGGCGCGCTTGTCGGAGAAGATCCGCTCGACCGCGTCCGGGGTCGGGTGCCGGACCTCGCAGCCGCCGTCCCGCAGGGTGGCCACCGAGCCGGGCAGCAGCAGCCGGCCGGACTCCATCCCGCGCTCGCGCAGGTACTCCAGGAAGACGGTCTGGTCGGGGAAGACGTTGGAGGGATCGCGGTCGAAGTCGTTCAGATCGAACAGCTCGGGGTCCAGGAAGCACGGCGGGCCGGCGGAGGGAAAGACGTAGGAGGCGCCGACCTCCTCGGCGTAGCGCTTGGCGCGGGCCATCTCGTTCTGCCGCTTCTTGCGGCCCAGCGTCTGCTTCATCCGCGGCGGGAAGTCGTACACCATCGGGTACCAGATCGCGCCCGAGAACTGCAGGAAATGCGCGTCGAAATGGCCGAAGCCACGCAGCGGCTCCAGGTCGATCGGGCGCGAGTCGTTCTGGTTGAACAGCCTGGTCCTGCCGTCGTCCACGGCCAGCCCAGAATCCCCGATTGGGCCGTCCGTCGGCGCCACCAGGGCGATGATCATGATCCGCAGGCCGTCCAGCTCGACCGGCTCGGCGCTGCGCGTCCTGACGAAGCGGTGGAAGCCGATCTCGCCGAGCTCCCGCTCGAGATGATTGATCGGGTACTCGGGCAGCAGCACGGCCGCGTCCTTGTCGACGTGGTCGCGCAGGAACTCGGGATCGAAATGGTCGTGGTGCAGGTGCGACACGTAGAGGTAGTCGGGGTGGGAGATCGCCTCCAGGTCCACGTCCTCGTTGCTGGGGAATGGAAACCAGGAGGCGAAGAAGGCCGGGTTGAACCACGGGTCGCAGAGGATCGTCCCGTGATCCGTCTCGATGTACAGGCCGGCTTGTCCGAGAAAAGTTACCCGCATGTCGTTGGCTGGTCCCGAAGTCAGGTTGGGGGGCGCCCGACGGGTGCCCCGTGCGCTCGACAGTAAACACCACCCCGCCCGGGTCGGGGCCGAGGCAGGATAACAATTCCGGGAATCGCGCGGATCGTGTCGAGACGGTCGACCAGGTGCCGGCCGCAGCTCAGTAGGCCCTTGCGACCAGCACGCTGCAGCGGGCCGGCGCCCCGTCGACCAGGCAGGTGGGCGCCACAGGGTCCTCGCTGAGGATCGCGCGGATCGAGGCGCCGGTCCCCTCGCCGAGCGCCTCCTCGCAGGCGTCCGAGCCGCACCACGCCAGGCGGAAGAAGCCGCCGTCGCCGACGCGCGCGCGGAGCTCCTCCAGGCTGGACGCGTCGTAGGTGTGCTCGGTGCGGAACCGCAGGGACTCCTCGTGCAGGGCGCGCTGCAGCTCGTCCAGCAGGTCCCGGGCCGCGCGGACCACGCTGTCGAGCGGCTCCGGCCGCTTGGCCCTCCTGTCGCGGCGCACCAGCGTGGCCTGGCCGGCGGCCAGCTCGCGCTCGCCCAGCTCGATGCGCACGGGCACGCCCTTCAGCTCCCAGTCCACCGAGCGGCGTCCGAAGGACAGGTGGAAGCGGTTGTCGACGTGCGCGCGCACGCCCTCGGCGCGCAGCTCGGCGGCCAGCTTGTCGACCAGGCGGGCGGGCTCGCCCTCGGCGAGCGCCAGCAGCACCACCTGGTGCGGCGCGATCGCGGGAGGCAGCCGCAGGCCCTGGTCGTCCCCGTGGACCATGATGACCCCGCCGAGCATGCGCATGGACGTGCCCCACGACGTGGTGGCGACGTACTCGCGGGTGCCCTGGGCCGACAGGTAGGTGATGTCGAAGGCGCGGGCGAAGTTGTGGCCGAGGTTGTGGCTGGTGCCCAGCTGCAGGGCCTTGCCGTCACCCATGAGGCCCTCGCAGGTGTAGGTGCGGTCGGCGCCGGCGAAGCGCTCCCTCGGGGACTTCTCGCCGGTCACCACCGCCACGCCCAGGGTCTCCTCCATGAAGGCGCGGTAGACCTCCAGCATCTGCATGGTCTCGGCCTGCGCCTCCTCGTAGGTGGCGTGGGCGGTGTGGCCCTCCTGCCAGAGGAACTCGGAGGTCCGCAGGATGATCCGGGGGCGCATCTCCCACCGGACCACGTTGGCCCACTGGTTGATGAGCATCGGCAGGTCGCGGTAGCCCTGGATCCATCTGGCGAAGGAGGCGTTGATCACCGTCTCGGAGGTGGGCCGCACCACCAGCGGCTCGGCCAGCTCCTGGCCGCCGCCGTGCGTCACCACCGCCAGCTCGGGCGAGAAGCCCTCGACGTGCTGGGCCTCCTTCTCGAGGTAGCTCATGGGGATGAACAGCGGGAAGTAGGCGTTCTGCACGCCGGTGGCCTTGATGCGGCGGTCCATGTCCGCCTGCATCAGCTCCCAGATCGCGTAGCCCCACGGTCGGATGACCATGCTGCCCCGGGCAGGGCCGTTCTCGGCCAGTTCGGCACGAGCGACGACGTCCTGGAACCACTGGGGAAAGTCCTTCCCCCGGGGGGTGAGCACGGCCTGGCTGGCCACGGCTGGGAGCCTCCTCGGTCTGGAATGGGGCTGATTCGGGCAGCCTACCTGCGCGGCCAGATCGCCAGCAACGCGATTTCCTCGAGCCGCTCCGGAGCCCTGCCGCTGTCGGGGTCGGCGTGTAGCCTGGCCGAGCGCAGCAGGAAGGCAACGACGACATGATGGGCCGGCCCTGCCCGGAGGACGCGCCAGGGGCCGCGCAGAGCCACCGACCACGCTACAAGACCGACCAGGGCGAAGCCGTCGAGCAGTACAACGGCGCGACCTACCACGGCCAGTCCTACCAGTACTGCAAGCCCCGCCTGGCCGAGTCGTTCCAGGCGTACAAGGCCTGCGTCAGGTACTGATCAGAACAGCGCGCTGGTCAGGTCCTTGCGGTAGCGGCGGGCCAAGGGGTCGTCGTCGCCGAGCACGCGGAAGACGTCGAGCATGAGCTCGCGCGCGCGGTCGCGGCGCTCCCCCGGTCCCTCGCGCACCGCCGCCAGCAGCTCGGACAGGGCCTCCTCGGGCTGGCCGTCGAGCGCGCGGCCGGCGGCCTTGCCGAAGTCGGCGCCGGGGTCGGCGGACAGCAGCGCCAGCCGGGCACGCGCCAGTGGCTGGGCCGCCTCGGGATCGTGCTCGACCGGCCGGAGCGTCTCGACCGCCTCGGCGGGTTCGTCCCGGTCCAGCAGCAGGTTCGCGAGGCCCACGCGGGCAGGCACGTTGTCGGGGTCAGCGGCCAGGATCTCGCGGTAGCGGGCCTCCGCCTGCACCGGGTCCAGGCTGGCCGCCTTCGCGGCGGCAACGTCCGCCCGGCTCGGCAGCAGGCCCTGGATGAACTGCTCGACCACGTTCTGGGGTTGCGCGCCGACGAATTCGTCGACCAGCCGGCCGTCCTTGACGGCCTTGACCGCGGGGATGCCCTGCACCCCGAAGGCGCTGGCGAGCTGCGGGGACTGGTCGACGTCGATCCGCGCCAGCTCCACCGCACCGCCGCGTGCCTCCACGGCCCGCTCCAGCATCGGCCCGAGCGCGCGGCAGGGCGCGCACCAGTCGGCCCAGAAGTCGATGACGACCGGGACCTGGTAGGAGCGCTGCACGACCTTGGCCTCGAAGTCGGCCTCGGTCACGTCGTAAACAAGCTGGGTACTCATGAGGTCTTGGTACGCCTGGCGACCACCTGCCCGCAACCCGATCAGCCCGCGACTTCCTGCTCGAGCTGCTCGGCGTGCTCCTCCAGGTGCTCGACGAGGAAGCGGTCGATGATCGCGGCGACGGTCATCTCGCCGAGGCGCTCGTGCGTGCCGGTGCGCTCCAGCGCAGCCTCGTCGAGGCGGTCCAGCAGGGCGAGCACGTCGTGGAGCCCCCGGTCCATGCGCCGCAGCAGCTCGGCGGTGGCCACGCCGCGGTCCCGCTCGATCGCCGCGATGCGCTCCGGGTTGGACTTGACCCGGCCGAACGGCACCCCGCCGCCCCGCTCGACCACCAGCTCGGCCTGCTCGGACCAGTAGGGCAGGATCTCGGCGACGTGGGCGAGCACCTGGCCGCGGTCCCACCGCTCACCGGTCTCCGGGTCGGCGGTGGTGCGAGCGTCGTCGGGCACGCCCGGCACGATCACGCGGATGCGCTCCGCGGCGGCGACCAGGCGTGAGCTTCGGTCACTGGGCATGGTGTGGGCTCCTCACTGGGCCAGTCGGGGACGGGTGCGCAGCGGGTCGGGCTGGAAGGCGGGCGCGTTGCCGGCGACCACCCGGTTGGACAGCACCCCGAGGCCGTCGACCTCCAGCTCGACCTCGTCGCCGGGGGTGAGGTAGGGGTACTTGGTGGCACCGTGGACCAGCGCGAGCTCCATGATGCAGCCGGTGCCGCAGGTGCCCGAGCCGAGCACGTCGCCGCGGCGCAGCGGGGCGGACTCCGCCGCGTAGACGAGCATCTCGGCAAAGCTCCACCACAGGGTGTCGAGGTCGGAGCGCGTGTACTCGACGCCGTTGACGCGCGCGACCATGGCCGCCGACGGCACCACCCGCAGACCCTGGGGCGCGAACTCGTCCGTGGTCACCAGGTACGGGCCCAGCGAGGTGGCGAAGTCCTTGCCCTTGACCGGCCCCATCGACAGCTGCATCTCCCTGCGCTGGACGTCCCGGGCGGTCCAGTCGTTCATGATCGTGAACCCGGCGACCAGCCGGTCGGCGTCCTCCACGCGGACGTCCCTGCCATCCGCCCCCAGCACGCAGGCGACCTCCAGCTCGTAGTCCAGCTCGGCGCAGCGGGGCGGGGCCGCCACCGGGTCGCCCGGCCCGATGATCGCCGCGGGATTGGAGAAATAGAACACCGGCAGCTCGTACCAGTCGGGGTGCATCTCCAGGCCACGGCGCGCCCTGGCGGTGCGGACGTGCTGCTCGAAGGCGTAGAAGTCCCGCACCGAGGGCGGGGCCTCGAGCGGCGCCAGCAGCCGCGCGCCCTCCAGCGGGAAGGGGTCGCCGATCGGCGTGGGCGCCCTGTCCGGCTCGCTGGCCGCGGCCATGGCCAGGTCCAGCACCGCCTCCAGGCCGCCCGGGCCGTCGCCGGCGGCGACCGGGACGATCAGGTCGCCGTCGAGGTAGCCCACCCGCGTGCCGTCCGCGGTGGCGCAACGGACGATCCTCACGCCGTGACCTCCGTCAGCCGGTTCGGCTCAACCATGCCTCCGCTCGCCTCCGCCCTCGCGGGCTCCCACCGCTGGCGGCGGCTGGATGCCGGCAGTGCCTACCTTACCCTGAGGCACAAGTCCAGTTCGGGTGGTTCGAGGCGTCGGAACGCAGCGCATGTGGCAGGCTCGGCCGGTTCTCCTGTATCAACGTCAACATGACCGTCACGTTGTCTACGCCGTGAAGTCCACGGCCATTCCCAACCAGCGTCCCGGGTCCGCGCAGCCTCCTCGCTCGCCATGAGCGCTCCGATCGTCTGCTTCGTGTCCGCCCGCCTGGGCGAGCCCGACGGCGTGTCGATGGCCGCCGCCGCGTGGATGATGGCGTTCGAACGCCTGGGCTTCGTGGTGCGCACGATCGCCGGCGAGGGCGAGGCCGACTGCCTGGTGCCGGGCCTCGCGCTGGACGCGACGATCCCACCGTCGCCGGGCGACCTGGAAGCCGGCTTCAAGGACGCCGGGCTGGTGGTGGTCGAGAACCTCTGCTCGCTGCCGCTGAACCTCGCCGCGGGCATGGTGGTGGCCGACTGCCTGCGGGGCCGCCGCGCGATCCTGCACCATCACGATTTCCCGTGGCAGCGCAGAGGGTTCGAGGACCTCGGGCCGTGGCCTCCGGACGATCCCAACTGGGCGCACGTCACCATCAACGAGATGAGCCGGCGCCAGCTGAGCGAGCGCGGCATCGAGGGGACCACCGTCTACAACGGCGTCCTGCCGGCGGTCCCAGGCGACCGCAAGCGCGCCCGCGCCGTGCTCGGCGTGGCCCCCGACCGCATCGTGCTGGTGCAGCCGACCCGCGCGATCCCCCGCAAGAACGTGCCGGCCGGCATCCGGCTCGCCGAGGCGCTGGAGGCGATCTACTGGCTCACCGGACCGGCCGAGGACGGGTACGGCCCCGAGCTGGAGCGGGTGCTCGCCGCGGCCAGGTGCGAGATCCTGCGCGGCCTCCCCGAGGGCGTGGACATCGCCGACGCCTACGAGGCCTCGGACGCGGTGGTGTTCCCCTCCACCTGGGAGGGCTTCGGCCTGCCGCTGATCGAGTCGGCGCAGTACCGCAAGCCGCTGGCCGTCGGCTGGTTCCCGATCGTCGACGAGCTGGCCGCCTTCGGCTTCCAGTGGTTCCCGTCGGACGACCCCGTCCCGCTGCGCACCTGGCTCGAGCACCCCGACCCCGAACTGCTCGAGCGCAACCACGACCTCGCCGTGCAGCACTTCTCCGTCGAGGCCCTCGCCGACCGCCTCGCGGCCGTCCTCCACCAGGCCGGCTGGGCCACCTGGTAGGAGCCGGTCGGGGCGGCGTGACCCGGCGGGTCAGGACGCGGCGGCGGCGCGGACGAGGTCCTGGAGGTCGAAGGCCTTGGAGTCGACGGTGTGGCGCAGCAGCTCCGAGAGCTTCTCCAGCGGCATGGCGCCGAGGTTCTCGCCGGTGCGAAGGCGCGGGCTCACCAGCTCCTGGTCGACCTCTCGCTGGCCGAGCACGAGCATGACCGGGACCTTCTCGAGCTGGGCACGGCGGATCTTGGCGGACAGCGCGGTGTCCTCATGGTCGACCTCGACCCGGAAGCCGCTCGACCGCAGGGCGGCGGCGACCGCTTCGGCGTAGCCGCTCTGCTCCAGCCGCACCGGGATCGCTTTGACCTGGACCGGCGAGATCCACAGCGGGAACGCGCCGGCGGTGTGCTCGATCAGGATGCCCAGGAACCGCTCCAGGGTCCCGTAGATCGCCCGGTGGATCACCACGGGTGTCTTCTTCTGCCCGTCGCGGTCGGTGTAGGTGCAGCCGAACCTGCCAGGCAGCTGCATGTCGAGCTGGATGGTGCCCATCTGCCACTGCCGGCCGAGCGCGTCGTACATCATGATGTCGATCTTCGGCCCGTAGAAGGCGCCGTCGCCCTCCTCGACGGTGTAGCGGCCGGGGCCGACGCGCTCGTCGAGGATCGACTTGAGGGTGCTCTCGGCCCGGTTCCAGGTCTCGACGTCGCCGATGTAGTCGTCCGGCCGGGTGCCGAGCCGCAGCTCGTAGCGCAGCCCGAAGATCGAGTAGTACTGCTCGCAGATGTCGAAGATGCGGGCGTACTCGTCGCCGATCTGCTCCGGGGTGACGAAGATGTGCGCGTCGTCCTGCTGCATGCGGCGAACGCGCAGCAGGCCGTGCAGGGTCCCGGAGCGCTCGAAGCGGTGCAGGATGTCGCAGTCCGACAGCCGCAGCGGCAGGTCGCGGTAGCTGCGCACCTTGAGGTTGTAGACCACGTGCGCGTTGGGGCAGTTCATCGGCTTGAGCGCGTAGGTGGTGTTCTCGTCCACCGGGATGATGAACATGTTGTCCTTGTAGTGGTCCCAGTGCCCGGAGGTCACCCACAGCGACTTGTCGTTCACCAGCGGCGAGGAGATCTCCTGGTAGCCGCGCTCCTCGTGGTCCCTGCGCCAGAAGTCGAGCAGCAGGTTCAGGAGCTTCAGCCCCTTGGGCAGCCAGTACGGCATGCCGGGGGCGGTGGGGTCGAGGTGGAACAGCTCCAGCTCGCGGCCGAGCCTGCGGTGGTCGCGGCGTTCCGCCTCCTCGCGGCGCCACAGGAACTCCTCGAGGTCCTCCGGTGTCTGCCAGACGGTGCCGTAGATCCGCTGGAGCATGGGGCGGTGCTCGTCCCCGCGCCAGTACGCCCCGGCGACGCCGAGCAGCTTCAGCGCCCTCGGGTCGATATCGCTGGTCCGCTCGACGTGCGGGCCCCGGCAGAGGTCGACGAAGTCGTCGTGCTGGTAGACGGTCAGCGCGGTGACCTCGTCGGGCGGCAGGGGCTCGCCGTTGTCGTCGACGTTGCCGGCCTGGATGCCCTCGATCAGCTCGAGCTTGAAGGGCTCGTCGGCGAAGCGACGCCTGGCCTCGTCCGCGGAGAGCTCGTGCATCTCGAACCGGTAGCCCGCGGCGATGATCTCGCGCATGCGCTGCTCGATCCAGCCGAGGTCGTCGTCGCTCAGCGTGCGCGGCAGCAGGAAGTCGTAGTAGAAGCCGTCGGCGGTGGCCGGGCCCACGCCGAGGCTGACCTTGCCGCCCTCCCGCTGGAACCGCTCGCGTACGGCCTGCGCCATGATGTGCGCGGAGCTGTGCCGCAGCCGATGCAGGCGATCGGCATGCTCGTTGGACTCCACGGCCGCCAGTCGCGCCTGCTCATCTCGGGCCATTGGCTGGATCTCCCTGGACTGATGCGTTTCCGGCCAGCACCATACCCCAACGCCTGCGGGGCCCGCCGTCGAATTCCCAGGCCCCCGGATGCGCCGGAGGGACCGTCAGCGGTGACGCCAGTGGACTGTCCGACCGGCGTGGTAGCGTGCGGCCATGGCTGACACGGAGCTGGTCAAGGGCCCAGACGGGCGTCTTCGGTGCTGGTGGGCGGGGAGCCAGCCGGACTACCTGGCCTACCACGACCTGGAGTGGGGCCGGCCGGTCCATGACGAGGTGCGGCTGTTCGAGAAGCTCTGCCTCGAGGGCTTCCAGGCCGGGCTGTCCTGGTACACGATCCTGCGCAAGCGCGAGGCGTTCCGCCGCGCCTTCGCCGGATTCGACCCGGTGAAGGTCGCCGGGTTCGGCGAGGCCGACGTGGCCCGCCTGCTCGGGGACGCCGGCATCGTGCGGAGCCGCCGCAAGATCGAGGCCACCATCGGCAACGCGCGGGCGATGCTGGCGCTGGACGGGACGACCCTCGAGCGCCTGGTCTGGAGCCACGCGCCGGCGGCGCGCCCCGCTCCCGCGCGCTCTGGCGAGCTGGCGGCCTCGATCCCCGAGTCGGCCGCGCTGGCGGCCGAGCTCAAGCGCCGCGGGTTCCGCATGGTCGGCGCCACCACCGTGTACGCGACGATGCAGGCCTGCGGCGTGGTCAACGATCACCTGGCCGGCTGCTTCGTCCGCGACGAGCTGGACTCCAGCCCCGACCGCCGAGCCGGCTGAGCCGCGGGCAAGGCCCGCCGGCCCGTCGGCGCCACGGCGCGGCGCCCGCGCGGCGCGCTCACCCGGCCCAGGGGACCTGGGGCGAGCGGTGGTAGTTGACGGCCATGGCGGACCAGCGTGGGGCCTGCGCGGCCAGCCGGCGCCGGAAGCCGTCCCAGTGCCGCGCCGACGCCGGCGACCAGCCGACCTCGGCGATGCCGGGGAGCCTCGGGAAGGCCATGAACTCCATGTCGCCGACGCTGCGGAGCGTCTCGCTCCACAGCTGCGCCTCCACCCCGAGCACGTCCTGCTCGCCGACACCGTCCAGCAGCGTCGCCGGGTCCCAGTCGTAGGCGTCCCGCACCTCGACGTGCCCGGCCCACTCCAGCCCGAGCCTGGTGCCGGAGTCGTACTTCATGTCCAGGTACACCTTGGACGCGGGCGACAGCACCAGCTTGGTCCCCTGCTCCGCCGCCTGCCGGACCTCGTCGGAGGCGGAGCGGACGTTCCAGTACTGCACCACCGACGGCGCCGGCCTGGCCTTGGCCGTCTCCTGCCAGCCGATGGCGCGCTTGCCGTGCGCGCGCACGATGCGCTGCACCCGCTCGATGAAGGCGGCGTAGCGGTCGTCGGGGACGGTCTGGGCCTCGTCGCCGCCGATGTGCAGGTAGGGACCTGGCGTCAGCGCGGCGACCTCGCCGATCACGTCGTCGAGGAACCGGTAGGTCACCTCCTTGTCCAGGCACAGCGAGGTGAAGCCGACGTCGATCCCGGTGTACAGCTCGGGCGCGTGGCCGTCGCAGTTCAGCTCCGGGTACGAGGCCAGCGCGGCGTTGGTGTGGCCGGGCACGTCGATCTCGGGGACTACGGTGACGTAGCGGTCCTGCGCGTACCTGACGATGCCGCGGTAGTCCTGCTTGGTGTAGAAGCCGCCGCGGCCGCCGCCCACCTCGGAGCTGCCGCCGTGGGCGGCGAGCCTGGGCCACCCGTCGACGGCGATCCGCCATCCCTGGTCGTCGGTCAGGTGCAGGTGCAGGACGTTCAGCTTGTAGAGCGAGATGAGATCGATGTAGCGCTTCACCTCGTCGACGGTGAAGAAGTGCCTGGCGACGTCGAGGGCGGCCCCGCGCCAGGCGAACCTCGGACGGTCCACGACCCGCACCGCCGGGACGCGCCAGGGGCCACGGCGGACGGTCGATCCCTCGATCGCGGCGGGCAGGAGCTGCCGCAGGGTCTGGACCCCGCGGAACAGGCCCTCGGGACGGTGCGCCCGCAGGGTCACGGCGGCGCCGGTCACCTCCAGCTCGTAGCCCTCGTCGCCGAGCTGGCCGCCCCCGGTGGTCTCCAGCAGGATGCCGCCGCGCTCGCGCGGGCGGCCGGCCCTGGCGACCGGCAGCGGGTAGCCGGTCGAGCGGCGCAGCCCGCCGGCGAGGTCGGCGCCGATGCGCGCGACCGCCGGCTCCCCGGGCGGAGTGAGGATCCGCGTGGACCTGGTGAGCGCGAAGCCCGCACCGCCGGTGCCCCGCGCCGACGCCGGCGCCGGGATGACACTCAGGTCGACAGATGGCTGCATCGACGCCTCCCGCCTGGTGGTGTGCGGCCGGGTGGTGCTGACGGGTCCCCTGGTCGTCCCAGGCCCGGTGGTCTGGCCAGGCCCGGCGGTCGGGCCGGGTCGCGTCGGCGAGCCACTGCACGCCCCGACCGACGCGAGCGCCAGCACGCAGGCGATCGTCGCCAACGCGCGGCTACCGCGGCTGGTGCCACGGCGCGGCCCCGGGGCCCGTGGCACCCGAGAGAAACCCGGTCGCCTCACCTCGCCAAGCCTCGCATAGTGGCCTAGTCCACTTCTCCATCGTCATGCGCCGCCGGAGGCCGCACGGTAGCGGACCGCGCCACGGGTCGCCCAGGCGCCTCGCTTGATCGTGACGACCGGCGTCCTTGAGAGGGATACCGCTCTCACGGTGAACTGTTAGATACGTCAGATACTGCTTGATCGCCGGCTCTCGCCAGATTTATAGTTCGATCCACCAAAAGTCCCTCTGTGAGGGGGTTCGCGTGCACAGCGCCGGACGCCGATCCGTTCTCCTTCTCTCCACCGCGCTGCTCGCCCTGTTCGCCCTGGCCGGGCCGGTCAGCGCGCAGCCAGGTGGAGGAGCCCTCTCCATCCGATCCACGGTGCGGGACGCCTGCGGCAGCGTCAGCGCAGGGTTCGCCCGTTGCTTCGCCAAGGTCGTGATCCCGGCGACGCCGGCGGGCACGGTCGCGCCGCTGGCCACCACGCCCGTCGGGTACGTCCCGGCGGACCTGCAGAGCGCCTACGCGCTCTCCACCGCCGGTGGCACCGGCCAGACGGTCGCAATCGTCGACGCCTTCGACGACCCCAACGCCGAGTCGGACCTTGCCCAGTACCGGGCGCAGTTCGGCCTGCCCCCGTGCACCACGGCGAACGGGTGCTTCCGCAAGGTCAACCAGAACGGCGGCACTACGCCGCCGGCGGCCGACGTCGGCTGGGCCGAGGAGATCTCGCTCGACGTCGACATGGTCTCGGCGATCTGTCCCAACTGTCACATCCTGCTCGTCGAGGCGACCACCAACTCGTTCGCGAACCTCGCCGCCGCGGTCGACCGGGCGGCCCTGCTCGGCGCCCAGGCGATCAGCAACTCCTACGGCGGCAGCGAGACCTTCTCCGCGAGTGTCGAGCCGCACTACAACCACCCGGGCTCCGCGATCACGGCCAGCTCGGGCGACTCTGGCTTCGGGGTCCAGTTCCCGGCGTCGTCGCCGCACGTCACAGCGGTCGGCGGCACCACCCTGACCCGCGCCGCCAACGCTCGCGGCTGGGCCGAGTCGGCCTGGTCCGGGGCTGGCAGCGGCTGCTCCAGGGTGTACGCCAAGCCGGCGTGGCAGACCGACACGGGCTGCGGGGCGCGCACGGTGGCCGACGTGAGCGCGGTCGCCGATCCGTCCACCGGCGTGGCCGTGTTCGACACCTTCGGCGTCGCCGGCGGCCCGTGGTTCCAGTTTGGCGGCACCAGCGTCTCGGCGCCGATCATCGCCGCGGTGTACGGGCTGGCCGGCAACGGCGCGACCGTGACCTACGGCTCGTTCCCGTACGCGCACACCGGCTCGCTGTTCGACGTGGTCGGCGGGAGCAACGGCAGGTGCAACCGGACTCCCTACCTCTGCAACGCCGTGACCGGCTACGACGGGCCGACCGGCCTCGGCACCCCGAACGGGAGCGGCGCGTTCTGACGCCTTCCTGACGGACCGCCACCCGCAGGAGACCCCCGGGATCACCCGGGGGCCTCGTCGTTGAGGGCATGCGCCGAGCTCAGGCGATCGCGTCGGCGAGCCGGTCGACCTGGTCCAGGCTGGGGGCGGCCGGGTCCATGTACAGCTCGGTGACCCCGACCTCCTCGAACCCGCGCAGTGCCTCCCTGATGGCCTGCTCCGACGTGAGCATGCTGTCGGCGATCATCTGGGCGTACTCGCCGAGGAAGCGGTAATAGTGCTTGAGGTTCTCGGCGCCGGTGCGGGCGGCCTCGTCACCGAGCGCGAAGTAGGCGAGCGCCCCGAGCCTCGGCTCGCCCTCGCGGTTGGCCTCCTTCCAGGCCGCGCGGACCCGCTCGAGCATGGGCGCCGCCATCGCCGGGCCGCCGCCGCCGGCGATCCAGCCCTCACCCCAGCGGGCCGTCCGCCGGGCGGCCGCCTCGGTGTTGCCGCCGAGGAGCACCGGGATGCGGCCGCCGGGCACCG
>Ga0081455_10004463_pt1 | contig 15684 bp, 12 predicted proteins | sample TabmetS3T2R1_FD_70207 | JGI IMG/M metagenome (GOLD analysis project Ga0081455, IMG submission 70207) | Tabebuia heterophylla rhizosphere microbial communities from the University of Puerto Rico - S3T2R1 | ecosystem: Host-associated > Plants > Roots > Rhizosphere ... | reverse complement strand
CGCGATGATCATGCACGGGTGCCTCAACGGCGCGCGCCCGAACCTGCGCGGCGAAGAGTGTTGCCAATTCAGCACGACGAGCAAATCACTTAAAGCAGTCAAGCCACCGAATCAAAAATATTTCTCTTTACCAGAATTCTGATTTACGTTACTGATCCGCTCAGCCCGCGCCACCATGAGGGACGTTCGCGCGATCGTCACGCAACGTGGTGCGGGTTGCGATGGCCGCAGCTTGCGTCAGGCGCTTTTGCGCCGGACGAAACGTTCGCAGCGGACGGTGAAATCGTGTGGTCCTGGCGCCGCGACCCTGGCGCTACGTTGGCGGGTTTCCGCCGACAACGGGGGCAAGAAAGGCCGCCTCCCCGGGGAGAGCGCGTATAAGCCGTAACACCATTGCGCGGGGAAAGCCGGGATGTCTCGGCTGTACCTGTCAAACCCGTGTGCATTCTTTCACTATCATCGCACACGGTGCTGCGGGCGCAGTCAGCGCCCGGCTTTCCCTGCGCCCTCTCTTCGGAGAGGGACGACGAATTTGCAAACCTCAGGCGAAATCGCGCCGTGAGAATGAGAGCGCATGTCTATCGCCACACACGGTTGTCATCGCCCGGCTTGCCGCCTTCGCTGAAGCTTCGGCGAGCCGAGTGCGCAAGCCTCGTCGAAGCCTCGGCGGAGACGGGACCGGGCGATCCAGTATTCCAGAGACCTCAGCAATTGAGCCGATGGGCCGCGGCGTACTGGATACCCCGCATGCGCGGGTATGACAGGTGAATGTGAGGCGAGAGTTGCGCCCTCACAACTCCCTCGCATTGGAAAACGCAAACGAACTCACCCGCCGCGTGTTCTCGTCCAAAATCAGCGTGCGCGTGATCGGCGGCTCGGCGCGCTGGCTGCAGTTTTCGCGCTCGCAGAGCCGGCAGTTGACGCCGATCGGCGTGCCCTCGGCCTTTTCCAGATCCATCCCCGCGGCATAGACCAACTTCGACGCATGGCGGATTTCGCAGCCGAGACCGATCGCAAAGCGCGGCTGCGGCTGCGGATGCGGCGCGATCGGCCGGCGCACCATCTGCGCGATCGAGAAATAGCGGGTGCCGTCGGGCAGCTCGATCACCTGCTTGAGCAGGCGGTCCGGCGTGTCGAAGGTCGAATGCACGTTCCAGAGCGGGCAGGTGCCGCCGAACTTCGAGAACGGGAACGTGCCGGAGGAGAACCGCTTGGAGACGTTGCCGGCATTGTCGACGCGCAAGAGAAAGAACGGCACGCCGCGCGCGTTCGGCCGCTGCAGCGTGGTCAGGCGGTGGCAGACCTGCTCGAAGCCGGCATTGAAGCGCTGCGCCAGCACGTGCACGTCGTAGTTCAAATTTTCCGCCGCGCTGTGGAACGACTGATAGGGCATCATCGCGGCAGCGGCGAAATAATTCGCCAGCGTAATGCGGTAGAGCCGGCGCGGGGTGTCGTCGAGCGGGCCGGCGCGGTTGACGATGGCGTCGATGGCTGCGCTGCATTCGGCCAGCCCGATCTGCAGCGCAAGCTGGAAGGCGCGGCCCGAGCCATCGACCAGCTCGGAAATCAGGAGCTGCCGGCGGTGGCGGTCGAACCGCCGCAGCGTCTCGCGCATCACGTCAACCGGCATGATCCGGGTGACGATCGAATGCTTTTCGCGCAAGCGTGCGGCGAGTGCGGCAAACAGCTCCTCGGCGGACACGTTCAGTTCGTCGCGCAGATTTTCCGCGGCCTGTTCGAGCTCCGGAAAATAGTTGCGGTTGGCTTCGATCAGGTCGCGCACGCGCTCGATCGGGTTGGCCTCGAACCGCGCGCCTTCGTCGCGGTCGGCCATTTGCGCCGCGACCAGCGTCTCGCCGCGGCGGGCCTCGGTATAGGCCGCATAGAGCCGTTGCAGCGAATGGGTCACGCCGGGGCAGAGTTCCGCAAGATCGCGCAGTTCCTGTTTCGGCAGGTCGATCTGCCGGAACAGCGGGTCGGAGAAGATCTCGTTGAGTTCGGCAAAGAACCGGTCCTCGTCGGCGGTGGCGAGATCGCGCAGATCGAGGTCATAGGTCTCGGCCAGCCGCAGCAGGATCTGCGCCGTCACCGGGCGCTGGTTCCGCTCTATCAGGTTGATGTAGCTCGGGGAAATGCCCAGGCCCTCGGCGATCTGGGTCTGCGACAGCCCGAGTTGCTGGCGAATCCGCCGGAATCGGGGCCCGACGAAAAGCTTCTTTCCGGAGTCGGTGGCCATGGCAGGTTCCCTGACCTTGATTGTGACAAAATTTACAAAATTACATCTATTACAAGTTCAGATGTTACATGACATCACCATTCAAAATCAAGAACTCTATACGGAAAAAGGTTTTTCGCGTTTAGCTCTCGGGACGTTTCGCAATGCACTGTCAAGAATGTCGATTGAAGGATCACGCACATGAACTACCAGCCACGCGGCATCAGCACCCAGGGACCGGCTTCCTATCTCAGCGAGATTGAAGCTGCTCAAGCGCTCCTCAAGACCAAGCCGACCTGGAATGGCGTCACCGCCGAAGCCGTGGCGCGCATGCGGCTGCAGAACCGCTTCAAGACCGGCCTGGATATCGCCCGCTACACCGCGGCGCTGATGCGCGCCGATATGGCGGCCTATGACGCCGACCCCACCAAGTACACCCAGTCGCTGGGTTGCTGGCACGGCTTCATCGCGCAGCAGAAGCTGATCTCGGTCAAGAAGCACTTCGGCGGCAAGACCGATCGCCGCTACCTGTATCTCTCCGGCTGGATGATCGCGGCGCTGCGCTCCGAGTTCGGGCCGCTGCCCGACCAGTCGATGCACGAGAAGACCTCGGTGCCGGCGCTGATCGAAGAGCTCTACACCTTCCTGCGTCAGGCGGACTCCCGTGAGCTCAACGATATCTTCCGCGCCATCGACGTCGCCCGCAAGGCCGGCGACAAGGCGAAGGAAAAGGAGCTGATCGAAAAGGTCGACAACTTCCAGACCCACGTCGTGCCCGTCATCGCTGACATCGACGCCGGCTTCGGCAACGCGGAGGCGACCTATCTGCTCGCCAAGAAGATGATCGAAGCGGGCGCCTGCGCCCTGCAGATCGAGAACCAGGTCTCCGACGAAAAGCAGTGCGGTCACCAGGACGGCAAGGTGACGGTGCCGCACGAGGTGTTCCTGGCGAAGATCCGGGCCTGCCGCCATGCCTTCCTTGAACTGGGCATCGAAGACGGCGTCGTCGTGACCCGCACCGACTCGCTCGGCGCCGGCCTCACGCAGCAGATCGCCGTGAGCCACAAGCCCGGCGACATCGGCGACCAGTACAACAGCTTCCTGGATTGCGAGGAAGTGACGCCGGCCAATGCCCGCAACGGTGATGTCATCATCAACCGCGACGGCAAGATGATGCGTCCGAAGCGCCTTGCCAGCAACCTCTACCAGTTCCGTCCCGGTACGGGTGAAGATCGCTGCGTGCTCGACAGCATCACCTCGCTGCAGAACGGCGCGGACCTCTTGTGGATCGAGACCGAGAAGCCGCATATCGAGCAGATCGCCAAGATGGTCGACCGCATTCGCAAGGTCGTTCCGAACGCGAAGCTGGCCTACAACAACTCGCCGTCGTTCAACTGGACGATCAACTTCCGTTGGCAGGTGTACGACGCGATGAAGGAAGCCGGCAAGGATGTCAGCAAGTATAACCGCGCCGAGCTGATGAAGCCGGAATACGACGATACGCCGCTTGGCATCGAAGCCGACGAGCGCATCCGCACCTTCCAGGCCGATTCAGCCAAGCGCGCTGGCATCTTCCACCACCTGATCACGTTGCCGACCTATCACACGGCAGCTCTGTCGACTGACAATCTCGCGAAGGAGTATTTCGGCGAGCAGGGCATGCTGGGCTATGTGAAGAACGTTCAGCGCCAGGAGATCCGTCAGGGTATCGCCTGCGCCAAGCATCAGAACATGGCCGGCTCCGATATCGGCGACGAGCACAAGGAATATTTCGCAGGTGAAGCTGCCCTGAAGGCGGGCGGCGCCCACAACACGATGAACCAGTTCGGCTAACGCCGGAAACGATCACGCTACTTGGACAACAGGAGACTACCATGACCAAAGGCAGCAATTTCTGGGTGATTGGCGGCGAGTTCGGCTCGATGAACTTCCACAAGCTCGTGGAAGGCTCGGCCCAGGTTCAGGGTCCGTTCAAGACCCGCAAGGAAGCCGAGGACGCCTGGCGCGTCGTATCGGAAGAAAACCGCCACAAGGCCGGCGTACGCTTCTCCATCGTGGAAGAGCCCTCGCGCATCTCGGCCTGAGCCGCTGCTGCCAATAAAGCTAGAAGAAACGCCCCAAGGACAGGCGGCCCCATCCGGAAAACCGGGTGGGGCCGTTTGCGCTTTCGAGCGGTACCTGCCGTCCCCACGCTTGCGGGGTGAGGACTGGGGTGAGGGGCTCTCGCCGGGGTCTCTGAAGCCTGTGGAGTGGTAAGCTATTGAAAATAAACAACCATTGCGCAAGGCATGGTTACTGCTAGGTTAAGCCTAGGCTACTCCCTTCAGGATAAAGGCGGCTCCCGATGTCAAACGCGCAAAATACCGGCAACGAAGCCCGAGACATGCGACCGACCAGGCTGCGCGATGCGCTGCGCCAGGCCCGCATCGAAGCCGCCGACCGCACCGGCGTCGTGGTCGAATTGCGCGATGCAGAAGTGGCCCGGCTCGAGATCCTGAACGAGGCGCTCGATCCGCTGTTCGCCGAGGTGCCGGAGCAGATCGACCTGTTCGATCGCGGCGTCAGCCAGGGCGAGACGCCGCGGCTGTGGATCGACGTGGTCGCGCATGTCGTGATGGGGCGCGACAAGCGCATCTACCGGTTCGTGCAGGACACGCGCTTCGGCCGCATCGTGATCGCCGAGTCGCATGATGTGCCCGTCATCGTCGACGCCGTCACCGGCTATGTCGCGCGGCGCATGATCGAACGCGAGCATGCGATGGTGGCAACGCCCGCCGCTGCCGAGCCGGTCGTGGAGAAGAAGCCGCGCGGGCGCGGCTTCGGCATGTTCGTGCTCGGCTTCGTGCTCGGCGCGGTGGCGCTGTTCGGACTGGCGCTGTATGCGAGCTTGAAGAACTTCTAGGGCAGCAGGCGGCTCGGGGCATTCGGGGGCATCGTGGCAGCGACAATTTCGCCGGTACCGTTCGTCATCCTGCTGGCGGCCGCGCTGTTCGGAATGTCCTGGCTCTACGGCAAGTGGCGCACGCTGCGCCGCGCCGAATTCATCCGCACCTTCCACTGGCCGCGCGGGCTGCTCGAACGGCTGGAGAAGCACCACCCCGGATTTGAGCGCAAGGACAGCGCGCTGGTCTCGCGCGGCCTGCGGCAGTTTTTCCTCGCCTATCTCATGAGCGGCAAGCGCTACGTCTCGATGCCCTCGCAGGTCGCCGACGATCTCTGGCACGAATTCATCCTGTACACGCGCGACTACGACGCGTTCTGCCGCCGCGCCTTTGGTGGCTTCCTCCACCACACGCCCGCCGTCGTCCTCAGCGAGCACCGCAAGAGCAATGAGGGCCTGCGCCGCGTCTGGTGGTATTGCTGCAAATACGAGAACATCGATCCGGTCCGCCCGACGCGCCTGCCGCTGTTGTTTGCGCTCGACAGCAAGCTCAAGGTCGCAAACGGCTTCGTCTATCACCCCGACTGCGACGAGCTGCGCAAGAACGGCAGCGGTGCCGCGTATTGCGGCGGCGATTTTGCCGATGGCTCGGTCGACGGCAGCACCGACGGGTTCGGCGATACCGGCAGTGACTCAGGAGGCGATAGCGGAGGCGACGGCGGCGGTGGTGGCGATGGAGGCGGCGGCTGCGGTGGTGGCGGGGATTGAGGATTCGCTCCTGAAGAACCTAGAGCAGCGTCGCCTGCTTGATCTGCTTGACGCGGAAGTCGGCGTCGACGGCGCGCACGGTCTGCACGCAGCGCCATTTTTCACCGTCGCGCGCGATCGAAAACAGGTTGTAGGCCGCGGCCGGATAATGCCGATGCGGCAGCGCCGACGCCGACGGCACGCCGACTGCGGGGATCTGGTGGCCGGCGCCCTCGATCCACATCGTCGAATGGATGTGGTCATGGCCGTGCAGGACCAGTTCGGCGCCATGCCGCTTCAGCACGGCACGCAGCGCTTTCGAGTCGGTCAACCGCTTCATTCGCGACGTCGAATTCAGGGGGTGATGGACCAGCAGCACCCGGAATGCCTCATCAGGTCGCAACTGCGCGAGCTGGCGGTCGAGCGCATCGAGCTGCGCGCGGCCGAGCCGGCCGGTCGCCATCAAGGGCAGCGTCGGCACCGCCGAGGAGACGCCGATCAGCGCCAGCGGGCCGCGCCGGCGCAGGAACGGAAACGACGCGCCATCCGCGGCATCGCCGCGCAGATATTGCTCGAACGTGCCGGTGAAATGATGCCGCGTCGCCCGCACATAAGCGTCGTGATTGCCGGGAACCACGGTCACCTGTTGCGGCGTGCCGACGCTTTCGAGCCAGGCCTGGGCCGGGGTGAATTCCGCCTCCAGCGCCAGGTTGACGAGATCGCCGGTCACCGCAATGTGGTCCGGCCGCTGCGCCTGCATGTCGGCGACCAGCGCGTCCAGCACCTCACGGCGGTGATATTTGTGGCGGTTGCGGGTCCAGTTGAGATAACCGAGCGCGCGCTTGCCCGCGAGATCGCGAAGCCGCGCCGCGGGCAGTGGCGGCAGATGCGGGTCGGACAGATGCGCCAGCGTGAAGGTATCGGTCATTCGCGCAGCGCCGCATTCCCTGTGATATAGAGCCGTCGCACGATCATGTCGGCGATATAAGGATCAAACGTGACGCCTGTCCATCCGAGGTTTGCGTGACGGCGCTAGAACACCTGCGAAAGCGCCTGGAGCCGCAATTGCGGCGCGTATTCCATCTGTATTGGCGGATGGCCCGCGGCATGACGCTCGGGGTCCGCGGCGTCGTGCTCGACGGCGACAACAAGGTGTTCCTGGTCAGGCACAGCTATGTCTCCGGCTGGCACCTGCCCGGCGGCGGGGTCGAGGTCGGCGAAACCTTCCTCGAAGCCTTGCGAAGGGAGCTCGTGGAAGAGGGGCGGATCGAATTGACCGGGGAGCCGGCGCTGCACGGCCTGTTTTTCAACGGCCACGTCTCCCGCCGCGACCATGTCGCTGTTTATGTCGTCAGGCAATTCCGGCAGGACCGCTTGCCTGACCCCAATCATGAGATCGTCGAGTGCGGGTTCTATGCAGCAGGAGCGCTGCCGGCGGAGACGACCAGGGGTACGCGGCTCCGGATCGCCGAAGTGCTCGACGGCGCGACACGGATTGCGACCTGGCGCTGATGCGGGGACCGGTTGTTGCTTCACGCGCTTGCAGCGCCTAGAAGCTGACAACGGGGGGCGGCGTGGGCAGGATGAAAATCTTCAGGCTTCTCTGCGGCATTGGCCTGCTCGCGGTGCTGGCGAGCAATGTCTGGACGATGTCGCGCTGGAGCGAAAACCGCGGGGTCTATGACGACGTCTGCTATCTCAGGCAGGCGCATCTGTTTCAGAAACATGGTCTCGGCGGCATCGATACCAACATTATTTTCGACGATGACGACTATCTCAAGAACAAGCTGAAGGCGATCGGCTACGCGGAATGGAACGTCGTGGCGCGGATACCCTGCCACACCTTCATTCCGGCCGCGGATAAATACGTGATGCAATACCCGCCGGGCACCGGGTTGGCGCTGGCGCTGTTTCGCGAGGGATTCCAGGTGATCCCGCTTTACCTGCTGGCCAACGTGACGATCCTTGCCTTCGCGTTGCTTGCACTGTTTCGCGCACGCGATCAGGCCTCGCTGGCGCTGGCGGCGATATTCGGCTTCGCCGCGCTCTATTTGATGATCAACCCGAGCAAGGCGAGCTATTCTGTGCCGCCGACCATGATGGTGTGCGCGGCTGCGGGATTCCTGACGGCGAGGTATTTCGTTGAACAACCGCGCCGCCGCCTGCGGCTGATCGCGCTGGTGGGGCTGCTTGTCGGCCTCTCCGTCAATTTCCGTTTGCCGAACCTATTTCTCGCCGCGGGCTATTGCCTCTATCTTGCCGGCGCGTTCCTGCTGGCGCGCAGCAGGGAGACGTTCCTGCAGGGGGCCTCGTTCGGTATTGCTTTCCTGATCGGGATGGCGCCGACCTTGATCGCGAACGCGATCAATGCGGGTAGTCCGTTCTCGACCACCTATGGCGGCGTCGATGTTGCGCCGCCCGAACTGAATGCAGGCGTCCTGTTAAGCTATCTCGTTGACGTTCAATTCACCTTGCTGGCGATATCGGCCGCCTGGACGGCCTGGCTCTGGCGCTTCGATCGGGGCCGCGGCCGACAGATCGCGCTTCTGGTCGCCGTAAACCTTGCGGTAAACCTGATATTCTTCATGACCCATCCGATTTTTACGCCATATTATATTATTCCCATCGAGATGATTTCCCTCTGGACCTTGCTGTTCGCAACGCTCGACCTGCGCGGCGAACGGGCCGCTGATCGCGCGGCCTTCCCTCAACCGGCCAGGGCCTGATTGCGGTATGACGCGCCATGGACGGACTTAATTCGGTGAGCGTGCAATGACGGGATCGGACTTGCGCATTGCGGTTCTGGTGCCGTGCTACAATGAGGAGGCCGCGGTTGCGACCGTGGTCTCGGATTTCCGCAACGCGCTGCCGACCGCTCAGATTTTCGTCTACGACAACAATTCCAGGGACCGTACCATCGAGGTTGCGCGCGCCGCCGGCGCCATCGTGCGCAGCGAGCGCCGCCAGGGCAAGGGACATGTTGTGCGGCGCATGTTCGCCGACATCGATGCCGACGTCTATGTGCTGGTCGATGGCGACGCGACCTACGATGCGCCGAGCGCGCCGCGTATGATCGACAAGCTGATCAACGAACGCCTCGATATGGTGGTGGGCTTTCGCGTCGATCAGTCGGTCGCCGCCTACCGGCCCGGCCACCGCACCGGCAACTGGATGCTGACGAGCTTCCTGTCCACGGTGTTCGGCCAGGCGTTCAAGGATATCCTGTCCGGCTACCGCGTGTTCTCGCGCCGCTTCGTCAAATCCTTTCCGGTGCTATCGGACGGTTTCGAGATCGAAACCGAACTCAGCGTGCACGCGCTCGAACTGGCGCTGCCGGTGATGGAGGTCGAGACGCCTTATTATGCCCGTCCCGAGGGATCGTTCAGCAAGCTCAACACCTGGGGCGACGGTTTCCGGATTCTCGGCACCATCCTGAAGCTGTACCGGTCGGAAAAGCCGCTGCGGTTCTTCACGCTGATCGGCGTGTTCCTGATGCTGGTCTCGGTCGGCCTCGCCATTCCCATCATCATTACCTTTCTCGAAGAGGGCATAGTGCCCCGGTTTCCGACCGCGATACTGTCGACGGGCTTGATGATTGTGGCGGTGCTGTCGGTCTCGTCGGGGCTGGTGCTTGATACGGTGACGCGCGGTCGCCGGGAAATGAAGCTTTTGGCCTATCTGTCCCAGCCAGCAATCGGCAAGGATTGAGGCAATACCGCGATTGCTGCTTCCAGCGATGGACCGCGCCGCCGCCAGATGCTATCCCGCGCCCCATCATGAGCGAACTTGACGTCACCATCCTGGCCGAAACCCCAAAGGACGCGCAGGCGATCGAACGCCTGCACGAGCGCACCTTCGGTCCCGGCCGCTTCGTGCTGAGCGCCTACCGTCTGCGCGAGCATGTCGATCACCTGCTTGACCTCTCATTCACGGCGCGGATCGGCACATTGCTGGTTGGCTCGGTGCGCCAGCTGCCGATCTGTATCGGCGACACGCCGGCCTTGATGCTCGGGCCGTTGACGGTCGAGCCGCCGTTCCGGAAGCGCGGCGTCGGCCGCATGCTGCTTGACCGCTCGCTGCAGGACGCCAAGGCCAAGGGCCATCGGCTGATCATTCTGGTCGGCGATGAGCCCTATTACAGCCGCGTCGGCTTCAAGGTCATACCGAAGGGACGGGCGACCATGCCGGGCCCCGTCGATTACAGCCGCCTGCTGGTGGCCGAGCTCGTCGAGGGCGCCTTCGAGGGCGTATCCGGCGAGATCCGCCCCGACTGGAGCAAGGCGCGATAGCGCTGCCGGCGAAGCGGCGCGTCATTGTCGGAAAAGTCGCCGCCTTTTGGTGCCAGCCACCGGCTTCGACGCAGACCCCGTGCTTCCGGCGGCCTGCTGCAGTTCGTGCCGAAACTCCTCGCGCTTCTCGTGGATGGAAGCAACGACCAGCCCCATCGCCACCCCCAGGCCGATCAGGGCTGCTTCCGATACCAGCAGGCTTGCCTCGATGGTTTCCGGCACGGCGTCGGTAACGCCAATTCCGTAGAGATGTCGCGCGTGGTCGGCGTCGCGCGCGCGAGAAACGATCAGTACGTCCTTCCGCAGCGCGCGAACCTGCGCGACGATTTCGTCGATGCCTTCAGCTTCGTTGATCGTGACGATGACGGCGGCAGCCTCCATGAGACCGCAGCTCTTCAGGAACTCCGGGTTTGTCGCATCACCGTAGAAGACAGTACGGCCCCGCCTGCGCTGCTCCGGAACGGCCGCGGCATCGTTGTCGACGGCAGTGTATTTGAACTGATGGCGATCGAGCATTGTGCAGACGACTTGTCCAACCCGGCCATGTCCGACGACAATGGCATGGCCGCTCCCGCCGCTTGGTGCGACGGTGAGTTCAGGATCAAGCGGTTTGTCCTCACGCACCATCGGCGCCAGCCGCCGTGCGACATGAGAAAGCGCAGGGGTGAGCATCATGGTCAGCGTGGTCAGCGCGACGGCGGAACTCGATACTTTGGCGTCGATCAAGCCAAGCGTCGTCGCCATCCCGATGGCGACAAAGGCGAACTCGCCGCCGGGACCAAGCAGCAGCCCGACCTCGATCGAAGCCGGCCACGAGAGGCGAAACATCCGGGCCAGGAAGACGAGGATGCTGGATTTTACGACAATCAGCCCGGCCGCACCTGCAATCAGCCAGACCGGATCGCGCGTAATCTGACTAAAATCGATGTTCATGCCGACGGTGAAGAAGAACAGGCCGAGCAAGAGGCCCCTGAAGGGATCGATCGCAGTCTCGATCGCCTTGCGGAATTCCGTCTCGGCCAGCAACAGGCCTGCGACAAAGGCGCCAAGCGCCATGGAGAAGCCGACCACGGCGGCGACGACCCCGGTTGCGACGATCACGAACAGCGTCGTGGCGACGAACAGGTCGCTCATGCCGACCGATGCCACGAGACGGAACAGGGGACGCATCACCACGCGGCCAACGACAACGATGACGCCGAGCGCGATGGCGGCATTGGTGAGCGCGAGCGCCAGGGTGGCGATCACCGAACCGGAGTCTCCCGCGCCAAAGATCGAGATGAAAAGCAGGAGAGGGGCGACTGCCAGATCCTGCGCCAGCAGGACCGCGAAACTGGCCCGTCCCGCGCTTGTATTGAGCCGCTTCTGCCTGGAAAGAATCTCGACGACGATGGCGGTCGAGGACAAGGCAAGACACGCACCGAGGATGAGCGCTACCGGGGCCTTGCTGCCCGCCAGCGCGGCGACGAGGCCGATCACCGCCGTCGAGAAGATGATCTGCAGGCTGCCCAAGCCGAAAATCAGGCGGTGCATCGCCTTCAACCGGTCGTAGGACAACTCCATGCCGATGAGAAAGAGCAGGAACACAACGCCGAGATTCGCAATGCCCGAGACGTTTACCGGGTCGACGATGGTAAACCAGTAGAGAAGCGGAAACCTGTCGATGAACGATCCCAGCCCAAGAGGCCCCAGGATCGCGCCGGCTCCGAGATAGCCGAGAACAGGGTTGAAGCCGAACCGCCGCACCAATGGAATGACGACGCCCGCGGTGCCGAGCAGAACGAGCGCGTCGCTATAGACGTGAACATTGATGGACGAAGTCATCTATTCCTTGTGCACTCGCTTCCAGGGAGCAAGGGACGTCTGACGGGAGATTGCGCCTGGCATCTCGCGTCATCCCACCAGCGACGTTAGCTGGTACCACCAGCTAACGCCACCCCGCGGACCGCTGCACGCGCGGACTTCAAAACTTGAGGTTGGCAAACGCCCTTACGCCGAGACCCGGCAACAGAACCTGATCCTTGGTGTACGACACGGAGTTCCGGATGTTCTCGTTCAGCAGATTGTTGCCGACGAGCCCGACCGTCATTTCACGCGCACCGAACCAGGATGGATCAAGCTGCGTTCTGTAGCTGACTTCCGCCTTCAAGAGGTTATAGCCCGCGGTTGGCGTCTCGCCGATGGGGGCGATATCGTTCTGTGCGAAGGCATGCAGCAGGTTGATCCGCGTCAGCCAGTTGGTATCGCGCCAGAACAGCCCGCCGCCGACGCGCACCGGGGGGATACGCGGGACGTTGGTGCCGTCACTGAAGGTCGCGCGCACGACATCGAATTGATTTTCGATGCCCCAGATGCCGCCATGGAGCGGGCCGATATCCAACTGGCTTTGAAACTCGCCGCCGCGGAAGGTGGCGTCGCGTTGCGAATAGATCGCCTGGTTGAGTTCGAGTGGGTACGCTGGATCGGCAGGCCCCACGCAAGCGCCATCCTCGCAGGTGTTGCCGGTGAGGCGGCGGAAAATGAAGCCGTTGAATTTGGTGTAGTAAGCGGTTGCCTCGAATCTGAATGGCCCCGTCGCTTTCCGCAATCCGATCTCGATCGTCTTGGCGGTTTCGATGCCGAGATTGGGATTGCCAATGTCGAAGGTGGCGGTGGCGTCGTGCGCCCCGCGCGAAAACAGTTCCGCGGGCTTCGGCGCACGCTCGACATATTGCGCGGTGATGCTGGCAACCAGTTGGCCCGGCAGATTCTGAAGCAGGCCGATGCTCGCGCTCTTCGGCGTGAAATTCAGATTGCGTGCGACCGGCGGACCGATAGCGCCGGGATTGGCGTTGAGATCGAACAGCTCCGGAATGAATGCCGGCGTCGTTCCGCTGAGGCTGACATGCTCGATGCGGCCGGCGATCTGCGCCTTGGTGGTGTCCGTGAACTTGAATTCGTTGAAGATATAGCCGGCCACCCTGCTGTTCTTGTTCGGGTCAAACAATCCATTTAGCGGACTGCCAGGATCGTCCGGGCTTGGGGCCGTCAGCTCTTGATGCCCGGCCTGCAGGCCGAAGGCGGTCGTGACGGCGGCAAAGCGCGCATCGAACGGCGCCATCTGTACCTCGACGCGGCCTTCCTGCTCCTTGTTGGTGAAGGTCTGCCGCACGCCGAGGGACGAGAAGTCGGCGGGATCGGCGAGGCCAATTTCGTTGTGCTTGTAGTTGGTGGCGCCGGCCCAGAACCTGATGGCGTCGATCGCCGCGGCGTCCGGCCGATATTCGCCCTTTGCGGTGAATTTGGTCTGATGCGCGTCGATCCGGGTCTGGTGATCGGCGCCGTCGATGCCGGGGATGCGATAGAGCGTGTCGTTCTGTGTGATCGCAGCGCCAATAAAGCCGCCGTGAAAGAAATACGAGCCGCCGACGGACGCACCATCCGCCTGCATCGCCGAATTCGGCTGCCGACCGTTGAATGGCTTGGTGGGATCAAACAAATACGGATAGCTCGGAATGCTGTAATCACTGGCCTTGCGGCCATAGGCGTCGGCGTGGAACGCGAAATTGCCGCCGCCAGCATCGAGCAGGATGCCGCCATCGACACCCCGGTCAACGGTATTGACGGCCGTTCGGGTTTCGACCGTGACGCAGGAAGGCGATTGCACGTTTGCGAGCGGCGCCTTCATTGGCAGTCCGTAGGTCTGGAACGGTGCGGCCTCGCATATTGGCAAGGCGTCTGGGATGCGATTATTGGTTGCGCTGACGACGCCTCCGATCGATGTCGATCCGTACCGCATCGCCGCCGGACCGCGGATGACTTCGACCTGATTTGTCGCCAGTGGATCGACCGGAACGAAATGGTCTTCGCCAAGATCAGAAGCGCCGCCGGCGTTGACGCCATTTTCGGTAATACCGACGCGATTGACGTCGAGGCCGCGGATGATCGGCCGGCTCGCGGCGCCCGGCGCAAAGGTGGAGCCGGTGATGCCGGGCTTGGAAAACAGGAGATCGCCGAGCTGGGCGGTGCCGTTGCGGCGGATTTCCTCATTCGGCACCACGGTAACGGTCGCAAATTGATCCGTGACGATGGGCAGCACGCCCTGTTGAGGTGCGGGAGCAGCCGGCGCCGGTTGTGGCTGCGGCGCGCGCTCGCGGCTGCGGCCAGGCACGGTGCGGGCGACGCGCACCGGCGTCTGCGAGGGGACGACTGCCCTGCGCCGCACGATCGGACTTGGGGCCGTCACGGTGATTTCAGGCAATGGCGTCGATGCTGGTGGCGTGGCCTGTGATGTGCCTTGGGCCAGCGCCCCGTTGGCCGTCGCGCATAGCAACAGCCAGCTTGCTCCACCGAAATGGAACGCTCGTCTCTTCCTGGATGTCATTGTCCCGATCCTGATCCCGTCGACATGCGACGGATCGATTCCGATTTTCCCTCGGCGGATCGGCCGCGCGGCGCGGCGATCCCCTTGGGAACTGCATCAATCAATCGAGTTCAGGAGACGGGAGGCGCGCGGGACTGGAACGCGGGATGAAGCGAGCCGAGATGCGCGAACTCGGCGCCGGTGGTCAGGTGCAGTAGTTCGACCGCTTCCGGCAGTTTCAGCAGCGGCGGCGAGGCGAACAGGAAATTATTGGCCAGCGAAAGGACGGCGCAGACCGCGCAGAGATTGGCCGTATGCTGGTCGTCATCGTGGTCCGCAGGCTGTTGCGGCTGCGCGGCATCGGAATGCGCGTCTTGCGCGGCGAGGGTCGCGGCGATCGCGAGATCGGCGTCGGCCAGCCCGCTCTGAACGGCCGGCGCCGCCTGCGCGGCGGCGGCCTGCTCGGGCGTGGGCCACGCGGTGCGCTCCACCGTCTGCAGTTGCCACACCGAGCTGTTGTCGACGCGGCCGGTCTTGGCTTCGATGCGCGTGCGCAGCCGGCCGTCGACATCCTGCTCGAAGATGCGGATGCCCTGCAGCTCGGCGTTGGAGGCGGTGCGCTGCACGTTGACCGAGATCGCGCGCTCGCCCTCGGGGCCGTTGCGGCGCTCCTTCAGCCAGGCGCCGCTGCGGCCGAGCTGCAGCCCGCCGCGAAACGCGGCCTTCAGCAGCACCGCCTCGCGCTCCGACACCGGCGCCAGGTAGTCGCCGATCAGGAACGTGATGGCGCCGAAGAACAGCCCCAGCGCGGCCAGCAGACCGGCGCCGGCCGCGTACGGCGCCCAGCTGCGGGGCGGTGCGGCGGCGGGGGCGCCGGGCAGCGCCCGGGCCAGGCGGTTGACGAACAGCTCGCCCACGGGGACGCACAGCGCGGCGAACAGCACCGCCCGGAGCAGCGCGATGCCGCCCACACCTGGTGCGGCGGCCTCGCCGGTGCCGTGCAGCGCGGCGGACGGGGCGAGCAGGGGGATGAGCGCCGCCAGCGCCACCAGGACGAGGACGGCCACGGCCCGGACGGTTCCGGGACGCCGTATCGGCCCGCTCGCGTCGGCCGCCCCGGCCGTGGGTCTGGTCAACGTCACCTCGAGATCCTCACCGGCCCTCGCAGAACCGGGCAAGTGAAGTAAAACAACTAGCGGTACGGCATTCC
>Ga0081455_10004462_pt1 | contig 15686 bp, 12 predicted proteins | sample TabmetS3T2R1_FD_70207 | JGI IMG/M metagenome (GOLD analysis project Ga0081455, IMG submission 70207) | Tabebuia heterophylla rhizosphere microbial communities from the University of Puerto Rico - S3T2R1 | ecosystem: Host-associated > Plants > Roots > Rhizosphere ... | reverse complement strand
GCCGGGACGCTATCGGCTGATCATCCGCGACCGGAGTGGCATGCACAACTGGCACATCCGCGGTCGTGGCGTGGACCGCAAGACCGCCGTCCCGTTCACCGGTCGCCGCGCGTTCACGGTCCGGCTCCGGGTCGGCACCTATCGCATCGTCTGCGATCCGCACTCGTCGCAGATGCGTACTCGGATCGTCGTCGGCTGACGACGCGACCGCGTCAGCGCCGGGAGTAGAGCCAGGGCTGCTTGAGATCGAGGAAGACGGGCTCGCCGATGCTGAGTGAGTTCATCTCCTCCATCGCGGCCCGGACATACTCCGGCTGCTCCTTGCGCTCACCCGCGCGGGCCTCAGCCTCAGACGTGAAGTAGATCGCCGTCGTGAACTCGCCGTCCGCGTGCTCGACGCTGAGACTGCCCAGGATGTCCGGACGGAAGGCCCGCCACTCGTCGGGATCCTGGCTCATCAGCTCCCTGGCCCGCGCAGGGTTGCTCGAACGGCCCTGGATGACCTGAACGAACCCGGCGGTGTCCGGATCGCCGACGATGTCAGCGTCCACGTTGATGCTGTTCTTCCAGGTGACCTCTCCGGAGAAGTACGGGGCGGTCTCGGCCCACCACTTGTCCTGCTCCGGACGGTCGCTGTTGCGCATCGCGGTCGATTCGGACTCGAACCGGACCAGAGCGATGGACTGACCGTCGTCGGTGATTCCGGCCGTTGTGCCGAGCCAGCCGGCGGCTCCCGGCGCCAGATCCCTGACCCACTGGTCGACGGCCGCTTTCAGCTGGACCGGGTCGGCGACGTTTCCCTGTACGACCTGGACGAACATGACCTCTCCTTGATGATCCGACGGATGTCGTGAGTCGTCACAGGCACTCTCGACGTTACTGCGCTGCACATGCGCGATCCACCCGGACAGTGCGGTTCATTTCCCTCGGTCGGGACAGCGCACACCGGCGTCGTCGCGTCACCAGGTCGCGCGTACCTCGCGTTCCCGGGCCGCATGCTCGTCGGTGCGGTCGTCGTACCGCCAGAAGTCCCGCAGCCACGCCGCGGTGGCCGCGACTCCGACCAGGCAGAGCAGACCGCCCGACACGATCGCGGTCCGGACCGAGGTCAGGTCGGCCACCACGCCGGAGCGGACCTGACCGCCGAGTGGGCCGAGCTGGTAGGACAGCATCTCGATGCCGGCCAGCCGACCCCGCATCTCGTCCGGGATCGTCTGGTTCCAGATCACAGCGCGCAACAGCGCCGAGACCATGTCGGCGGCGCCGGCCAGGACGAAGCAGCCGATCGCGATCCAGATGTTCGGCGCGAGTCCGGCGACCCCGACGGCCGCGCCCCATGCCAGACAGGCGACGACGACCGCCCGGCCTTGCCGGTGCACCCGGGCGATCCAGCCGCTGGTCAGGGTCACGGCGGCCGCTCCGATGCCTTCGGCGCTGTAGAGGAGTCCGAGCAACTGCGGCTGACCGAACACGTCGGTGGCGAACGCGGGGAACAGCACGATCGGCATCGCCAGGAACATGCCCACGATGTCGACGAGATAGCTGCCGAGCAGGTCGCGGCGGCAAACGGCGTAGCGCAGGCCGTCGGCCATCATGCCGATGCTGGGCGCCGTCCGCTGACCATGTGAGGGGTACGCGGCCAGGAACAGTGACAGCACGGTCGCGGTCGCCAGCCCACCGAGGTCGATCGTGTACGCCCAGGCGACGCCGGCGGACGCCACCAGCACGCCACCGAGTGCCGGACCAACTAGCTGGCCGAGCTGCCGAGTCAGTGAGCTCAGGGAGACGGCGGCCGGGATGTCGGCGTGCATGACGACCCGGATCAGGAGTGCCTCGCGGCTCGGCCGCTGCAAGGCGGTCGCGGACGCGAGCAGACCACCACAGAGGTAGATGACCCACACGCGCGGCTCGGCCAGGCGCGCGTTGCCGATCAAGGCCGCGGCGACCACCACCTGCGTCACGCCGGTCGCGGTGAGCAGCTTGCGCCGGTCGACCAGATCGGCCAAGGCGCCGCCGTACAGCCCGAAGACGATCAACGGAACGACGACGACCAGGCCCATCGCCCCGACCGCGAAGTTCGACCCGGTCAGGTCGTACAGCTGGAACGGCAGCACGACGAGGCCGACCCACTGGCCGAGGTAGAACGCGGCGTTCGCCACCAGGAGGATGCGGAAGTCCCGGGATCGCCGCCACGGCGTCAGGTCGACCTTCAGGCCGGCCAGCCTGGCCCGCCACCTCGATGCCACGGCTCATCGTCGCATCGCCGGTCGGGCGGCGCGAACGCTTTGCCGGCGCCGGCGGCTCAGCCCCGGATGGCGGCGATGGCCGACCTGATCCGCTTGACCGAGACCGGCCGCGCGGTCCCGAGGGCCTGGGCGAAGTAGCTGACCCGCAGCTCCTCGATCGCCCATCGCACGTCGAGTACGTCGTCATCGTGGCGGCGATAGTCCGGCATCCCGTCGACCAGACGGTCGTAGTCGTCCTCGACCGACTGCACCTCCAGCATCCGCTGGTCATCTCGTACCGGATCGGCCGGAAGGCGATCGAGCCGCCGCAGCATGGCGCGCAGGTAACGCGGCAGGTGCGCCAGCCGGGTCCGGCCGGTCTCGGCGACGAAGCCGTCGTGGACCAGCCAGGACAGCTGTGCCCGCATGTCCTCGGCGACGTTCGCATCCGGTCCGTCGCTCAGGTCGTCGAGCCGGCGGCGTACGGTCGCGGCGAGGTCCAGGATCTCGGCGACAGTGGACGTGATCTCGTACGTGACGTCGTGCAGGTCGGCCCGCACGGTGTCCCGCAGCCGCGAGAAGGCGTCGGCGTCCCAGGCCACGCCGCCGTTTCGCTCGACCAGGTCGTCGATCGCCGCCGCCGCGCAGTCGTCGAGGAGTGCGGGGACCGACGGGTAGGGGCTGCTCGCGAGCGCCAGCTTCGCCCGGTTGCCGAGGCGACGCGCCACTGCCGCGGCGGGGGACCCGATCGACAGCGACAGCAGCCGCCGGGTGCCGATCCGCATCGCCTGCCGCTGCTCGTGGGGATCCTCGAGGACCCTTACGGTGACGCGATCGCCCTCGTCGATGAGCGCCGGATACCCGCGCACCGACTGCCGGCCCTGCCGAGCGGTCACCTCGCGCGGCAGCGAGTCGATCTCCCAGGACCGCATGCCCGCGTGCTCGACCCGGGCGGCCGCGTCCGACAGGGCGGACCGCAGTCGGGGCCGCAGCTGCTCACGCAGTCGGTCCAGGTCCTTGCCCTCGGCGAGCACGTCGTCGCCGTCGAGCACTCGGAAGCCGATCCGCAGATGGTCGGGCAGCTTGTCGACGTCGAACGCGTCCGGCGGCACGTCGACGCCGGTGAGTCGCCGCAGCTGCGTCGCGACGGCAGCGGGCAACGGCCCAGCGTTCGGTTCGAGATGCTCGACGACCGCCTTCGCGTGGTTCGGCGCGGGTACGAGTTGCCGCCGCCACTGCTTGGGCAGCGACCGGATCAGCGCGGTGACGAGCTCCTCTCGGCGTCCCGGCACCTGCCACCAGAACTCGTCGGCGTCGAGCTGGTTGAGCTGCGCCAGCGGTACGTCGACAGTGACACCGTCGTGGGTCGATCCCGGGTCGAACACGTACGACAGCGGCATCGCCATGTCGTCATGTCGCCATTCGTCGGGGAAGGCCGTCTCGATGTCGACCGGCTCGGCCTCCGCCCGCGTCACCAGCGCCCGTTCGAAGTCGAGCAGATCCGGCTGGTCGCGACGTGCCCGCTTCCACCAGGTGTCGAAGTGGGCGGCGGACACGGCCTCCGCGCCGATCCCCTCGTCGTAGAACTCGTACAGGGTCTCGTCGTCCACCCGGAGGTCGCGGCGTCGTACCCGGTCCTCGAGTCCTTCGACCTCCTCGAGCAGCTCCCGGTTGGCGTGGAAGAACCGATGCCAGGTCTGCCAGTCGCCCTCGACCAGCGCGTGCCGGATGAACAGCTCGCGGCACAGCTCCGGGTCGATCTTGCTGTACGTCACCGGTCGGCGCTCGGCCAGTGGGACGCCGTAGAGCGTGACCTTCTCGTAGGCCACGACCGAGCCGCGTTTGCGCTCCCAGTGCGGCTCGCTGTAGGTCCGCTTGATCAGATGACCGGCGAGCGCCTCGACCCAGGCCGGATCGACTCGAGCGTTCTCGCGGGCCCACAGCCGCGACGTCTCGACCAGCTCGGCAGCGACCACCCACGACGGCGGCTTCCGGAACAGTCCGGAGCCGGGGAAGATCGCGAATCGGGCGCCACGGGCACCGAGGTAGTCGCGCGTGTCCGGGTCGCGCAGGCCCACGTGGGACAGCAGGCCCGCGACCATCGACTTGGTGATCTCGTCGCTCGGCGCCGCGTTGGAGTCACGTCGAAGGCCCAGATCGCGGCTGATCTGGACCAGCTGCCCGTGGACGTCCTGCCACTCGCGCACCCGTAGATAGTGCAGGAACTCGTCCCGGCACATCCGGCGGAACTGGTTGCCGGACAGCTCACGTCGCCGCTGCCGGAGGTAGCCCCACAGATTCAGGTACGCCGCGAAGTCCGACTCCGGATCGGCGAACCGGGCGTGTTGCGCATCGGCGGCCTGCTCCCGGTCGACTGGGCGCTCCCGTGGGTCCTGGATGGACAGTGCCGCGACGATGATCAGCACCTCCCGCAGGGCGCCGTTGCGGTCGGCCTCGAGCACCATCCGGCCAAGTCGCGGGTCGAGCGGCAGTCGTGCCAGCCGCTTGCCGATCTTGCTCAGCCGACGTGGGCGGTCCGGCTTCCGATCGGCGGCCACCGCGCCGAGCTCGACGAGCAGATCGAGTCCGGCGCGGACGTTGCGCCGGTCGGGTGGGTCGAGGAACGGGAACTCGGCCAGGTCGCCGAGGCCCAGGTCGATCATGGCCAACAGCACCGAGGCGAGGTTGGTCCGCAGGATCTCCGGCTCGGTGAACGCCGGTCGGCTGTCGTAGTCCTCCTCGCTGTAGAGGCGGATGCAGATGCCGTCGGAGGTACGGCCGCAGCGGCCGGCCCGCTGGTCGGCCGACGCCTGGGAGACCGGCTCGATCGGAAGGCGCTGCACCTTGAGCCGCTGGCTGTAGCGGGAGATGCGGGCCGTCCCCGGGTCGATGACGTAGCGGATGCCCGGCACGGTCAGGGAGGTCTCGGCGATGTTGGTGGCGAGCACGATCCGGCGGCCGCGATGTCGTTCGAACACGCGATGCTGGTCGGCCGCCGACAGCCGGGCGTACAGCGGCAGCACCTCGGTGTCGCGAAGGCCACGCGACTCGAGCGCGTCGGCGGCGTCGCGGATCTCGCGCTCGCCGGAGCAGAACACCAAGATGTCCCCGGGTCGCTCGGCCGTCAGTTCCTGGACAGCCTCGACGATGCCCTGGACCTGGTCCCGCTCCTTGTCGGGGCGCTCCGGATCGACCAGCGGTCGATAGCGCAGCTCGACGGGGTACGTCCGGCCCGACACCTCCACGATCGGAGCGTCCCCGCTGTGTTCACCGCCGGATGACGACCCCCCGAAGTGCCGCGCGAACCGCTCCGGGTCGATCGTGGCCGACGTGATGATCAGCTTGAGGTCGGGCCGCCGGGGGAGCAGCCGCTTGAGGTAGCCGAGGATGAAGTCGATGTTGAGCCCGCGCTCGTGGGCCTCGTCGACGATGATCACCTCGTACGCCCGGAGCATCCGGTCGCGCTGGATCTCGTTGAGCAGGATCCCGTCGGTCATCACCTTGATCCGGGTGGACTCGCCCACCCGCTCGGTGAACCGCACCTGGAACCCCACGGTCTCGCCGATCGACTCGCCGAGCTCCTCCGCGATGCGTTCGGCGACGGTACGGGCGGCCAGCCGGCGGGGCTGGGTGTGGCCGATCCGACCGCGCTCGCCGTACCCGAGGTCGAGGCAGATCTTCGGCAGCTGAGTCGTCTTGCCGGAACCGGTCTCTCCGGTGAGCACGATGACCTGGTGGTCGCGGATCGCGGCGGCGATCTCGTCGCGACGAGCGCTGATCGGCAGCTCGGCCGGGAAACTGATCTCGCGGCGGGACCGCTGGACGTGCCGCTGCTGGGACTCAGGGCGGGGGGTCACGGGAGGGAGGTCACGCTCAGTGCTTCGGCTCCGCGACGCCGCGATCGGGCTCGGCGAGCTCGTCCTTGGCGCCGCGGGCGGGTACGACAACGACGGGGCAGCTGGCGTGCCGGATGCACTGCTCGGTCACCGATCCGAGGCCCAGTCCGGCGAAGCCACCGCGGCCGCGACGCGAGACGACCAGCAGGTCCACCTGGCCGGAGCCCTCGACGAGCCGGCGCGCCGGAGCGCCATGGACGACGTGCACGACGACGTCCTCGCCCGGCGTCAGTCCGGCCGCCTCGGCATCGCGGGTGAGTGCCTTGCGGACGGCTTCCTCGTAGTCACACAGCGGCGGTACGTAGCCCGGCTCCCAGCTCTCCGGCCGCGGCGCACTCGACATCACCCAGGTCCGCACCACGTGCAGCGGCTTGTCGAACCGCCGGGCCAGCTCGACCCCGGCGCGCAGCGCGGCCGCCGCATGGGCGGAGCCGTCGTGACCGACGAGAATGCCCCCGTCGATCACCAGCTCCTCTGCCACCGTGTCCACGACTCCATCGTAGGGGGCGGAGCACCGCCTAGCCTGTGGTCGTGATTCGACGTCGCGTTGTCGTGTGGGGCCAGGTGCAGGGAGTGTTCTTCCGCGACACCTGTCGACAGCAGGCGACTCGGCACGGTGTCACGGGCTGGGTGTGCAACCGGGCCGACGGCGCCGTCGAGGCCGTCTTCGAGGGCGCGCCCGAGGGCGTCGACGCACTGTGTGACTGGTGTGAGTCGGGACCGCCGCACGCCTCGGTGGCGCGCGTCGATGTCACCGAGGAGCCGCCACGGAGCGAGTCCAGCTTCCGCATCGTTGCTCGCCCACCCGGTTGAGTGGCTTCGGACCGGCTCATCCGGGATCCTCGGCGAGCTGCCGGCGGAGCGAGTCGAGGTCGCCGAGAACCCACAGGTCGGCGATCCGGTCGTCGGAGAACGCGAAGAAGGCGGCCCCCGCCCAGGACACCCGGCGTCCGGTCGCCGGCATCCCGAGCAGCGGGCCGCGATGGACGCCGGAGAAGGTCATGCGCGCCGCGACGCGGTCGCCCTCGGCCACCAGAGTCACGATCTCGCAGCGATAGTCGCCGAGTGCGGCGGTGACCTCGCGTACGTAGTCGGCGAACTCGGCGGGTCCGGTCAGCACCGGTCCGAGCGACCCGCGAAACGTCACGTCGGCCGCGAGCAGATCGGGGATCGCGGTCAGGTCGGCCCGATTCCAGATCTCGTCGTAGAACCGGCGTACCTGTCGCCGGTGCCGGTCCGACCGATCCATGCCGCTCCCAGGTGGTTTACGAGGACTCTCCGGCCGGACTCACGACGACGACCTTCTTGCCTCGACCGTGTCCCTCGTCCTCGTCACGCAGGGCCTTCGCGGCGTCCTCGAGAGCGTAGGTCCGGTCCACGATCGGCCGCACCTGACCGGCCTCGACGAAGCCTTTCAGATCCAGCAGGTCCTGGCGGCTCTCCTTCGACATCACGCTGCGGAGCCGCTGTCCGACGAACAGCGACGCCGCGGATGCGAAGACCTGACGATGGATGAAGCCGCCGGTCCATCGATCACCGCCTTCACCGCCGACGACGACCAACGTGCCGTCCGGCGTCAGGGCCTTGCGCAGCCGCGACAACGGACGCCGTCCTGCGGTATCCACGATCACGTCGTAGCGGTCGGCGCCGTCGGCGAAGTCCTCGCGGGCGTAGTCGATCACGCGCTCGACGCCGAGCGAGCGGACCAGATCGGCCTTGGCCGCACTGCAGACGCCGGTGACCTCCGCGCCCATGGCCGCGGCGATCTGGACCGCGAACGTGCCGACGCCGCCGGAGGCGCCGATCACCAGGACGGACTGACCGGACTTGACCTCGCCGACATCTCGTACCGCATGCAGCGCGGTGCAGCCGGACACGGGGACGGCGGCGGCCGCCTCGAATCCGAGGTTCGCCGGCTTGGGCGCCACGCAGTTCGCTGGTGTCGTGGCGTACTCCGCGAGGCTGCCGCTGCCGCCGTCGCAGCTGCCGTAGACCTCGTCACCGGGAGCCAGGTCTGACACGTCCTCACCGACCGACTCGATGGTCCCGGCGACATCGCGGCCCGGGACCCTAGCCTTCGGCCGCCGGAGGCCGTAGCCCATGACGCGGACGAGGTACGGCCGGCCGGTCATCGCGTGCCACACCTCGGGACCGACACCGGCGGCGGCAACCCGGATCAACACCTCGTCGGGAGCCGGGGTGGGGATGGGGACGTCGTCGAGTCGAAGAACGCCGGCCGAGCCGTACTCGTCCTGGGTCATAGCCTTCATGGCTGTCAGCATCGAGAGGCCGGGCGGAACCCGCCAGGGCCGTTCTACCCGCTGAGACCGCGGCGCACCCCGACTCGGGTCCGAACATGACACTGGCCCCGCTCCCGTGGAGCGAGGCCAGTGGTCGTATGGATCAGTCGGACCTGATCAGTCGGTGTCGGTCGTCTCGAGCGCGGCCGGCTCGGTCGACTGGATCGCGACCTTGCGCGGTCCGTCGCCGACGGCGTTGGCGCCCTTGACCCGAACGGACAGCAGACCCTTGTCGTAGGTCGCCTCGACGTCGTCGGCCGTGACGCCCTCGGGCAGCCAGAACGCCCGGCGGAACGCGCCGTAGCGCAGCTCCCGCACGAGCACCGAGCCCGAGTCGTCCTCGCGGTCGTCGCGCCGCTCGCCCTTCACGATGAGCCGGCGGCCGTCGACCTCGACATCGACGTCCTTCGCGACGTCGACACCGGGCAGCTCAAGGGTCAGAACGACGTCGTCGCCGTCCTTGTTGACCTCGACGGGCGGCACGAGTCCGGACTGCGGCTGCGCGAACGAGCCCCAGGAACGCCGGAAGGCCCGGTCGAGCTCGTGGTCGAGCCGGGCGAGTGCACCGTAGGGGTCCCACGTCCTCAACAGCATGGATGTCACCTACCTCAGCTGGATCCGAGCGAGCCCGGACCCGTCGTCTTCTCATTAGCACTCTCTACAACCGAGTGCTAACGGCGATCATTCCCGTCGGCCGATCGCGCCTAGGGAGACACGCCCTACAGCAGTCGCAGCTGCTCGGGCTGCGACTCGGCGGCCGAATCCGACAACACCGGCGGATCGGGCCGGCGAGTGCTCGCCGCGGGTCGGGTGCCGATGCCATAGCGAATCGCCGCCTCCCGTACCTGGGCCACGATGTCGTGCTGGTAGGACTTCGGCGCGTACGCCCCGCGGCCGTAGAGCCGTGCGTAGGGAGCGACCAGCTCCGGATGCTCTCGCGACAGCCACTCCAGGAACCACTCGCGCGCCCCCGATCGCAGGTGGAGCACCAGCGGGGTGACGCTTCGCGCGCCGGCCTCGGCGATCTCACGCACGGTCCGGTCGAGCTGCTCCGGCGAATCCGTGAGGTGGGGCAGGATCGGCGCCATCAGGACACCGCATCCGATGCCGGCGTCGGTCAACCGGCGGCAGGCGTCCAGCCGGGCCCGGGGGCTCGGCGTGCCGGACTCGACCTGGCGCCACAGCCGCGAGTCGATCGAGCCGACCGACACGTTGACACTCACGTCGGTCACCTCGGCCGCCGAGCGAAGCAGGTCGAGATCGCGCAGGATAAGCGTGCCCTTGGTCAGGATCGAGAACGGATTGCGCGCGTCGCGCAGTGCCGTGATGATGCCGGGCATCAGGCGATAGCGTCCCTCGGCCCGCTGGTAGGGATCGGTGTTGGTTCCCATCGCGATGTGCTCGCCCGCCCACGTCGGGCGGGCCAGCTCGCGGCGCAGCAGCTCCGGCGCGTTGACCTTGACGATGATGCGGGAGTCGAAGTCGCGACCGGCGTCGAGGTCGAGGTAGGTATGTGTCTTGCGGGCGAAGCAGTTGTGGCTCACGACGCCGTTGGCGATGAAGTCGCCGGTGCCGGTCGTGATGTCGTAGAGCAACTGCGTCCCCTCGAGCGGCTCGACCGACATGACATCGAGCCGGGCCGCGGGTGGGATGGCCATCCCGGGGATCGGCTGGTCGATCCGGCGGCCAGGCCCGATGACCCGGTCGCCCACGGTGAGTCCGGACCGGCCGATCGGGATGACGCCGCGACCGCGTACGTAGCGCCAGCCGTCGTCGGTCAGGAACTGATGATCGCCGCTCGCGACCAGCTCGGTGCCGTCCTCGAGCCGGATCTGATAGGCGGGCTTGGTCACCGACCAGTGCGCGAAGACCGTCGTCGGGACATAGCGCCGGCGATGCGCATCGCGGCGGGTGCCGTAGATCTGATCGCCCACCTGGAGGTCGGCCAGCCGACGCGATCGGCCGTCGGCCAGCAGGATCTGGGTGTCGCCGTCGAGACAGTAGGTGCAGGCGTGGGTGCAGCCCCGGTAGGGGTTGATCGTCCACCGAAACGGCATCCGAGACGCGCTCGGCACCCGGTTGACGATCGAACGCGCCCGCACCTCGAAGAACTCCATGCCGGCGAACTCCGGCGTGTCGAAGGTGCGCAGCGCGACATCGGTGCCGAACAAAGCGGCTTGCTCGGCGCCCTGATGTCGCAGACTGTCCCACCGCATGGAGGTAGTCTATCGAACATATGTTCGAAGGCGGTAGCGAGATGCGGCGAAAATCCGAGCGGGTGGGCGCGATCCCGCGTCACAGCGCGACGATCCTGCATGCTGATCTCGACTCGTTCTACGCCTCCGTCGAGCAGCGCGACGACCCACGGCTGCGGGGCCGGCCGATCATCGTGGGCGGGGGAGTCGTGCTGGCGGCGAGCTACGAGGCGAAGGCCTACGGCGTCAAGACCGCGATGGGCGGCCGCGAGGCCAAGCGGCTGTGCCCGCAGGCGATCGTCGTACGGCCCCGGATGTCCGCCTACTCCGAGGCCAGCAAGGCGGTGTTCGAGGTCTTCGAGGACACCACGCCGCTGGTGGAGGGGCTCTCGATCGACGAGGCGTTCCTCGACGTCGGCGGGCTGCGTCGGCTGTCCGGCTCGCCCGAGCAGATCGCGGCCCGGCTGCGGCAGAACGTGCTCGACCGTGTCGGACTGCCGCTCACCATCGGCGTGGCGCGAACGAAGTTCCTCGCCAAGGTGGCCAGCGCCGTCGCCAAGCCGGACGGGCTGCTGGTCGTGCCACCGTCCGATGAGCTCACCTTCCTGCACGCGCTGCCGGTCGAGCGGCTCTGGGGCGTGGGCGTCAAGACGTCGAACAAGCTGCGTCAGCGCGGGATCACGATGGTCCGCGACGTCGCTCTGCTCGGTGAGCCGGCGCTGGTCGCGATGCTCGGCAAGGCGTCGGCGCGGCACCTCTACGCCCTGGCGCACAACCGGGATCCGCGGCCGGTCGAGGTCGGGCGCCGTCGCCGCTCGATGGGCGCTCAGCGCGCGCTCGGCTGGCGGCACAAGACGCCCGACGAGATCGACGGCTACCTCATGGGCCTTGTCGACAAGTTGACTCGCCGACTGCGCGGCGCGCATCGGTTGTGCCGGACCGTCATCCTGCGGATGCGGTTCGAGGACTTCGAGCGCGCCACCCGATCGCATACGCTCCCGGACGCCACCCGTGACACCAAGCCCATCCTGATCACCGCCCGACGGCTGCTGCGGGCGTCGATGCCGATGATCCGCGACCGCGGCCTGACCCTGATCGGCGTGACCCTGACCAACCTCGACGACGACGAGGCGGTCCAGCTCACCCTGCCGCTGGAGCGCCGGGAGCCGGCCGCCCTCGACGGTGCGCTGGACCACGTACGGGATCGCTTCGGCTCCACGGCGGTCACCCGCTGCGTACTGCTGGGGCGTGGCGAGGGAATGTCCGTGCCGCTGCTGCCGGACTGAGGCGTACGCTCGGCGCGATGGAGCTCACCAAGTACACCCATTCCTGCGTACGGATCACCGACGGCGACCGGGGCCTGGTGATCGACCCCGGAATGTTCTCTGAGGTCACGGCCGCTCTCGACGGCATCCACGCGGTGCTCGTGACGCACGAGCATCCCGACCATGTCGACGTCGACGCCCTCCTGGCCGCGGCCGAGACGGACTCCGACCTGCAGGTCTGGGCGCCGGCGTCGGTCGCGGGGATGCTGTCCGGCCTCGGCGACCGGGTCACGACGGTCGTCCCCGGCGAGACCCTCACGGCCGGCGGTCTGGAGGTCCAGGTCCATGGCGGCCAGCACGCCATGATCCACCGGTCGATCCCCGTCGTCATGAACGTCGGCTACCTCGTCGAGGGGGCGGTCTACCATCCGGGCGACTCTCTCGACGTCCCGACCGTGCCGGTGCCGACGCTGCTGCTGCTGCCGATCCACGCGCCGTGGTCGAAGACCGCCGAGGTCATGGACTTCCTGATCGGAGTCCGCCCGCAACAGGCGTACGCGATCCACGACGCGATGCTGGCCGACGCCGGGCTCGGACTCATCGCGGCACTGCTCGACCGGATCGCCACGATGTACGGCACGAGCTATCGCCGCTTGACACCGGGGGAGTCGGTCGGCGTCTGACGCTCTGCTGCGACACCACGTTCTCGTGGTACGTGCGCACTCTGCACGGCGTCGATGCCGAGCAGAGTGTCGACACGCCATGCAAGGTGCGCCGCCGACATCGATGGAGCGTGAGTGCGTCGCGGGTCGTTGCCGGTCCTGGCGAGCCATGCCTCACAAGTACCACGAGAACGTGGTACGCCGACCGGGTCAGCCCGAGCGCGACTCCCGCCACAGATCGACGCCGGAGTCGACGGCGTGCTCGTCGATCTGACGGAGCTCGTCGTCGGAGAAGTCGAGCCGGTCGAGCGCGTCGAGGTTCTCGTCTAGCTGGGCGACGCTGCTGGCGCCGACCGTCAGCGACGTCATGCGGGGATCGCGCAGCGCCCAGGCCAGGGCGAGCTGCGCCAGCGACTGGCCCCGGGCGTCCGCGATTGCCTGCAGCCCGCGAAGCCGATCGGCCATCTCGTCGTCGATCCGGCTGGTGTCCATCGTGTTGGTGGGCCGCGACGCGCGTGATCCCTCGGGGATGCCCTCGATGTACTTGCCGGTCAGCAGGCCCTGAGCGAGCACGGTGAACCCGATGCAGCCGGCGCCGACGTCCTCGAGCACGTCGAGCAGCTCCGACTCGACCCAGCGGTTGAGCATCGAGTACGACGGCTGGTGGATGAGCAGGGGAGTGCCGAGGTCGGCCAGGATCGCCGCCGCCTCGCGAGTCCGCTCCGGACCGTAGGACGAGATCCCGGCGTACAACGCCTTGCCCTGCCGGACCGCCGTGTCGAGCGCGCCCATCGTCTCCTCGAGCGGCGTGTGGGGGTCGAACCGGTGGCTGTAGAAGATGTCGACGTAGTCGAGTCCGAGCCGCTGCAGCGAGTCGTCCAGACTCGCCAGCAGGTACTTGCGGGAACCGAGGTCGCCGTACGGGCCCGGCCACATGTCCCAGCCGGCCTTGGTGGAGATGACCAGCTCGTTGCGGAACGGCGCCAGGTCCTCGCGGAGGATCCGGCCGAAGTTGGCCTCGGCCGCACCGTACGGCGGGCCGTAGTTGTTGGCCAGGTCGAAGTGGGTGATCCCGCGGTCGAACGCCCGGCGCACCGTGGCCCGCTGATTCTCCATCCGACGGTCGTCCCCGAAGTTGTGCCAGAGCCCGAGTGACATCGCGGGGAGCTGGAGCCCACTGCGTCCGCAGCGGCGATAGGTCATCGACTTGTAGCGATCGTCGGCGGGAAGGTAGGTCATGAGGCACAGTCTGCCGGGAGTCGGCGGCGCGGGGAGACCGGGTCACGATGTGGTCTGCCAGAGTGTGGGCCATGACCGACATGCGTTGGGGCGCATGGGGCGTCGACGCCGACCGCACGACCCTCTCCGACCAGGTGCTCGAGCTGCTCCGGCAGGGTTTCGGCGTGACACCGGGGGAGACGTCGACAGCGTCGACGGAGAAGGTCTCGCTGGCGGACTCCGCACTGTCGGCCGCCGCGGTCGACGCCTTCCGAGGCGAGGTCGGAGCCGACCAGGTGCGCACCGACCGCGACAGCCGACTGCTCCATGTCGGCGGCAGGAGCACCGTCGACCTCTGGCGACGCCGGGCCGGCGATGCCCACCAGGCGCCCGACGCGGTGATTCTGCCCGGCGACCACGACCAGGTGCTCGGCGTGCTTCGGGTCGCGGCCGACCGGGGTGTCGCCGTCGTACCGTTCGGCGGCGGGACGAGTGTCGTCGGCGGGGTCGAGCCCGAGCGAGGTGACTTCGACGCCGTCGTCGCGCTCGACCTGCGTCGCCTGAACCGGCTGATCGAGCTCGACGAGGTCTCGATGATCGCCCGGATCGAGCCCGGACTCCGCGGCCCGGAGGCGGAGGCACTGCTCGCCGAGCACGGCCTGACCATCGGGCACTTCCCGCAGAGCTTCGAGTACGCCAGCATCGGCGGCTTCGCGGCGACCCGCTCGGCCGGACAGGCGTCGTCCGGGTACGGCAGGTTCGACGATCTCGTCGTGGCCCTGCGGATCGCGACTCCGAGGGGATCGCTCGATCTCGGCCGGGCTCCCGCGTCCGCCGCCGGTCCGGATCTGCGCCAGCTCTTCCTCGGCTCGGAGGGCGCCCTCGGCGTCATCACGGAGGTGACGGTACGAGTCCGCCCGGCACCGGCGGCTCGGCACGACGAGGCGTGGGCGTTCGCCGACTTCACGACCGGCGCCGCGGCGGTCCGGCGGCTGGCGCAAGCCGAGGCGCTCGCGACCGTGACCCGGCTGTCCGACGAAGCCGAGACCGCCGTCAACCTGGCGATGGGAGGAGACGTCGGCACGGCCGGCCCGGCGAGCGGCGGCTGCCTGCTGATCGCGGGCCATGAGGGAACCGCGGCGCAGGTCGAGGTGGCCCGGGCTGTGACGGCAACCGTGCTGGCCGAGGCCGGCGGCCGGTCACTCGGCACCGATGCCGCCAGCGGTTGGCGGGCCGGCCGCTATCGGGCGCCGTACCTTCGCGACGCCCTGCTGGACGCCGGTGCGCAGGTGGAGACCCTCGAGACCGCGACGTCGTGGTCGCGGCTCGACCATCTCTACGCCGCGGTACGCGACGCCCTCACCGAGTCGCTGACGGCGGCCGGGACACCGCCGCTGGTGTTGTGCCACATCTCCCACGCGTATCCGACCGGCGCATCGCTCTACTTCACGGTCGTCGCCAAGGCGGCCGACGATCCGATCGGCCAGTGGACTGCAGCGAAGCAGGCCGCCGGCGATGCGATCGCGGCGCAGGGCGCGACGATCACGCACCACCATGCGGTCGGACTCGATCACCGCGCGTGGATGGTGGCCGAGGTCGGTCCGCTCGGCCTGGACGTGCTGCGCTCGGTCAAGGCCGCCGTCGATCCGGCCGGCATCCTCAACCCGGGCAAGCTGCTCCCGCCACCGGACTGACTCGCCACGAAGGATTCGCACTCGCGGTCGCCATGACGACCATGGATGCAAATCTCTCGTGCGCCCAGCGGCTAGCCGAGCGGGCGGGTCGCCCCGGGGATGGCGCCGGTGCCGGCGAGGAGTTCGGCGCCGACATCGGCGAGGGCCGTCAGCGCGACCCACTGCGGCCACGGCCCGCCCGACACCCGCGCCACGCCCAGGGCGGCGAGCTCGGCGAGGGGCGGCGAGCCC
>Ga0081455_10004461_pt1 | contig 15688 bp, 15 predicted proteins | sample TabmetS3T2R1_FD_70207 | JGI IMG/M metagenome (GOLD analysis project Ga0081455, IMG submission 70207) | Tabebuia heterophylla rhizosphere microbial communities from the University of Puerto Rico - S3T2R1 | ecosystem: Host-associated > Plants > Roots > Rhizosphere ... | reverse complement strand
TCCTGTGTGTCTTTGTTATTATTTTGTTCTTTCCCCTTTTTCTTACGTAGCTTTCTAACTTGCTCAAGTATATCTCTTAATTGCTCTTCTGATATCTTTGATATTTTTGAATCACATTCAATGCCTCTGGCATCCAACACTTCTTCGGTAAGTGAAACGATCTCATCCTTGTGTTGCTGCTCTTCGATAGTCAGCATATTATAGGTCATAAAACGAAAGAATGCAAATTCGCTCATGGATAGTATGTATATGATATTTCACTCTTTTTACTGTATTGAATTGTACATATTGTTGGGCTCTTTTCTGAATTTACTGGATGCAGTTTCAAGTGCCAGATATACCAAAATCGCCAAGTTTGACCGAGTTATCATTATTAGGAACCTCTCAATTCCGATTCCATATAATTACCTTCTCGTTATCCAAAAAAGCACTGCCAATGCAGTAGATTGTGCTACGTTGATGGCGAACAAGTAAGGGGCTGCAGCATCAACGATGTCCTTTATTGAAGGACCAGCCATGTAAAGGGTTGACCAGAAGACGACTATAACTATATTTTGTACCACAAAAAGTGATGCGACTACAACAAGACCGATTGTAAAGTATGATCTTATTAACCGCATATTCTGAATATATGTGGCTACAATGCCACCTAGCAAGCCAATATTTAGTAGAGCAGCTACGGCAGCGGCAAGCATAAAGTCCATTATTATGGAGACACTACTCCAGCTATTGTATTGCTTAATTTACTTTTTCCCAATTTTCTCCAAAATCTCCTTTAGTATTTCATAATTCTTCTCCATTAGAGGAGAAAGGAAATAGGTGGCACCATATGATTCCTTATTATCCGTGACTGCCAAACCATTTTCAGATAACACTTTTAGATGATGGACAATTGTCTTGTAGTCCACCCCCAGAATAGTGGCTAGTTGATTCGCATTAGCAGGTTGACTCTTGATAACTTCAAGAATTTTCGCCCTATTGACGCCTCCCTTCATGCCCGCGATAAGGTACCACAAGGTTCTCTTGAAGTGAGGATCAAAATATCCTCCTGCAACACTGCTATTGTCGCGTCCTACTGAAGCCACCTACTTATTATCAATCCTAGGAACCAATAGTTATGTATGTACTTTTTGATAGAATGCTGTTTAACTTGCCGGAGCTAGCAAGGGAACCTCTAAGCGCATCTGAGCGCAGAGTTAGCTGCAAGTTTTCTTGACTCATTATGTGTTTCCTGTAAATTGAACTGAATTCAATTAAATGTGACCTATTAGATTAGTCGAAAATGAGTCACTGATATCATAATGAAAATGAAAGAAAGAGTGGTCCTATGGGGTTTTATCTAGTCTAATTTATCTCTAGCTTACGGAACTATAGGGCTTCCAATCTGTCCACGTATCTCTCCATTAGGATTCTGTACTGTGTGGATGTTGACATACAGCATACCGTTTACCCCCTCAGTTGCTAGATCAGACAGCTGCTTTCCAGCCATTGGACCCTCTAACTTGTCGGCTGTAATTGTTCCAGTTTCTAATACTTGATCCATTGGCGTATCGTATTTGAATAGTGTGAATACTACGGGTCCGTTTTCGCCTTTAGCTCCAAGATGTATATGTCCAGCAGTAACACCTTGGATATTTGTTGCCTTCACGCTATACGCTCTATATTCTGTTCCTGCTTGTTTGAACTCAGCAACGCCTGTTGCCTCGGTTAGAACCGGAGGGACCTCATCATTACCTGAGAGATTTACAGGAATTGTTGGTGGCCCCTGAGCTAACACCAAACTTGTCAAACCAAATGATGATAGTACCAAGGCTGCAAAAATTGCAACCATTATGGCTATTGTGTTATTTGTTATTACTCCTTTTGACTTATGAGTCATCATCCAAGCTTTTTGTATATACTATTTAATGCTAATTAGGAAGCATGTCGCGGGACTCATCGGGGTACAGACGGAGGTGTTCTTAATCACCAAAGTGTGCTTTGATTATTAATATTTGAGGATACATACCGGTAAGACATTTACACAAGGCCTTGCTAAAGTCGAATTTTTTTGTCTTTGCTAGCTACCTGGTTCCAATACCCAAATAACGCCGAGTTTCATTTTCAGAAATGAGTTTTAACACTCTGGGTTTATTCATGCTTTTGTTTGCGATTGCGCTACTCGGATTGATCTCATCAACTCGGGCTCTAGCTACTCCTACTCCTCCCACCTCGACTTCTTCACCTCCCCCAACGTCATTTGCCAATACGAGCAGATTCGTTTATTTTCACGGAGAATCCATGTGCAACTTTGACCCCAATCTGGGATGCGCTGTAGGAGTAAAAAATGTTAGTGGCCTTGTTGTTCTAGATAAACAAACTGAGCAACTTTACAAAGTTCAACCATTTAGAAACGGACTACCATTATGTAACGATCCTGCATATGTTGTGGGAGCCTTAGGTAGTTCGTGTTATGATGCCAGTGATATCCGTACACCTAGCCCAAATCCTATATCACCATTGCCATAACATCTCCGAAGCCAAAGTAAGCATTGAACATATCTTGAAGTGGTGAATTTGATAATGTGGATGTTCAAAAGATCAATAAGGAATAAACTGAAAATACTGAACTATACTAATATGATTGCTATAGAACCTCTTCCTTCTCTACTGCGGTCGGTGGTGCAGTAAACCTCCTATCATCCATGACAGGTGGTACCTTGGTCATCTCGATTGAAATCCGCTTGGACTCTTCGAGAATAATCTGTGCTATATACTGGTCAACACCGATCCTGGTTGAAATATCAGAAGCAGAGCATTCAAGTATAGACTTGATGGTAGTAAATCCCGCATTAATCAGAGTTTCCTTTATTCCATCAGCTAATTCTAATAGGTGAACGTCCGACTCCACCATTATTTTCTTATATATGAATATCATATATAACTAATACTGATAATTGTTCTATGGTTGGCGATACTGTGATTATACAATTATCAATCCAATATCCATTTTGGACAGCGAGGGGACGAATGTTCATGTCAGAAATGACCTTAAGACCCTTGGTAGCTCCCCAAATCCTTTCAATATATTCATGACTAGGAGATCTGGGGACCGGAGATTGATTCCATTGGCTCGATGATGAAAGTTCGATTCGAGGATGTTGAGTCTTGTGTTATAACCAAAATCTCGGGGAATGTCGGCTATACTCAATGACATTAACGTATGGTTGAGTCCTTGGTTATCTACTAGAATTTCTTAGATTTCCTAGCATCTACCTCTCTATTTGGGGTGGGCAATTCCTTCTGTACAAGAATTTAAATGTGCATGTACTTCATAAGCTGAATATTTATGAAGATGTTAAGTGCTAGTCCTGGTTTTGGCGCACCTCTAAGTGAACAGGAGTCAAAAGATTTCTTAGCTACCGGTAAACTAAACGTGCACCTTGGAACAAATGACGAGAAGGGTCACACCAATATTCATCCCGTATGGTACTATTACGATCCTATTGAAAATAAGATATACGTTGAAACCTCAATCCAGTCCAAGAAAACTCACAACCTTAGAAGAAACAAGAATGTTTACTTTTGCGTAGACGATCCGAACCCTCCGTATAAAGGAGTACGTGGAAAGGGAAGTGTAAAAATACATGAAGATGTGAGCTTTAATGTTCCTATCACCGAAAAAATTATGATCAAGTACCTCGGAAACCTGGAACATCCAATGGCTCAGGCGCTTTTGGGCATGCAGAAGAAGGGCGAATCAGTTATTATAGAAATTAGTCCTAAATATTACTCGACTTGGGATTATGGGAAACAAATCCAATAAGCGCGTATGTCTCGAGACAACTGAAGAACCAGCTTAAATTAACTTTTTAGAGTAAGGATAGAGTAGAGCTCTAGTGCAAGTAATGAACAATGCGACCTGGAGTCAAATTGGCGTACATTTTGGCGATTTTTAGTAGGCGAAGTACCCTTGATGACTATAAAGATTTGTTTGGTCCGCATTAAAAAAGGATGTCACAATCTTAACCCATGGTTGATTAATTTACCGGGTAAAGAATAATCCTAAAAAACCAGTGTTGATTCTCGTTACTCTTTTATTGGGAGATGCTACTTACATTTGAAAACACAAAGGGCTAATGAAATCTGTTCCAAAGATTGATGGACTCGCAGGTATAGAGTGTTACTGCACCGATTTTCGGGAAATAGGTGGATCAATAAGAAAGGATAATGAAGGTTTTAGAGTGTCAGAAATAATAAAAGAATCTATACTTGTAGGCTTGTCTCCAGATAAAGATCTGCTACATAAATATCCACTTTACCTACTAGAAAAAAAGGGTATTGATTCCCATCATGCTTTAGTTGAAATTGAGAAAAATCTCGGTCTTGACCTCAGAATTATGGGAATGAAGGACGCTAAAGCTACGACGAAGCAATATGCTAGCTCAAACCGAATAGACAACGTACAGAAGCAACACATATCGAGAACAAAGCATACTTTTCTCACGCTCAAAGGATTTACTTCAAGACCTGTGGGCAAAGAATCTCTGCTGGGAAACGAATTTTCGATCATCATTTATGATGCGAAACAGTTCGTAGCGTCTGAGTTCAGGCCAGAGATAAAAAAGATTGCCAATTTTTATGGGTTACAAAGGTTTGGAAGTGAAAGGTTAGTAACTCATCTAGTTGGAAGGGAAATTGTAAAGAGAAACTTCAAGAAGGCCGCTGAACTTCTATTGTCATACACTACAGAGTATGATTCTGTGATGAGTAGGGAAATAAGGCAGAAAAGTCTAGACCCAAAAAACTATCGAAATATTTTAAAACATCTACCTAAAGGGATGGACATTGAGTATCATTTAATGAATGCTTTTGTAAATGGAAAAGAACCCATATCAGCGTTGCGCTCGATCCCAATTAATATTCGGAGGCTATTTGTACATGCTTATCAGGCATTTATCTTCAATAAGTGTTTAAGTAATGCAATCGTTGGTGGCGAAAATCTTCAAACACCATGTGATAATGACTTATGTTTTGAACTGGAGGGTCCAATGACCTTTGGCAAAATAAGAAAGTTTAACTCATCCATTGATCGCGAAACTAATTTGACTCCGGCTATTCGACTTGCTGGATACTCCTTTCAGTCAGGCAAAGGGAGATTTGACCTTATCACAAAAAAAATAATGGATGAGGAAAATGTGACCCCAAGAGACTTTTACATAAAAGAAATGCAAGAGTTGAGTAATCAAGGTGGATTCAGGCAAGCTTTACTTTGTTGTAGGGATTTCGTATACAAGGGTTCATTGGATATCTACTTCAAACTCCCTAAGGGCTCATATGCCACAACGCTTCTGCGTGAGATTATGAAACCAGAGGATCCAGTAAAAGCAGGATTCTAAGAGGATATATACTCACGGCAGATTAGTACGAGATCGATGGCAGGAAACTAATGTGAGCGAGCGTAGAAAAACACAATATGTATGTTTGAAATGTACTAATAGACAGTTCAAGGGCATGCGATTGATACAAAATCACATAAAGAGTTACCATAAAGTTAAGGGTAGAGAAGCCACCAATCAATTCTTCATAGAATGGATAATAAAACCAATACCGATTATGTGATGATATTTATCTCCCGAACCCGAGTCGACGCAACAGCCAAATATATATCGTGGGTGGCCTTAGATCGTTCTACAATAGATATAACAATGCAAAAGGGGCCGAGCCTTTCCCAGCTTAACACTGAGGTTCAAATCTAGGAATTTTCATTATTACAATTCCATGCTATAATTGTTAATATACATTCTAGTAAGGAAAGTAACAAAAACTTCATTATTAGATTGGCTATAAGAGGAAGGGTAGAAATGAAAGGGGTTCCAAAATTAAAGTACAAAGTTAACTATGATCCTCCTACATACAACTACAAGACAAAGAAATATGAGCATAAGGAAGGCGTCTACCTAAGCTATGAAGAGGCACGAGCCAATCGCTGGAAATGCGAGAAATGTGGTAGCCTATTCGGTAATTTGCCAAGGTTGAGACAACATAAGATCGAGCTTCATTCATACTAACTTAGATATGAAGTAGAGGTAGTGTTCGGAGTTCTTCTATGCCAAACTAAGATAGATGGGATATACAATAAGACTCCTCACCATTCTATATTATGTTGGATCATGCTCTGAATGCTCTACTAAGCATAATTAGTTCGGGGCCGCTAGTTAAACGGCCGACAACTACAGATTTTGAGTTTGCGATTATGCCTGATGATAAAAAGGGTACGCCTCCATTAATGGTTAATGGTTCAACTTGAACCTGTAGCGCCTCAGAAATAATTTCAATCTCTCTTTCTGTAGATTTTGGGTGCACAGCAGCTCCTGTGTTTGTTGCAACGATCATCGATCCTGTCTGGATAAATCCACCTACCGTGATTGAATGAACAGGCACTCCTAATACATCTCGAATTTGTTGATCTAATTCACAGCCAAATAAAGGGGATATTACAGCACCGTTATCATTAGTTGCAATTAGATTTCCAATAGCAGTGAATTTGCTCTTTAGGCTTTCAACATTTAGACCTGTGGCCTCCTTAAGAACTTGGATTTCTTCACGGGATGCAATTGAAGGAACCAGAATTCCATTGTTATTCATGACCGCCATCGCACCAATAAGCCTAGTTCCTGCGATTGATGCCGAAACTAGTTTCTCAACCTCCAGATACTCTTTAAGTCTATTTCTTTTTGTTTCCGCAAAACCAAGTGGGGTTATTATGGCCTTATCATTTGCTCTCGCAAACAATCCAATATTGGGACTTTTATATATGTCATATCTGAAGATTGTCAAGATCAGTTTTTTGTTAAATTGTGAATATGAACCTATGGAGTCCACCTGATACGTTCTTTATCCGACGCATTATTGTCGACTTCAAATAATCTCATTTGCACATTATTATGTGAATAGGCCGCAGGCTAGTGTAACACGGCTTTAAACCATATAAACATTCTAAAATACCAGCACAGACTAAATTAACCGGGTGTCAATAAATTAATGTCTAACAATCACTTATTCAATAGAGATATTGTTTCAATTAAAGATTTTTCAAGACAGGAACTTGAATATATATTCTCTGCAACCGATAAGATAAGTGTTCTAAAGCCCAGTGAGAAAAGCAATTTTGGCAAGGGAAGAACTCTTGGATACATCTTCTATGAACCCAGCACAAGAACTAGAATGAGTTTTGAGGCGGCTATGGCATCGCTTGGAGGGAGTTCTATTGGAATATTTGACCCTAAATCATCCTCAATAGAAAAAGGTGAAAGCTTAGCCGATACAATAAGAATAATGGACCTATATTCTGATGTCATTGTCCTGCGACACACACTAGACGGCTCCAGTAGATTTGCAGGCGAATTAGCACGAAATCCTATAATAAACGCCGGCAGCGGAAGTGAAGAACATCCCACACAGGCAATGCTTGATCTTTATACTATAATCAAGGAAAAAAAGAAAATTGATGGTTTAACAATTGGGATCGTCGGTGACTTAAAGTATGGTAGAACGGTATATTCGTTGCTATATGGATTAGCAAATTACAACGTAACTGTTCACCTGATTTCGCCACCTTCTCTTCACATCAGAGAAGAATCGATAGGTGATATTTCTAAATCACTAACCATTTATCAGCATATGGAATTGGATGACAACATTTTGTCAAATCTCGATATTTTGTATGTCACTCGAATTCAAAAGGAGCGGTTTCCTGATATGCAGGAATATGAAAAGGTTAGAGGTACATTTACCATAGATAACTCAGTCCTTGAAAGAGCAAAATCCGATGTATCTATAATGCATCCCATGCCAAGAATGGATGAAATATCTCATTCCGTTGACTCTACAAAAAATGCCGCCTATTTCAAACAAGCCGGGTTTGGGAGGGAGTTAAGGGCTGCCCTTCTTGCATTGGTGTTAAATGAAAACCCCTTCTAGAACAAAACTCTATTGTAAAATTTTATTGTGATGTTCAGTTAGCCAGTGGGTACTGCTTTATTTATCTTGAAATACTCGTCCGCCAAACTGAGGAGTTTAAGCTTAACTCTATAGTAGCTTTTGGTACATAGAGATTGACATTGGATTTTAACATTTCCGAATTTTTAGTTTAAGCGAAGTAAATGGACCGACAGCGGCTTCAATTTCAGAATGATATCGCGGGAGCAACAAGCGTAGTGAATAATCAGCTCTCAAGGTTACGAATTCTTGACAAGAAGTTTGCTGAAATGGATAAAGATTTTCAACATAAAATAACACAAAGTATAAAATCTGGAAATAACTCTCGTGCAAAAGCATTAGCAAATGAGCTATCAAATATTCGCAGGGTACGTAATAGCACACAGAACGTAGGCCTCGCTCTTGAAGTAGTAGTAATTCGTTTTAGTACCATCAATGAATTTGCGATGGTGATGGAGACCATCAATCCAACCATAGATCTTATCAAAGAGATACAGAGAGATATTTCAACTGTCGTACCTAGTGCAAATGGAATGATCTCCGAAGTCAATTCCATTGCCTCTGATGTTCTTATCAATTCTAGTGTCAAATTAGACATAAATAAAATTTCAACTCCAATAGATACGGATGCCATTTCAATACTTAATGAAGTCGAAGGAATGCTTGAAGATGAGGCAAAGATAAGGCTACCTGAAATTCCAGAGTCCATAAAGGAAATTAGGCCGAGTAAGGTTGTAGAAAAAACTGTGCTAGACGAAAAGAGGGTAATGGTAGAGGGGTAACAGGATAACGTACAAATAGAACCCTTTTACTCAATTGAGTAGGGCCTATTACATCAATAGTAAAATATAATTTACAAAGTAGTTTTAATCATTTAGGTAGAATATCGAGGCAATGAAACAGTTGAGTAACGATTATTCAGTTCAATCAGAACCCAGACGGGACGGAATACTAGAATCTGCTTCAAAACGGGTTAGAATGATTTTTTCTGTAATGGCTAGTCCTAATAGAATAGATATTCTTCGTATTTTGAATTCCAAAGGACCACTCACATATTCGGAGTTGAAATCGCTAGCAGGATTTAAGTCAAAGAAAGAATCTGGTAAGTTTGCATACCATCTGAGGAAGCTACTTCGACAATCACTTGTTGCTCTGAATAAGGCGGAACGACGCTACACAATCACTAATCTGGGTAAATTGGTACTTAGCTTGGCCAGGCAAATAGAGGAACGTTCGATAATTGAGAGTGGCAAGATGTACGTTAGAACAAGCAAACAGTCAATTGAGGAGTTTAATTCTCATAAAATAATTCAATCACTTGTAAGGGAGGCAAATATGCCACTTGAGCAGGCCCATAAAATAACCGAAGAGGTAGAAAATAAGGTATACAAATTTCAGACAGCATATCTTACCTCTTCTTTAATTAGGGAAACCGTCAATTCTGTTTTGATTGAGCACGGCCATGAAGAATACAGAAATAAGCTGGCAAGGTTGGGACTGCCTACTTCTGATATTTTCGAGATGCTCAACAATATAGATAAGGTCGGGAACGGCATCGATAGTGTAATATCTAAAGTTGCTCAATCAATGCTTTCAGAGCATCTAATAATTAATACTCTGCCAAAAGATATCGCCGACATGCACTTGGCTGGAGAAATAAATATATCCAATAGTGGAATATGGGGCCTGATTCCAGATACCGTATTTGTGAATATTGCTAATCTGGCTGAAAGTGGCATGGATCTAAAGGGTAAATTTTTGAATATTTCAAGACTTACGTCTATAAATAATATTGACGAACTGGCGACTGCTCTTCCTCTGTTAATCTCACTATTGAGTAGAGAGTCTTCAACAGAGATAGTACTAGAAGGAATTGATTCTTTGCTAAATCGGATAGGTAATTCTAGACAAGTGGTAACATTACTTACAAGGGCTTTAATGGAATCTTCCGCGGCGCCGATGTATTCATCAGAATCAATATTTGGCCTTCCAATTACTACCATATCCCTGAGTGTTGAAGATCAAACTAATTCAAAATTGATAAATGAAATTCTCGATAGTTACTATAACTATCTCACTTTTACCTCAGTCCCTCGAATAGGGATTGCATTAAGACTCAGCGATAAGAGTATTCTTAATGACTATTCTGAAAAACTCGTATCTATAGTACGGACGGGTGGGCTTCTATCAATAGCGAGAAATAAATCAAGAAGTTTAAATGGTATTCACAAATTAATAGATAATAAAGAATCATCCGGTACGGTAGCAACATTACAATCATTATCAATTAATTTGCCTAGGCTTGCCTATCAATCTAATAAGGATGAAACATATTTCCGAGCAAGACTTGCACTAATGATTAAGCCAGCATTATCAGCGATGTTACTACGAAAGAAAGCACTTACCGATCATATTAGAAAGGGTATGTTACCCACACTATCCAGCAGCACCCAGTTTACGCAGCTTGGAACCCATACTACAGTAATCAATCTTACGGGAGCCAAGGAGTCAGTGAATGATATTCTAGGACATGAGATCGACAATGGAGGAATAGAAATTTTGCAAAAAGTATTAAAAACTGCTGTTGATGTGGCCACAGACCAAGGAAGACAGATGAGTGAGGACCACCTGGGCATAGCCATGATAAATGATGACAGTGCGAGAAGATTTGCAAGTTTGGATTCTGATAAGTATGGCAAAAGCTCGTTAATGCCTTCTCAGCAAGGAACTCTTACCTATTCACAGGGATTGACGGTCTATGGTAGAGAATTAATCTCTCCCAATGATAATAAATCACGTTCAATAGTTGATAGAAGTAATTCCATAGATAATTTGCTAAATGGGGGTCTGGCCGTGAACCTAGATTTGAACGGCCTTTCCTCAAACATTGAAATGAAGAACGCAATAGAATCCGCCTCAGATTTACAATTTTTCAGACCGGTAATCAAACACATGATATGCAATAACTGTGGTAAGAGAGTCGGCAAGGACATCAGTGGAAGGTGTGAATTCTGTACTTCATCTTTCCTAATACCAGTCTCCATTTGAAATTGTAGTATGGAATTTGTTTCGTATAGCTGCGTTCTATACGGACATGAGATATTTGGATAGCTGTTAGGCTTGAGCCTGTATATTGGTTCTTGCCTAATATCTTACCCTGAGTAACATCTACACCCTGGAAATATTATTATTGATACGATAACCCTTTTAAGCTAAATACATTCTTCATATTGACGGGATGGCAGAAACTACAGAGTTTAATAACTCAAAAGAAAATTTGATAACACGAATAAGAAAAAGAGATGGAAGGGTTGTTGATTTTGGAAAGTCGAAGATTTCTAACGCAATATATAAGGCATTACTTGCAACAGGGAAGCCCGACTATCGATTGACAGAGACTTTATCTGATAAAGTAGTGCAAAAGATGGTTCAGCATGGGTACGCTACAACAGAAGTATCTGCAATTCCGAGTGTTGAGGATGTGCAAGATATAGTAGAATCTATACTCATAGAAGAAGGCTTGTCAGATACCGCAAAGTCATACATCCTATATAGACATGAAAGACGAAAAATTCGAGATGAGAAAATGAAGATTCTGAACAAAAAAGACCTCGATGAGGTGGACAAGACATTTGATGTTAATTCCCTTCGAGTCTTGGCAGCACGCTATCTTCTTAGAGATAACAATAATGAGATTGTAGAAGGCCCAAAGCAGATGTTTGAACGAGTAGCCATTTTGGTAACCATACCAGATATTATGCATGATTCACGGTTGTTTGACCTGGCAGGAAAACACACCCAGGATATCGAAGAAGCAGAGAGGTATTATTCCAAAATAGTTGATTTTGATTTGAAGCTAAAAGTTGGTGGCTTCTACCTAAATAAATATCATTTTGAGTCCCTTATCCGCCTTTACGTGTATTTAGCAAAACAGGGGTATATGAAACTAAGCTTTAAAGAAATACTAAAATGGATCGTTGAGGGGAGACTCGCTCAGTATGAAGAAAGGATTAGAGAATATTATGAACTAATGATATCAAGTAATTTTCTTCCAAACACTCCTACCTTGATGAACGCGGGAGCAAGGCTTGGCCAGCTGTCTGCATGTTTTGTACTTGATATGCAGGATGACATGTACAAAATAATGAAATCATCTACCGACGCAGCCATGATCTTCAAATCTGGCGGTGGAGTTGGAATAAACTATTCTGACCTAAGACCTGAAGGCGATATTGTTGCCTCAACTTCAGGTGTTGCATCAGGTCCATCATCATTTATGAGAATCATAGATACTATTACTGACGTAGTTAAACAAGGAGGTAAGAGACGTGGCGCAAACATGGGCATTCTTGAAGCGTGGCATCCAGATATCGAAAAATTTGTAACGGCAAAAACTAAACCTGGAGTGTTTGAAAACTTTAACGTCAGTGTTGGAATTTGGGAAGATTTCTGGCATTCATTAACAAATAAAGAGAATCACAAATATAATCTGCGGAACCCGAGGACCCATGATCCTGTAAAGCAAATTGATTCCCATCAATTGATAGATTTGATCGCGTTTAGCGCATGGAAGAGTGCTGAACCGGGAGTCATTTTTTTTGATAACATCAATAAATATAATCCATCAATCATCGCAAAGGGCGGTCCGCTCAGGGCGACGAATCCCTGTGGCGAACAGTCACTTTACCCCTACGAATCATGTAATCTAGGATCGATTAATCTTGCAAATTTTGTAAAGCGTAGAGCTGATGGGTCCTTTGAATTTGACTGGCAAAGGTATGAACAGGTGGTTCGGCTATCGACCCGCTTCTTGGATAATGTAATTGATATGAACAATTACCCTGTGGAAGAAATTGACATTAACACAAAACTGACAAGAAGAATTGGCCTTGGTATTATGGGAATGGCAGATCTACTTTTCTTATTGAAGATATCCTATAACTCGAGGGATGGTTATGAATTTATGAATAAACTAGCAGAGGCAATATCGTATTATAGTATGGAAGAAAGTGTTGCTCTCGCAAAGTCAAGAGGTTCGTTCCCATTATTTGGTAAGACTGACTATGTTGGAGGTAAAATTCCCATCGCAGGATACTATGAGATACCTAAGGAAAAACATACATTTGATTGGGATTCACTAATTGGAAAGATTCAGAAGTATGGGATTAGAAATTCTTGGACATCAACAATTGCCCCAACAGGTACCCTATCAATGATAGCTGATACCTCTAACGGTGTCGAACCCATGTTTGCGGTGGTATTCGAGAAACGCGTTACAGTAGGGAGATTTTTCTATACCAATAAGATTTTTGAGAGCGTTCTAAAGGAAAATGGATTATATAATGACCAAATACTGACCAAGGTTGCAAATAATTATGGTTCGGTACGAGGTCTAAGTGAAATCCCAGAATGGATTCAGAAGATATTTGTTACAGCAATAGATGTTCATTGGACCGATCACATAATGGCCCAAGCAGTATGGCAAAAGTGGATAAGTAATGCGATCGCAAAGACAATCAATATGCCTGGCGATACTACAGCAGAAGATGTAAAATCTGCATATTTGTTATCACACGAACTTGGTCTTAAAGGCGTTACGGTATACAGAGATGGTTCTCGTCATGAACAAGTTCTTCATATTAATGGTAATGATACAAAGGAAAGGAAATTCATAGTGAGATCCAGTCAATATACTATCGATTATCTAAGAACAGGAATGACAAACCTTTACGTTAGAGAACAAATAGAACACATTTTTGATGAAGCTGATTCAGTAGACGAGATTGATAAGGTGGGTATTAATTCTCAACAAATCGAACCCTCAACTAAGACCTTGCAACCTTTTTCCCTTGATGATGGGGAACTAGATGAATTGTGCCCTTCGTGCAAGGCTAGATTAATTATTACTGAGGGATGCAATATGTGTATAGAATGCGGATTCAGTAGCTGCGTTTCCGGTTAGGAAGCTATCATTATCCCTTTTTTAATACATATGGAATGAGTAAGCAATATGAGTGACAAATCTAAATTACAAACTTTTCTAGCATTTTTTCAACATTTTATTAAAAGAGGGAGAATTACTAACCATCTTTTTGTAACTTCAGTCCATATTTCGGATCAAAGCTCTCTACTCTGACCTTGGATGCCAGAGGCAAATCTGCAGGAGATTTGATTCCGATGAGAATTCCTGATACCTTTAGAGATGTATTATCTATTTTCATGACAACCCATGCATAGGGTTTTCCCACGTCATTAAATCCTTCTGGAGCGACGGCCTGAATTGTATAAGTTACAACACTACCAGATCCTTCAAGTTCGATGGATTGTAATTCGTTTTTGTGGCATCTTTCACAATAATAAATTGTACCGACCATTAAATGACCACAATTCAAACATTTATTGGCAAGTATTTTTCCCTTATTTGCGGATACGATAAATTTCTGTCTTGAGCCTAAGGTCTCTTGCTGTTGATTCGGCTGTGACGATACTTCCAGATCTATTACACCTTTTTGAAAACATGGACTGCTGCACTTGCACCAGTGGCCCCAAAATTATGAGTCAAAGCAATCTCCGCATTTTTAATCGTTCTTTCTCCAGCCTTACCCGTAAATTGTTCAAATACTTCTACTACCTGACCCACACCGGTAGCTCCTATCGGGTGTCCCTTCGATTTCAGTCCACCTGACGGATTAATAGGAATTTCTCCATTTCTTTTAGTTGCACCCTCCCGGACTGCATGAGCAGCGGTACCTTTTTGGAAAAAGCCTAAGTCTTCGATATCAATTATTTCTGCAATTGTAAAGCAATCATGTACTTCAGCAAAATCAACATCCTTTGGAGTGATCCCTGCCATTTTGTATGCTTGGTTGGCAGCATTTACTGTACTAGGGATTGTAGTAATATCATTACGTCCCTGAACTGCAGCAGGTGAGGCTCCTCTACCTGACCCGATAACTTCTACGTATTGCCTGTTGCTCCTCTTGGCAAATTCTTCATTACATAGAATGACGGCCGATGCCCCATCTGAAAAAGGACAACAATCATAGAGCTTTAGGGGGGAAGCTACCACCGGAGAATTTAGCACATCATCGATAGTAATTTCTTTTCTAACATGGGCCTTTGGATTTAGCATTCCATTTTCGTGATTTTTTACAGCTACATGGGCCAAATCTTCCTCGCTAGCTTTATGAGTAGCCATATAACTTCTTGCTATGGATGCAAATAACCCTGGAAATGATGCTCCATTCCCCCCTTCATAGAAGAAATCAGAACAGTAGGAAAATAGAGTAGTGCTCTGGATAGTTCCTGTATGAGTTATCTTTTCAACACCCAAAGCTAAGACGCAATCGTAAAAGCCGGCAGCTACATTAGCGTATGCCTCCCTAAACATTATAGATCCCGATCCACATGCAGATTCTATCGTCAGTCCTGGAACATATGGAATTCCCAGATTGCTCATAATCACTGGAGCCATATGTACCTGCTTATCTGAAACCGCGAAAACATTTGAAATATATCCCGCCTGTATATCATTTGGCGTAATGCCCGCAGAATTTATGGCATCTTTTGATGCAGCCAACGCGATTTCTATAATGTTTTCATCTAATTTGCCATATCTTGTACTTCCTGCGCCAATAACACAGACTTTGTTCGTCATGCAATAAAAAGTAGGGTTCGGTCGTTATAAAAATGTTAGACAAGTATCATT
>Ga0081455_10004460_pt1 | contig 15688 bp, 16 predicted proteins | sample TabmetS3T2R1_FD_70207 | JGI IMG/M metagenome (GOLD analysis project Ga0081455, IMG submission 70207) | Tabebuia heterophylla rhizosphere microbial communities from the University of Puerto Rico - S3T2R1 | ecosystem: Host-associated > Plants > Roots > Rhizosphere ... | reverse complement strand
CACAAAAGGGTCCCTGACAGGCCTTCATCGTGGGCGATACTGGATTGAACCAGTGACCTCTTCCGCGTCAGGGCAGAACCGTCGCCTCGGGATGCAAGCGAGTGTGGCGCCCGGAGCGTGTGGACGGTTGTCCACGTCTGCCACTGTGCGGGCAGGTTGGCCGACAGTTTGGCCGACAGTGAGCTGGGTTTGCCGTCTGAGTCGTTGTAAGCACAGCTACCGAGAGAGGGCCAAATCCCTTCTGCCCTTCCGATCGAATGCATCCTGATCGCATCCTCGTCTTCGGAACATACTCGAGACGGGACGTAGGTCGCCCTTTAGTGGGCCGACCAGCCTGACCGTCAGACCATGGATCAGCCGACCAGCTGTTCAGCGGACGGGCGGATGCTCGCCTGGATGAGTTGGGCTCCCCAATGTTTCGCCCGCTCGATCTCGCCCGCGCGGGTGGCCCGTGGGCATCGTCCACGACGAGGCCCGTCGGGGTCGTTTACCAGGTGGTAGCCGTGCTTACGCAAGCGACGCGCAATTCCGTGGGCCGCGCAGCCCGCCATTGGGCGGGCGAGGCCGGTGTCGAATGCTGCGGCCAGCTTTCTGTCCTTCTCCTTTGGCGGGCTGTCGAACCACTTCCGCAGGCCCGAGCCCTCCGCATCCGGCTCCAACTCGTGGGCCGGCTCGCCTTTCGCTTCAGCTTTCTGCTCCCGCTGATTCCCATTTTTGCGGCTGAAGCCTGATGTCATACCGCGGATTATGAGTAACGCCGCCGACGACCAGCAGGTCCGCAGAATCAACGATCTCCGCAGTAGCTGTCGACAACGCAGGAAGTGGCTGGAGCTGGCGCTCGCAGCGATCTCAGCCGCCGGCGCGCCCGCCTGGCTTGGCGGCTTCTTCGCGGCGTTGACACGGCATGCACAGTCTGGCCATGGGCAAGATGCTCATGTTGGCAATGCACATGCCGCAGGATGCGAGCTGGCAGAAGTTCGACATGGACGCGACGGCTAACGCCGACCGTGGTCGAACCCACGGGGTCTGGGACTGCCTCTTGGGTGTCCCGGGCGCGGTCGTAGTGGAGGCGCGCACCCGTCGCCTACTCGGCTAGTAGTACCTGTCATCGGTCCGAACGCTGGTGTGGGCGGCAGCGGTGAGCTTGGTTTATGGTCGGTTATGAGCGAGCGAATTATCCCCACCAGTTGGTGGGAAGGTCGGCAATCGTGATGCGCCTGCCGATCACCTGGCTCGGTTTGACCCGTACGTAGCGCGAGTTTGCGCTGGGGTGCCACGCCACCAAGGGAGTCTCCCGTAGTTCGGCGAGTTTGATGGGATCGGTCACTTCCTCGGCGCGGCCACGGACGACAACGCTCCAGCCGACCTGGCGGTCTTGGTCGACGCCATCGACTTCGAAGGCGACCGGGGCGCCGCGGACTGCCGCGTCAAGCTTGCTACCGGCGTCGGTTCGAAACACCACCGTGTCTTCGTCAAGCAAGTAGTTGACCGGGATGATCACAGGCAACACACCCACCGCGTCGACGAAGGCCAGCCGTCCGAAGTGATGCTCCTTGAGCAGTTCCCGACATTCGGAGACCGTCAGTGCCTCCACGCGTCTGGTCCTCTGCATCTCTCTTACCGGGTCGGGTTTGACTGGGGTTGAGGCGATAGGACGCTCATGCCGAGGAATCGTCTTAGTTGTGGGGTTCATGGATTGATTCGCGTGTCCACGTCGTTTATCGACATGGCCGTCGACAACTCCTTTCTTCTCGGGGCGAGGTATCTCTCGCAAGGTCGGCCCGCGGGATGGTGTTCCGGTGAATAACTGAGACCCTGACGCCGGCGGTCCGCTCGTTCGCATCTCCTATGCTGTCGGACCGAGGCGTTGCCAGCCACTGGCAGCATCGGACATCCTCAGTGAGGTTTCCTTGCCGAGTCTCGGCAATGTGGAGATGATGACGCGCGCGAGCTGAGAGGTCGACATACATCTGCCGGCGTGGATGGGGTCGAACCCGGCCGCGGACCCGGGGACTGGCTCTTAGGAGTCGAGCGGCCACAGTCCAGAGCACCCGTCGATCTGCTCGGCTAGTACCTGGTCATCTGCTCTTCACCGCTGTCTTGCGCGGCGACAGCAGCGGTCAGATTGGTCGACGGTCAGGCGTGGAGGCGATCGGATGCTTACGCCTGTCGAGTTCATGGATTGACTCGCTCGTTGAGTGCTTCGACGCGCCCGGAGTCGTGTCCAGCGTCGAGTAGTTCATCTTTCTCCGCGTCGTTCGCCGCGTCTCGGCCGGTGCGACCGCGGGCCGGTGCCAGTCGAAGGCTGGATGCGGATCTGATTCGTGGCAGCGAGGTGAGGTTGTGCCGCGGCGACGGGACGATGTCGCCCATTCCGGCGACCGGCAGTCCTGGCAGGATCTGAAACATGCCCGAGATTCCTGCCCGACTATCCATCGTCACGCTGGGCGCGCAAGACATGGATGTCCTCCGCTCGTTCTACCAGAAGCTGGGCTGGCCTGAGCTGCCTAACGGTGACAACTCCTGGACCGGGTTTCTGCTCGGGGGTGTCCTGCTAGCGCTCTTCCCGCTGAGCGACCTGACCGCCGAGGCAGCGCCCGATAGCACCGCCCCAACTGGGTGGTCGGGCGTCACGCTGGCCTGCACAGTCGGTACCCGGGATGAGGTCGACAGCGCATTCGATGCGGCCGTTACCGCCGGTGCGGCTCCGGTGGCCGCCGCGACCGACCGGTCGTGGGGCGGTCGTTCCGCGTTTGTAGCCGATCCCGAGGGCAACCGGTGGGAGATCACCTGGTCACCACGGGCCACATACGACGCACGCGGTGCCTTGTTGTCCTGGGGCTGAGAGCTGTGACCATGCTTGCAGCGAGTTTCTTCTGCTTGCCGTGTGTGGTGAGCCGGGTAGTGGTCTCGACGGACAGGCCTGCGGCGGAGTCGGGGAACTGTTCAAGGGCTAGTGCGAAGTCGCTGCTGGATCTTGGTGGACCGGTGTTTACGCTTTGCGGGGTGGGCGTTCGTCCTTGGCGTGAATCGTCGGGAAGGTTGGGGCCGTGTCCGCGATAGCGGAGGTGCGGGTACGCCGGGTGTACGACGAACCCGAAGACAGCGACGGCGTCCGGGTGCTGGTCGACCGGATCTGGCCGCGTGGCATGACCAAGGCGAGGGCAGCACTCACCGAGTGGTGTCAGGATGTGGCCCCGTCCACGGAACTGCGCAAGTGGTACAGCCACGACCCTGCAAAGTTTGAGGAGTTCACGCGCCGCTATGGTGCCGAGCTGGAACAAGCCAAGCGAGCTCAGGCCCTGCAACACTTGCGAGACCTGGCCGCTGACCGCCGCCTGACCTTGTTGACCGCCAGTAAGGATGTCGACATCAGCGAAGCCACCGTGCTCGCCGCCATCTTGAACCGGTGATGACGGGGTGGCCCTCCAACGACGGCTGAGTCAGGAGTTCGTCGCGAGGGGAAAGACCATCAGCGGCAGGGGCAGCCTGCGGTCACTGTGATGGCGGCCCGGGCACCTACAGGCGGCCTCGATGTGAGCCCTTGGCCAACGCACCTATGAATGGTGAAGGCTGCGGCGTCTCCGGAGTGATCACGGCCCGGTGGGATGGTGGCGGTGAGGAGCTCGCCCGCGTGGTTGAGTCGGTCTGGGGCCTAATAGCGCCAGGTCGGGGATCGGACATGTTGCCGGTTGATCCTCGGATACATGGACCGGCTGGCCGTAGTGGAGGAGCTGCAGGGGTTTGCCGTTATCGATGGAGTACGTGGCTGCTGCGGCGCTCACCTCAACGCGCAGCGTTCTCCCGGACAGGTGCAAACCGAACGCGAGCCGGGTCAGGGCGGGCGGCAGCCGCGGTGTGAATTTGAGCGCAGCGTCGGTGTGCCGCATCCCGCCGTAGCCGGCCACCAGAGCGGTCCAGATCCCGCCCAGCGAGGCCATGTGCAGGCCGTTAGTGGTGTTGTGTTCGAGGTCGTCGAGGTCCATCAGAGCGGCCTCGGCGAGGTAGTCCTCGGCCAGGTCGAGGTGACCGACCTCGGCCGCGATAACCGCTTGGACGCACGCGGACAAGGAAGAGTCGCGGACCGTCAGCTGGTCGTAGTAGGCGAAGTTGCGGGCCTTTTGCTCCTGGGTGAAGGCGTCGGGGTGCAGCTGCATGGCCAGCACTAGATCCGCCTGTTTGACCACCTGTTTGCGGTAAAGGTCGAAGTAGGGGAAGTGCAGCAGCAGCGGGTACTGCTCGGCGGTGGTGTTGGCGAAGTCCCAGACCTCGTGGCCGGTGAACCCGTCGGCCTGGGGGTGGACCCCCAGCGTCGGGTCGTACGGAATGACCATGCTCGCGGCCGCCTCCCGCCAGCTGGTCATCTCGTCGTCGTCGACGCCGAGCTCGCTGGCACGTTCGCGGTGCCGCGCTGCTGCGTCGGCGGCCGCGTTCAGGTTCTCTTGCGCCATCAGATTTGTATAGACATTGTTATCGGCAACGGCACTGTACTCGTCGGGCCCGGTGACTCCGTCGATTCGGAATCGGCCGGTGCTGTCGTGGTAGCCGAGCGAACGCCACAACCGGGCCGTGTGCACGAGCAGGTCCAAGCCAGTCGTCTGCTCGAAGGCGATGTCGTCAGTTGCGCGAACGTACCGGACCGCAGCACCGGCGATATCTGCGTTGACATGGAAAGCGGCCGATCCTGCCGGCCAATAACCGGAGCACTCCTCCCCGCGGATGGTGCGCCACGGGAACGCCGCACCGTCGAGCCTTAGCTGCCGGGCCCGCTCGATCGCCAGCGGGAGCGTGCTGTGGCGCCACCGGAGGGCGTGGGCGGCGGCATCCGGTGCAGTGTAGGTCAACACAGGCAGCACGAAGGTCTCGGTGTCCCAGAAGGCGTGCCCGTCATACCCGGGCCCGGTCAGCCCTTTCGCCGCGATCGCCCTGCCCTCTGCCCGTGCCCCGGCCTGCAAGATGTGAAACAACCCAAAACGCACGGCCTGCTGAATTGCGCTATCGCCCTCAAGCTCGACATCGGCGCATGCCCAGAACGTGTCGAGGTAGCTGCGTTGCTCGGCCAGCAGCCCCTCCCAACCGGTCTGCATGGCACCGGCCAACGCCGCGTCGGCCTGGTCGCGAACTGCCGGCAACGACCGGGAACCGGACCACCCGTATGCGACGACCTTGATGAGCCGCAGCCGTTGCCCGGGTTCCAAAGTGGTGGACACCATCGTCCGAGCGAGGTGGGGAAAACTTTCGGACTGCACCAGCGTGCCGGGCGGCCCATCGACGACGTGGTCCATCACCACGGCCACTATCAGGGCGCTTTCTCGGGTGGAATGCACCAAACCAGCGCGAGCGCCCCGAGAGGCATCGGCCTGTTCGACCAAGGGCGCCGTCAATGCCGCAGTCCCTCTCGGATCCCTGCCAGGCACGGGAAGCTGCTCGTTGGCGACCAGCTCGGACTGCACTACGATCCGCGTCGTCTGGTTGACCGGCTCCACCTCATAGCAGATCGCGGCGATCGAGCGCTGCGTCAAAGACACCATTCGGGTGGAGGTGACCTTGATCGCACAGCCCGCCGGCGAGACCCACTCGGCCTGACGGCCCAATACCCCGGCCCGGAAATCGAGGCAGCGTTCATGGGAACGCAGTTCGCCATAGCGAACATCGAACGGTTCGTCGTTGACCAGCAGCCGCATGACCTTGCCGTTGGTCACATTGATGATCGTCTGCCCAGACTCGGGATTGCCATAGCCGCGTTCGGCATACGGCAACGGCCGGATTTCGAAGACACCATTGAGATACGAGCCCGGCAAGCCGTACGGCTCACCCTCGTCCAGGTTCCCACGCCAACCGATGTGGCCGTTGGACAGTGCGAACACCGACTCCGTTTGGGCTAGCACGTCCAGGTCAAGACGTGCCTCCCGCAGGCACCACGGCTCCGTCACGAATGCGGAATGCCCGATCATGACGCTGCCAGTTCCTCGACGGGTGGCTGCATCACGAACTGAGCAACGCTGGTCCGACCGACCGTTGGATCACATTGGCGAGCGGGATGCCCGGGTTGGCGAGATCGTCGGTGTTGGCCGGGTGTGGTGACTGGACGAGTCGTTCGATGTCGTTGGCGACGTCCCAGATGTTGAGGTTCATGCCGGCCTGGACGCGTTGCTCGGAGAGCCAGAAGACAATGAGCTGGCGCGAGTCAGGGTATCGGCGGAAGATGACCTGGTCGTAGCCGGATGGGCCGATGTCGCCGGTGTATTCCATGCTGAGGTCGTACTGGTCGGTGAAGAAGTACGACGGTCGTGCGTCGACCGCATCGTGTCCGAGCATCGCTTTGCCGGCTGTGGCGCCTTGGCGTCGGGCGTTGGCCCAGTGCTCGACACGAGTGTGGCGACCTAGGCGCGGGTTGTAGGCGTTGGCGACGTCGCCGGCGGCGAAGATGTTCACATCGGAGGTGCGGAGATGCTCATCGACGAGGATTCCGTTGTCGACCTCGAGGCCGGCCTGTGCGGCTAGCTGGGTGTTGGGGGTGATTCCCACCCCAACGAGTACCATGTCGGCGTCGATGCGGCTCCCGTCTTTGAGAATGACCCCGGTCGCAGCCCCGTTCTTGCCGGTCAGTTCAGCCACCGCAGCTTGGCAGCGTAGGTCCACGCCGTGGTCGCGGTGCAGGTCGGCGAAGATGGGTGCGGTCTCGGGGCCGAGGACGCGCAGCAGCGGCAGCTGGCTGCGCTCGAGGAGAGTCACGTCTAGCCCCGCATTGCGGGCAGCAGCGGCGGTCTCTAGCCCGATCCAGCCGCCGCCGATGATGGCGACCCGATGCGCCTGGGCGAACCCGGCCTTGATGCGCTCGCTGTCATCGACGCTGCGCAGGTAGTGCACACCGTCGAGGTCGGCCCCTGGCATGCTGAGGCGTCGCGGCGTCGAACCGGTTGTCAGCAGCAACTTGTCGTAGCCCAGCTGCACGCCGGAGGCGGTGGTGACGGTCCGCGCAGCCGGGTCGAGTGAGGTCACGGCAGTGCCTAGACGCAGCTCGACCGCGTGGTCGGCGTACCACGGCTCCGGGTGGGCGAAGATGCTGTCGCGTTCGGTTTTTCCCTGGAGGTAGTCCTTGGACAGGGGAGGGCGTTCGTAAGGACGGTGCGGTTCCTCGCCCAGTAGGGTGATTTTCCCGTCGAAGCCTTCCTCGCGCAGGGTCTGTGCTGCGATGGCGCCGGCCAGGCCACCGCCGACGATGATGAAGCTGGGTTGGGTTGTCATGAGTGATCCTTTACAGGGCAGCGGATCGGCTGCGTTGGGATGTTGGGGTGGCGCGGAGTCGCTCGCTGAGCTGGGCGGTAACCGCGGACCATGATGCTTCAAACTTGGTGATGCCCTCGTCTTCAAGCAGGTCCACGACGTCGTCGTAGTCGACTCCTATAGCAGCGATGTCCTGGAGCACCTGATGCGCGTCTGTGTAGAACGGCCGGATGGTGTCGCCGCGGATGGTGCCGTGGTCGGCTACCGCAGCCAGGGTTGCCTGCGGCATGGTGTTGACGACGCCACTGGTGACCAGGTCAACGACATACCTGGTGTCGTCATAGGACGGATCCTTGACACCTGTGGAGGCCCACAACGGCCGCTGCGGGTGCGCACCGGCTGCAAGTAGGGGGCCCCAGCGGTCACCGGCGAAAATCCGCTCGTAGTGTTCGTACGCCAGCCTGGCGTTGGCGATCGCGGCTTTCCCTTTCAGCGCTCGTGCCTTCGGGGTGCCGATCCGGTCCAAGCGCTTATCGATTTCGGTGTCGACTCTGCTAACGAAGAACGATGCCACAGACATCAGAGTGGACAGGTTGCGGCCGGCGGCGAGGGCGCGTTCCATGCCGTCGAGAAACGCCTCGATCACCGCGGCGTAGCGCCGCAGGGAGAAGATCAAGGTGACGTTGATGCTGATCCCTTCCGCCAGACACTGTGCGATGGCGGGCAGGCCAGCCTGGGTGGCCGGGATTTTGACGAATAGGTTGGGGCGGTCGACGAGCCGCCACAGCCGCCGTGCCTGGGTGATCGCCTCAGCGGTGTCATGGGCGAGGCGCGGGTCGACCTCGATCGACACCCTGCCGTCGACGCTGCCCGTGGCGTCATAGACCGGTCGGAGCACATCGCAGGCCCCGCGGACATCGGCCACGGTGAGCAGCCGCAGTACTTCAGCGGTGGGCGTTCCTCGCTGGCCGAGTTCTCGGATTTGGTCGGTGTAGTCGGCGCTGCCGCCGATAGCGTTCGCGAAAATCGTCGGATTGGACGTGATCCCGACGACGAAGCGATCTTTGACCAGTCGGTGCAGCGCGCCGGTGGTAAGTAGTTGCCGGCTCAGGTCGTCTAGCCAGATTGAGACCCCTGCGGCGGTCAAGTCTTCGAGCGGGTCAGGCATGGTTCAAAGCCCCTTCTTTGTTGGCGCTGATGAGAGTGAAGAACTCGGCTCGGGAGGCGGCGTCGCTGCGAAGCTGGCCGTGGAGTGCGGAGGTGACGGTGGTGGCCCCAAAGGCTCCGACGCCACGCATGGTCATGCAGAGATGTTCGGCTTCCACGACAACCCCCACACCGCGCGGCGCTACGTGGTCTTGGAGCCAGTCGGCGACTTGTTGGGTGAGCCGTTCTTGCACCTGGGGGCGGCGGGCGAACAGCTCGACGACCCGAGCCAGCTTCGACAGGCCAAGAATCCGCTCCCCCGGCAGGTAGCCGACATGGGCGACACCGACGAACGGCAGCAGGTGATGCTCACACACCGACTTCACCGGGATGGAGCGTGCGATTATCAGCTCGTCATATGCTGCGTCGTTGCCGAACGTTGTCAGGTCGAACGAGCGAGGGGTGAACATCTCGGCGTAGGCGCGGGCCATCCGAGCCGGCGTTGCGGCCAGGCTGTCGGCGTCGAGGTCGACACCGAGCGCGACCAGGAACGCGGCTGCAGCGTGCTCGGCGGCGACCAGATCGACTTCGCTTGGCGGCTTGACCACACGCAACGCCGGCCGTGGCACAGCCTGAGCTTGGCCGTCACGATTCAAACGGTGGACCGGAACCGGCGTTGCGGTCACGACGCCAACGCCTTTGCGGCAGGCAGGGCGCCGGGGCGAAAGGCGCGCGCCAGTTGAGCCAAGGCGAGTGCGGCTAGCAGGAGGCCGAAGTCGCGCAGCGCGACGTCATAGAAGCCAGGGATGAGCAGCAGGTTCATGATGATCCCGGCGAGCCAGGCGGCCACCACATAGCCCCCAAGCTGCGGCCGTACGGCGACCAGCACACCGGCCGCGATCTCAACCACACCTACCACCAGCATCACCTGATGCCCTGTGCCGGGCACCAAACGGTCGACCAGCGGGGCGAGGTAGCCCTGCCAATCAGTCAACAAGTTGAAGAACTTGTCGAGCCCGAACACGATCGGAGCGACCGTGAACGCGGTGCGCAGCAGCGCAAACGCCAGATAGGCGGGGTCGCGCAGGCTGTGAGTGCGGGTTGGCGCTGTCGTGGGCAGCGTGTGTGAGGTCATTTTGATACCTTTCTAAAAGACACTGATATTAACGTTAGAGTGGAACACCTCTTTCGTCAAGAAATTTATCCTTTAGAAAAGGCCGTTCATGATGGCATCGACAGGACTAGGTCACTCGTCAGGGCCATGCGCCGGCTTGCCGACGCGGGGTGGTGCCGGTCTCAACAACGACACCCTTTAACCATGGCGCCGAGGTCCCGGAAAGGCAGGGTTGCGGCCAGCCAACTACGGTGGGGAAACATTGCCGACCATCGGCAAAATGTGGACGGGATGCAGGAGCCCGTGCCGCCTGGATCGGGGTGGGACAAGGGGTGGCGGATGGAACAGCTGCAGCCGCAGCGACTGCGACTTTCTCGTTGAACGCCTTTCTAAAGGACAGTAGCGTTGACGTTAGATCCTGCGGCTTCTTCTATTGAGAGCCTTGCTCTTAGAAACGGTGGCGTTCGTGACTAACGACGATCTCGCGGAGCGGGTGGCAAGCATCGCGGCACTCGCCGACCCAATTCGGCGTGATCTTTACTCCTACGTGACCGCTCAACCGGCGCCGGTCAGCCGCGACCAAGCCTCCGACGCCCTCGGCATCGCTCGTCACACCGCCAAGTTCCACCTCGACAAGCTGGCCGGAGAAGGTCTGCTTGACATCGACTTCAAGCGGCTCACCGAACGTCGAGGCCCCGGCGCCGGCCGTCCCACCAAGATGTACCGGCGATCCAGCCGACAGCTGTCAGTGACGTTGCCTGAACGCCGATACGACCTCGCCGCCCAGCTACTGGCCAGCGCCATCGACGCGACCGCGGACGGCACCCGCATTAACGACACTTTGAAGGCGGCGGCCACCGACTCGGGTCGCGCCGTCGGAGATCAAGCCCGAGCAGCTGCTGGTCCGCAAGCAAGCCGAGAACAACTTCTCGACTGCACCTGCGAAGCGCTGAGTGAGCGTGGGTACGCACCACGCCGCACCGGCGGCACGATCGTGCTGTCCAACTGCCCCTTCGACACGTTGGCCAGGGAGCACACCCAACTCATTTGTGGCATGAACCTCGCCATGCTGGCTGCAGTCATCGAGCAAATCCAAGAGACAGCGCTGTCTGCCCGGCTCGAACCCGCAACAAATCGATGCTGTGTCGTCCTCGATGCCAGCTGATGTCCCGAACTATCGGAGCCGCCGTGGCCTCGTCCACGTGATCAGCTGAGCCGCGTCGGCGAGGCTTGGTGAAGGCGTCAGTACCGTGCGAACGTTCCAGCCGAGCTGGCGATCTTGGTAGACGCCATGGACTTCGAAGGTAACGGGAGCGCCGGGGACTGCTCGCGGCACGCTTGCTGCCGGCGTCGGTTCGCAACACCACCGTGTCTTCGTCACGCAGCTAGTTGATCGGGATGATCATGGGCAACGCCCACCGCCTCGGCGAGGCCATGGCTTGACTCGCTCATTGAGTGCTTCGACCCGCAAGGCGTCTCACCGGCGCCGAATAGCTTCGTGCCGGCGCTGCCGAGACCGTGGTCGTTCGCTGGTGGCGCTACCACGGGAGGATTCGGTCCCGCCTGCTTCGTCTCTAGCTCGCTTGGTGGGCCTCGCGGAAACCGAGAATCAGGCCTAGTACGGCCGCCGAGCCGCCGATTGCCAGGCTTGCGAGTGCCGTTGCTGAGTTACCTCCTTGGCGGTCGAAGAGTGTGAAGCCGAGGATTGAGGTGACGACCATGGCCCCGACAAGCACAGCCAAGAGGCGACTAACTACCACTCCAGCCGGTGACCCAGCTTCTTCGCGTCCTCGACTTGAGTTATCAAAAGACGGCGCGGGTCGATGCAGGCTGGGTATGTGCTGGCTCGCGTGATCCAATGCGATGTCCGGCGGTGACTCGCCGAAGTCTGTCGGCGGGCTGTCTCGACCATGTAGGTGGGTCGTGGTGGGGTAGTTGAGCTTGTTCATCGTTCCTCTTGAAGAAATTGCTGTGGGAGTTGCTCGGCTAAGCGCGTGCCTTTGGCGACGTCTGTACTGGGGCTGGGATGGATTGCTTGGGTAGCTGTGTCGATGTCGGTCGACCACGAGTGGCCGACCTAGCAGTGCTATCGGCGGTAGCGGATGTATGCGAGAACTATGGCGGCGGTGCCGAAGATCACCGCCCCGACGGGGATGCCCAGCAAGAGGCAGAGGGCAGCCAGTAGCACGAGCAGACCCATGGCTGTCGCCAGTTGCAGGTCGTGGCGTGCCTGGCGTGGTGCCTTGGGGCCCTTGAATTGGCGCATCCAGGCGGGGTCTTCCTGCTGGAGCTGGCGCTCAAGATCATTCAGCAGGTGACGGTCGCGATCATTCAGCATTGACATGGTTCTCTACCTATGGGGTGTTGTGTACGGCTGTGGGAGTGCCGCGTGGTCCTGGATAGCCGCTGCGGCATCTAGCTCGCCGCCGCGTCGGCGAGGTCGTGGTGGCGGGTGCTCTCGTCGGGCAGTTCGTGGTGAGGGTAGTTGCTCGGGAACTGCGACTACAGGACAGCTGGCGTGGCTGATGCAGTAATGGCTGACCGATCCGGCTAGGTACGGGCCGCCCCGGATCGGTTCGCGGGTCCCTACGACGAGCAGGTCGGCGTCGATGCTGAGGCGCACCAAGACCTCACCCACGTCTCCTTGGGCGAACTGGAGAATTGAGCCGTTCGGAGAGTTCACTTCGTCGAATACGCGACGCATTCCTCGCCAGTACGGCTCCGCGATATCCTGCTTCGGCACGCGTAGCCGGGTTCCCGACTTAACGGCCGAGGCGTTGAGCCCGATCGGCCAGTCCAGGACGTGGACCGCACACAGATCTTTGCCGACGGCGCAGGCATACTCCGCCGCCCACCGATGAGCTGCTCGAGAGGCCGGCGAGTCGTCTAGGCCTACGATGATGCAGTTCGTGATCATGATCAAGCCGCCTCTCACCGGGTTCCGCTGTCGGATCGGTTTTGACCACCTCGGGGGCTGCGGGACCGGCCCGACTCGGCGAGGTACTGGCAGGGGGTGCAGAGTCTGGTCATCGGCAGCACCTCCAGTCGCTGCCATGGGATTGGCTCCCCGCATCGCTCGCACGTCCCGTACGAGCCCTCCTCGAGCCGCTGCAGGGCGGCGTCGATCTCCGATAAGGCCAGTTCGGCGGCCACCGTGAGGACGTGTGTGATCTGGAGCCGCGGCTCGTCGGGGGTGGCCTGCGCCTCCGCAGCGTCCATTTTGAGCTCCTCCAGCTGCTGCAGACGGAAGCGTCGCTGCTGGACCAACTCTGAGCGGATAGCAGGTGCCGGCCTAACGGTAGGCACATCGTGAATCTTTTGGGGCATGGTCGTTCCTTAGTTGAAGGCGTGGACTAATAGGCCGGCGTACCAGGTCTGCGGTGGCGGTGTTAGGCGCTCGACCTCTCACTGGCGATGTGCCGTGATGCTTCTAATGTCCCTCGCGAGGACACTCGCCTACCAGTGGCGAGGCCAGACGCGTTCACGCCCTTTGCTTGCCGGGCATCGGCAATGAGTAATGGTGATTGCCGAACCTTAGAGAGGGACGGGAGACCATGTTCACCGCAGCGAAGCGACCAAGCGCCGCCGCGGGAGAAGATTCGTCAAGGCGAATTGATGCGCCAATCGCAGGGGTCCGGCCGGAGATTGCTACGTCCCGGTTGCTCTTTGTGGGACTGAAGTCCCATCCCAGGTAGGCGCTCCGCGAAACCTGGCCGATCAAAGTAGCTGCAAGGCTGGCCGCCGCCCCAACGTGAACCGTCGCGTCGGTGACTTCACCGAGGTCCACTTTCACCGTCGCCACACCAAGCTCGGCTCTTGCTGGCGTGGTATCTCACATTGCGTCGCTGGATCGGAGCGACATCCTTGGCAATCGGCGCGCTGGTGTGGCCCGCGATCTTGGGGCTGAGACCGCATGGCCGCTGCCCGCCGGCGTATGTGCCGAACGCCAACGGCAATCCGGAAGCACCTTTCCCTTGCCGACGATCATCACCGCCGACGAGAGCCCGCGGCGACAGCGTCGCTGAGCTATCCCGATGAGGTCGGTACGCGGCCGTGGCCGTACGAGCTGCGTTTCTACGACCCTCCAACCGGAGGGGTTCGTCGCGACGCTGCGACTTCCCGGGGCCGGACTTCCTCGGATCTATGTCAGCGACTACACCCTCGGCCTGGAACAGAAACTCCGGGTTCGCGTCGAGGCCTGCTGATCTTGCCCGATCGCCAGCCCCAACTCCGACATCGTTGTGGTCGGCCGTAGCTTCAAACCATGATCAACGGGAGTGCGCCGCCTCAACAATCGACGATCGGCGCTTAGCCAGGGCTGGGCAGTTGCTGCTCGGGCCAGTTCAGGGCCTTTGCGCCGAGAACCGCCGCCTGCAGAGTGAACCGGTGGGCCGGGTCGGCAGTGTCGTAGCCGGTCAGTGCCTTGATCCGGTCCAGTCGGTAGGTGACGGTGCGTACCGACAGGTGCAGCCGTTTCGCCGACTCGGTTGCCACTCCACCGGTGTTGAAATAGGCATCCAGGGTCGCCAGCAACGGTCCGGCGCCGCCGCGGGCCTGCACGAGGGGGCTAAGCACAGCCTGTACTAGGTCGACGATTGCAGGTTGGTCTCGCAGCAGCACCCGGTAGATCAGCAGCTCGTGAGCGTGGACGACTGGTTTGTCGACATGTAGCCGTTCGGCCATGGTGAGCGCCTCGCGGGCCTCCTCATAGGAGCGGGCGATGCCGTACAGTCCGGGGTGCGCACGGCCGACCGCGACCCGCCAGGGGCGCCCGCGGGGCAGCCGGCTTAGTTCGCGGTGCATGAGCTGCCCGAGATCGTTGACGGCTTCCAGCGCCGGTGAGGTCCGGCCGTCTGCGGTGGCATTGGCGGGTGCCAGTACGACAAGCAGCCCGTCCTTGGTCGCGACGAGGACATCGCGGTCGCCCAGCCGGTTGAAGATGACCGCCTCCAGCGCACTGATCGCCGCGTCGGCGTCGAGCAGCCGCTGGTTCGGCGCAGCCAGTGCGACCTGGTGAACCCGGGCGAGATCGAGCCCGAACGGTTCGGCGCGTTCCACCAAAGTCGGCAGATCGGAGTCGCCGCGCAGCAAGTCGTCGATCAGTTCCCGGCGCAGGCTCTCCTCGCGGCGGACCAGATCGCGGCGAGCCACGGCGTAGCCTTCGGCGAGCGTCGCCACGGCGTCGTCGATGACGTGGAAGACCGCAGTTGCTGCTGCGCGTACCGCGTCGCGGTCACGGGTGCGCACCACCATTGGCAGTTGCTGCCACAGCCGCCGCGCCGTCGACAAGTACAGCTGCACCAGCCGTCCTGCTGAGATGCCCTGCTCCGCCGCGCGGCGCCCGAGCAGACCCACCGCGTCCAATTCACTGCGCTTGGGCCGGCGTCCGTGGATAGCCGCGTCGGCAAGCAACGGCAGGTACTCGCCGAGAAGCTCCACCGGCACACCTCCGGCATCCCGGCTGGCGCCTTCGGCGACCTCAATCAACCACGCGTCCTCCGACGCCGCTGCCGGCGACTGCTGACTGCCTCGTCGCCGGGTCCCGTCTGCCACGCCCATCTCCGATTCCGCAATCACAGTGTGAAGCCGTCCGTATGGTCACGCCGGCAAACGGGCTCATTTTGCCGGACGTCGGCAGTTTAGACGCCTCCCTGTCTGGGAGCCAGGTACGGATGGCTGAACTCGCATGCGTGAGAGAGGCTATGGAGATGGCTAGCGGTAATCCCGCGGATGAGGAACCGGCGCGGTCGTGGTCGCAAGCTGCGCCCCCAAACGAGCGAATCGTCAAGACACGCACAGACGAGCGAAAACGTGATAGCCCGAACCTCGACGACATAGGGCGACCATGCCGGCGTTCAGTGCCGCGACTACCTCGGACCGAGCGTCGGCGGCGGAGGCAGGGACGACGCCCGCCGGCCGGCATTCGTCGAATAGCTGAATGAAGGGCCGTCTACTTTGATGATCTTCTTGACCCGCGCATCGATAGCAGGGGGTGCTGGTGCGGCGTAGTTTCCTCGTTAACGGTTCCCACCCTTCTGTCGTTGATCATCCAGTGCGTCAAAAAGCAGGTTGAGGCCTTCTGCCATGGTCGGATGGGTCAGCACGGCGTCACGTACCTGCTGATACAGCAGTCCGCCGATCATAGCCATCTGCAACGTGGAGATGACCTCGCCGGCGTTGTGGCCGAGCAGGGCCGCACCC
>Ga0081455_10004459_pt1 | contig 15690 bp, 9 predicted proteins | sample TabmetS3T2R1_FD_70207 | JGI IMG/M metagenome (GOLD analysis project Ga0081455, IMG submission 70207) | Tabebuia heterophylla rhizosphere microbial communities from the University of Puerto Rico - S3T2R1 | ecosystem: Host-associated > Plants > Roots > Rhizosphere ... | reverse complement strand
GACTGACGCAAAGCACTTGCGTATCGAAGGGGCCAGCATCTCCTGTCAGCTCACGATAAATGACATCACTAAAACGGTGCGCCATTTCCCGATGACGTATTTTGGGTCCACTAAAATTATTCCCGATCCTCAGAAGTTGCTGAGCCACATCGTGCAAGGCAAACCGCAAGCCTACTTGCCCGTCCCCTGCGGCACTCTCTAAACGTCCAGCAATGACCGCTATCACCCCAAGCGCCGCCCAGCTGGGGTACTGTATCTGCTCAATGGACTGGGGAACTTCTGGGTACGTGGACTGATCGGCAATACGAAAAAGGCCTGTATATTTCATATCTTGCTGGAAAACACTACGGAGTTGCTGTCCAAGCACTGGATCAGCGGTCTCCCCCAGGAATTGTGGCACAGCTAACGCTGGAAGTTCCGCACTTGATTGCTTTTCAATATCAATCGGCGGTTGGATTTGTGCCAGTAGACCACCACACCACCACAAAAGCAGCACAGCCACAACACTACCATAGCGCAGAAACAGTTTCTGCATAGTTGTCCTCAGGGCATCCTCACCTAACGTCTTGAAAATTCAGCGGAACATCATAAGTGCGGGAAGGAAAGTCCTCAGGCAAGGCTGGAAAAGGCTGTGCCTGCTGGATAGCCCGCCGCAGCGATTCATCAAATAGCGCATTGCCTGATCCTTGGTCTAAACGAGCCAGCTCCACATTTCCAGCTCGGTTAATGCTGAGGAAAAAAACCGCCTTCAAGCCTTTCGATTGAGGCGGTATATTCCAGGCATTCACAATCTTAGACCTCAATTCCTCCCGATAGGCACGCATTCGAATGCCTGACAGGCCTCCGGTCCCTGTGCTCCCAGCACCCGCAGTGCCCGTACCTCTGCCTCCTCCAGGGGCCCCACTCCCACTGCCGGTACCCGCGGTACCGCTGCCAGAAGAACCACTACCCTCCCCAGAGTCGCCGCTGCCGACGCGGGCTCGTAGAGCTGCGACACGCTGCTGCGCAGCCTGCTTCTCCGCTTGCTCAGCACGCAAGCTTGCCACCCGCTGCTCAGCAGCCTCTTGTTGCGCTTTCTGCTGCTTCGTCGCTGCAGCCTCCTGCTCTACCTGCCGCTCGCGCAGCCTTGCCAGCTTCTGCTGCGCTTCAGAAGACGTCGAGGTCGGTGGTGCTGGCGGCGGAGCTGGTTTCGTCTCCTTCTGCGCCAACGTCATCGCCTCAGGCGGTGGCTTTAGAGGAGCTGGTACCGCTTTTTCCACTACGGGCTTCGGGATAGGAGCAGGAGGCACCGCCTTCTCCACCACGGGCTTCGGTGGAGCTGGCGCCGCCTTCTCCACCACGGGCTTCGGCGTCGGAGCAGGAACGGTTTTTTCCACCACGGGTTGGGGTGGAGGTGGGACAGGCTTTTCCACGGGTGGAGCAAATTTTTCCACTGATGGTGCGGCCCCAGTCTCCACCTGCGTCGATTTCTCCCCTCCTGGTTCTTTACTATCCGGCTTTGCTACGGGAACACCACCGCCCTCTCCCAGAACCTGGTCGATGGCAACGGGGCTATCGCCTACCAAAAAGACCGTCTGAGGAGCGAGCCTATAGGGCTGGGCTTTGCTTAACAGCCAGGCACTACCAAGCAGCCACAGACCTAATGCACCATGCAAAACAAGAGAAAGCACCAGAGAGGAAGTCAGCGACACACGCCCGTGCTCGACAGGCTGTTCGCGACCTGCAGTGGCTACTCTACCAACAGATTGTGAACGACCCGCAGTGGCTTTCATTGCTCTACCGAACAGGTTGGGGATGACCTGCAGTGGCTGTCATCGCTTTGGAGCGGGCGTTGTAGGAGGAGGCTGAGTAATCATCCCCAGTTTGAGAATACCAGCCTTTTTCACCTCGTCCATCACTTGTAACACTTTGCCGTAGGGCACGTCAGTATCAGCTCGGAGAAAGATATCTTTATTGCGGCGCGTTTGATAGAGCGTTTGGAGCTTTGGACGCAAGGTATCCAACGTGTACGGCGTCTGATCCAGATAGATACTCCCCTGTTTGTTCACCGTGAGCACCACCTGATCTTCCGCGGTGACCTGTGGTGTCCCTGCAGCAACAGGCAGGTTCACATCTAACTCATGTTGCAGCATGGGCGCTGTGATCATAAAAATAATGAGCAGCACCAACATGACATCGACCAATGGAGTTACATTGATCTCTGCCATAGCGGTACGTGACCTCCCACCAACTCCCATGGCCATAGCGTTCTCATCCTCACTTAGCGCGTCAGGGGCATGCGGTTACTGCTACTCCCACGAGACGCCGGCACCGCGCTTGGAGCATACGTCTCAAAGAGCTGCACCAGCTCCTCGATAAAACCCTCCATTTCCCCATCCACACGGCGCAGCCGATTGAGGAAATGATTATAAGCTACGACTGCAGGGATAGCCGCGGCCAGCCCGACGGCTGTCGCAACCAACGCATCCGCGATACCTGGCCCGACCACAGCCAAAGAGGCTCCACTCCCCTGGCCAATAGCGTGAAAAGACTGCATGATACCCCATACCGTACCAAACAATCCAACAAAAGGCGCTACACTCGCTGTAGTAGCCAGGAAGGGAAGCCCTTGCTCTAAACGGTCCAGTTCTTCAGCTTGCCGTGGCCGCAGCGTCTGGCGCAAACGCTCTAACATGACCCCAGACAAGGGTACAAGCTCACTGTCCATGGCAGCTCGTCGCCCATTGGCCGGCATTGGCACTTCGACATACTGCTGCGCCACACGAAAGAGATGAGCTAAGGGCGAGAATGCAAAACGGCGGGCGGCGGCGGCAATAAAAGCCAGATCATTGCTCGTGCGGAAGACATGGAGAAAATTGGCATTATCACGCCGGGCTTTTTGCAGGACGCGCATCTTTTGGACAATAATGGCCCAGCAAACAACGGAAGCACACGCCAGCGCTAACAGCACCAGCACCTGTACAACAGTTCCTAAACCGGCCAGGAGAGGGATAAGGCTTTGCAGACCTTTTGCAGAAATCGGTGTCATCTCACTCAACTTCCTCGTCGATATTGCTGAATGATTGGGCAGGACGCCAGCTCTTGGCTTTGTACTTCGTTTTCCAGGGGAGGCACCCTGCTGCCCACAGCATGGCGGCAGGACGCAAAATTGCTGTAAAGTGTAGCATGCCTCACAACTTTTTGCATGACCTACTCCACGAACTTAGAAATTTTCTTGACATACTTGACGCTCGTCGTAAGCTTCAGCGCACTAATACAAGGTGTAGCGTGTCTGACCATTAGATCTGTGCATCCAGAATAAGCTCGCCAGTATCAAACCGCCCGAGACGATAGGGCTGGGCATCGAGCGTTGTCGAACAGCCTAGGCGGATCGCCTCCGAGAGGATTTTTCCCACCGCAGGCGCCAGCATGAGACCGTGACCGCTGAAGCCTACAGCAAGAAAGAGGGCAGGATGCGCGGGATGGACTCCTAAAATCGGATTTTCGTCTGGCGTGACATCATAGTGTCCAGCCCAGCCCCGCTGCAATTGCAGCGGAGTACAGGTGGGCAAGCGCCGTTGCAGCTGCGGCACAATATGCGTCTGGAAGCGCGTGGCGTCCCAATCAAAGTTAAAGCCGGGTGGCTCATCCCGGACGATGGTGGTCGCCAAGAGATGATTGTCGGTTTCGGTATCGTGCCGAAAATGCACATCACTGGGGTCAATGACCATGGGCAACTTATAGCCTAACGGCTGTGGTAGCGTGATGTAGCATGCCTGCCGGCGCACCGGGAGCACGGGCAACTCAAGGCCGATTGGCGTCGCTAGCTGCTGCGTCCATGGGCCAGTGGCGAGCACGAGCGCAGGGGTGGTGATGACGCCACTGGCTTGCGTCTGTATCGCGTACGTGTGCCCCGTGGCTGGAGTAAAACTGACCACTTCATCCTGCAACCAGGTACAGCCCAATTCGCGGGCACGTTCGACGAACCCCTGCAAGGCTCCGCGTGGGTTCAGATAACCGTCACGGCGTCCATAGGTGGCTCCGGTAATGTCATCGAGACCCAAATGTGGAAATAGCTCGAGCACCTGCTGGGGCGAGAGTAGCTCAACTTCCACTCCCATCTGACGCTGGAGCGCGTATTTCTGCATGATGGCATGACGCTGGGTCTCGTTAAAGAGGAAGAGGTAGCCACATTGATGAAAATGCGCCTGTGGTCGCCCCCACGCTCCGACCATGAGCTCGTCGAACTGCTCGTAGAACTGCAGGCTGTACCGTGCCAGTGCGATATTGCAGGGGACTCCATACTGCTGGCGTACCCCACCCATACTCATGGGGGTGGTAGCGTGGCTATAGGTGGTGTCGCGCTCGATGACGAGGAGGCGCCCTGAGAGACCGTCCTGACGCAGGTGATATGCGATGCTGGCCCCAATGATACCTCCACCAATAATGACCACTTCTGCTGTCTGTGCCATGCTCTCTACGCCTCCCTGCACGTCTCTCTACCACGTTGCGCCACACAATACAGACGTTTCCGTAGTCTTGTCGTTAAGAAAATGCCGCACCCTACCGATAGGAAGGGTACCGTTATCCGCATTACGAATCCACTGGCTCAGCGCCCCCATATACCGCGCACGCCAGGTATTAGAGAGCTATTATAGATGAGTCTCCCTGACAAGCATCAGGAATCTAGTCCCAGTATGCGCCGTGCGAAGATCCGCACAGCGCTCCAAAATTATGAGGAAATCCCCACCGTGCCCAGCATGGTGGACACCATCACCGCGCTGACCACGGACGTCAACTGCTCACTCGCAGCGCTGGAGGCTGCTATCAAAACTGATCAGTCCTGTGTGGCGCGCCTCCTCCAGGTGGCCAACTCGGCCTTCTATGGCTCTGGGGCCAATCGCACCGTGACCTCAGTGCGCCGTGCTATCCTTATGTTCGGCTTCAATGTTGTGCAAAACATCACGCTGAGTTTGAGGGTGTTTGACTGTTTTCACGCCCAGAACCCGGCTGAAATTGCTATGGTGCACGCCGTACGCCTGCACAGCGTCGCCGTAGCAACACTCACCCAGCGTATTGCGCAAACGTCCCCGCGCGACCTCGACCCAGAGTTAGCGTTTTGTGCCGGCTTGCTGCATGACCTGGGACGTGTGGTCTTACTACACCTCTTCCCGCAAGAATATTATCAGCTCTTGACCCAGTTCGCCCACGATCCTGAGGCTGACATGTCCAAGGTCGAGTTCGACTTCTTCGCGGTGACACATGCGGTGGTGGGCCAATGGCTGGGGGAACACTGGCATTTTCCCCCACCCATTTTGCAAGTCATTGCCACGCACCACTCTACCCAGGCCGCCAATCCACTGGTCGCGACGGTGATGCTCGCGAACGCCCTGGCGAACATGTGTGGTGCCGGGTTGGGGGGAACCGTACGGTCTTCGAGTGTGGACAGCTTACTGCGTACTCTTGGTCTGTCATCCGGACAGGTTGATCAGTACATCAAGTATCTCTCTACAGAACTCCCCCACCTCAACGACATCGTCCCCTACAGCTAAACCGTATCGGCAGTTTCCGCGTGCGTCTCGCACGGCCACCAGTACAATATGGTAGATAGCCTCTAGCTCTCTGCCATTAGCTCTCTGCGAAGAGGAGTATGAGTGTGGCCTTTCGTCCAACTATCATGGGAACACACGGCATGATCGCCACCGAGCATTACCTGTCGGCCTTCATCGGTGCCACTATCTTGCGCCAGGGCGGCAATGCTGTGGATGCTGCGGTCGCGGCCATCTTTGCTGAGGGTGTGGTAAATCCGCATATGCACACCCTGGGTGGCGAAGTCCCGATGCTGATCTCGAGCGCAGCGACAGGACAGGTCGTGGCGCTCAATGGGAACACTGCCGCGCCCCAACGCGCTACCATCAGCTGGTTTACCCAGCGCGGCATGACGCTCATTCCGGGTGAGGGACTGTTAGCAGCCGGGGTCCCTGCTGCCTGCGATGCACTGCTCACGGCGCTGGAACATTTTGGGACGATGACCCTCGCAGAGGTACTGCAACCAGCCCTCGCTCTGGCTAGTGCCGGCTTTCCGGTGCATTCTGGCCTGCGTGGCCCCAGCGACTACCTGCCGTTTTCCATCTGGCACAATCAGGACAAATTCCGCGAGCAGTGGCCCACCTCAGCGCAGCTCTATATGCCCCAGGGGCGCTTGCCAGAAGTGGGGGAGGTGTGGCGCAATCCTGACCTGGCCCACACCTTCTCACTGCTCCTGGAGGCGGAGCGCACTGCCGCTTCTCAAGGCCGAACGGCCGGGCTGCAGGCGGCGCGAGAGGTGTTTTATCGTGGCGAGATCGCACAGCACATCGTGGCGTTTTCCCAGCGCCATGGAGGCCTGCTCGAATTCGATGACCTGGCGACGTTTAGCACCAAGGTAGAGACGCCGGCCTCTGTCTTCTACCGGGGCTACGAGGTGTTCAAATGCGGTCCGTGGAGCCAGGGACCGGTTTTTTTACAGCAACTGCGCCTGCTCGAAGGCTACGATCTGCACGCTCTGAAGCACAATTCTGCAGCCTATATCCATACCGTGACCGAAGTATCAAAACTGGCCTTTGCGGACCGTGAGGCTTACTACGGCGACCCCGATTTCGTGCACGTGCCGTTGCCGGAGCTGCTCTCTGACACCTACACTGCGGCACGTCGCCAATTGATCGACCCTGACCGAGCTGCACTGGACCTGCGTCCCGGGGAGCCATACAGCGGCGCTGCCCTGCGCTCAGGCCAGGAGCCCTTAGTCGGGCGTGAGTGGCAGCGTGGCACCGTGCACGTGGCGGTAGTGGACAGCGCGCGCAATCTGGTGGCCGCAACGCCTAGCGGTGCCTGGCTCGCCGGCTCACCCGTCGTAGAGGGTCTGGGTTTCCCGCTGACCACTCGCATGCAGGTTTTTTACCTGGACCCCCACCATCCCAATGCTCTCGCACCGCGCAAACGACCCCGCACCACCCTCACACCTTCGCTGGTGTTGCGCGACGGCAAACCCTTTATGGCTTTCGGCACTATGGGACTTGACCAGCAAGACCAGTGGACCCTGCAATTTTTTCTCAATGTGGTGGACTTCGGCATGCCGCTGCAAGAAGCCATCGAAGCCCCCAAGTTCAGCAGCCGGCATTTCCCGAGTTCAGTCTATCCACATACCGCAAGCCCTGGACTGCTGCGGATCGAAGGCAGGATCCCCTATGATGTGCAACGAGCCTTACAGGCCAAGGGCCATGAAATTGCTATCCAACCGGACTGGATCGAGGGATATATTGTCGGCGTGCAGGTTGATACCGAGCGCGGTGTGGTGTATGGGGGGGCCGATCCCCGTGGCGAGTTGTCGACGCTCCTGCCGGCCTATGCTATCGGGTGGTAACGGTAGCAGCAAGAGATGGGAGAGCTGCCTGCCATACGGCATGCTCCCTCATCTCGCTCACTGGCTTACCAGCCAATGGCGTAGCTCGTACGACGTGGGTCAGCCCCAGCCGCCAGTACGCCACTCGCCTGGTCAATCGTGATGGCGCAGACCCCACCGGCTTTCCAGGTCCAATCCGGCCATGTCACAATTTTGTGGCCTTTTCCAGCTAGCGTATCGCCCACCTCTGCGGCCAGGCGCCGCTCGATGCGCAGCTCATCGGGCTGGTACGCATGCGGCTCAAAGGAGCCTGGATAGCTGTATGTGGCAAAGCGTGGTGCTTCAATGGCCGCCTGTGGCAGCATGCCAAACACGGCAATATTCAGGAAGACCTGCAGCATTGACTGGCACTGTACATCACCACCGGGCGTGCCAAGCGGCATAAAGGGCTTCCCGTGCTTAAAGACCATTGCCGGGCATGGGGTCAGACGCGGGCGCTTGCCAGGGGCCACGGCACTGGCATGCCCCTCGACAGCCCAAGACTGCGAGCCACGCGTTGAGACCACCAGACCGGTACCAGGCACCACCGGAGCCTGCGTACAGCCGTCACTGGGGGTAGCGGAAAAAACATTGCCTTGCCGGTCGACAACACACAGATAGGAGGTGTCGAGCCGGTCAGTCATGGCTGGTTCTGACATGGGACGCAGGCCGCGCCAGGGCACCGCGGCACCGTTGCCGCGCCCCGGCACGCCGGCCGGTGGCATACCAGGTTGGGCTTTGTCGAGCTGAATCAGTTGCCGGCGCTCGGTGGCGTATTCCTCGGATAACAGGGCCTGCATCGGGACGTCGACAAATTCCGGATCACCGTAGTAGCGTTCCCGGTCAGCAAAGGTCAGTTTTAGCGCTTCTGTCAGAAGGTGTACATAGGCCGGGGAGTTATGCCCGAGGGCCTGCAGGTCATATCCTACCAGGAGCGACAAAACCTGAGCCAGCGCCGGTCCCTGGCACCACGGACCACAGGTGTAAATATCGTACTCATGGAAGCTAACGCGCACGGGTGCCTCGATCTGCACGTGGAAGGATGCCAGATCGTCATAGGTGAGGAGACCACCCTGGGAGGCATAGAAAGCAGCAATCTCGCGCGCCATGTCGCCCCGGTAGAAGACGTCACGCGCTGCCTGGAGCCCTGCTTCTCGGCCTCCGTTCCGGGCACTCGCTTCGGCTGCTACGAAGCGGCGCATAGTGCGTCCCAGATCCCTCTGCACAAACACTTCCCCCGGCTCCGGAGGCCGTCCCCCCGGCAGGAAGATTGCTGCACTACTGGGCCACTGACGCATCTGCTCCGCGTCTTCCTGCAAGTTCCCAGCCATGAAATGGTGCATCGGAAAACCCCGCTCGGCCAGCGTGATGGCGTCCGCCATGACGTCTGCCAGGCTCATCGTGCCAAACTTTTCCAGCGCCGTAATCCAGGCATCGGGTGCTGCAGGCGTGATACAACGCTCCACACCAACGGGAATGCGACCACCGTGATGTTTCTGGAAGTATTCGACACTCGCCGCCTGCGGCCAACGCCCCAAGCCGCTGATGGTCACCACGCGCTCCTCTTCTGCCAGATAAATAATGATGGGTGCTACCCCCGCTAGATCGACCATATCGATCTGCAGCACGCATGTGCAGAGCCCTGCCGCTACCCCGGCATCAATGGCATTGCCCCCGCGGTCCAGGATGCGCTGGGCTGCCAGCGACGCCAGGTAATGCCCCGACGCGACCACTCCTTCCATACCCATCACAGTCGGACGATAGGACCCTGAAATTGGTAACTCACTCATCGCTTTTCCCCTTTATCTGCAGATATCCGCAGCTCAGTAGATTTCCAGAAGTTCAGCTACGGCGCTTTACGCTAAACCACAACCTTATGGCAAGGGAGCATACCACACTTGCCGCAGCATGTGAGAGTCAGCAAGTGATTGACGTAGCCTATCATAGAGCATAATATACTCTCTGCTCCAAGAAGAGCCGCCAAACGTGATGCAGAAGGATGCAAAATCAGGCCGAGAGAAGATTTGGCGATCTCACACGCATGGAAACGGAGAGCCGTAGTCTATGAAGACTCTCAAGCAGCTCTGTACGCCTCGCCAGAGTGTATTCGACCGTAGCAGACGAGATGTTGTTCTCGATCTCACAGACTTGATTGATGGAGAAAGCCACATCGATCCGCATGAGTTTTTCGAGGAGAACTATTTCACGGACGGCATGAAGCGCCTCCTACGGGAGGCATTTAGGCGGTTTGAAAGGCAATCGGCGCAGGGTGTGTTTGTACTCAGCCAAGCTATGGGGGGTGGGAAGACGCATAATATGATTGCTCTTGGATTGCTCGCAAAGTATCCGGAGCTGCGCTGTACTGTGATGGATGATATCTATAAGGTTTCAGGAGCATTAGAGAAGGTCCGTGTGGTTGCGTTCACTGGGCGGGAAAGTGACGCACCGTTTGGCATCTGGGGGGCTATCGCTGAGCAACTGGGCAAGAAAGAAGCCTTCAAGGATTACTACTCCCCACTTGCCGCCCCAGGGCAGACGGCCTGGATTAATCTCCTGAAGGGCGAGCCGCTGCTTATCCTCCTCGATGAGCTTCCACCCTACCTTGAGAATGCCCGCTCCAGACCCATCGGCAACTCTGATCTCTCCAGGGTGACTACAACAGCCCTATCCAATTTACTAGTGGCGGTTGGGCAGGATGAACTAGCAAACGTCTGTGTGGTGATCTCAGATCTCAAAGCGACCTATGAAGGTGGGAGTGCGCAGATCAATAGGGCACTAGAAGACCTCAGGAGCGAGGTGGGGCGAAGTGCACTCACGCTTGAGCCAGTCGGTATGAACACCGATGAAATTTATCACATTTTGCGCAAGCGGCTTTTTGAGACATTGCCGGATGACGAAGAGATTTTGCAGGTGGCGCGCACGTATGCACAGGCAGTTCGCGATGCTAAGCAGATGGACATCACCAGCGCCTCACCTGAGAAATTTACTCAGCTTTTGCAAGAATCGTATCCATTTCACTTTGCCATCCGTGATCTCTATGCCCGCTTTCGCGAAAACCCTGGCTTCCAGCAAACTCGTGGGTTCATTCGCCTTATGCGTGTGGTGGTGTCCCGGCTCTTTGATCCACAGGAGGGGAAAGCGGATACCCTGGCCTTGTTGCATGCCCACGACCTGGATTTAAATGACCGTGACACGCTTGCCGAAATTACGCAGATCAATCCCACATTGGATAATGCTATCAGTCATGACATTGCCTCGCACGGACAGGCGATTGCAGAAATCATGGATGCCAACCTTGGCGGCACGGATGCCCAGGATGTGTGTAAGCTCCTCCTCGTCTCTTCTCTAGCCAATGTTCCCAATGCAGTAGTAGGCCTGTCCATTTCTGAAATGGTTTCCTATCTCTGCGTCCCTGGACGCGATGTCTCAAAGCTTCCAAAAGATGTTATTGGGACTCTTGCCACAAAAGCCTGGTATGTGCATGCTAACCGTGAAGGCAAGCTGTATTTCAGGAATGTCCAGAACCTGGTTGCGAAACTCAAGACGACTGCAGAGGCCTACAATCGTGAATCCTCCCTCAAGGAGCTGCGAACCTTTCTGGATACGATCTTCTCCCCTGCATTCAAAGACTGCTATCAGGAAGTGCTGGCACTCCCGGCAGTAGATGAAATCTCCATTAAGCCCGAGAGGGTCACACTGGTCATTGCCGAGCCGTATCTCGGCAGTGGCTTCCATCCAGACCTGCGCAAGTTTTATGATGACCTGGACTACAAAAATCGTATCCTCTTTCTTTCCGGTGCACGTGACACGCTGGAAACCTTGCTGGAAACAGCGGCGGAACTCAAGGCCATCACGTACATCCTGGACGAAATAGAAGCGGAAAAAGTCGCCGAGAATGATCCCCAGCGTACTGCTGCCGTCGATATGCGTGACAAAATTACCCTGCGTTTGCTGAGTGCAGCCCGCGAGACCTTTACGACGCTGGTCTTTCCGCATGGGGATCAACTCATGAGCGCAGACTTCCTGATGCAATTTACGGACAACCATTACAATGGCGAAAAGCAGATCCGCGACACTCTCAGAGCGAAACAGAAATTTACCGAAGATATCGCCAGCGACATCTTCCAGAAAAAGTGTGAGCAGCGTCTTTTTACTCAGAAAGTGATGCCCTGGTCGGAGATCAAAAAACGTGCGGCTATGAATACCATCTGGCAGTAGCATCGCATGGATGCACTCGATACGCTGAAAGAGACTCTGGTACATAAAGACCAGTGGCGGGAAAATGGCAGCTATGTTGAAAAACCACCCTTCCCAAAGCCACAGACGGATGTACGTGTCCAGGAACTCACGCGTAACGATGACACGGGAGCCGTTATCCTCCGACTCACGCCTGTCTATGGTGATACCGTGTACTATGAGGTTGGTGCACAGGCGACTTCAGCCTCTGCCAAAGTGCAGGATCCCAAGCATTTCGAAACGAATGAGTTGGAAGTCTCGTTCTTGTGTGTGGATACAAAGGGAGAGCACGAAACCGGTGCGCCCGTCACCTGGCGGAACCGCCTCACCATCAAGTCGCGGACGTTCCAGAGTGGCCATGATAAGATGGTAGAATTACGCGTGGCCCCTGCAGCCACACTGCGTTATACGAGCGACGGGTCTGATCCAAAAATTGCTGGTGCGAGCTACCATGACCCATTTGTGGCGCCACAAGGGACGCATGTGGTCTTGGCCGTGGCCGAGAAAAATGGCCTTGTCTCCGACGTGCACCGTCTCGATATTGACTGGCAAGGGCACGATGCGTTCACAATCGATCCGGACCAGCCTGTGACATGGAAGCGCGAGCATACGCTGAGCACAACGAAGGAATCCTACGAATTTCTTGATCGGCTCAAGAAATACCAGGCGGTGGTCTCTGGCCTGCGCGTATCCATTGTGGGACAGCCTCACTGGCTAGAACTGACATGCGATAATGGGCTCAGGCTGGAGGCTGCCAACCTGGAAGCTGTCATCGAACATCTACGGGGTTTGCTGAGTGAAGGACAGGTGACTGTCGAGGCACCAATTGTCACGTTTCCCACCGGGCAGCATCTACTCGATTGGGTAGAAGAGGTGCGCACAACCATACATCCTCATGAGGTGAGCCAGTAATGTCATCACGACCGCGGTCAGAAGGTTTTGGCTTTGTGTCTACGGAGTCTGAGCATCATTTTCTGGTGACCATTTCACCCCATAAGAACGAATCTGTCTATATCTCTGAGCATTTTATCTGGGACGAGAGCCAGGCCCGGCGGGCACTAAGTTTTGCTCTTGGGCAGGAAGACTCCAAAATACGCGTGGCTTTGTCTCGCTTCAAATGGGAGGCGATTGCTGATCCGGTACGAGCCGAATTCAACGCCAGACTGAGACACAACGGGCTGAAGCCGAGCAAGTGGCAAACGGGTCAGACGCCCCTCTCACGCCTCCTTGGTAAGGAATTGGTCTTGCTCGCCTGGGCGATTGAAGACGCTGATCCAGTCCTGATTCCGGTGGCCGTGAAAAACTGGCTGGGCCTGGCTCCAGAAGAGCGCTGGTGGTTGTTCACCATGACTAACGCTGCGACGGGTCATGCTGTGACTGGGCGCAATAAAGGATGGCGTAAGGCCGTACGCTATGCACTGACCGAAAATCCCGTATCTGATTATCCGTTGCACAGGTCTCAGATAGACCTCTTTCAGATCACTGAAGAGGAAGTGCCGTGGGCAAGGCCGGCGGTGACGACTCAGACGAAGAGGCAACGTCAAAGCAGGAACACAGCACCTGTGAATGCGGAAGTACAAGCATGATCACAACGGCGACGCAGGCATTTATTGAAGCGCAATTTCCCGTCTCCAAGCTCTCGAAGGAAAGCTACAAAGAGCGCAAAGCCAATTACAGCCAGACCCTTACAGGGCTGGGCAAATGGTGGGGGCGTAAACCACTGATCCTGGTACGCGCAGCGCTTCTTGGATTGCTCCTCCCAACGTCCGATGATCTGCAAAAGGATCGGGATATCTTTCTCAAAATCCTCACGATGGACGAAGAGGGCCAGTGGCGGCGGAAGTCGAAGGCCATTGCCCTGAAGGATATCTATGCACGTCTGACACCGGATGAACGTGAGCAGTGGTTTGAGCCTGAGTCAATCGAGGCTCTGCCAAAGCTCAAGAAGGGGATCACAAGTACAGATCGACAAGCCTTACAGCAACTGGTCTTCATGCGCCTTTCCTACGACGAAAAGCTCACCTATTGTGACCGTCCTGAGCAAATTCCTGGTCCTTCTGAAGCAACCTGGAAGGAAATCAATGCCCATTTAGGGACCAAGGCGCACAACCTGCCCGAGTTGGTGCGCCAGTTAGGTGAGAGGCGGTTTGGCCACGTTCCCCGTGTAGGAGATGCCTTCTGCGGCGGTGGCAGTGTGCCATTTGAAGCAGCCCGCATCGGTTGTGAGGCGTATGGCTCAGACCTCAATCCCGTGGCAGCTCTCTTGACCTGGGCAGCACTGCACATTACAGGGGGCGGTGAGGATACGGCCCGCCAGGTACAGGAGGCGCAGCGCGCCATCTTCACGGCTGTAGACCAACAAGTGACCGAGTGGGGTATTGAGCATAACGAGCAGGACTGGCGTGCTGATGCTTACTTGTATTGCGTGGAGGTGATATGTCCAGAGTGCGGTTGGCGAGTGCCGCTGGCTCCGTCGTGGGTCATCGGCGAAAAGACTCGCACTGTCGCCAAGCTGGTTCCTGACAGCACGCATCAACGCTTTGAGATCGACATCCACGTAGGTGTCACAGATGAGGAGATACAGGAGGCTCGCAAGAAGAGTAGTACAGTCAAGAGCTCCCGCCTGGAATGCCCACACTGCAGACAGTCTACCCCGATTGAGGTGATTCGACGTCATCTGCGTCTGTGGGAGAACGACGACCTGATATCTAAGCCCGACGATGTGTTCCAGGAGCGGCTCTATTGTATCCGCTGGTGTCTGCCCAACCTGGAACGTCTCTTGTGTATCGAACAGATCCTACAAGACAACAACTCTGAGGCTTATGACAGCTGGACGCTGGTAAAAGCCAGGACAGCCATTGACAGCTTGCAGCAGTTTGTTACGAAGGAAGCAAGCGACCAGATTGCTGTTGCACGGGTCCAAACGTGGCCCTCGGAGGCACGTCTGCTTCTCAACGCACTTGTGGAGCTAAAAGATCTTGGTGTAGACGAAGAGGCTACGGACACTGAACGTCTGGAGGCCATACGAGAACTAGGGCGTGCTCGCAAGGCTTTGCCGGCTGAGGTGCAGCCGATTATTGAGATTTCCAAAAACATACCCGAACGTACCTATTGTGCACCGACCGAAGCAGACCTCGCTCGCGAACTGAAGGTGCTGGAACTCTTGGAAGAGCGCTTTTATGAGTGGCAGAGGCAGGGCTACATTCCGAGCCGTCGCATTGAGTCAGGGTACAATACAGCACAACCTGTGCGTGAACGTGGCTGGACACATTGGCACCATTTGTTCAAGCCGAGACAGTTGTTGGTACATGGGCTGTTGATAAAAGGGATTTTTGACTTAGGGTTTTCTACTGAAGTTTCAATGGCTTGTATCCTTGGGATTAGCAGGTGCGGAAATTGGAATAGCAGGTTATGTGTTTGGGATCCTCATCCCACTCGTGAAAAAATTGCTATGACATTTCTGAACCAAGCGTTTAACACACTTTATAACTTCGCTGGGAATGGTTTGACAGCTCTCAAAACGGCGTGGTTTTACAGAATTCATCCCTCCTATTGCCATGGCGATTCCGTAGCTGCTGCATGTGATGCGAGAATGCCACAAACCGAGGTCGATATATGGATTACCGACCCACCATACGCTGACGCAGTTAATTATCATGAACTTAGCGAATTCTTTCTTGCCTGGTACGAAAAGCATTTACTCAATCTCTTTCCCACCTGGTACACCGATAGCAAACGTGCTCTTGCCATTACTGGCTCTAGCGAAACCTTCCGCAAGAGCATGGTAGACTGTTATTGTAACCTGGCGGCGCATATGCCGGATGACGGCCTCCAAATAGTCATGTTTACGCACCAGAACGCCAGCGTATGGGCCGACCTGGCCCTCATCCTCTGGGCATCTGGGCTACGCGTAACCGCTGCCTGGACCATTGCCACAGAAACCGAGTCAGCACTCAAAGAAGGCAATTATGTGCAGGGCACAGTACTTCTTGTTCTCCGCAAGCAAATCGTTGACGAAACCGCCTTCCTCGATGAAATCTATCCGCAAGTCGAGC
>Ga0081455_10004458_pt1 | contig 15693 bp, 9 predicted proteins | sample TabmetS3T2R1_FD_70207 | JGI IMG/M metagenome (GOLD analysis project Ga0081455, IMG submission 70207) | Tabebuia heterophylla rhizosphere microbial communities from the University of Puerto Rico - S3T2R1 | ecosystem: Host-associated > Plants > Roots > Rhizosphere ... | reverse complement strand
CGCTCAGGGCCATCCCGTCCCCAACTACGAGCAGTTCCCGTTCATGGGCTACTACCCGGAGAGCCAGGGCGGCGGGACGGTGGCGCCGTACAACCAACAGACGCTCGGAGCGGGCACGGAGGGGATTCAGTATGGCTACGGTGGCATCTGGGGCCAGCCGTTGGTGAACATCGACCCCAACTACCTGTCGTACCTGGCGAACCAGAACGTCGCGCCGGGCTACATCCCCGGAAGTGGCACCTACAACCAATACCCTCTCGACCAACCCGGCCTGTTCGGGATGGTCATGGGACAACCGACCAACCTCCGCTACGGCCTCGGCGGTACGGGCGACCCGACCACGGGCTTGGAGCCGCAGACGCCGCAGGAGTGGGTACAGGGCGGCAGGCTGTTCACCTCCACCCGGACGAGCAACTGGGGCCAAGGCGACCAAGCCGGGACGGGCCTCGACTACATCGCCACCCTGTTCCTGCGCTCGGACACGCCGTCCGGAATCAACACCGCCGCGTGGAGCGCCCCGCAACAGTTCTGGCAGGGGATGGGGCAACAGATCGCCAACGGGCAGATTCAGCCGACCAACCGCGGGTGGGCGGCGATGCTGTCCCACAACATCACCCCGCAGATGCTCGGTCAGGCCGCTGTGCAACAGGCCGCCTCCGTGGGGGTGGGGCCGAACGGGCAGGGCGCCTCCGGAAGTGGCGGTGCGGCCAACGGCCCGATGGGGCCTGGGACGCAGGCGTTCAACTACCAGGCCGCGTACATGGACTACCTCTCGGCCCGGATGAACCAGCTCGAAATCCCCGGCATGAACCAGCTCAACCAGCGGGAGCAGGACAAACTGGCGTTCGAGCAGGCCAAGCAGCGGTACTTGGAGCAGTACCAGGCCCAGGTGTTCGGGGAGGGTCAGCGCCAGTTCAACGAGTTGCAGGGCCTCCGCACGGGCGAGTTGACGGGGACGTACAACGGCGCCCCGACCGAGCAAGCCAGACAGTTCAACCAGCAGACCGCCTTGCAGTACCTGAACCTGCTCGGCCAACTGCGTGGCCCCGGCGACATCTTCCAGTACCTCAAGGTGCTCAACGGCACCCCCGGCGGGATGCGGGACATCGTGAACGCCGCGGCCGGGGCCTACCGGATGCCCACCACCGGCGGGGCGACGGTGGGCGGCTACCAGAACGGGTCGAACATCGGCACCCTGCTCGACCAGTTGAACAACCCCAACTACGGGGCCGAGGCCCAGAACCTCAACCTGCCCCCGCCGAACCAGATCAACGCCCTGGCCTTGCAGCGCATGACCCCGGCCCAACAGCAGTCCCTGATGGCCGCCTACGAGAGTGCCGGATACAACCCCCAGGACGTGCTGTCCATCTTCAAGAACTCCTTGCCCCAGTACGCCGGGAATCAACAGGCCGGCCGCGTGGCCCTGTTCGGGAGGTAGTCGATGTCGCTCAGCAGTCTTCCCGACATCTCGGACGAAGACTTCTTCACCTACCAGGCCGACGAGTTCCGGCGCGGGATCAGGCCGGTGCTGGAGGCGTCGGCCTTCCGCTCGTCGGTGCAGCCTCTCCTGGCCACGGCCTCCGAGGACATCGCCGACCTCTCCCAGCCCCTTGAGCCCACCGCCCCCGCCCGACCCGTCCCGACCCAGTGGGACGAGATGGGCCAGCCCATGTCGTACCAGGGCCAGCCCGAACAAGACGGAGCCTTTACGGCCCCTGACGGGCCGCTGTTCGGCCAGCAGACCGCCGAGCCGTCCGACCTCCTCGACCAACTGCGGCAACTCCCCCGGCCCGAGGATCGGCTGCCGACCGGGGGGATGGGGCCACCTCCCCTCGACGGGATGACCCAACAGGCCGAGAAGCCCAACGTGTTCTCCTGGCTCGGGAGCGAGGCCCAACGTGGGGCCGAGGCCATGCGGGCCAGCGGGGCCTCTCAGGTGCCGCTGATCGGGGGGATCGCCACCGGGACGGCCCAGGCCGCGGCCGACGCCTTCAAGAACCTCGGGGGCTCCTACGAGGACATTCGCCGGGGGAACATCCCCGGTGCCACCGGCGGGCTCCTTCAGGCCACCATCGGGGAGAACTCGCCTCTGGCTTGGGGGAAGCAGATGGCCACCGAGGCCCACGCCCCGGAGCAGATCCTGCCCTTCATCGACCCCAACACGCCGGTCATCGGGGGCCTGAACAACCCCCGCGAACTGGCCGGGCTGCTCCCCCAGCTAGCCGTCCCCGAGACGGCCTTGGAACGGGCCGCGATGGGTGTCGCTGGGAAGGTCGTCGGGCCAGCAGCCCGCGCGGCCGGACGCGCCGTAGAGCCGTTCGCCAGGGGCATCGGGGAGATCGCCTCGCCCTACGTCGAGCGGGTCTTGGACAGCATCGGCCGCGGAGCCGAGGGGTCGCCCGTATTTGGGGCCACTGAGAGCGGTGGTCGGTACTACCACGGCACCACCGAGCCCTTCGACACGGCCAGAGTGCCTCCTGATCGGGGTCGCAGCTACGCCCTTCCCGGCTATTACGCCACTCCTGACCCAGAAGTCGCCGGTAGATACGCCGGATACACGGACGAACTCGGCGGCATGATCGGGGGCGAGGAGGGTATCCCAGAAGGGGCGCAGATCAGGGCGTTCGACCTCGATCCAGACACGAATCTCTTTGACGCCAGGCGCGGCAAGCTCCCGGAGCCCGAGATCAGAGGCATCGTGTCGGAGATGCGTCGGATAGATCCTGAGGGCGTACCCGATCCGGAGGGCCTGGTCGCCGCGACGATGAAGCGTCAGGCGCCTCCTTGGAACGGGAACACGATCTCGGCCCTGTTCACCCTCCGCGGGGCGAATACCCCCTACGGCGACACGACCGACACGCTCGTGCAAGCCCTCAAAAACTTGGGCTACCACGGGGTCAGGGCGGATGAGGCCGGAGAGATCATCTCTCTGTTCGACAACGGCATAGCGAAGGCGAAGAACGTCACCTCGGGTCAGTACGGCGGGATCGCCTCCCGACTGATGGAGAGCCCCTTCTTCTCCCCGGCCCGCACCGGGTCGCAGGCAGCCTCGGACATCGGGATGGGGATCGCCGGTGGGGTCGCCGGTGCGGCCACCGCCCCCGAGGACGCCACCTGGCAGGAGCGGGCCGAACGCGGCGTGGCCGGGTTCGCCTTAGGGGCGATGGGTGGGCCCGTGGCCAGGGCCCCCAGAGGGATCGGGGGCCTGGTACGGGGCGCGATGGAGAACGCGGACGGCTCGTTCAGCCTGCCGTTCGGGGCCCGGCTGAACCCGCCACGGGACATCCCCGAGGACGTGTGGCGGGGAATGTCCCGCACCGAGCGCCGCGCCGCCAACCGGGAGCGGGGCCTGGGGGAGTACGAGGCTCGCGGGCCGACCAGGGCCGGTCGGGCGCGGGTGGAGGCCGGGGAGATCCCGGACTACACCACCGGGGCGGCCGAACGGGTGGGGGCCTCCGACCTCCCGGCCGTGGGCGCCGACCAAACCTACGACGAGGTGCTCACCCGGCAGATCGACCGGGGCGTGCCCCCGGACGAGGCCGACGAGACGGCCTACGCCGCCTCCAGAGCCAGGCAGGTCGAGGTCGAACGGGAGTTGGCCGAACGAGCCCGACGGCTGACGGAGGAGCAGCCCGACCTGAGGCCCGACGACAGCCCCACGGCCAAGCAGCGGGCCGACGAGACGGTGCGCCAGATCACCGAGGGCGCCCAGGCCCCAGGCTTCTGGGGGAGGCAACCGGTCACGAAGGAGCGCCTCGGGACGTTCACCGAAGGACAAGAGGGCCTGGAAGAGGGCGGCACGGCGGGGGCGATGAGGAAGATCGCCGAGCAGACCGGTTCCCCGGCCGCCGGGAGCCAGATGCACGAGACGTTCGAACAGCTCGACCTCCCCGGCCTGAACGAACTCCTCGACCCGGACAACCCGCTGGCCCACTTGCGCTCGCGGGAGCGGGCCCGGATCGAGCGGGGCGAACAGGTCGGGGCCGAGGATCTGCCCGAAGTCCAGGACTACGTGAAGCGGCTCACACGGGCCTTCAAGGACGACTTCGAGCGGGCCCACGGTCGCCGCGACGACGCCGCGCTCAATGAGGCCGTGTCCCGGTTGGAATCGACGGCCTTGGACATCGCCCGCACCGCGAAACCGAACACGGGCACCAGCGACCTCCTGGTGGCCCTGATGAACCGGGCGGTAGAGGCCACCGACACCCCGGCGAAGTTGGCGTACGACCGCTGGCGCAGCGCGGTCAAGGCGGGAATGCCGGAAGAGATCACGGCCCCGCTGGAGCAGAGCGCCAAGCAATTGATGGAGATCAACGCCATCTACCGCATGGGCCAGGAGGTCTACTCCTCCGAGGCCGGTCGGGCGCTGCGGGCCAACCGAGCCGACGTGTACGGCTCGGCCCCCTTCATCCCCCGAGTCGCGGGCGCCGCGGTCGAGGAGGGCAGCGACCCGGCCATGCGGGAGCTGATGGGCCTGGAGACGACTCCGCCCCGGCAGAAGGCCCGCGAGAAGCTGGAGCGGTCGTGGAAGGAGCGGCAGCGGGCCATCCGGGAGGGGACGGCCGAGGGCGTCACGGGCCAGGGTTTCTCTTGGGACGACATCTACTGGCAGGAGCACCGCCGGGCCATGATCGCGGCCAGCACCTCCGGTCGCACCCAAGGCGGGCCGTTGGAGCGGGAGGGGGTGTTGTGGCGTGATCTGTTCATCCGGGACGATCCGGCCACGGAGGGCATCGGGGCCAAACTGAACGAGAACGAGCGGCTGCGATGGCAGTTCGGGCTGGACGAGGTCGGCGTGCCCAAGGAACGGCGCGACGAGTTCATGGACAGGATGCTCGACCTCAATCCCGACGACCGGGACGCCGTGCTGAAGTTCTGGGCCGACGCCGAGAAGGCGGCCGGGGCCACCACCCAGAAGATCCCCGTCTCCAAGACCGTCACGGCCAAGGGCCAGGAGCGGCGACGGTTCCAGAAGATCCAGCAGGCCCAGACCCCGTGGGAGCAGGGCGTCACCGAGGCCGACGCCTCCAGGGCCCTCCCGAAGAAGACGGCCGAGGACTGGCAGGGCTACCTCGACGCGGCCGAGACGATGCCCCGGTCGAAGGCCCTCGACCTGGCCGAGCGGACGCTCAAGACCCGTTTGGACAGCGCCCAGAAGGCCCTGGACGAGGCCACCACCGCCGGGGACACCGGGGCCATCAAGGGCCTCTCCCAGGAGATCGCCAGCGCCAGGAAAGACCTGAACGACGGCAACGGCCTGCTGGCCCGCATCGAGCGGGAGTACCCGCCCGAGATCAAGGGCCGCAGCCAGGCCCTACAAGGGGAGGCCAACCGAGCGGTCTGGGAGTCCGAGGGCAAGACCGGGGACGAGGCCCAGGCGCTGCGCGACCGGGCCAGCGAGTTGGTCGAGCAGGCCGGGCCGGCCTTCCGGCGGGAGCAGTACCAACCCGGCGCACCGCAGGGCTTCTACGACGAGCCGCTGGCTCTGATCCGCAAAGCCCAACTCCTCCAAGAGCTAGACAACATCAGCCGCGGGGTGAACCTGACCCGCGGGGCCCTGTCGGTGGCCACGTCGAACATGCTCACCAGCGCCCGGATGATCGAAGCCTCGGCGATGGAGAGCGCGGTGATGATGGCCAACCGGCTCTACACCCAGGCGGTGTGGCGCGGCGATCCCGCCGGAGCCGCCCAGATGGCCAAGGGCATGTGGGCCGGGGCCACCCCGGCCTGGCACAACATGGTTCACGCCATCAAGCACGGCATGGGGCCGATGGAGGCGATGGACTTCCTCCAAGACGTGGCGAGGAACCAGGCCCCGGCCATCCGCTCGCAGTCGCTGTCGGGCAACTTCGGCTATCTGGCCCCGATGCACCGCATCAGCCGGGGACTGCAAGAGTTCTTCACCACCCTGACCTACTACGGCGAACTGAACCGGCTGGCCCACGGCGAGTCCGTCGCACGGGCCGCGGGAGAGCGGGCCGTCCCCGTGGAGCAACTCCGGAACGCCAGGAACCCGGCGTTCCCCGCCGCCTCCGGTGGCGTGACCAGGCTGGGCACCACCGAGAAGATCCTCCCCCGCGCCGAGATCGCCCCGGAGACGTTCTTCCGCAACCCGACCGAGGACATGCGCCAGAAGGCCCTCCAGGCCGCCTCCGAGATCGCCGCCGGGGGGCCGCACTCGGCGGTGGGGAAGATGATCGCCAACCTGAAGGCCAAGCTGGAGACGGGGGAGTACGGCCCCTCCGGTCGCGCCGCCGGGGCCGTGGCCAACGTGCTGTTCCCCTTCGTCTACGGCATCGATTTCTCGATCCGCTCGGGGCTCAAGATCGCGGGCGGGCCGGTGTACTACCCCGTCCGGGCCGGACAGGCGTTGCTCAAGGGCGACACCGCGGCGGCCAGGGTCAACGCGCTCAACGCCGGGCTGACCTTGGGCGTAGACCTTTTGCTATTCGACCAGATCCGGCAGGGGAACGTCACCGGCAAGGGCCCCGCCGATCCGGCCGAGCGTCAGGCCCTGTTGGAGTCGGTGGACGAGCACGGCGACCCGGTGTGGCGCCCCGACTCGATGCGGGTGCCCCTCCCGGACGGCCACCACCTGTGGCTCAACTACACCAGCCTGCCGGTGATCGGCGTCACCGGGGCGCTGATGGCCAACATGTGGGACAGCTACGTCTGGGATATGAAGACCGAGACGCCCCCGGTAGAGAAGATGGCCCAACTCGCCACGGCGACCGCCGGGGCCATCGCCGAGGGGACGTTCTTCCGCGACACCCTCGACCTGGCCAGCATCCTCACCCAACCCCAGAGCGCCTCGACGGCCCTGTCTCGCTTCGGGGGGAGCCTCATCTCCAGGGCCATCCCCGGCGGGTCGCTCCTGCGGCAGATCGCCTACGCCAGCGACCCCACCCGGAAGACCCCGGAGAACCTGGGCCAAGAGGTGATGCAGGGCATCCCCGGTCTACGGGGCCAGGTGCCCACCCAGATCAGCCCCTACACCGGGCGCGACGTGGACATGGGCTACTCCTGGGCCACCCCCTTCGCGCCGGGGACGGTCTACTACGGCCAGCAGCCCCAGAATCCCTTGGCTGGCGAAACCTCCCGGCTGCAACGGCAGGGCCTCAGCGTCTCTCCGAGCGGCTACTCGGCCACCCAACAGGGCCGCGGGGCCACCATCTTCGAGCAACGCCAACCCGGTTCGGTCGTCCGTGGCGTGCAGGAGGAGGTGGCCGGGCAGACGGGGCCACGGGCGCTCAGCCTCATCGGCTCCCCGCAGTACCAGGCCATGTCCGACCGAGACAAGGCGGCGTCCCTGGAGCAGCTCTACACCCAGTCGCGGGCCGGGGCCCGGTTCGGGATGGAGGAGACGCCGGGGATCAACCTCACCCCCCGCCAACGGGCGCAGCACGTCGCCTCCGGGGTGCCCCGGTACATCGGGGTGGAGGGCACCCCGCAGGAGATCGACCGGCAGAACCGCGAGATCGGTCAGGCCAGGGCGGCCCTGGCGGAGTTCACCCGGCTCTACGGCCCCGGCATGGGCGAGGCGATGCTCATGGACGTGAGCCCCCAGGCGTGGGAATTGGCGAGACTGTACCCGCCGCTCAACCAAGACCTCCTGTGGATCATGCAGCAGGAGGCCCTCGGTCAGGCCGGGATGCAAGGCGCGACTAACCCTCAGCCTTCTCAGGATGGTCAGGCACCTCTGGGCCTCCAGTTCGTGACCCCGGACTACGTGCCGAACCTGACCCCGCCGCCGCTGGAGAGCTTCGCCAGCCAGTTGCCGCCGAGCGCGAGACGGAGGTAGCCCGTGGCCAACCTCACCACCGCCGAAGCGACTCGTCAGGCCATCTCGGCGCAGTGGGCCCTGAACCAACTGGGGTCGAGGGACTATTTCAATCTCTGCCAGCGGTTCATCGAGAACGCCTACGGCACCGGGGGCCAGTACGCCTCGGCCGCGGCGGCGTCGAACACCCTGATGAACAACACCGACGCCTCCCAGGCCGACGTGGGGGACTTGGTGTTCTTCCGCCCGGACGCCAGCAACGGCTACGCCGGTCACGTCGGGATCTACATCGGCGGCGGCAAGATGGTGGGGGCCACCAACAGCGGCATCTCGGTGGACAGCCTCGACAACGCCTACTGGAGCAACCTCCTGGTCGGCTTCGGCGACCCGCCCAAGCAGTGGCAGGGCCGTACCGCCGACGGTGAGATGCTCCAAGGCGCCGCCGATCTGGTGGCCAAGGGCAAACTGAACTCCGGGGACTACGGCGGGGCGATCAAGTACAAGGCGGTGTCGGCCTGGGGCGGGGCGGGGAAGTGGATCAACGAGATCGCGGCCGCCGCCGAGAAGTACGACATCCCGATCAACCTGCTCGCGGCCAAGGTCAACGTGGAGTCCGGGGGCAACCCCACCGCCCGCTCCGGGGCCGGGGCCCAAGGGCTGCTCCAGCTCATGCCCGGTACGGCCAGGGGCCTGGGGGTGACCGACCCCAACGACCCGGCCCAGAATCTGGACGCCGGGGCACGGTACTTCCGGCAGATGTACGACCAGCAGGGCAACTGGGACGACGCCCTTAGGGCCTACAACGCCGGGCCGAACGGCAACTGGAACAACGCCGAGACGATAGGCCACGTCAAGAAGGTCAACCAGTGGGCCGACACCATCGGGGACGCCATCGGCGAGGGAGCCGGTGGCCCAACGGACTTCGGGGGAGACGGTGAGATGCCATCGAGTGGCGGGGGATCGAGCTTCGGCCCCACGCGGGCGCAGACCGCGGATCAGCGGCGGCGGCAGAACGTCGCGGACAAGTGGGGCGGCTTCTGGCAGAAGCTCCAGGAGATCAACGACTCGGCCAGGGGCGCCGCCGGGCGGGTCGGGGAGGCCCGCGACCGACTCGTGGGCGGGAACCTCCCCACCGTGGACTACGGTCAGGCCCTGGCCCCGGTCAACCAAGCCGGAGCCCAGGCGAACGCCGCGGCGTCTCAGGCTCTCAGCCCGGTCGGGGAGTTCCCGAGGACGAGTCCGCAAGGCGGGCCGAGCGCAGCCGGACAGATCGGGGATCTCTTCAGCGGCCTAGGCACGGCAGCGCAGGGCGCCGCCGGAGCCTTAGGTGGGGCGATTGGTGGCCTCCGCGGGGCCCAACCACCGTGGGGCTCCGGCCCCCTCATCGGCGGGAACTGGCCCACCCTCCAGAATCCCGGAGGTGGAGGCCCAGGAGGCCCTGGTGGGCCGCCCGGTGGGGGGCCACCGGGCGGGCGTCAAGACGACCAAGGCTTCCTCGAGGGGATCGCCGGTCAGGAGGCCCGTGACCAGGCCGGGCCAGCGGGCACCGCGGCCGCTCCAGGTGCCCAGGCGCAGCGTCCCAAGCCGATGGGGTGGGTCGATCCGACCACGATCCGCAACCCGGCCTACATGGGGATCATCGGCCAGTGGAATCAGGCCCTGGAACGACAGCAGCTCGCCAGGGAGCAACTGGAGGCGGCGAGGAAGTCGGGGAACCAACGGGACATCTACAACGCCCAGCAAGCGGCCGACGCCGCCGACAACGAGGTGAAGGGCCTCACGGCCGCGGCGGCGAACACCATCCAAGCCGCGGAGAAGGAGGAGGGCGGACAGTTCGTCCCCGGCACCAGCGCAGGGCAGAAGAAGTGGACGATAGTCAAGCGCAACCCCCAGACCGGGCAGTGGGAAACCCAGGTCATCGACAACCCCGGCTGGGAGGAGAGCGCCACCATCCAGGCCCAGAAGGAGCAGAACAAGGGGGCCTTGGAACGGCAGAACGCCGCCGATAAGGCGGCCCTGGCTCGATTGGGTCTGAGCACCGGTTCGGCGGAGAAGATCAGCGCCGGGGAGATCGCCTCCAGGGAGAAGATCGCCGGCCTGAACGCCACCACGCAGCGGGTGACGACGGCCCTGTCCCAGTCCGTGGCGCAGCGGGCGCAGGACATCGAGGCCCAGATCAAGGCGGGTGACCTCTCGCTGCGGGAGGGCACCGAGCAGTTCAACCAGTGGTACAAGGTCAACGTCGAGGCGCCCTTGGCCATCCTGCGGCAGCAGCGTGAGGGCCAGCAGTACGTCACCCAACAGCAGGAGGCCGTGACCCGTCGGGCCACCGCCCAGGCCGAGCACGAGCGGGGGGTCGCCCAACTCGGCCAGCAGATGTGGAACACCGCCTCCGACGCCTATACCAAGATGATTCCGCTGACCGTGGGCGCGGGGTGGGGCGAGGGCTTCCAGCGGAACCTGCAAGGGCAGGGCTACCAGCCCAACCAAGGGGCGACCTACGACGTGCCCGAGAGCCTCGACGCCTTCGCCACCCGCAAGGTGGCCGAGATGCTCAAAGGCGTCTCACCCTACGCTCAGAGCCTGCTCGGCGCCGAGCAGCAGATGGGCGCCCCCGGTCAGTCCATGCCGGGACAGCAGATGACCGACCTGACCAACCAGGCCACCAACGTCGCGTCGAACGCCTTGGCCAACCCCTTCCAGATGCCCCAATTGCCCCAGTTCCAGATGCCCGGTCAGGTGGACATCGCGGGGATGGCCGGGGCCGGGATGGGCCGGGACGGCCAGTCGCTGACCAACCAGCTCGACCAGTACCTGCCGAGCTACGGCCAGAACGGCTATTAGGAGTACAGTAAAGACGCCATGCCGGAAGAAGCCACCGCTCCCCCGACGGAAGCCCCCGACGGAGCCGCACCTTCCCCTACCGGCGACGGCCAGCCGACGGAAGCAGCCGAGGACTCGCCCAGTCCGAACGCTTGGATCAGAGAGACGGCCCTGGGGTTGACCTACTCCCGACCCCTCGATACGTCCGACCGGTCGAAGCAGTGGTCTGAGGCGAATGCCGAACTGCGCCGGGGCCGTCGTATTGGCCCGCAGGGCCAGAACGGCACGGAGGAGACGCGCCGGGAAGAGCCCAAGGAGCAAGCCGCGCAGGCGAGGGAGCCGACCGACGCCGAGCCGGAACCGAAGCGGGCCGAGGAGTCGGCCGAGGAACGGTTTCGCCGCGAGGTGCAGGCCGAGGTGGATCGCCGGGAGGCCGTCCGCACCCGGAGGGCCGAGGCCGACCGGGAGCGGGAACTGCGGCGCAGCAATCCCGAGGAGTACGCCAAGTACAAGGAGCAGCAGGAACAGCAGAACGGCCAAGCGGCGGCCCTGTCCGGGGCCTTGGTCGGCCTCGCCAAGCAGTTCGACGACAACACCGTGACCCCGTTGCTCCAAGCCCTCGTTGACGACGAGACTCGGACGCGGGTGGTCAAGGACTCCGGTCACGGCATGGACGGTCGCAAGACCATCGTCGGGCGAGCGGTCGAGGCGCTGAAGAAAGCCTCCTACGACGAGGGGTACGCCAAGGGGAAGGCCGAGGCCGAGAAGAGCCTGCGCCGACCGTCGTCGTCGTTCCGTAAGGAACTGCTCGCCGAACTCCGGGGCGAAGAGGACGAGCCCGAACTCGCGCCGGGGAACGGTCGTAGTAACGGCACGGGCGACCTGACGATGAATGATTGGATGCGCGCCGCCCTCGGTAAGCGGTCGCGTTAGGCAGGGAGTAGGGTTCCCTCACTCCCGGAGGGAATAGACAAGATCCCATACAACAGCATCATCAGCCGTCAAGAGACTGTCTCAGTCCCTTCTACTGGCTATGGCGCACTCATCCCTGAAGACTTCTCTCGAGAGATCTTCAAGGGCATCGTAAACAAATCAGCCGCCCTGCAACTGTTCCCCCACCGCACGATGTCGAGGATGCAGCAACGCATCCCGGTGGTCAGCGCCCTGCCGAGCGCCTACTGGGTGTCCGGCGACACGGGCCTCAAGCAGACCACGGCGGTGCAGTGGACGAACAAGTGGCTGATCGCGGAGGAACTGGCCGTGATCGTGCCGATCCCGGAGAAGCTCCTGGACGACACGGACTACGACCTGTGGGACGAGATTCGGCCCCTGCTGGAAGAGGCCATCGCCGTCGCCTTGGACGAGGCGGTGTTCTTCGGGGTCGGGAAGCCCACCTCCTGGCCCGCGGCCATCGTCCCAGCGGCCATCGCCGCCGGGAACTCGGTGGTCAGGGGCACCTCCAGCGTGGACATCGCGGACGACCTGAACAACGTGATGGCCACCGTCGAGGTGGACGGCTACTCCCCCAACGGCTGGTGGATGCGGCCCCAGTTCAAGGCCAGCCTCCGCGGGCTGCGTGACGCCAACAAGGACTTCCTGTTCTTGCCCGAGGGCCCCACCAACGTGGGCGTGTCGAACAACGACGCCCTGGCCATCCGGCGCAGCGGCGGCACCGCCCTCGGCGGCGTGCGGGCTGGTCTGGTCTACGGCGAGCCCGCCTACGTCTCCTACGCCGGACTGTCCAAGTTCACCAGCGCCACCTCCGGGCAGGCCGGTCAGGTGGACGCCGTCACCGGGGACTTCAGCCAGGGCCTCCTGGGCGTCCGGCAAGACCTGACGTTCAAGATGCTGGATCAGTCGGTGATCCAGGACAACACCGGGGCCATCGTCTACAACCTGGCCCAGCAGGACTTGGTGGCGATGCGCGTCGTGGCCCGGTACGGCTTTCAAGTCCCGAACCCCATCGACCGCCTCCAGCCGACCGAGGCCAACCGCTACCCCTTCGGCGTGCTCGTCCAGCCGACCCCTCCGTAAGCCTTCCTCCCTCTTTCCCTGTCGGCGCGGGCGCCGCATCCCCGTGGCGCCCGCGCCACTTTCGGACTAAGCTACGGCCAGGTCGGGCTTCAGCCCGGTAAAGGAGGAGCGAGACATGACGAGTGGGGCCGCCCCGCTGACGGAGGACTACGAGATTTCCCTCGCCGCCGAGGGCACGGCCGGTACGGGCCAAGAGGCCCAGATCTGTGTCGCCCCGTGGGCGGGGACACTGGCCGCGGCCTACTACGTCCCGGAGGCGAACGTCACCGGGGTCGCGTCGAACAACAAGGCCATCAACGTCCGCAACCGCGGCGCCGCCGGATCGGGGAACACCATCATGGCGACCCTGACCTTCGGGGTCGGGACGAACGGGGTCGCCTTCGACGAGTCCACGGTCGCCCTGTCCGGAACGGCCGCGAACCTGAACTTCAACCAAGGCGACGTGCTCACGGCCTCGTCCACGGTGAATGGCACCGGGATGACGCTGCCCGAGGGCAAGGTCAGGGTCACGCTCTCCAGGAGTTGACATGCCACCGAAGACGGCCAAACAACAGCGGCTCATGGGAGCTGACCTGGCCAGGAAACGAGCCGGTCAGAAGACGAAGACGGGGATGAGCGAGGCCCAACTCGAGGAGTACGCCACGAAACCGCGCGGTGGCTATAAGAAGGGCAAGAAGTCGTGACGAACACGGCGATCACGCTGCCCCAAGGCGTGACCATCGACCACCTGATGCGGATGGGGGCCCTGGAGATCCTGACCACCTATGGCCCTGAGGTGGCCGAGTTGATCTCCCGGTTGCAGGCCAGCGGGATCGTGCCTCGTGACGGCCGCAGCAACGAAGACCTGATCCTGCAAGCCCAGACGAGGGCGCAGATCGCGGCCGAGGGCGACTGCGGGGTGTCGGACTTCTACAAGGCCGAGATGGAGGCGAACCGTGGCGATGGATGATCCCGACGCGCGGCCACGGGCCGCGCCGTCGCCGACCTCCCTGCCGGTGATGGACGCCCAGATGGCGGTGGACGCCGGACAGCAGGCCCCGAGCGCCGACCCGGACTTCTACACCGTGGTCAAGAGCGCGGCCCGCACGGAAGCCCTGCCCCAAGTGCCCCCGTCGGAAGCGAACGGGGCCACCTTGGTGCGCCAGCGGTACGACGAGGAGAATCTGAGTGAGTAGCGGCGAGCCGAACAAAGACCTGGAGGCCCAGAACAAGGCCCTCCAGGAGCAGGCCCAGAAGGAGATCGAGGAGGCCCAGAAGCAGCAGACCGAGGCCGCGGTGAAGGTGGCGCAGGGCGAAGCCGAGGAGAAGGACTACACCTTCCAGGCCGCGGCCAAGGAACTGGAGGAGACGCCCCAGCCGCCGAACATGGGTAGCGCCGCCGAGGACAAGGATCGGGCCGCCCAGCAATCCAAGGAGCAGGGCTCGGCCCCGGTAGAGGGCACCCCGCCACCGCAGACGGCGACCAGAGTCTCTACCAGCACGACCACCACCGAGCCCCCACCGGCCCCTCGTCGGAGGTAGCTCTTGGCCAGCGGGTACGCCAGGGCGCACTGCCGGGAGACGGTCACGGCCGGAAAGAACGGCTCGTCCGTGATCGTGCCGTACGCCTTCTGGCGTCCCCTCGTCCCCGGCACGGACGACCTCTACACCGGCCCCCTGTTCGCGGACGAGTCGGACACGGTGTCGATGACCTTCCCGGCACAGGCCGACGTACGGGGCACCATCGAGTTCTGGGCGCCCGAGCCGGTGCGCCTGGAGCTGTCGGTGTGGGCCGATCCCTGGCCCCCGACCAAGGCCGTGGTCACGGCCCTGTTCACCGAGGACACCACCGCCCCATCGGGAGAGAGCTACACCAAGACCGAGAGCGACGCCCGGTACGTCAACGCCTCCGGCGACACGGTGACGGGGAACCTGACGCTCGCCGGGCCCGGCGCGTACCAGGACTTCTCGGCCATCGCCACGCCCCCGACGACGCCCATCGGTGGCGTGCGCCTGTACGCCAAGGACGACGGGTGGCTGTACCGCCTGAACGCCGCGGGACTGGAGTCCAAGCTCGGCGAGAAGGGGGAGACGGGAGACACCGGCCCCCAAGGACCACCAGGCTCGGCGAGCACCGTACCTGGGCCAGCGGGGCCGCAAGGCCCGCAAGGGGAGCAGGGGCCGATCGGAGTCGCGGGGGCGCAGGGCCCCCAAGGGCCTCCGGGCCCCCAAGGCGCCGCGAGCACCGTCCCCGGCCCGCAAGGCCCGCAGGGGAACGCCGGGCCACAGGGGGTAGCCGGGCCGCAAGGGCCACAGGGCGTCCAAGGTGACACCGGGCCGCAAGGCCCCATCGGGAACACCGGGCCACAGGGTGCTGCGGGCCCACAAGGCCCGCCCGGTCAGGGGGTGCCGACCGGGGGCACCACGAACCAAGTCTTGTACAAGACCACCACCACGGACTACGCCACGGCCTGGAAGACGCTGACCGCCGCGGACGTGGGGGCGATCTCTAAGACGCAGGCGGACACGGACTACGTCAACACCGCGGGCGACACGATGACGGGGGCGTTGACGGTCGCTTCGACGGGCACCGCGTCGGTGGAGGTGGCCTCCGTCAGCAGCAATGCCAGGTTCTTCGGCATCAACCACAGCACCGGGGCACGTCGCTGGCTCCTCGGGACGTGGTTCGACACGGAGACGGGGGCTAACGCCGGGAGCGACCTCCAACTGCTCCGCTTCGACGACACCGGAGCGCAACTGGGCGGTGGCCCGGTGCTGCGCTTCGCCCGTTCCACGGGGGCGGCCACCTTCGGGGGGGCGTTGACGGTGGGCGGGGGGAACCCCCTGAACCTGTCCGGGCCGTCCGGGGCCATCCGGGCCCTCCAGTGGCAGACGAACGGGGTCAACCGCTGGGCGTGCTTCACCTACCCCACCGCCGAGGTGGGGAGCAACGCGGGGGGCGACCTCTACCTGTACCGCTACGACGACGCCGGGGGCTACCTGGGCGCCCCGCTGTGGATCAACCGCGCCACCGGGCAGACCAACATGGCCGGACCGCTGGAGGTACTCGGCAGTAT
>Ga0081455_10004457_pt1 | contig 15693 bp, 22 predicted proteins | sample TabmetS3T2R1_FD_70207 | JGI IMG/M metagenome (GOLD analysis project Ga0081455, IMG submission 70207) | Tabebuia heterophylla rhizosphere microbial communities from the University of Puerto Rico - S3T2R1 | ecosystem: Host-associated > Plants > Roots > Rhizosphere ... | reverse complement strand
TTTGCGCAGGTCATCCCTGAAGGAGCGGGGCCGGTCAAGAGGTCTTTTCCTTGCCCCGACCTTGCTGCTGGGCGCGCCGAAGTGAGGGGTCGGGTCCAGGCTCGGGCGGAGCCCGACCGCGGAGCGGCCGGAGGGCCTTGACGGCGACCCCGTTCGGCGCATTCTGTGAGGTTGTCGGGGCTTCGGTCGGGGTCTTTCTTGTCGTTGGGTCGGGGTGGGCGTGGCTCGCATCATGGCCGGCGTTTCCGGTGGGGAGCGGGGCTGTGGCGCCCGCTCGGTCATCCCTTCGCAGCGCCCTCGGGAGGAGCCGCATGATGGGGTGCGCGCCAAGACTGTTCGGTCGGTCGGGGTCAATCAGAACGCGCGACCTCGCCGCGGACGGGGGTCATGACCTGCACGGCCCGCGACCGACCGAAGCTCCTGTGGGGTCTCATGCCGCGCTCCGAAGCCCGCGGTGCAGTGCCCGGACGTGGTGGTCGCGCAGCGCGTAGAAGACGAACTCGACCTGCTTACGGGCTGCGGCCACGGTGCCGATGTTCGCCCCCCGTCGTTGCGCGACCCGATTCTTGTAGCTACCGAGCAGCGTGTGCTGGCCGAGCCTGCTGACCGACTCCACCGCCGCCCACCGCATCAGCCGGGAGCCCTGCTTGGTGATCCGTCCCCGATGCACGTGGGCATCCGACTCGTGGTGCTTGGGCGTCAGCCCGGCCCAACACGTCAGCTGCGGCGCCTTAGTGAACCGGTGTACATCGCCGACCTCGGCCACGAACACGGCAGCCAGCACACGCCCCACCCCGGGCAGTTGCTGCAGTGCGGTGTAGCCCGGATCGGCGACCAGCCGATTGTGCGCGAGTCGACCGAAGAGCTCGATCTCATCTTCCAACTCGTCGATCAGCCGGCGTAACGACTGCACCCGCGCCGCATACGGGCCGGGCAGCCGACACCGGGTCAGCAGCTCGTCGCCGGCCGGACTGAACAGGTCCGACATCAACACCTGGATGCCGCACTTGGCCAGCACGGCGTGGACTTCGGCCTTGCAGTGTGAGCGCAGCCCGACCAGCTTTGCCCGGTGCCGAACAAGCTCGCGCAGCTCCCGGGTCTGCGGCGGCGCGATCCACGCCTCCGGCAGCCGGCCCATCCGGAGCAGGTCGGCCAGGTCAGTGGCGTCGCGGACGTCGTTCTTCACCCGCCGATAATCAAATGCCTTCACCCCCAGCGGGTGCGCCAGGTGGATGTGCGCACCACCGGCCTGCAAAGCGTCCACCGCCCAGTACCAGCCGTAGGTGGCCTCGAGCACGACCTCGGGATTCTCGCCAGCCCGTGCCATCACACTGTTGATTCGGTCCACGTCGTTGAGGATCTGCGTGGCTTCCAAAACATCCCCGGACTCAGTGGTCCGGACAACCACACTCCTACGGCGGTGCAGGTCTATGCCAACAAACTGTCGGCCTGCGTACTCTGACATCAGGGGCCTCCTTCGTCGTGAAAGACGTCAGCACCCAGCATCCGCCGGGAGCCGCGAGGAGCGGAGGCCCCGCTCCTTCATCGCATCAGAGTGGGCTTCGGTCACTTCCGATCTTTGTGAGTGCGATCCACGTTCTCTCTACTGACAAGGCGGCCCCGCCAGCCATGAGGGTGGCGGACGGGGCCTCGATCGGGAAGGAGCCCGACCGTGTCCACATCATCCCCCACGCCAGCATCAACAGACGACGCCCTCCGCTACGTGTTGGCGAACGTCGACGACGCGCGTGCAGCCCTAGAGACGGCCAACAGCGCACTGGCGACCGCTACGGCGTACGGGCGAATCGTGATCGCCCGCAATCACGACGACGAGAGCGGAGCCGACGACGAGCGCTGAATCCCGCCACCGAGAACGGCCCCCGGTACCCATGCCGGGGGCCGTTGTCGTCCCTGAAGGGGACAGGGCCCTCCGTGGTGCAGCCGTCTTGGCGTGACGGGCCGAGGGTCCTGTCGTACGTTACGCAGCCCCGTGCGCCGACGACATCTGACACCGGGAGTTGTCTCATGCAGCCGATTCGGAAGCCCAGTCGCTCGGGGTTGATCGCGGTAATTGGGCTACTCACCTCATGGTCGGACGGTGGCCTCGAACGTTGCTTGCCGCTCGGTTTCGGCCTTCTTAAGCTCGACTCTCGCCCGCTGCAGCACGTGCCGAGGGACCGACATCGCGCTCAGCGGAGCCGAACCGGCCGGCTCGTGGGGCCGCAACGTCGACGAAATCATCTGCCATCTTCTGTAGTTCCGATAGTCGTCGTCGACGTTTGACGGATGGTGGCCATGCCTGACGGTCATTCGGTCAGGTGGCCGGGCTTGACGAGTCCAGACTCGTAGGCGAAGACCACCGCTTGGGCCCGATCGTGTGCTCTGATCTTGGTGTAGATGCGGCCGATGTGGGTGCGCACTGTCGATTCGCCGAGGTGCAACTCGTCGGCGATGTCGTCGTTGCTGAGTCCGCGAGCCAGCATGGCCAGCACGTCACGCTCTCGGTCGGTCATGGACGCCAACCGATGAACCAGTTCCATGGGCGGTGCGCTGGTGCGTAGATGTTGCTCGATGAGGCGGCGGGTGACGCTGGGGGCGAGCAGGGCGTCGCCGGCGGCGATGGTGCGGATCGCGGTGTACAGGGTTTCGCGGGGCGCGTCCTTGAGGAGGAAGCCGCTCGCGCCGGCCCGTAAGGCGGCGAGCACGTACTCGTCGAGGTCGAAGGTGGTGAGGATGAGCAGCCTGGTGGCGAGCCGGTCGTCCGAGCAGATCTGCTGGGTTGCGGCGATGCCGTCCAGGTGAGGCATCCGGATGTCTAGGAGGGCAACGTCTGGGCGGTGCCGGCGCACTTCCTCGACCGCCTGGTGCCCGTCGGCTGCCTCGCCGACGACCTCCAGATCGTCCTGCGTAGAGAGGACAGCGACGAGCCCGGCGCGCACGAGCTCCTGATCGTCCGCAACCAGCACTCGCACGGTCATGCCGAAGACTCCGGATCGGGGATCCGGGCGTGTACCTGGAACCCGTCGTCGGTTGGACCGGCCTGGACCTCCCCGCCATAGAGCGCGGCGCGTTCTTGCATGCCGATGAGCCCGCGGCCGGTTCCCTTGGCATCCGGGGCGACTCGGGTGTCGCCCGAATCGACGACGTCGACGACCACCTCGCCGGGCGTCACCCTGACACAAGCCGAGACTCGGGCGCGCCGGGAGAGTGGCGCAGGGCGTTGGTGAGCGCCTCTTGGAGGATGCGGTACGCCGCAACGTCCACTGCTCCCGCGATGGTGCCGAGATCGCCCTCGACGCGGAGGTCGACATGGAGCCCGGCCTCGGCAAGGTCCGCGGCAAGGAGGTGGACGTCGCGCAGACCGGGACCCTCGGTGCTCGATCCGGCGGAGATCCGGTCACGGTCGTCGGCGAGCGCGCCCAGCACGGTTCGGAGCTCGGTCAACGTCGAGCGGCCGACCCGCTGGATCGCCCGCAGGCACTCCGACGAGGGGTGGTCGTGGGCAAGCTGAGCCTCACCGGCCTCGGCCTGTACGACCATCAGGCTGACGCTGTGGGCAACCACGTCATGCACGTCGCGCCCGATCCGAGCCCGCTGCTCGGCCACCCTGGCCCTGGCCTCCGCCTCGCGGCTGCGCCGGTGTCGCGCCAGGTGGTCCACGCGAGGTCCGCAACCGAGGGACGCTGGTTGCTTCCGGTGGCGTCAGGCGGATCGCATGCCGCTACCTGGGTGGCACTGCGACCCAACCACCAGTCGCTCGGAGACCGCCAGGGATGCAATGTGTCGGGGGAACGCGACGGTCGCCCATGGCCATGGTGACGCATCCGACGGGGGGTTGCTAGACCATCTCGGGCGGCTTCTGCGACCGCCGGTTGCCATCCTTCTAGAACAGCGCAAGCGTCGTCCTTCGCGTCCGACCCCCACGCGTCCCTCGGGGGGACTCCACCCCGCACCCGAGGGACGCTGGTTGCGGCCGGCGGCGTCCCGCTTGGGTCGTTGGCGGCTACCTTCGGTTGGCGCCCCGACCATCGCCACCAGTCCGACGGGAGACCGTCCGTCGATCACCAGGACGCCGGCCTCCTATGACCATCGTGAGGCATCCGACTACGGGTGGCTAGCGTCGCTCAACATCTTCAGCCGAGCCCGTGGGGTCAGGGCAGCATTAGCGTGGGACACGAAGGCCTCCTGGCAGTGGAGCGGTTCAACGAACGCTCCACTTCACAACCGGAGGCCTTCACCATTCAGCACATCAACGCCGTGTCACACAACAACGTCCCTGAACATCACAACTAGCCGACCCTGTCAATGGATAACGGCCGTGGTGCCCGACCACGACACCGGCCCAACCGGCGTTAACGACGAGGCTGACGACACGCCGAGGACTGCACGTGTGTCAGACAGGTTCGTCTATAACATGCGGGCCCGTATATGTCTCCGGGCCGCGGCGTCGACGCCGACAGCGGCACGGCGACTGCCTCACCCTCAGGGGAGCACGATGACGATCAATCCGGCTGGCTTACTGTTCAACGCCGACGACATCCGAAGCATCGTGATTCGAGCCCGAAGGCTCGGCCTGCGCCGAGAGCGAGTCTTCGCGGCACTCACGCGCCCGCTACTCAAACGCCCTCTCGATGACCCCCTGACAGGCATGGTGGTCCGGCGGATCTTCGACGAGGAGTGGCCCCCGGATTCCTCATAGACCACGCTCAGGTGGGTGGCTTCGAGTGCTCTGGATCAGTGACCACTTCCATCCGTGGAAGACGAGCAGGGTGACAGCCCGCTCCTGTGGTCGAAGATCGGCGCAATCTTGCAGGCATGCCCGCTTCAGGAAAATCTGCGGCCGTTCAGGTTAGTGAGCGTTGTGGGGTCTTGTTGGCGCCTGGGCGCAGTTCGATGCTCACGGCGAAGCGTGGGTTACCGAGTCCTTCGCGCAGGTGCGCCACCACCTCGTTTTCGAGCTGGGTGCGGACCGCATCGATGTCGGCGGAATCGGCCAGCTCCACGCGGAGGAGCAGATGCTTCTCGCGGTGTTCACGCACGCTCGCCGACGCGTTGGTCACGCCGGGGATGCCGAGCGCCTCGTCCTCTACAGCGTTGGTGAGGGCGCTGGCGTGGAGTGTGGTGTACCCGGCCTGCGCGTTCGTGGTCAGGTCCAACCGGGTTGTCCGATCTGTCTTGAGCTGGGCGAGCAGCCACAGCAGGGCGAGGACTGCGATCAGGAGGAGCGCCCCGACTACTGCCCACCAGAACCAGGGACGTCCATCGGGGTAGGTTCTTACCTCTTCCGGCAGCATCGGATTGTCCGCGCGCGACGCTCCGAAGGCTCCGAAGCTGAGGGCGAGTCCGAGACCGCCGGCGGTGAGGAGGAGCAGTCCGAGTACGGTGAGCACGATCCGGTTGATGACGTTGGCACGGCTGGTCATCGCGTGTCCTTCGTGGTGAGAGCAACCCGAGTACGCATGCGGCGCTCGGTGCCGAGGGAATCCAGTCGTTCTTTCACCGCAGTCTCCACCTCGTCACGGATCCCGGGGTCGGACAAGGCCAACGTCCGCGCCTGCACACGTGCGGTACGACGGCTCACCGAAGCGCTCGCCGCGGCAATGCCGGATGTGCGGGCGGTGGCAGCCGAGAGTGACTTCTCCAGGCTGCGTCGGGAGGCGGTGACGTCCACGCCATCGGTGCGATTCCTCAGGCTCAGCGCCGCCGGCTTGCCGCGACGAAGTGCGAGTAGCAGAAACAGCAGGCCGACCACGACGAGGCCACCGAGTAGCACCTGCACGATCGGGTCGTTCCAGGTGTGCGTGCGCAGCCAATCAGTCCAGTCCGGGTAGGGAACTAACACGGGACCGCGATCTAGCGCAGCCGCCGCAATTTCCACGACGGCCAGCAGTGAGCCAAAAAGTAGCGTCAACGCCAGCAGGGCGGAGACGACTCGGGTCACCCAGTTCGTGGCCGTCATCTGACCCTCGGTTCTGCCGATGGCATAGCCATCGAGACCACTTCAACGTCGACGTGGTCCACGCGCACGCCGGTGATGGCTGCGACCTCCGAACGGATGCGCTGCCGCACGTCGTCCGCAACATGCTGGACCGATCTCGGCCAGCGCACCGCGATAACCGCCTGCACGCTGGCGATGTCGCCTTGGACCTGCGCCTGAACGCTCGCGGCGGCCGCGGGCCTGGCCTCCCCGACCCTCCAACCAAGCACGCGGCGCGGCGCGGCGGCAGCGTCGGTCACCAACGTGACGGCATACCCGGCAACCTTCTCGACGACGCGGTCGTCGATCGTCAACTGCCCGCGCTCGTCCGGCGGCACCGGGGCGGGATGCTCGCCGCTCGCCACAATGTCCCTGTCCGGTGCGGACTCGCCCAAGGTGGTGGCGTTCATCGCGCTGAGCGGCCGGACCCGCCGAAGTACTGGTTAAGGTCGACGTCGCCGGCGATCACCTTGCCCACGACGAAGCCGATGATGCCTAGCGCTGCGGTGACGACGAGGCCTACGAATCCACCCGCCGCCCAAGCGACCCCTAAGAACAGGCCGCAGAGAAGCCCGATCACAGTGGGATGCATGACAACCTCCGATAGAAAACGGGCCGAGGCGGACTCACGCCCAGCCCTGTCAGACGCGGACTCACGCCCAGCCCTGTCAGACAACGCGTTTCGGGCGTCGTGAGGTACGTCGGAACAGTCGAATTGACGCCGTCGCGTGCCACCAGCGGCGCCGGCGGATGAACCTCATCTCCGAATAGCACGCGCTCAGTGGAGGCTCTTGGTCGAAGTAAGCGAGGAGTCGGATGAACTCGGCAGTGTCTCCACCCCTGTCGGGATGGTGAGCACGTATCAGTGCCCGTCGTCGCCGGCGGCGCTCTACGTCCGTCTCGCTCCGCCCAGGCATACCCACGCTCCTCATGAAGGGTCCACAGCTGTCTGCACGTCGGCCACGTACACGTCGACCTCACGGCTCCCGACGAGCGGCGCCAACGCGCTGCGGACCTGTGCATCCAGCAACCGCACCGAAAACCTGGAGGCCAGCAAGACCGACACAAGGACGCGGCGGCTGTCGATTTGTACACCGACCACCCGGCGTCCCGGAAGGTAGGTGGCCACCGCCCGGCTTCCGCCTTCATGGAGCCCGGCGACCGAAGTACATGCCAGCGTCGCCGCCGCGATCGCGTCGACATCGCATGTTCCCTGCACGCCACCGGTGTCGGTCATTGGACGCGAGGTTCGCGGGCATCCTGGTCGTCGCTGGGCAGATGGATGTCGTTCACGGCGACATTCACCTCGGTCACCTCCAGGCCGGTCATCCCCTCAACCGCTGAGATCACGTTGCGCCGCACCGCGCGGCTGAGCTCGACGATGGAGACGCCGTACTCAGCTACCAGGTCGAGGTCAACCGCCGCCTGCCGCTCACCGACCTCCACTGCGACACCCTGGCCGACAGACTGGGACGAGCCCGGGATTCGCTCCCGTATCGCGCCGAACGCCCTCGCCGCACCCCCACCGAGCGCATACACCCCGGAGATCTCTCCGGCCGAGACGCCGGCGATCTTCTGGACGACGCTGTCGGCAATGGTGGTGTTCCCCTTGGTCGTCTGCAACTCGGAGGACCCGGTGGACTCTCGAGTACTGAGCTTGTCTGACGACTCTTCGGAGCTGATCGAGCTTGAAGGATTGCTCATACGTTCTCCTCGAGAGGGTTCAAAACTTGGCAGGCGCGCACCCAAGTGCTGCGCTCAATCCGCAAGTACCCAACAAGAGGAGGTTCACCCACGTTGCCCGCGGTTATGGCCACCTGTAACGCATATGGCGGGGGGCGGCCTCCTATGACCATGGTGGGGCATCCCACGGTGGGTGGGCTAGCGTCGCTTCAAATCTTCCGGCTCAACCCACACGCAGGCGGGCGATCGGCGCTCGTGGACGAAGGCCACGAACACCGCCTCTTGGGTCCAACAGCGGGCGGCGCCACCGATCCATTGTTCACCCCCGACTTCCCACACGACCCGCACGGGGAGGTCGCCTCTCGGGTTTGTATGGCCGGACGCCGACGGAACAGACAACGGCCGCCGCGCACAGGGAACCGTCGCCTTCGCCCCTTTGGAGCGGGCCCTCCGGGCGTAAGCGCCACGCAGCCAGAAGGCCCTCGTCCGTACGGTTCCCGCAGGCGACGATCGACAAACCTGGATGCACGCAAAGGTCCAGCCGGGCGAGGTCTCGCGGTGGGACCTCTGAGCACTGTGCGTGCCTGCTCTCTCCGAAGATTTGAGATGCAGCCTCCAGTGACGACTGACCACCAGGGGCGCCTCCTGTCACACCAGCCATCCGCACCCGGCGCCACAAGAGACGCCGGGACCGTCGTCCCTCTTTAGGAGGACGGCCCTCCCATGCGGCGTCCCCGCGTAGGGGCGGGAGGGCCGTCGTTGTTGTTCCTTCCCGCGATGCATGGCCACAAAACCTCGGGTCTTCGCGGCAAAGGTCTCCCACCGGAAGCATTTGGGCGCCGGCTGGTCAAGCCCCGGCGACCCCGCGGCACCGAGGGCTGCATCTCATACTCGGTCAGCTGGCACGGTGTGCAAGACTGGCCACAATCCACCACGAACCGCGGTCGACCCGCGCGCGGAAACTGGTGGGCAGGGAGTGATCCACCATGAGGATCGTCATGCCACCGGGCCAAAACGTCTCCAGAGTAGAGGCATCGGTGGCGATGTCAGAAGCAGAGGCGATCGAGCTGCGAGACGCCTTGAACGCGGTGTTGGCGATGGGCATCTCAAGCTGGCAGGTGGACGCCTCATGGGGCGAGCACCAGACGGATGTGACCGTCAACCTGCAGCTCGTGCTCCCTGGGAGGCCGCTCCCCATATGACGCGAGCTAGACAGGGACCGTCGGCCAGTCGCAGACCCCGTGGCCGGCCCTTAGATCAAGGCACGAGGATATCGGCGCCGTCGGACTTCGTCAGGAGCGGGACGAGTGGTTAGTGCGGTCGCGCTGAACGCTATGCCGAGCTGCCGGTCCAGCGGAACACGGATGAGCGGAAGTCGACGTTATCGGGTCACTGTGGCTGCCCGCGCGGATCGTCGTTACGAAGTTCCGTCTTCGGTCTCGTCGTCCGCACTTTGAGCGGGCCATCCATCATCGCCACCTCAAGACCGAGTACGGAGAAGCGTTGGAAGCCGTCGACAATAAGCTCTCTATCGTCCTGAAGCGCTTCGACGATCTCGGCGGAAATATTGGATGACGACTGATTTACTTCGTTGTTCGGGTTTTTGTCAGTGGACCGCACGACGGTTCGCCTCCCATGGCCGCATACGTTGTGGCGGTCTCGAATTAGTGGACTCTCGCTCTGGGAGAAGGAGTCCCTAGGCCAGTCAACCTCTGCCAGCTGCAGTGATCAAGGGAGCCATACGCGGCGCGGTGTCGAGGGGTCGAACCTAGGTATCGACGCTTCCAGCCATGGCGGCATTGAGTCTTATTGGCCGATCCAGGATCGTCGGCAGATCACCGGTAGGCCAGGTCCGCACTCGATGTTGTAGCAAGTTTCGGCTTTTGGGGGTGTGGAGGTCCGCTGGCGCTCGCGGACCCCCACCGGGGTCGTCGCCTATCGCAACAGGCCCAGGATGCGGTTGAGGATGTTGGTCAGGCGGAGGGGTGAGTTCCCGTCCAGTAGGCCGGCCACTGCGCACAGCAGGTTTCCGAGTAGGTTTCCGGCGCCGGGGATCGCCTCGATGTGGAGGTGTACCCGGTTCAGGGTGACGTGAAGACCGAGGAGGTTCAGGTCCAGCGGTCCGAGGACGAGATTCAGGATGTCGCAGGGTGCGAGCCGCGCGCCGGGCACCGATCCGTTCCGCAGCGGCAGTGTGACCTGGCGGTCGGCGGTGCCGACAAGTGTCCCGTTGCCACGCCGCAAGACTGCATGCAGGTGTCCGACGGCGAGGACCTTTCCGCCCCGGTGAATCCACCGATCGGGCTTGAAGGTTCCGTGTACGGTGCCGTTCCTGCCGAACTCGCCTCGTACCCGCGACGTGATGGTTCCGGCCCTGACCTGTTCGGCCTGGGTCGCGCCCTGGACGGCGCTCGACGATGACGTTGAGGTCGCCGCCGTCGCCGATGATGCTGCGGCGCCGGCCAGGCCAGCCAACATGACGGCTGCGACCAGCACCGCCACCGCCCGGATGGGCTTTGACAGTTGCTCCATGGAGTCCCTCCCTTGTTGTGAGGGCCGCCAGTGACCGACGACCCGAGATCCATAGACCGCCCGTGTACCCCTCCCGAATGGGTCCATGCAGGTCACTTCGTCGCCCTGCCTGGTGGCCCGCTGGCAGGCTCATTTGCCGACACGTGGTGTGCTTGGCAGGTGGCCGTCGGTCACCAGATCGCCCACCGGGTTGGGATCCGGAGCAGGAGTCGATGAGTAGCGGCGCACGCTTTCTGCACCGACGTGTGCCTGACGTAGGCCTGGGTACAGGCTGTTCACGGTTCGAAGGACAGACCCCCGAAGGTGACCGGACGGGTGTTCGGTCCTTCGTCCGAATCATCAGCCAGTGTCCAGACGCGGCGCCGGTGGGACGACCGAAGAGCTGAGAGACCTATGACCGTCGCAACGCACACCACTCCGAACCGCTACCTGGACCGGCCCGCCCCGAGCAGCCTCGCCGACGTGATCGACACCATCCTCGACAAGGGGTTGGTGATCGACATCTACGTCCGGGTGTCCCTGGTCGGAATCGAGCTGCTCACGATCGACGCGCGGATTGTTGTGGCCAGCGTCGACACCTACCTGAGGTTCGCCGAGGCGGTGAATCGGCTCGACCTCACCGATACGCAGGTCAGCGGGATCCCAGAGCTCATGGAGGGTCTCGCCGAGTCGGATCAGGAGGGCAAGGGCAAGGGAGCGATCGAGGCCGTCTCGCAGAAGGTCTCCGACTTCCTGGGCGACGACGACAAGGACGACGACCAAGACGAGACGGCACGCGGTCGAGCCAGCAAGAAGACGGCCGCACCGAGGAAGAAGACGGCCGCCACCAAGAAGTCGGCCGCTACGGCCAAACGGTCCAGCCGAACCCGAAAAAGCTCCAAGAGCTAGTCGCGTGCATCGATCACCCTTGGATGTGGCGTGTCAACCTCGTCACGACTGGGTCTTCTGGGTGGGTACCGGTTGCTCCGAGCGCTTCAGGAGGTGTTGGCGGATGTGGGACCGGTTACTCGCGAGTCCCCTGGCGATTCCGGTCTTGCCGCAGCCGTGGAAGTAGCCGATGCACCAATCCAACTGCTGCAACGCGTCCTCCGACGCCCGCCGATAACGCTCCACCTCTTCCTCGAGCACGTCCACCTGTCCGTCTTGGCGCGATTCCTTGGATTCGAGAGTCTTAACCATGATTCACTCCCATGGATGGGCCAGGTTGCGTCGCCTCGGGCAAGCACCTCTAACCCGCCTGGTCGAGCAGACAGCGCCAGGGCGGGCCAGAGCGCAGTGACCGCTGCTACGGCGCGCGTACCCAGATCGCAGCCAGCTATGCCCTCGGTCATCAGGAATTCCCCGAGTCCGATCTCCGAGCCGAGAGAAAGGCCGCGCCCGGCACAAAACAGACTGCGCGTTCCGGGACAAGGTAGCCAACATCTTTCCCAACCCGTCGGAGTACACCCCACATTTCGCAGGGCGCTGAGAAGCGATCCGGGCCGATGCCGAGAGCCAACGCCAGTTACTTGGTAATACCTGGGCCTCTTTGACCGGTATGAGAGAAGCGACCCTCGGTTGGAACCCGAGAGACGACCGGGCGTCGACCACTGTCCCTGGGGCTGTCTCATGCTCGGCGAGCCGGCACGGTGCCAACACCTACAAGATGCGAGCCGAAGGTCGGTTCGGCTTCGGGGTACTGCGGCCGATCGCGTTCTGCCTGGTCGACCTCACCCCTTGACGGGTCGGACAGCACCTAGGCGCGTGGCCTTCGCGTAGCTGCAGACCGAGGCCCACGTCACGGATTGCCCTGCGACTGACGCTGGCGCGGTGTAGCGGCGTGTTGAGTGCTGACTGTTTGGGTACTTGCAAGTGTGCCGTACGAGTGGGTCGCATCTGGCTCGGTCGGGGCCGCAGGAGGAATGATGATTGGGTTGGTGTTGGTGTCGGTGGTGTCAATGGCGGCGATGATCGCGGTGCTCCTGGGGGTATGGACCTCGCACCAGAAGGGCAATCTGTAGGCACGCAGTCTGGCTCGGACGTCGGGGACCCCGCGCTCGTCTGCTCGCCGCCATCGTGACTCGCCGTGTCGCGGGACGCTTTGACGAATATCGGGTACTCCTTGGAACTGCCCGGGTTGACCGTGGCGGCGTCCGGCATGTCGCGCAGCTGGAAGGTGAACGCGCAGGGTGCGGCGTTCTGGCCAGTGAGGATGCGGGCCGCCCACTTCAAGGTGGCGCGACTGTGGGGCCAGAAGCCACGACCGACGCCAGCCCGCATCGAATGAGCAACCGTGGGTACGTCGATGTCGTGTCACCCGTCGATCCTGACGACTTAGAGCCGTCGCCGAGGCTGCGCTGGCAGGTGGAGGCCGCCATCCAGGCCCGGCAGACCGGCACGAGCCAGGCCGAAACCGCCGCCGCGCTGCGAGCCTGCGCCGCAGAAGCACGTGAGACAGCCGCAGCGCTTCGCGCACAGGCGACCGAGGGTCGAGCCCGGATCGCCAGGGGACGAGAAGCTGACGCCGGCAAGCGTCGAATCGCCCGCCACGAACGAGATGGCGGTCACTCGGCACACCCCGGACGCCGATGCACGCGACCTGACCACCCATCGGCGAGAACGCGACGCCGACGTACGCGACCAGGCCGCGGACCGGCGGGACCACGTCGCCAACCAACGTGACCGAGATGCTGATGCATGAGACCGCATCGCCGACCAGCGCGACCGGGACGCCGACCGGCGCGATGCCATCGCTGACCGGCAGAACGGCACCGCTGATCCGCGCGATTTGAAGGATTGAACCCGCCCGCCGGCGGTCGCACATGGATGATCGCAAACCCGGCACGCCTGGAGCTGGAGCAAAACGGGCGAGTGGATATCGGGGCCCCGCATCCCTACGCCACCAGTCTTTCGGCCTCCACTTCGCGCGTCAACAGCGCCTACGGCGTAACCGGGTTCTCACATCCGCGAGCACCTGCTACAGCGTTCGGCGCAACCGGTACCACCGAGATTTCCAGACGGCCGCCCGTTGGCACCAGCCGCAGGGGACGTACAGGCGAATCGACGGAGGGTAGATCGTGAGTTGGCGCCAGCGTGTGCTCTGTTTGGTTTCACCGGTGGCGTCGGTGTCGCAGCCGCAGCCAGCGGGCCTGTTCGACGTCGGCCTGGTGCTTGCGGGCATCCTTCTTGCTCTTGCGGGTGTCGCGTGGTGGCAGCTGGATGTCCAGCTCCGCCGGGATGCCGCTTTGCACCTCCCGCCCCCGCTCGATCTCGGCGTCGAGCTCGGCACCGAACAGTAGCGCGAGGTTGGTGATCCACAGCCACAACAGGAACACAATGACACCGGCGAGCGAGCCGTATGTCTTGTTGTAGGCGCCAACGTTGGCGACGTAGAGTCCGAAGGCCGCCGAGGCCAGTGCCCAGGTGACGATCGCGACCAGCGCGCCGACGCTGATCCAACGGAACTTCGGCTGCTTCACGTTCGGGGTGGCATAGTAGAGGACCGCGACGACGGCGACCACGATCGCCAGCAGGACCGGCCACTTGGCGATGTCCCACACGGTGACGGCGGTGCCGCCCAGACCGATCGCGCGGCCCACCGATTCCGCGAGCGGACCGGTCACGACCAGCCCGACCGCGAGGACGGCGACCAACAAGACGGCGACCAATGTGACCACGATCATCGTCGGCCGCAGCTTCCAGAATGGGCGGCCCTCCGGGACCTGGTAGATGCGGTTCATCGCCCGGCCGAAGGCGCCCACGTAGCCCGACGCCGACCACAGGGCCGCAAGGACACCGACAACCAAGGCGATGCCGGCGCCGGACGCGGTGCTGAGGTCCTCGAGGGGTCCCCTTAATGTATCGACGGCCGATGGCGATCCGAGGTCGTTGACGATGTCGAGCAACGCGTTCGTGGTGTCACGGCCCTGGCCAAAGACGCCGAGCAGGGACACCAACGCGATCGCGGCCGGGAAGATCGACAGCAGAGCGTAGTAGGTCAGGGCTGCGGCAAGATCCGTGCAATCGTCCCTGGAGAACTCCCGCACCGTACGCCTCGCGACGTACCGCCACGACCGGCCCGTCAGGTGGGCTGACCCCGCAGGCCGGGCGGGAGCCTGCGATGGTGGCGCACTCTGGTTCCGAAGTGATGTCATCGATCCACCGCTCTCAGTAACGCCCGAGCGGTTTGTACCCCGTCGCCCCGCAGCCAAACCACATGCGGCCCGGTCGGACGCGGTCACCATCGTCAACAGAAAGTCAGCAAAGCTCTTACGAACCGGGAGTGGCCGACCGCAAGGTTCCACATATCAGCCCTCGTCAGAGGACGGTCAGACCACTGAACAGCGCCCATCAGCGCCGCTGGACAGCGTTCGGGACGAAGGAGTCGCGGATGCCGACCGAGGCCATCACCCGCTGTCCATCGTGGCGGCCACGAAGTCACCGTTGGCGCAGTCGATCGTCGCGGTGACGCCTCCGCCCTCCCAGAGCGAGGTCATCACGTCGTTGGGCCCGAGGCTGGGATCGGTAGTCGCTGTGGCGTGGACCGCGGATCGCGGTGGCCCGTAACCACGGACGACGAGGGTGGCGACGGCGAAGGGCGCTGACCGCGCCATGAACAACGGCCCCAGGAGCCGGAGAACGCCCTGGGGCCGTTGTCGACCCTGAAGGGGGCCGGCCCTCCGGGAGGTCGCCCGCCAAGGCAGCCCGGAGGGGGTACGTGCCGTAGGTTCCCGTGACGCCTGGCCGCCAAACCTCGTGGTGCGTCGTCCGCCAGTAACGAACGGGACCGCCGGACCGATGTCTCCAGGGAGAACGGCCCCGGGAGCCTGCGGTGGTCAGTCACGGATCCCGGGACCGCCGTCCCCAGTGTCGTAACCGGCAGGATCAATCCGACAAGAGCCGGAGGTCCCACCCGGACGAGCCGTAGCTCAGTACGGGGCAGGCTCGTTGGTTGTAGTGCACAGCCCTCGGTGGAACGACTGACCCACCGGGGTCTGTCGAACGTCATGGCCGGCGGCCACCGCAACTCGTGAGCTAGGCATGAACGGTCCCCCGGAGGGTTTGCTCGCCGGCCTCCGGGGGACCTGGCCAGGGCCGCCATGCTGCCTAAGCTTGGCTCCCGTGACGCTAACGCGTCGGGCTCTGTTGCACCGTTGAGTCGCGACACCTGTACCCCGTTTGCGCGGTCGGTAATCCTTGCCGGATTCGCGGATCGGCAAGGCCCTAGCAGCCCACCACCAGATCCCTCACCATGGGCAGAGGAGGCCGTCGCCAGCGTGAGACCCTCTGACGGCCTCCCCACCCGGTGGTGGGGTCGAGGCGTCGACCAGGTGCGGCGCTTCCGATCTCCGTGTCCCGCCACCAGCTGCGGCGTCCCTCGGGTGCAGGTCTGGACAGCCGGGGGACGCTGTGGGCACTGAGCGTGGGGCGCCTCTGGCTCCGGATGCGCTTCCTATTCACTAGCGTTGACAAGGATTTGGACGACGGTGTGTCGCGCTGGATCTGCTGCGGACTAGCGCGGG
>Ga0081455_10004456_pt1 | contig 15697 bp, 13 predicted proteins | sample TabmetS3T2R1_FD_70207 | JGI IMG/M metagenome (GOLD analysis project Ga0081455, IMG submission 70207) | Tabebuia heterophylla rhizosphere microbial communities from the University of Puerto Rico - S3T2R1 | ecosystem: Host-associated > Plants > Roots > Rhizosphere ... | reverse complement strand
TGTGCAGCAGCGCCAGGAAGCATTAGCGCTTTTCCAGGAAATGTATACGCCGGCGCTTGGCAGTGGACCAGTGCTGGACTACCTCTGCCATACTGGCACAGATGTCCTAAAAGGCGCCGATGTGCTCAAGCAGGCACCGGCAAAGTACACCTCAACCATGCAGTACCCTGACAATCCTATCGCGAAAAGTCTCAGGGACGTGGCGCGGGTGCACCTGGCCGGGCTGGGCACCCGCATTTTCTACACCCAGCATGGGGGTTATGACACCCATGCCAGCGAGGTCCCGACGCATCCACGGCTGGTGGGGGAGCTCTCCAGTGCCCTCAAAGCGTTTATGCAGGATCTGGAAGAGCACAATGCCGCAGATGAGGTCGTCATCCTGGTGTTCACCGAGTTTGGACGGCGCATCAAGGATAACGGCAGTGGTACGGATCACGGCTCTGGTGGCGGCGCTTTCATCATTGGCACGCGTGTGGCCGGCGGGCTGTATGCCGAGTACCCGTCCCTGGACCCAGCAGAGCAGCTCTATGGCGAGGACCTGAAGCATACGTTCGATTTCCGCGGAGTCTATGCCACGCTGCTGGAACAGTGGTTGGGCCTTGAGGCCGCGCCGCTTGTCGGTGGTACGTACGAGCAGCTACATCCTTTCCGGAATTAGGCTCTGCGCACAGGAGAAGTACACCATGGGAAAAGCCTACGCTTTACTACGGGCCGGATTCCCGTACGTGAAGACTTTGGGGATGCGCCGCATCACCTCCAATCCTATTGACCTTGCCCTTGGCAGGGAAGGGCGCTTGTATATCCTCTGCCGTGGCGCCCTGGCGACGGAGATCCGGCGTTACACCTGGGACGACGAGGATTTAGGCACGATAGGCGGTCCGGGCACCACAGACGGCAAATTCCTCTGGCCGGGCGCCATCCTGGCAGACGAGGAAGAGAACCTGTATGTCTCTGATGAGGGCTGCCACAGAATTTCGCTCTTTAGCCGCGATGGCACATTCTTAGGCAAATGGGGCGAACAGGGCAGTGGCCCTGGGCAGCTCAACCGCCCCTCGGGCCTGGCCTTCGATCCTGAGGGTAATATCTACGTAGTGGATACCATGAATCACCGCGTGCAAAAATTCACCCGGGACGGCAAGTTCTTGCTGCAGTGGGGCAAAGGCGGCACTGGCCCGGGCGAGTTCAACATGCCCTGGGGTATTGCGGTAGATGACGATGGGGAGGTCTACGTTGCCGACTGGCGCAATGACCGTATCCAGAAATTCAGCGCCGACGGCACCTTGCAGTTTATGTTTGGCACTTCGGGCAGCGCCGATGGCCAGTTTAATCGCCCCACCGGTGTGACTGTAGACACCCACGGCGACATCTATGTGGCTGACTGGGGCAACAACCGGGTGCAGTTATTCACGCCAGAGGGGCGCTACGTGCAAAAATTCCTCGGTGAGGCGACGCTCTCCAAGTGTGCGCGCGCCTATGTGCTGGCGAATCCGAAACCGTTACGCCTGCGCGAGATGGCCAACCTGGAGCCGCAAAAACTGTTCCACGGGCCGGTGTCTGTACGTATCGACGCGCTCGGTCGGATGTATGTGGCAGACTGCGGGCCACATCGCATCCAGATCTATCAAAAAGACGTCTGTCCTCTTGAGCCGCACCAGATTATGCCACCGTTGCGTGCCCCCTCGATGTCGGTTGCATAGGGGAATGCTGGCCAGGATAGGCGAGAGGAAAGCTATGAAGATTACCAATATCGAGACATTTATTGTCGACGCTGGCTGGCGGCCCTGGACGTTCGTGAAAGTTGAGACAGATGAGGGCATTACTGGCTGGGGTGAGTGTAGCGATGGTCGAGCGCCGCATGGCGTCGTCGGCACTATAGCAGACCTGCACTCGACTCTCATCGGTCAGGATCCCAGAGCCTTCGAGGCGCGCTTCTGGGATATGCTGCGCAGCCTGCGCCAGAGTCCGGGTGGCATCGCCGCCAAGGCCATTGCTGGCGTGGAATGCGCCCTCGTGGATATCAAAGCCAAAGCGCTTGGTATCTCCGTCGCTGAGCTGTTCGGCGGCCCCACCCGCAACAAGATTCGTCTCTACTGGTCGCACTGTGGCTCGTCCAGGGTACGCCATCATGAGCTGCTCGACACGCCGCCGATCGAGACCTGGGCCGACATCACGGCCCTGGGCAAAGAGGTCGTGGCACGTGGTTTCACGGCCCTGAAGACTAATGTGGTCATGCCTGGCAAAGCGGCGACCTGGTACAGCGGCTTCGACCGCTTGATGGGTGCCAATGACGAGTACATTCCCAACTGGTTACTCGGGCACATCGAAACACTCATCGGCACCTTCCGCGATGCCGTCGGCCCGGACTTCGATATCAACCTGGACCTCAACTTCCACTTCAAGCCCGAGGCCTGTATGCGCATTGCTCAGGTGCTGGAGCCTTACAACATGCACTGGCTGGAGATCGACCGCTACGACCCGGATGCCCTCCTGCAGATCAAGCAGTCCACCACTACGAAGATCTGCACGGGCGAAAACTTGTATTACATGCACGACTACATCCCGTATTTCGAGCGCCACGCTGCCGATGTCTTCATGATTGACGTGCCCTGGAACGGCTTTAGCCAGTCCAAGAAAATTGGCGATCTGGCGGAGGTCTATCAGCTCAATGTAGCGCCCCACAACTACTACAGCCACCTGGCGTCCTTCACCAGTGCCGCTCTGTGCGCCGTCCTGCCCAACGTCCGCATCATGGAGATTGACATTGACGATGTGCCCTGGAAGGATACCCTGACCACGGCTGTGCCTGAGATCAAAGACGGGTACATGACCATCCCCGTAGGTCCGGGCTGGGGCGCGGATATCAATGAAGAGGTGGCCAGGGCGCACCCCTGGAGCCCCACCACAGCCGGCTATTCGAAGTCTACTCCACCGCCGAGGAGTTTTTGAGGTGTTTTACTTCGAAAGGGGATCGACAGGGACAACATAGCGGCCGCATTCATGGCCAATACCGCTCAATACGCCGTTTATCAAGGGGGCATTCCGGCGGTGTAACACCAAGCGATCACGAAGCACGCGCGGAAAACCAATCATATCGAGCGTTTCCATAACACGTTGCGGCAGCGTGTCTCCTGCCTCGTCCGTGCCACCCTGGCCTTTCCCAAAAAGCTGGCCCATCATATCGGCGCTATCAAAGACTGCATATGCCATTCTAATCTCACTAGGGCTGCAGCATTACCTGTATAACACTACCCGGCCTCGCTGACGCGTGACATCCTGTCATCCACCACATCACGCAGGTTCAGCGCTCCATGACGGCATTTTTGACCTTCCCTGCGCCCGCGCTCTCTTCCCTTCCCCAGCCCGTTTACCCGTGCTCCCTTCCATACTGTTATCCTGTGCTCAAGTCGCCGTTGCGAGCTGCCGATAAACCATGACGGAAGCCCAGGAGAGGGCAAACAGAGAAGGTCGATGGTTGACTGGGGAGGTACGGTATGATGCGGAAAACCGCAGGTATGATACTCGTCACGGGGCTGCTCGCCGGCTGTGCTGGTCTCTCAGACACCCAGCGCACGACCGTAGAGAGCACGGCAGTAGGGACGGGGGTAGGGGCCGCCGTAGGGGCTGGGGTAGGCGCGCTCGTTGGTGGAGGACGGGGTGCCGCCATTGGCGCCGGTGTCGGTGGCGTCGTCGGGGCCGGTGCGGGATATGCCTGGGGCTCCCACGTCGCGAGCAAAAGAGCCGAATATTCTCGTCAGGAAGATTACGTCAATGCGCTGCTCGCCAGTGCCCGTGAGACGCAGGAACAGACGCGGCAATACAACACTACCCTCACGGCGGACGTCCAACGCCTTGACCGCGAGACGGCGCGGCTCGTACAACAGTACAAGCAACGGCGCATTACCAAAAGCGCTCTCCAGAGGAGCCGTCAAGAAACGGCGACAAAACTCGCCGAGGCAGAGCAACAACTCCAGCACGTGGAGACCGAAATCCAGATCCAACAACGTGCACTCCAACAAGAACAAAACCAAGCGCGCACAGCACGCATCCCAAGCCATCTGCGCACTATGCACGCAGAAATCAGGCAACTCGAACGGCAGAGAGACGTGCTGGAACAGCAGGTGCAGACGCTCGAATCGATCAATGCGCGCCTGGCGGTGTAAGGCTATCGAGAGGCTTGCTTGGGGCAGGGATCCGCGGTCGAGTAGCGCGGCTCCCTCTCCCTGTCGCTTACATAATAAAACGACAGCAACAAATCAGAAAAGGGAACCCGATGTTCGTCAAAATCGCGATGCTCATAACCGGGCTTTTGTTCGTCGCTGCTTGTACGGTCACGCCACCCTACGTGGCGGTGTCCCAGCCTGCGGTGGTAGTTCCTGCTGTGACGGTTGAATCGCCGCCCCCAGCGAGGCATTGCCCGCCCGGGCACGCCAAAAAGGGATGGTGTTAGGGCGCAGACACCACCGTCTTGTCCCATGGCTCGGATTCGCAGCAGAGATATGCACGACGCTATTGTGTAGCGTGGCCTTCCTACGCTAGATTGCGCTAATAATTCGGTAAAATCACATGCAAATTGCTCTAGACGCCAGCTTTCTTCCCCTTTGTAGGGAATTGGGATACACTCACGGTGACTGGTTCATCTCGCGTGAGGAGGTCTCTAGATGCATGCCGCTGCTAAATCTTTGGTATTGATCGGCTCAGTCTCGTCGAGCGCATCTTACTCGTAGAAGAGATCTGTAGACAGCATCGCTGCTACGGTAGGTTGCCGCCCAGCGCGACATGTCGGAGGAGGCCCTGCTCAAGTTCTACATTTGGCTCCCAACGAAGCACTAGAGGCCATCCTGTTTGCCTTGCTGGCGCATGCCACGGTGCATGGCCGGCCTGATAATGTGCCGGGTACGACAGGAGCACGGCGGGCGGTAGTACTCGGGAAAATTGTGTCAGCGTGAAAGAGCAAGAGCGGGGGAGGGCTATGCGGTGGATGCCAGGGGTTGTATGGCTAGGAGTGCTGCTGTGGATGGGCCTGGGGATGCGTGCGGTAGCAGACCCAGGGCCATATGAGCAACGTTTGACGCAGGCCCTGGGCTTCATGCAACAGGGGGGCTGGCAGCAAGCCATAGAGGCGATTGGGGAGCTGGATAGGAAGGTAGCTCTGACTCCAGAGCTGGCACGCCTGTGGTTTGTGCGTGGTACGCTCGCGCAAAAACTGCAAGACCCCGAAACAGCGCGGCAAGCTTTTGAACGGGTGTGGCAGAACTATCCGCCCCTGGCGGACTATGCTGCCTGGGAAATGGTGCAATACGATGCGGCGCATGACCTGCTACCCACCTTGCAGAAAACTGTTACGACCCTGGCAGAGCGCTACCCATTCAGCCGTCTGTTGCCTGAGAGCCGACTTGTGCTGGCGCGTACCCAGCATCGGCTCGGGCAATCTGCCCCAGCACGTGCCGCCCTCGAACGCCTGGTGCGCGACACCGCGGAGCAGTCCATCCAGGCTGAAGCGATGGCTTTCCTCGGCCAGGTATACGAAGACCGTGGTGAGTTCGACCTGGCGGCCCAGATCTTGCAGCGTCTTGGCGAGACACATCCCCGTGACAAGCAGGCGGCCCTGGCCCTGCGTCATAGCCGCGAACTCTTTGCCCGCCTGCCAGAGGCACCGCGACCGCCAGATCCGGAGCAGATCCTCGCCAGTATTGATCGTCTAGCGGAGGGACAACTCTGGCAGGAAATTGAGGCACGCTTGAACACACTCGACACCCTGTCGCTCCCTGAGACATTGGGCGTTAAAGTGCTCATGACGCGCGGGGCGGTGGCAGTCCGTCGTGGGCGCCTGGCGGAAGCGATTACAATCGTGCAGGACGTGCTGCGGCGTTACCCCCAAGGGGCGCATCTGGCAGAAGTGTATTACCTGCTCGGGAGCGTGTATCAACGCCAGAATCAGCCGACCAATAGCCTGCAGGTCTACGAGATGGGGTTGGCGCAGCCTCCGACCTTACCCTGGACTGCCAAAATGCTCTGGGCCCTGGCCCGCCTCCAGGAAGAGCGGCAAGAACTAGCCAGAGCCATCGAACTCTACCAGCGTCTGGCACAAGATTTTCCTACCTATGAACAGGCCGAGTCGAGCCTGTGGCGGGCCGGATGGCTGCAGTATTGCCAGCGTCGCTACCAGGCTGCTACTATGCCCTGGCAAAGCTTTGAACAGCGCTTTCCGCGCTCGTCATTGCTCCCCCAGGTACTCTACTGGCAGGCCCGGGTGGCCCAGCAGGGAGGCCATCAAAATACCGCACTCCGCCTGTACCAACGGATCATGGCTGACTACCCTGCGCACTATTACACGACCCAGGGATACGCGAGTCTGCAGGCGGCTGGCGTACACTCCGCATTGGCTACCGACAAGACACTCCCAACGACTCCTGTGCTCCTCCAGGACTCTGCCTTGTTCCCGGAACAGTCCCAGGGGAAGCCCAGCAAAGCCCGCTTCCACCTCGTCCGCGTGCAGGAACTGCAGCAGTTACAAATGTATCAACAGACAGGGCAAGAAATCCGCAGCCTCGCTCCGCTGTTGCCCAGCACTCCGGCGGCCCAGTACTTCCTCGCCTCGCTGTATATCAATAACCAGCAATACGCGGCAGCCTTCCGGGCCCTCAACAGTGTGATCGAGGCCTTGAGCCCGGCAGAAGTGCGAGGGTTGCCACGCGATTTCTGGACTGTACTGTATCCCCAAGTGTTCTGGCCAGAAGTCAGCCAGCTCGCCGAAACGAGAGGCCTCAACCCCTATCTCGTCCTGAGCATCATCCGACAGGAGAGTGCCTTTAATCCCGCCGCGATCTCGTCCGCAGGAGCACGCGGCTTGATGCAGTTGATGCCCACGACCGCGCAGGAACTGTTGACCAAGCTGAAGCTGCCCCAGGAATCCGCGTCGCGGCTGCATGATCCGCAGCTCAGTATTACCCTGGGCACGCACTATTTTGCTGGTCTGATGCAGCGTTATCAGGGCAACGTCGTCCTGGCGCTGACGGGCTACAATGCCGGTCCAGCACGGGCCTCACGCTGGCGCGAGCAATGGCCTGGTGTGCCCACGGACGAGTTTATCGAGCGCATTCCGCTGGACGAGACGCGCAATTATGTGAAGCTGATCCTGCGTAACCTCATGATGTATGAGCGCCTGTACAAGGCGTCGCAGTCAAAAACGGTGCTCGAAAACCAGTGACACCGTGCATTGTCCCGCCCTCTCACCTCTGGTATAGTACCGTGAGCATGGCACTTGGGCAGACTTCCTCTCTTGAGGTTCGCGCATGAAATTCACCAAAATGCACGGCATAGGGAATGACTATATCTATGTCAATGGCTTCGAGGAGCAGATCGACCATCCGGTGGAGGTGGCGCGGGCGGTCAGTGACCGACACTTTGGTATTGGCTCTGATGGCCTGATCCTGATCTTGCCCTCCACCCAGGCTGATTTCCGCATGCGCATGTTCAACGCAGACGGGAGTGAAGCGCAGATGTGTGGCAATGGCATTCGTTGCCTGGCCAAGTATGTCTATGACCGTGGGATGACGCAGAAGACCACCATCCAGGTCGAGACTTTGGCAGGCGTGCTCGCACTGCAACTCTTTCCCAGCCATGGGGTGGTCGAAAAGGTCTGTGTGAAGATGGGTGAGCCACGGTTGGAACGGGCCCAGATTCCTATGCAGGGACCGGCAGGGCGGGTGCTGCGCGAACCACTTGTGGTCGATGGCACCACGTTTGAGGTCACGGCGGTCTCTATGGGCAACCCGCACTGTATCGTATTCGTGGATGACCCACAGACGTTTGACGTGACGTCGTGGGGCCCGCGTTTTGAGCACCACCCGGCCTTTCCTGAGGGCGTCAATACCGAGTTTGTACAAGTGCTCGACGCCCAGACATTCTCCATGCGCGTCTGGGAACGCGGCTCGGGTGAAACCTTAGCCTGCGGTACAGGGGCTTCAGCGGTGGCGGTGGCCTGTCATCTCACCGGTCGTACGGGACGCCGGGTGACCGGACACCTGCGCGGCGGAAGTTTGGAACTCGAATGGCACGAGACCGATAATCAGGTCTATATGACTGGCCCCGCCGTCGAAGTGTTCAACGGCGAGTGGTATGGCAAGGGAGCACATAAGCATGATTGATCTACGCAGTGATACCGTCACGAAACCTTCGCCAGGCATGCGCCGGGCCATGGCAGAGGCGGACGTAGGCGATGATGTCTTTGGTGAGGATCCCTGCGTCAATCGTCTCCAGGAGGAGACTGCACGGTTGCTAGGGAAAGAGGCGGCGCTGTACGTGCCCTCCGGCACTATGGCCAATCAGCTCTGCATCAAGGTGCACACTCAGCCGGGTGACGAGATCATTATGGAGCGCACCAACCATCCCTTTAACAGCGAATCGGGTGCGCTGGCGGCCCTCTCAGGCGTGCAGGTGAACTTGATTGATGGCAAGCGTGGTGTCATCACCGCGTCCCAGGTGGCCTGTGCCATTCGGCATGGGGACAACGTGCATAACCCCCCGACGCGTTTAGTGTGTCTGGAAAATACACACAACCGTGGTGGCGGCAATGTGTATCCCGTGGACACCATCCGAGAGATTAGTAATGTAGCGCGGCAGCACGAACTCGCTATGCACCTCGATGGAGCGCGCTTGCTTAACGCCTGTGTGGCCAGCGGCCTGCCGGCCACAGCGTATACGCAGTATTTTGACAGTTGTACGCTCTGTCTGTCCAAGGGCCTGGGCGCTCCGGTGGGGTCAGTGCTGGCTGGCAGCGCTGACTTTATCCGCCGGGCGCACCGCTACCGCAAGATGTTCGGTGGCAGCATGCGCCAGGTTGGGATCCTCGCGGCGGCTGGTCTCTATGCTCTAGAGCACAACGTCGAGCGCCTGGCTGAGGACCATCAGCACGCCAAGTTGCTCGCCGAACGCATCAGCAGTGCACGCGGTCTGCGCATCAATCCACAGGAGGTGGAAACCAATATTCTCTTCCTGCAGCTCGATCCCGCTGAGGCGCGCCTCGACGCCCCCGGTCTGCAGCAGGCCTTGCGTGAGCGTGAGGTGCTGGCCCTGGCAGTGGACCAATACAGTATGCGTCTCGTTACGCATCTCGATGTGACGCGTGCCCAAGTCGAGCAGGCCGCACAAGCCATCTGTGATGTGCTCAATAACTAAGGGTGATCATGAAGATCGCTCTCGTCTACAACCTGCGCCCAGCCCATGCCACCACGCCGGCCTGGCCGGACGATCTGTATGCCGAATGGGACGAGCCGGAAACGATCGCCGCAGTGCAAGCGGCGCTTGCCACGGCGCATGAGGTAATCCTCATTGAGAACAATAGCGAGGTCGAGGCAGGTCTGCGCGTCAGCGCCCCGGATATCGTCTTCAATATAGCCGAAGGGTTAAGCGGGCCTGACCGTGAGGCGCACGTTCCAGCCCTACTGGAGCGCTGGGGTATTCCGTTTACGGGCTCATCCGCCCATACTCTGTGCATGTGTCTGGACAAGGCAGCCACCAAACGCGTGCTGCAGCAACACGGACTCCCAACCCCAGCCTATGCGGTGCTCTCCAGCACCGAGAGACTCCCAGATCTACCCGCCTTTCCACTCATGGTGAAACCCTTGCACGAGGGCTCGTCGAAGGGCATTGAGCAGGCCTCGGTCGTCCATACGCGGGCTGCATTGCGGGCCCGGGTCGCCTATGTGCTGGCCAGGTATCGCCAACCGGCCCTGGTAGAAACTTTTGTACCGGGGCGGGAGTTTACTGTGGCGCTCCTGGGCAATGGTGCTGAGGTCACGGTACTTCCACTCGTGGAACTCTGCTTCGCCGCGCTGCCGCCGGGAGCCCTCCCCGTCTACTCCTATGCCGCGAAGTGGCTCTGGGATACCCCAGAGCATGCGCTCGACATCTTGCGCTGCCCCACGGACCTCCCTGCGGACTTGGTTCGACTTATTACCAAACTCTGCCGCCGCGCCTTCCTGGCGCTAAAGTGCCGTGATTGGTGTCGCATCGACGTACGTCTCGATACGCATGGACAACCACAGATCTTGGAACTGAATCCGTTACCAGGGATTCTGCCCAATCCTCAGAGCCACTCGTGCTTTCCCAAAGCCGCAGCCGCAGCGCATATCTCCTATGCGGCTCTGATCCGTCGGGTCCTGGCGCATGCCTGCCAGCGTTATGGTCTACCTGTCTAGGCTGCGTGACTCTTCCTTCACGCCCTCTCCAGAGGATAAAGGCGCAGCAGAGGGTGGCCAGGTGGCCTGCCACGCCCGGTGCCAACGATGCAGGACGACTTGCAGTACAGCCGTGACGGGAACTGCGACGATGATGCCAAACAAGCCAAAGAGCGTCCCACCGACCAGAATCGCGACCATCACTACGACGGGATGTAGCCCCGTTTCCCGGCCCATGATGCGTGGGCTCAAATACACCCCTTCGAGCAGTTGCCCGCCAATAAACAGTAGGATAATACCCAGGATGCCGCCCATACTTGGGGCATCACTCAGTAAGAAGAGCACCAACGTTGGCACCAGGCCAGCGACAATACTCATATAGGGCACAAGATTGGCTAACCCTGCAATGATTCCGAGGAGAGCGCCGAGAGGCACACCCATCAGGGCCAAGCCGACCGCATAAATGGTGGCGAGAATGAGAGCAATGGTGAACTGTCCACGCAAAAACCCCCCGAGGGCATGATCAATCTCTCCCAACCAGTCAGCGACAATAGGGCGCCAATGTGGGGGCAGAAGCGCGTAGAAACGAGCGCGTAAGATATCGAAGTCGCGTAAGAGATAGAACACCATGACAGGCACGAGCAGAATATTGAGTACACCAACAATAAAATTAGCAAGCCCTGTAAACATAGTTTGAAAGATGCTGAGGACGCGCTGGGTGATCACAGGCAGGTGGGCCATCACCCAGTCCCATAAGTGCCCGGCGTACGTCCTGAGACTCTCGATATCCAGCGTAATACCAAAGTACTGGGATAGCGGTGGTGCTGCCGCCTGCAGGAGGGGGGTGAGATGGTCGTAGAGCCACTGTCCCCAGTGTGGTGCCCGCCCAGCCACCTGACGCACCTGGAGCTGTAACTGGGGGATAACGACCAGAAAGAGTATGCTCATACTCACCAGGCCAACAGCAATCAGCAGGCAGATAGCCAGGGTGCGCGACAGTCCGAGACGCTCCAGGCGATCGACACTGGGGTCGAGCAGATAGGCCACTACGAAGCTGATGCCAAGCAAGATGAGCGTTGCCTGGCTCAGATAGACAACATAGATCACACCCACAAGACCAAGAGTAATGCAGAACCAGCGCAAGGCAGGTTTGGAGAACATCAGGGCCATTTCGTTCTCCAGTTCAATCCCGATGAGAGCTAACGCTTGTAACGGCTGGGCAGCCAACCGACGGTCCGCCGCCGCAATATTCGAATAGCCTGTGTGCCTGAGCAGACCCATCGCGGGGTTGCGTAACGCTGCCATGACTGAGGGAATGTTGCCGCAGCGCACCTGTGAGCGGTCTTCATCAAACGTGACATCGTGAACCCAATGCGCCTTGTTTTCAATCTGCTACCGCCCTCACGCCTTGCACCTGCACTTTACCGAAGCGCTACAAGTCACCGCCCAATTAGAAGAGCAGCACCAACCCACCCTGGCATCACGTTTGACGGCAGGGATAATAGCCTATTTTCAGACGCGCTGGCAAACTTCCCAGGCGTCCTCTCCACTCCATACCAGACACCAGCTGCTGCAGCGGATGCCACAGTGTCAACGTCATGCCCCTGGCAACACGGCACTCATACCGGGAAGGTACTCGTGGGCGGCATACAGCCGCCAGGTGGTATCGCCCACCAGTTCTAACACGTGGTGGTGATACTTCACGAGGCTGGGACGGTGACCAACACTGATAAACGTCATCCCCGTGGTTTGCAATTGCTGATACAAGCGTTCCTCGTTCGCGACATCTAAAGCGCTCGTGGCCTCGTCTAACATGGCATAGCGGGGTTGGCTGAGCCAGAGGCGCGCAAAGGCGAGACGCTGTTGTTCGCCCAACGACAGAACATCCGCCCAATCTAATACAGCCTCAAAGCCCCCCAGGCGTTCCGGCAAGTCGGCTAAATTGACCTGCGTGAGTGCGGCGCGCAAGGTGGCTTCAGAGAGGTCAGAGCGCAGATTCGGGTACACCAGCTGATCACGCAGAGAGCCGAGGATCATATACGGACGCTGGGGTAAAAAGAACATCGCCTCTAAAGGCGGGCGGACGATACAGCCCGTACCGGTATGCCAGAGCCCGGCGATGGCGCGGAGCAGGGAACTCTTGCCCGAACCGCTTTGGCCCACAATGAGCAACCCTTCTCCGGGTTGCACAGCCACCGACAGCTCGTGCACTAGAGTTTTTTGCGCCTTGGGAGTCTGTAAGGTGACGCGCTGCAACGCGAGGCGTGTCTCATCGACCACCACGTCAATCGTGCTGGCTTCTTGCCGCTGTGTCGTGGACACATCAAGCTGGTCGACAAAGTCAGCCAAACGATGAATGCTGGCTGCAAATGCCGTCAATTGTTCAAAGCGCGTCACCACAATGGACAGCGCCGAGAAAATCTGACTGAAGGCAATGGCTGCCTGCGTAATGGTGCCAAAATCGGTCCGCCCGGCAAGATATATGGGAGCGACCACTAGATAGGGTAATACTCGGACAAAGAAGTTATACCCCGTGGTAAAGAAATCGAGATTCCGCTGCCAGCCAATCAGCAGGTCAAAATTGCGGACGGCCTCCATAAATCGCCGTCCCACCTGCGCCGCTTCCTGCCCTTCGCCGCGGTAAAACGCGATCGACTCGGCATTGTCCCGGATGTGGACGAGACCGTACCGAAAATCCGCCTCTCTTTTAAGCTGGTTGAAATTGATCTCCACCAGGCGTCGACCAATGACCACCGTGAGCACGGTCCCCACCACGGCATAGAGCAGCAGCACACTGGATAGCATAGAGGAAATCGACCACAGCACGCCTGTAAACGATATGAGGGTAATCACCGCGCCCAACACGACCAACAGCAATGACAGACTGTTGCTCGTAAACGCCTTGACGTCTTCGGCCAGCCGCTGGTCAGGATTATCAATACCTTCACTGGCATTGATGTTGTAATAGGCGCGATGCTGAAAATATTTGTGCAACAAGTTCTGCGTGAGCCACTCCCGCCAGGCGAGGCCGAGCTTCTGTTGCAGGTACTGGTAAAACACCACGATCGGCGTGCCCACCACCATGATGCCGGCATAGAGCGCAATATACCGCCAGAACGTTGACGCATCTTTCCCAGCCAGGGCGGTATCGATAAACCGCCAGATAAAGCTGATGCCAACATTGAGGCCATTCACGGTTAATAACAAGAGCAGGACGATCGCTAGCAATCCCCGGGCCCGCCATTTGGCTTGCGAAAACCAGTAGGGTTGCGCAATCGTCCAAAACCGTTGCCATAGCTTGCGATCGAATCGATTCATGGATGCTCTTTCAGGCTGCGTGAGAGATCTCTCTGAGGGGTCAACACCTGAACACCTGTGGGCCTCTTGCCCCAGGCCGTACATGCAATGTCCCGCGCGTCTTGTCGTACGGCAAACAGTCTCTGGCATGGAAAAATTTTACCAACATCACGTCACCATCTAGGCCAGAGGCAGGGCGGAAGTGTACCTCCGTTTCCACACGTTGAGACAGCAAAGATACCACGTTTCACGTTGCCCTGCTGTTCTTTGCCGCTTGTCCCCAGGGCAGTGCAGTTCCCATGGCCCCCCTTTCTTCAACAGCTCTCTCGCCTCGCTTTGGATCAGGCCCCCCGGCCGCGCAGCCTCTCCGTCCCCAGGCCCCATCCGGGCGTACGGGCCAACCCCAGCATGGGGGGGCGCGGTGGGCGGTGGAAAAGGCCGTTTGATTTTCCTATACTCCCTCTGGCGTTTCTTGGATGGAAGAGATGGACGTTTTCATGGCCAACGGCTCCGCTCAGAACGACTGTCATCATGCCATCATCCCTAAAGTGTCGTGTCGATCGACACCTAACCAGAGCCATCGCATACCATGTTCAAAAACGCATGCGTCGATCGGTCCTTGGAGAGCTGAGATATGATAACCGCTGTGCTGAAAGAGCGGTTCCAGCGGGGGCTTGAGCTGTCAAAGCGCCTTTTCGCCCGATTCAGGAACCTGAAGCTGGCCTTGCTGGGCGGTCTCCTCCTGCTGAGCGGTCTCCTCCTGCTGGGCGGCCTCCTAGTCGCCTACTCGAATCACTCCCCTAACCTCGCGCACGTGCGGGTTGGCGTCCTATCGGGGGACCCGCAGAAGAACTACTATGAGATCGTCAACGCCCTCGCGGCGGAGGCCCGGCAGCAGAAAGGACGCATCGATAATGTCCGGTCGGCCGGCTCGGTCGAGAACATCTCCCGGTTAGTGGCCAGCCGGACCTCGTGTGACGTGCACTTCGCCCTCGTGCAGGAAGGCTTGGACTGGCCCGCCGGCTCTCCGCTCGAGCTTGTCGGCCGGCTCCCCAAGGCTGAGTCGCTCGTTGTCCTAGGCCCTAAGGCCGATCGGATGAAGGCGCTGACGGATCTGCGGGGCATGCGCATCGGCATCGGACCCATCGGCAGCGGCACGGAACACGTCGCGCGCCAAGTGCTCGCGCCGCTCGCGGAGCTGGACCTCACCCTGTCGACCCAGGATATCGATGAGCAGCTCGTCAAGCTCGAACGCGGGGAGCTTGACCTCGGGGCGATGGTCATCAACGAGGACGCGCAGCTCCTTATCGAGGCGGTGCGTGACCGCGGGCTCCAGATCCTGAGTCTGCCGAACGCCGACGTCTTGGCCCGCCAACTCCCCTTCAAGCGAGTCGGGCGCATCGGCGCTGGGCAGTACGACCCAGTGCGTGTGCTCCCGAGCGAGACTAAAGACGTACTCCAGGTCGACACACTGATCGTCGGCAACCGCTGCGCGCGGCGGTCGGTCACGCAGGGGTTCATGACGGTACTGGTGACGGTTTTTCCAGACTTCGTGCGCTATAACCGGGACACGCCCAACCGGACCGGGCTGCCCCTCGCCCCAGCGGCCCGCAGCTACTTTGAGCATGAGGGGCCGGACCTCGTGGGCGTCTATGCACCCTGGGTCATAGACATCATGCCGACGGCGAGTTGGGTCCAGCTTATTCTGGGGATTTCATTCCTCTTCAAGGGGAAGTCCTTGTTGCACCGCTTCTATCTCTCGCGCATCGACAAAAACCGGATGCGGACTGAAAGCGCGCTTCCCCTCCTCTTCGGTCCAGGGGTCACCGTGGGTGAAATCGCCGCAATGGCGCCGAGTGAGAAGCACCGTACACCGGAGGCACGGAAGCAGCTCGACACCGTCCTGGACCAACTCACAACGCTGTTGGAGCGGTCCCGGCGGGGGTCGCAGTCGATGTTTGTGCCTATGGGTGAGGAAATACTCTACCACGACATCGAGAAGCTCATCGACGACCTCCTGTATGCCCTCCGCGCCTTCCGCGGCCGTCTCGGGCCGTGAGGGATGTCGTCAGCAGAGAGATCGCCGCTTGCCCCGCTATGAGGGCAGTTGCCAAGACCCGTCAGACCAGTGCCATCAGGGACTTGACCGAGCCGTATGCAACGGAAACGGCTCCAGGTCTCCAACTCGAAACGCTCCTCGAACAGATCGAGTCTACCCCTGA
>Ga0081455_10004455_pt1 | contig 15698 bp, 14 predicted proteins | sample TabmetS3T2R1_FD_70207 | JGI IMG/M metagenome (GOLD analysis project Ga0081455, IMG submission 70207) | Tabebuia heterophylla rhizosphere microbial communities from the University of Puerto Rico - S3T2R1 | ecosystem: Host-associated > Plants > Roots > Rhizosphere ... | reverse complement strand
TCACGGCGGCCGAACCATTCTACATGCTGGCCGCCTAATCCCCTACCCAGACAGAGGCAGCTTCCCCTTCAGTACCTCCTGAGCAAAATTTGCGACAAAACCTTATTGCGCCCTACTCAGCTGCTTATGGATTTGCGATAGAGGCCGCGCAGCTTCGGTTCTATCGGTTGTCATTGTCCGAGCGCGTGGCTTCGGCGATGCAGGAAGGCTTCCAAGCAGCCTGACATTCCCCGCCTTCGTCGATGAACTTGAGAATCGGTGTTTCGGTTACCAAACGTTCCAGCTTGTTTTCGAATCCACACTCTTGGGCAATGTCCTTCAATTCCAGGAACACCTTGTTGGCCTCGAGACAGGGCGCGTGAGGGGCGCAAAGGCTGAGGACGTTTCCTTGCTCATTGAGATTCAACCCGTAACTCGAAAAGGGCACGACGATCCCATTTCCCTTCGAGGCAGTGAAATCGATAAAGCACGCGTAGAGGATCTCTTGGGCTGGATCTCTCGGAGGCACCCCCATTACGCATTGATATTCGATGTCGGTCAAGATCATGTCTTGTTCGATGCCCAGGGCCTGCGCGAGTTGATCCGCCTTCTCGTTTCTCAATGGCTCGTTGATCTGGTCAGGGTGCTGGTATTCCGGCGGCGCCAGGGGTTGCCATTGCGCTGTCGTCTGGCAGGAACTCGGCCAGATAGTATTCCCGTTTCGATGGACTTTCTTATCGGCAGCTTGCTGGCGGAAAAATCGCGCCATGTGGTCGTAAGGGCAGCCATCAGGATGCTCGAGAAGGCACTTGTAGACCTGTGGCGGAAGCGGCACCCTGTAGGCAGGCATGAGCGCGGCAGTTGCTGGATTCGAAAAGTAGAGGAACAGGAAATTTACGAAGTAGATGGGAGGCGCCAGGGGCACTCCAAAAGGAACTACCTGGCTGCTTGGAGACCCCGAAGCCGCGACCGGCACTCCGGTAGAGTTCGTTCCACGCTCCTGAGCGTGGAGACATCCCGCCCATATCGTGGCCAGGAGAGCCAGCGTTACGCTGAGAAGGTTCTTGGTGCGCATCGGCATCCTCCCGAGAACAGGGGCAATGCACCCCTTAGAAGGCTCCTTCTATGAGGGCCTTTCTGTCAAGCGCTTTTGAGCGCTTTTTCTCTTTATTTGTCTATGCCCATGAACTTCTCACGTATGATCCGACGCTCTATCCACACACACGGACGGCGTCCACACGTGAGGTGACCGCTGACCTCACCTTTGCCTGGAGGGGCGTCCCTCCTGAAAATCGCCGCTCCGGCCACGGCCATCACTGCTGCCGGGATCGGGCGCCGACCCGGGTCATCGCCATGCGAGCACGTCGGCTCTTGCCCATCGTGCACGCCGTTCTTACCACCTCATCCCCTATCGGCGCCTGCCCTTTCGAGAGACTAACCGGTGAGAGCCGTCAGCGCTGGAGCCAGCAGCGGAGGCCTCTCAGTCTTGCTCCCGCGTGCACGTGACACGAAGACCTGGCAACCACACAGATGTTGACACGCCTGATCCGTGTAGACCCGCTGGCCGGTTGGCTGAGGGGTCGAGGCATGCGCCCAGCACCACCTTCTATCCGTGCCAGTCGTTATGGGGACTGGGCACCCAATACTGCGTACGCCAGAGGCGTCATGACAACCGGTCATCTGAAGCGCCCCATCTGTCAAAACGGTGGGTCCACCACCCGGAGCCTTCACGGGCGCTTCGATCAACGAGCCAGCAACGTTTATGCGCGGCGTGTCTCCCTTGGCTGCCTGCGTCCCCTGCAACGCAGCCCCCGCTCTCCGGCGACAGCCTCCTGGCACGGCGCACCGTCAGGCTAGAGTGGTTGCAAGCTGGCGCCCTCAGGAATCGCCCCGCTCTGCACATACCGCCAGAGGGCAATGAGCAGACGACGGGCCAAGGCCACGATACCAATGCGCCGCATGCGCTTGCCTCCCAGAGCAAAGCGGGTATTGCACCAGACGCTGAGGGCAGAGTGGGGTTGATAGCGTAACCAGCCCCAGGCAATCTGGATCATCAAGGTCCGGATGCGCCTATTCCCAGCCTTGCTAATGCCCTGGTCTCGGGAACTGTCCCCGCTGGCGTAGGGCATGGGAGTCAAGCCGGCAAGCGCTGCCACCTCCTTGCGGTTATGGCACTGCCGCCAGCCAACATATGCCATGATAAAAACCCAGGCCCTCGTGAGTCCAATACCCCGGCGAGGCATCAAGTGCGCTCTTTGTTGATGACCAGGCGTCACCGCCGCCTCCAGACGTCGTACCTGCTCGGCTTCCAAAGCCCGGATCTGTGCGTCCACCAATCGCAGGCGGGCATCTTCCCGACGGACCTCGGCCTGCAGGTCAGGCGGGAGCGCGGAACCGTCCCAGAGCCGGGCGGCCTCCCAGCGCTCCAGGAGGTCGTGGCGAGGCTGCAAGCGGACCCCCTGAGAGACTAACAGCGCCTGGATGCGGTTACGGTGCCCCGTGCGCTCCTTCTTGAGTCGCTCTACTTCCCGGTGCCACCGGCGAGCCTCTTCTTCCTCGACACTGGGAACGTGTACCACACTCCAGACCCGCTGTTCCCCGTGATGGTAGCGGCTCAGCAGGCGCAAGAGGTGCTCCACATCCACCCGGTCCGTCTTGGCCCGGCGGGCTCGACGATTCACTTCGATACTCGAGGCGTCCACCACGACAGTGGCAACGCCACAGTGCACCAAATAGCGATGCAGCCAGCAGCCATCGCGCCCGGCCTCGTAACAGCTCACGATGGGCACGACCCCGTGCATCCCAAAGCGGGCTTTGGCCTTGGCAACTGCCTCACCCAAGGTGACGAGATCACCCGCAGTGATGGTGATGATGCGTCTTTTGTTGCCATCACTGAAGGCCAGTTTCCACTTTTTGTCACTGAGTTCCAACGCCACGAATAACACCGTCTGGCAGGCCTGAGCCAGGGCCCGCTCCTGAAGGGTCTGAGGGCTCGCCATGATCCATCTCCTCCTCAAGGGTATGCGATACGATGATTGTACCGCTCAGGCATCCACCAGGCCCTTCATAGTATCTGTCAAGAGGCCATACCTCTGGTCCCCTTTTCCAGAATAGCGGCGGTGATAGGTCCTCCCACATGCGGCCACACCGCGCCCACAGCTCCTCCCGCAGCCTCAGTGCGGCGTGACCGCCCCGCCGGTGTGTCATAGCGCCAGGCATAAAGCGGTACAGCACGCCACCCTGGAGTTGGACGCGCGCCGCAGGATGTGCTAGGGTAGGAGACCGCCAGAGGGGAAGCTGCCGGGGAAAGCGGAAAGCGTGTTAGTGCCACAGACCATCTGCACACACGAGGAGGACTCCATGCCGATGAACAAGCCCCATTTGGAATTCCATCGGCTCGACCTGGAGCAGGGCTGGGCGACGCCGGAAGGCTACCCGTCCGGCATCCAGCAGAAGATCCTGGCGAGCGATATCGATGAGAGGCGCAAGATGGGAAGCCGCTCGCGGCTGCTGCGGTTCGCGCCGGGCGTCTACACGACCGCACCGTTCGTCCACGACCACTGGGAGGAAGTCTACCTGCTGTCGGGCGATCTCACAGTTGGCAACGACGCCAAAGGCCAGGGCGGCGAGTCGTTCCAGGCGCCCACCTACGCGTGCCGTCCGCCCGGCGTTTATCACGGCCCGTTCAAGTCCGAACACGGCTGCATGCTGTTCGAAATCCACTATTATGACGAAAGCACTCAGCAATAGCGCTGCCTATCTGCGCGGAGCATCCACTCGATGAAAATCGCGGTTCCAGATGTCATCTCGAACTCATATTTTCCGGCTGCGGCGGCTGTCGAATTGGGGTTCTTCAAGCAGGAGGGCCTCGATGTGTCGCTCGAGCTGATTTTCCCCGTCGACCAGGCCTATGCGGCACTGCGCGACGGCACCGTTGACTTTGTCGGTGGCTCGGCCCATTCGGCACTGGCGGCTTTTCCGGAGTGGCGGGGTGTCAAGCTGCTCTGTGCCCAGGCGCAGGGCATGTACTGGTTTTTGGTCATGGATAAGAAGCTCGGCGCCAAGCGCGGCGATATTGACGTGGTCAAGGGCCGCAGCATCGGCGCGGCCCCCTGGGTCGAGATGGGGCTGCGCCGGTTGTTGGCCGAGGCCGGCATCGATCTGCAGCGCGACGGCGTCACGATCGCGCCGGTGCCGGGGGCGCTGGGGGCCGGCGTCAATTTCGGCGTGACCGCGGCCAAGGCCCTCGAAGACGGCAAGATCGACGGGTTTTGGGCCAATGGTATGGGTACGGAAGTCGCTGTCCGGCGCGGCGTGGGCACCGTTGTGCTCGATGTGCGCCGCGGCGACGGTCCGCAACCCGCCTTCAACTATACCATGGCCTCGATTGCCACGACGGACCAGCTCATCGAGCGCGCGCCGGAGACGGCAGCAGCAGCGATTCGCGCCATTGTCAAGACGCAGGCGGCGCTGCGGCAGCACGTCGCCCGCGCCACCGAGGTCGGCCGCAAGCTCTTTCCGCCATCCGAAGCGGAGCTGATCGCCGAGCTGATCCGCCGCGACCTGCCATATTACGACCCCACGATCTCGGAGGCGTTCGTGGCCGCTATGAACCAGTTTGCGCGCGACATCGGCATCCTCGAGGGCCACGTCCCCTATAGCCAGGTCGTGGCCACGCAATTCCGTCCTCTATGGCGACAGGAACTCGAGGGGTAAGGAACGCGGTGTGCTGACGTTGTGGCGTTTCGTGAGTCTGCCGGATCTGTCACAGCATCGCCTGCGGGCGTTGTTTCCCCTCGTCGGCATTGCCCTTGGCGTGGCCGTGTTCATTGCCGTGCGCGTCACCAACACCAGCACGCTCGGGGCGTTTGCGCGCACCGTTGACGCTATTGCTGGACGGGCTGGCCTGGAAATTACCGGACGCGGGGCACTGCTAGACGAAACGGTATTGCCGCTGGCCAGGAGGGTGCCGGGCGTAGCGGCTGTTGCCCCTCTAGTGCTGGCCGATGTGGTCGTGCCAGAGGCCAGCGGGGCGGTGCTGCTGGTGGCTGGCATTGACGTCGTCTCCGACCGCGCAGTGCGCGATTACACTTTCCAATGGACCGAGGGGGACAAGCAGGACCCCTTTGCCATCCTGACGCAGCCTCAGGCCATTGTCTTGAGCGAGCGCTTTGCCCAACGCTACGGTTTCCGCCTCGGCTCCGCTGTGCAGATCTACACTTCTCAGGGCATACAGCAGCTCGTGGTGCGGGGTTTACTCCGTCCCGAAGGGGCCGCTGAAGCGCTCGGAGGACATTTTGCGATTATGGATATTGCAGCGGCTCAGGTGCTGTTCGATCGGGTTGGGCGCCTGGACCGTATTGACGTTGTGCCGCGCCAGGATTTTCCACTTGAAACGCTACAGGCAACGCTGCAGCAGCGCCTCGGTTCAGGGGTACAGGTACGGCGGCCACAGGCGCGCAACCAGGCCGTGGAGAAAATGCTCCGGTCGTTTCACGTTAACCTCACAGCCTTAAGCCTCATTGCTCTCATTGTCGGCATGTTTTTGATATACAACAGCACCACAATCGCCGTCGTGCAGCGCCGTCGGGAGCTGGGGATCCTGCGTGCCCTGGGTGTCCCACGGCGCCGTCTGGTTCTACTGATGCTGAGTGAAGCTTTGGGCACTGCCCTCCTGGCGGCCCTGCTCGGTGTGGGCTTGGGGCTACTGCTGGCACGGCTGGCCTTGCGTCTGGTGTCGCCAGCCGTCTCAGCCCTGTACGTGCTGGAACATGTGACGCATCTCATTCTCACGTGGGATACGGTGCTGATTGGCATGAGCCTCGGTATCGGCACGGCGCTCCTGTCAGCTGCCTGGCCAACCCTAATAGCGCTGCGCCTCAGTCCCCTGGCAGCGATGCAACAACGCGGAGTCTACAGCGGGCGTCAGGCACCGCTCTGGCCTGGTACGCTGGTGGGACTGGGTCTCGTGCTCGCCGCCTATGGACTTGCACGCCTGCCGGCGGTGGCTGGCGTGTCAGTCTTTGGGTACCTCGCTTGTCTGGCGCTCGTGCTGGGGATTTCCTGTCTGATCCCGCTGGTCTTTCGGGCCATGACCCGTGTAGGGCGGCAGACCTTGACGCGCTGGCTCGGGGTCGAGGGGCTGTTGGCGCTGGACAACCTGGTGTATGCGTTACGGCGTTGTACGGTAGCCACTGCAGCCCTACTCACCAGTTTTGCGATGATGATCAGCGTCGCGATCATGATCGCGAGTTTTAAGCGCACCGTGTACACCTGGGTGGCCCAGACAATCAGTGCGGATCTGCTGATCCACCAGGCCTCCCCTGGCGGGGAACGCAATAACCTGACGATGCCCCACCGGCTGCGCCAGGAACTCAGCCAGATCGAGGGTGTCCGCGACGTCGACAGTGCACGCGGTATCGATGTGGAATATGCCGGTGACCTGGTATTGCTCGTGGCCGTCGATTTTGACGTCTATGCCCAGTATGGGTCATTTCCTTTTGCTGCCGGTGAGCGCCACCAGGCCATGTACCAGGTCCTCACGCAGCACGGCGTTTTAGTATCGGAAAATTTTAGTCGGCGCTATAGTGTCGGGGTTGGCGACCAACTGGTCTTAGATACCCCTAAGGGTAAACAGACATTTCCAGTGGCCGGGGTAGTACTTGATTACTCCTCCGATCGTGGCACCCTCACGCTCGATCGCGCCATCTACACCGCTTACTGGCCAGACGATCAGGTGGATGCGTTCGGCGTGTTTGTGACGCCAGGGGTCGATCTCGACCAGGTGGCGCAGCGCATTCAGCAGCATTTTCACGGGCGTTATCCGCTCCACGTGTTGACCCGTAGCAAATTTCGCGAGCGCGTCCTGGAGCTGGTGGAGCAACCCTTTGCCGTTACCTACGCCCTCGAAGTGATTGCGATTGTGGTCGCGCTCCTCGGGGTCACGAACGCCCTGTACGCCTCGATCCTCGAACGCACGCGCGAGCTGGGCGTGCTGCGTGCCGTGGGGGCAACCCAGCGGCAGGTCCGCCGCATTATCCTCGTGGAAGGGGGGCTCATGGGCCTTGTTGGCGGGTGCGGAGGGGTACTGGCCGGCGTGTGCCTCGCTGTGATTCTGATTTTTGTCATCAACCGCCAGGTGTTTGGCTGGACGCTGCAGATGACCATGCCCGTGCCCTTTGCAGGCGCTGCGTTGGTGCTCCTGGTGCTGGCCACTGTGCTGGCCAGTCTGCAACCAGCACGCCGCGCCGCGCGTGTGCACCTGACGGAGGCGGTGCAATATGAATAACAGAGCGTGCCACGGCTCGCCGTGCCGCCCATCACGGAACACCACGTGCGGACGGCTTTATCTCCCCACAAAGTCTCTCACCCTCTCCCAGAGGGAGAGGGAAAATGGGAACATGTCCGCAAAGTCGCTTGAGACCGCACGAGGAAAAGCGTAACCTGACTATCTTTACTGGCCCAACGTCGTGGAGAAAGGTGAGCGGTCATGCCAAGAAAAACGAGCACCCCCAAGCCAACAAAACGGGTCACCAAATCTATTCGCCTCACCACCGAGGAAGCAGATGACTTGGCGCAATTGGTCACCGGGACGGCCTATGCGGAAGCTGCCCTGCTGCGACAGTGGGTTCTCGCAGGGATGCAGCAGTTTCGGGTCATGGAAGCCATTCGGATGTATCAGGATGGACATGTAGATATCCACCAGGCTGCCGTGCGTGCACGTCTCCCTGTCGCCATCTTGCTGGATGAGATGGCGGCTCGCAAAGTGGCGATCCTCGATCAGCCTGACGCTTTCGGGCCGGGCCTGGAGGCCCTCAGGGGAACTTTTGACGCGGAGTCTAAGGATAAGCAGCGTGATACAGCCATAGCAAGTCATCCGTAGGGCTGCGCCACAATCCAGGAGGACACCATGGCAGAACAACCGTCGTTCCAGCATCGCGTACCGAAAACGGTCATCAATGTGTTGACCCTTGAGCCAGGTACGCGCGTGCGCTTAGTCGGTGATGCCATAGCCGAAGTCATTGCCAATCCGCAGGATGGCGTCTGGTTGTTCCTGCGCTATCTGGCTGCGCCAAGCAATCCTGACCAGGTCGGGGCAGAGGAGATGGTCTTCGCCGAGGATGTGCTCGAGGTGATCGAGACTGCAGGATAAAGGCACACTCACAGCGATGACGAGAGAGGAGAGCCAAAGCACCACCACAGGGAAGGCGGGAATTCTAGGAGGGTGGCCAGGCATACGAGGTTGCACTGGTGAGGAGCCGTGCCAGACGGCGCTGATACCAGGCCACCGGTTTCAGAAAAACACCGTCAGGTTCTTTGCTAGCAAAACGTTTTGATCCAGGAGAATTTGCCGCCGAGCAATCTTCCACGCACCATCAACTTTCCGTAGGACGTCCTCACGCTTGCCGACAAAAAAGTCGGTCTCGTCCTGCAGCCGGTTGCGATACACCAGGAAGCGGCTCTGCACGGTGACCTCCGTGGCGGTGGCTTGCACGATCTGGACATTGGTGACCATGTGGCATACACGTGACAGCGGCTCTTCCGCCCAGTGTACCCCCGTCATGATCTGCTGGACGCGCTGTTGCAACGTCGTTTTGCCCTCGTCGAACCAATTCATATCCTGACGCTCGCGGGTATTTTCCCGCTCTTGCTCGCCGAATTTGACATTGCGGCGCATCGGCATCCAGTAGCGAATATCGTCGGTTAAGAGGGCGAGCCACTCCTCGAAGCGGCGCTCGTCGAGTAAGGCTGCCTCCGCATAGAGAAACTCCTCGATCTCCCGCGTCAACAGCAGGTGCTCGAGACGACGGGCGCTGTCTTGGGTGTGCTCAACGGCCATGGCGTGTCTCACTCCTCTGTACAATACGACATCAGTTCTGCCGGCCTGACGCCTTGCGGAGTTCTCTGAGGAATTGGGGATCGGGCTTGCCACCAGCCTGCTGGCAACGTTTGATATCTGCCCAGGCCTTCGTGTAGTCCTTCTGAGAAAATTCTGCCACAGCGCGGTGATAATAGGCCCGAGCATAATTGGGGTTGAGGGCGAGCGCCTGCGTGAAGTCAGTAATGGCACGGTCATAGTGGCCCTGATCCATATAGGCAGTGCCACGGTCAACGTAGGCGACAATATAGCGTGGGTTGAGAGTCAGGGCTTGCGAGTAGTCAGTGATGGCACGGCCAGGGTCCCTCTGCTTCTGATAGGTCGTGCCACGGTTATAATAGGCTGGAGCCAGATTGGGATTGAGGGTCAGGGCCTGGGTGAAGTCAGCAATGGCGCGGCCGTAGTCGCCTTTGCGATGATAGGCGACACCACGGTTGACGTACGCTACGGGAAAGTTGGCATTCAGCTTCAGGGCCTGATCATAGTCGGCCATCGCCCGGTCCAGGTCGCCTTTCTCGTCATAGGTAACCCCGCGATTGACGTAGGCGACGGCATAGGTGGGATTGAGAGTAATGGCCTGAGTGTAGTCAGCAATCGCACGGTCATAGTCCCGTTTATTCTGATAGGCAAGTCCGCGATTCATGTAGGCATCCGCACGCTTCGGATCAAGCACCAGGGCTTGGTTGTAGTCAGCAATGGCCCGGTCATAATCGCGCTTGCCCTCCCTATAGGCAACGCCACGGTTGACGTAGGCCTCTATATAGTACTGGTCGAGACTCAGGGCCTTGGTATAGTCGGCCAGCGCCTCGTTGTATTCACCCTTGTTGCTGTGGGCAACGCCGCGTGCGTAGTAGGCCTTCGCGTAATTGGGATTAATGGCCAGGGCCTTGGTATAATCGGCCAGCGCCTGGTCGTAGTCCCCCTTCAGGCGATAGGCTTCGCCACGGTTATGATAGGCTTCAACACGGTTTGGCGTGAGCCTCACAACTTCGGTAAAATCCGTGATGGCCTGGTCGTATGTGCCCTTGGTCAGCGCGGCAGTGCCGCGCTGAAAGGCCGTTTCAGCCGGATTCGTCTCTGACTCTGGCTGCACCACATGGGTGGCACAGCCAGCTAGACATATGAGGATCAGCAGGAATCCTAAGATGGATCGGGACGGAGTGAGCAGCGTCATCGGGCACTCCTACAACGCCCGTCGGTGGGAGAAGGCAATTTCCTCACTGGTGATGAACTCCAACAGGACCGCTTTCCCATCCTCGTTCGCCTGGCGGGCTCGTTGCAGAGCCGCGGCGATCTCGTCGGGTTTTTCGACACGCTCAGCATAGCCCCCCATAGCGCGCCCCATATCGGCGTAATGCCCACCAATATCGCGGGTGCGGTAGCGCTCATGGGACACCACCAGGGCATGCCGTTCGATGGCCATAGCCGAGTTGTTGAAGACCACCGTGGTGATGGGAATGCCGCAGCGCACGGCGGTTTCAAAATCGAGCCCGGTCATGCCGAAGGCCGCGTCGCCCATGAAGTTGACGCAGAATTTCTCTGGCGCCGCGAGCTTGGCGCCAATAATGAGGCCCAGACCCGTGCCGAGGGCGTGCGATTTGCCCCACCCGATGTAGCTGCGTGGCGCCGTCGCACGGTAGAAGGGCACGAGCTGGTCCCGTGGGCTGCCAGAGTCGTGCGTGATGATGGCGTCACTCGGGTTCACCGTCTGCATAAATTCCCAGATGACACGGTAGGGCGTAATGGGCACTTCGCTCGAGGTCAGCTTCGACATCCACTCGCGCAGCCAGGCTTCCTTGGCCTCCAGCACCTCAGCGGCCGAGTCGCCATTGACGCGCCGCTGCGGGCCGAGGTCCTTGATGGCATCGATGAACTGGCGCAGCACCAGCTTGGCATGGCCTAGAATGGGGTAATCGGCGGCATAATTCTTATTGAGGTCACGCTCGTCGTTGGTGGCGTGGATGAGCGTTTTGCCAGCCGGGATGTTGGTGGCCATGCCGTGCTTGGTCAAGCTGCTGCCAATACTGAACACCACATCGGCCTGGCGCAGGAAGTGATACACGGTCCCGGCCATGACTCCACCCCCAGTCCCGAGAGACAGTGGATGGTCTTCTGGAAACGCACTTTTCCCTTCCAGGGTGGTCATCACGGGTATCTGCAGCAACTCGGCCAGCTCCACCAGTTCGGCACTGGCCTCAGCGTACAACACCCCCTGTCCGGCGTGGATCACCGGCTTACGCGCCTGCAACAGCACCTGGGCGGCTTCGGCAATGTCCTGGGGATTCCCAGCAGGGCAGGTGGGCTTGACCACTTTGTAGGCCTGTATGATTGCTTCATCGACTTCCGCGAGGGCGACATCCGCCGGGATTTCGACCATCACCGGGCCTGGCCGTCCCATCTTGAGCAGATTGAAGGCGCGTCGCATGACTTCCGAGACCTGTTCCGGTTGGTTGAGTGTCTCAACCCACTTGGTCACTGAGTCATACGTACGCGCTGAGCTGAAGAGTGGAAACACCTGGGCGCGGTCGCGTTGGTGCCCCAGGGGCAGGACCAGCATCGGCACGGAATCAGAGTAGGCAGTCGCTACGCCCGGGAAGGCATTTTCTGCGCCCGGGCCATATTGCATGGCAAACACGCCAATACGCTTGCCGTTGGTAATACGGGTAAAACCGTCGGCGATGCCGACACCGACGCGCTCTTGCCGGCACAAAATAGGCCGGATACCGACGGCCGCTGCCGCATCGATAAGCGGTGTGGTGGGATAGGTGCTGAGGAACTCGATCCCTTCTCGCTGCAGGATAGCTGAAATCGCATCAATGATTTTCATCGAGAACTCTCCTTAGACGCGAGCCACGGCCGGCTGCGGCGCTGGCTGCGCCGCTGGCGGACGGTGCCCCCAGATACTCCCGCGGGTGTGCTGCTGCACCTGCCAGGTGCTGTCATCCACCACACGTGCGCCCCAGCCGTACTCCACCTCGAAGCCCGAAGGCGATTGCATATAGAACGACACCATATGATCATTCGTATGGCGCCCCATGCCACGCGCCACCGGTACACCCTGGTCCTGGCACAGGAAGTAGGTCACGCCGACATCATCGAGCGCTTTGACTTGCAGCATGAAGTGCCGCAAGCGCTTCGAGCTCTTGGGCATGGCCATGAACGCCAGAGAGTGATGACGGGGATTGCAGTGGAAGAAGGCCATGCGGCGTCCCCCTGCTACGCCCGAAAGCTGGATAAAATCGCTAATACGCATGCCTAACACGTCGCGATAAAAGTGCAGGCTGTCGTCGAGATCATCCACACCAAGGACAATGTGTCCCAACCCCTGTGTACCGGTTTCAAAACCAGAGATGGCGCGCGGCGACGCAAAAGGCGCATCAAAATTCACCAGCGGACCATAAAAGATTTCCGTGGCTATGCCGTTCGGGTCGTTGAACGTGATCAGCTCTACCACCCGCCGTGCGCCTGCCAGCTCTGCTGATCCTGGCGTCACCTTGACGCCAGCCGCCTGCAACTGCGCGCTCAGCGCCTGCAGCGCCTGTTCGTCCGCCACTTCCCAGCCAACATACATGACGTCGTCACTGCCGTTGGCATGGAGGGCGAAACGATGATGATACTCATCCATCTTCAAAAAGAGCGTCTCGTCAGCATCGTGCCCGTTATTCTGTAACCCGAGCGTTTGCGTCGCAAATCGCTCCCACGCCGCCAGATCACTCACCCCAATACCCAAATACCCCAGCTGTGTTACGCTCGACATACGTATCTCCTTTGTCTGCCACTCTTACACTTTACTTGCCTCGAGCCGAGGCGCCCACGCCTGTTGGGGTCAACTCCGCCCAACTTGTCGCCGCCATCAACTCGGCCCAGCGTTTATAGAAACCACGCTGGTTTTGTTCGCTCATCCCGACGGTGACCACACCGGGCACGACCGGATGCGTGCTTTCGGCACCCAGCCCCATCTGGTAATTATACGGATAGCGCCGGGCAATGACGCCTTTACTGGCAGCGGAGGCATAGTTCCAGTTTTCCATGTCGTCCTGCTCTGTGAGCCCGCCCGGCCCTGAGTAGCGCATGTAGTAATGGCGCAGGAGGTCCTTGACTTCCTGCGGTGCGTCCTGGTCCACCAGGAACCAGCGCCAGGCTTCAGTTCTGAGGGTGCCACGTGGATGCCAGACGGCGATCGAGCGCGGTTGCCGTGAGAGGAACGACGTATTGGGGAATACCGTGCCGACCCGGCCCAGCAGACGGGCATCTTGACCCAGGCGTCGCTGCCGCTCGGCGTAGACATGCTGAAAATAGGCCTCGACAACAGGATTTTCCTGATAGGTCGGGATATACGGCAGCTCTGCCGCTTGCAGAAACACTAAAGCCCCATGCCCCCCTGCCGGGATGGAGATCGCCAGGCTCTCGGTGCCCTGGCGCTCATCATCCCGGCGGCCGCGGCCGCTGGGGCCGATACCCACCAGATCGACAGAGCGATGGCTGATGTTGTGATAGGCGTCGCCAATAAAATTCTCCGCCGCAAATTTCCAGTTACACGGCATGTACCACTTCTGGATGCCTCCCAGCACCTCCGAACCACCCTCTCTGCCATCCCGGCAGTCGAGCAGCACGTCCAGGTACAATTTCATATCGCCGAGATACTCGAGGAACGGCGGCGCCTCCTTGTCCCACGTGGCCCATAGCGCGCCTTTATAATTTTCGAGCTGCGCCACTTCGATCAAGCCCCACTGGGAGCGGTCGAGTTGCTCGTGATATGCCTCACGATAGTAGGGTACGCCCGCGAGCCGGCCATCTGTACCAAAGCTCCAGCCATGGTAGGGGCAGGTAAAGACGGTGGTGTTGCCCTCATCGTACCGACAGACTTTCATGCCACGGTGCCTACAGGTGTTCAGGAAGGCGTGGATGGCATTCTTGCTGTCACGCGTCAGGATGACGGACTCCTCACCCATGGAGGTCACGAAGTAATCGCCCGGTTTGGGGATCTGGCTCTCGTGGCCGATAAAGAGCCAGGCGCGAGCGAAAACCTGCTCTTGCTCTTGCTGGTAAATGGCCTCGTTGACGAAAATCTCACGGCTGATACAGCCGCTGTGCAGATCGACCAACTCCTGCATGGAACGGGGCGGTGTGTGGGGCATCATGGTAGCTCTCCTCTGCGCTCAATCGGTGGGATTATAACCGAGAGGTAACTGCAGTCGAGGGCAAAATGGAAGGTAGGGCTATCCATGTCATGATGCAGCGCCGCGCTCCACACGCTTCCGCGGGATAATATCGTTGCTGTCTGTGGTCGCAGTAATGTTACTCTATACCCACCTCTATACCAACTTTTTCCATTTTGTAATCCCCTAAAAATAGATGCCTTGTGGCTATATTTGAGCTGGTATACAATACGACGAGTCCGGTCAGCCATTTTTGTAGGGTGGCAAACTGCGCTGGCGCAAGGCAGCCGTCAGTGTAGTGAGACAAGCGACCAGATCATGACGGAAGTGTCGATGGAATACGCAGTGCTAGCGCTGCGTTTTACTATCTTGGCTTGTCATAGAGGACCAGTATGTACAATGAATTTTATGGTTTCACTACCTATCCTTTTTCCCTCACTCCTGATCCAAGGTTTCTCTACCTTAGCAAAAACCATGCAGCTTGTTTACGCTATTTGTTATATAGCCTTGAACGAGGCGATGGGCTCATCGTTCTTACCGGAGAGACGGGTACTGGCAAAACATTATTACTAAAGAATCTCGCAAAAAATCTGGATGAGAAAACACATATAGCATTTCTTGTCAACTCTACATTAGACTCTGCCGATATGTTGTCCTACACTTTTCATGAACTTAAATTAGATATTGCTGGGAAATCTAAATTCGAAATGCTATCCAGCCTCAAAAATTTTTTGTTAGCATCGGAGATGGCACATGAAAAAGTTGTAGTTATCATAGATGAGGCACAAAATCTCTCAATGGATGCTTTGGAAAACCTGAGACTCCTTACAAATTTTGAAAATTCTGAGAAGAAGTTACTCCAGATCATACTTACTGGCCAACCGCATCTTGAGGATATGCTGCGATTGCCAGAGCTTACACAGCTCAATCAACGCATAGGTTTTCATTGTTGTCTCATGCCTATGGACTATGACGAGACAAAAAGTTATATAGAAAAAAGGCTGACTGTAGCTGGAGCAACATATCCCGTATTCACATCACGAGCAATAAAAAAAATATTTACGTACTCAAAAGGGGTCCCGAGAGTAATAAACTTGATATGTGATCATGCTTTATTATTTGGCTCTAGCCACCAAAAGCGTACGATTGAGTGTGCCATAATTCAGCAGGTAGTGCAGGAGTTGCATATAAACGGTAGGAAACAGGTTGAGCAACATCAGAGCCAGGGCGGTTTTAGGCGTGCTAGGCGCCTGGCTCTGATCGCTGGAATTACCAGCTTAGGCCTTCTCGGGGTGGGGTTTGTACTACAACCTGCGCTGCCTGGCGGAAAGCTCAGGGAATATACGAGATCAGTAGCAAGCTCTCTGGCCATCTTACCACGAAGCTCTAACGTGCATGAGCCACCTCTCTTGCCGCAAAGTCCCAACGTGGGTGAACTACCCCTCTTACCGCAAATCCCCAGCGTTTACGAACAGTCCAAGAGGGTGCAGTGGGCGCAGACCACTGTCTCCTACCAACTCCCGACGGGCACACCTCTGACTGTGTCTCTGCCACACCTGCAACGCACCCCGGGGGATTTACCAGTCACAGTTACGCTGAAGGTCTCGGACAGCACACCCACTTGGCTCACATTTGACCCGAAAAATTTGGCGCTTAGCGGGACAGCTCCACCACAAGACGCA
>Ga0081455_10004454_pt1 | contig 15701 bp, 15 predicted proteins | sample TabmetS3T2R1_FD_70207 | JGI IMG/M metagenome (GOLD analysis project Ga0081455, IMG submission 70207) | Tabebuia heterophylla rhizosphere microbial communities from the University of Puerto Rico - S3T2R1 | ecosystem: Host-associated > Plants > Roots > Rhizosphere ... | reverse complement strand
CAGGTAGAGAACGGTGTGCAATTCCTCGAGGAAACCAGCCGTAACTTCCGTATCCGAATTGAGCAAAAGCAGATCGTCTTCCGGCCGCCGTAGATTTTCGGCCCCCCAATTACATGAGCCTACAAATCCACGATTCTCCTGGCTGCGGGCATAGCTAAGCTGGGGAAGCGATGGAGCAGCTCGTTCGCAGACTTGCCGGATGCTATCGTCCGGAGTTGCATCGTCGAGCACATAAATTATGCAGTCTGACGGGGCAAATTGCGATAGGCTTGCAAGACAGGTTTGAAGCTGCGTAGCCGCCCCATAGGCTGGAATCAGAATCGACGTACTCAAGATCCGCCTCTGAGGAGCCGGACGCATGCGCGCAGCGGGCGGATGATCTTCCAATAACCCGAATTTCGCATCTCCGCAGCGGCACGGCGCTCCGTTTCCAGCGCTTCTTTGAGTTCTTCAACTCGGAGACGCAAGTCCTCGGACTCGAGGCGCGTAATCGTTTCCTGCATAGAAGCGATGTCCCGCCTCAGGCGATTTCTTTCGCTTGCGATTTCACGAAGCTGTGCCGCTGCGAGATTTCGTTCGGCGCGGGCGGGGTCGGCTTCTGCCGGAAATTCAGATTGCATTGGTTCCTTCCAGTTGATATCTAAATCGAATGTTGCCACGGCGTAAGGAGTGAGAAGAGCACGAGCATGGCTCGAATGTGTAAGATCCACCAGACGAGCCGCCAGCTCCGGCATGCGGGTGCTATGAACGGCTTCCCATCCGCCGAGAGACACTAGCTGAGCGCGTTTGACCGCAAAAAATTCGCCGGAGATCGCGGCCACTGAGCGCACCACGCGAACGTCGCGGAGCAACGCTCTTTGAAAGAAAGATATTCCTATTAATTCGCCGATCGCCGGATCGGCCAAGGGCAAGAGGCGGCCCTTCCGATCGAGCGAAATGCCGGTCACTACGCCGCAATCTTCGCGCATCGCCTGCGCCGCGAGTTCGTCGAAGAAACCATGATTCAACGTTTCGAGCGGCCGATTGATGAAAATGAAAACATCCTCGGGCATTTCATCGAGGCTGCGTATCGTGCGCCCCTCATCGCCGCTCAGCAGCTCGGACCCAGAGCCGAGAAGTTCATAGACCCGAGTTGTTTCGCGGTCGATATTCGCGGCGAGCGTGGCGTGTTGAAAAGCGCCATCCTCCGCCCTTACGAAAACAGCGGTCTTCCTACTCGGCGAGCGTTCATGGTGCAGCCGAAACGATCCCGGGAAGAGCCCCGGCTCGACACTCGCTTTTACACCGCTCTTTTTAGTGCGGGCCCCAATGGTTTCAGCGCAACCACTGCACTCTGTCCTCGGCAAAGGAGCCAGCGTATCGTTGCCCTTCCGGAAATGGTAGAGCGGCTTCGGAATGCGCAGCGGCGTCGAACGCGAAACGTCGATCACCCGGAACATTGTGTCCCAATCGTCGAGCTGATATCCACCGGCTTCGAGCAAGACGCTGCGGCGCACTGCGGCCATATGTCCTATGAAATTCCACGACGAAAAAATCTCCGCATCGAAATCCGGCTTGAAGAAGGGCCGTACCCGATTTCCATGAAAATCCATTTCATCTTCGTCCGAATAGACAAGGTCCGTGTGTTCATTGGCATTCAGCGTTCTCACAATTTCTGCCAGTGCGAAGGGGTGTAATTCGTCTCTGTAGTCCAAGCGAACGATGAAATCGCCTCTCGCGGCGCTAAGTGGATCATGGCTCGTCAGCCGAACACGGCCGTCGCCTTGAGCTATCTGCTCGAGAAATTCGGATGGCTCACTTTGGATACATAACTCCCATCGGCGATAATGCTGTCCTAAGACGGATTCCACACTACGATTTAGTAAGTAGATGTGATCCTCGACTGCCCGCACGAAAATCGAAATAAGAGGCTGGTATGAAAGCGACTGCAGGCTTTGCGCTATATCCTCTTCTTGCCAGAAGAGAGACGCCTCTTTGGTGCGAAGCCACTCCCGGTATTTCGGATCGCTATCGGGCTCATATACGGCGCCGAACTCAGGCGCCGGTATATTTTCCGCTAAGATGATTTCCTGCGTTTCCGTGGTCGCTATAAGACTTAGATGCGGCTCTAATTCAGGACGGCGAAATCGGACGAGAAATCCCGGATTCAAGAACGCCGGGTTGTGCTGATGATGGCAGACGACATCGGGCCGCGGGAGCCCTGCGAACGCCCGGATTCGGTCTTTGCCTACGACGGCCCACAGCGTGTAAATCCGGCCATCTTCGGGAACAAACCAGCCCCTCACGTACGACTCGCAAGAGTTCAGCGGGATGGCGCTCGGTGTATCCAGTGAAAAAAGGATCTTGGAAGCCAGACCTGTCGAAGAACTCGCCACGTCAATGATTTACCAGTATAGTTGCGTGGCGATGTTAGAGTAAGCATTTGCGAAAATGATCGAAATTGGACGGGAATCCGCGTGCGCTGTGTGGTAACCGGTTGTGCCGGGTTCATCGGCAGCAACTTGACAGATCGTTTGCTTAGCCTCGGACATGACGTGGTGGGATATGACAATCTCTCCACCGGCCGAATTTCATTTCTTCATAACGCCAGAGCGAGTGGACGCTTTCAGTTTGTGGAGGGGGATCTACTCAACCAAGAGCGCCTGACCACTGCTGTCCAAGGCAGTGAATTCGTATTTCACATGGCCGCCAACGCCGACGTGCGTTTTGGCACCGAGCACCCAACGAAGGATTTGCACCAAAATACGATTGCTACCGTGAACGTGCTAGAGGCGATGCGCTCCTCCGGCACAAAACGGATCGCATTTGCTTCGACCGGATCGGTGTACGGGGAAGCCGAGATATTCCCAACACCCGAAACAGCTCCATTTCCGATTCAAACCTCGCTCTACGCCGCATCCAAGCTTGGCGGAGAAGCGTTCATTGAGGCCTATTGCGAGGGCTTCGGTATGCAAGGGTTCATCTTTCGATTTGTTTCTATCCTTGGTGAGCGCTATACGCATGGCCACATCGTGGATTTCTCGAAACAGCTACGAGATAACCCCGAGATCTTGCACGTTTTGGGAAACGGCAAGCAGCGAAAATCTTATTTGTACGTCGGCGATTGCATTGACGCGATATTGATGGTCATCGAGAAATCCACGGCGAAGACCACGGTGCTCAATCTCGGTACGGATGAATATTGCGAGGTGAGCGATTCAATCGGCTGGATCTGCGAAGAATTAGGGGTGAAGCCGCAGGTGAACTATAGCGGAGGAGATCGTGGCTGGATTGGCGACAACCCATTCATCTTTCTGGATTGTTCGGCGGTTCGTGCACTTGGCTGGAAGCCGAAGCTGAGCATCAAGGAGGGAGTGATTCGAACAGTTCGATATCTGCGCGACAATCCGGAATTGCTCACCTAATTCGTATGAGCGAAACGCGGACCCAAGCTTGTAAGATTTGCGCCACGCCAGCGACGCTGGTAGGAGTCCGTAAGGGAACGTTCAAAGCTCAACTATTCGAAATTTTCACGTGTGACAATTGTGGCTTCACATTTGTAAACAATCCATGGCTTGCGTACAACGAGATCTATTCGGAAGCGTATTACGACGGAAAAGGCGCTGATCCATTTGTGGACTATGTATTTGAGCTGCAGAATCCGACGAAAACCGTCCGTCAATACGAATGGCGAGGTATCGCCGAGGCAATTCGATCTTGTCTTCCTCTCGAAGCCAGCATTCGTTGGCTCGATTTTGGTTGCGGTAATGGCGGCCTAGTGCGGCATTGCCGCGAACATTTGGGCTGTTCTATTTGGGGGTATGAGGAGGGCTGGATACGCGATCAAGCACTCAAGCTCGGTATACCTCTCATGACGAGCGATGCATTAGATTCGGCGCGTGGAACATTCGATGTCGTTACGGCAATCGAGGTGCTAGAGCACTTAGCGGACCCACTGAATGAATTGCGGCGAATTCGCTCCTTGTTGAAGCCTGGTGGACTTGTATTTATTACAACTGGAAATGCCGCACCGCATCGAGGGCGGCTCTTCAGCTGGGGTTATTTTCTACCGGAGTTGCACATTAGTTTGTTTGAACCAAGAACTTTAGCTCGAGCGCTAGAGGAGAGTGGATTTAGAGCCGAGTTCAGGGGTCATTCGCCAGGATTTGACAATATTATCCGATTTAAGGTGCTAAAAACGCTTGGCTTTCGGACGACCTCGCTTATGGAAAGAGCACTTCCTTGGAAACTATTGAGCAGAATCGTAGATCAGAAATCACGGGTAACGGCACACCCTATTGGCTGGGCAGAATAGGTGGTCCGAACTCTTACCGGTCGCGGCATTCTTGTCACCGGCGGCAACTCCGGGATCGGAAAAATTGTCGCCAGAGCTTGCGTCGCCGCCGGCGCTGATGTAGCGATATGCGCTCGTAATACGGTTTCACTTGAGGCAGCAAGGATAGAACTGCAGGCGATCGCTCAGCACAAACAGCGTATATCGGCAATAGCAGCCGACATTTCGAATCCTGCAGCAGTAAGTCGAACGATTGCGGCGGTGACAACGCAGATTCCAAATCTTTCCGGGTTGGTGAGTGCCGCCGGGATTTTAGGACCCAAAGGCAGCCTTGACGAAGCGGATTTGGATGAGTGGATCGCAACCATTCAAGTGAATCTAATTGGCACGATGCTGATGTGCCGCGCAGTTCTTCCACATTTCCGGGCTCACGGCTATGGAAAGATCGTAAACTTCTCCGGTGGCGGAGCCACCTCGCCCCGTCCAAGGTTCAGTGCGTATGCCGCTTCCAAAGCCGCGGTGGTCCGTTTGACTGAAAATCTGGCGCAAGAACTTGAGGGAACGGGAATTTTTGTGAATGCAATCGCGCCCGGGGCTGTAAACACTCGCATGCTGAAAGAAGTGTTGGAAGCGGGCCCAGAAAAAGTCGGCGAGTCGGAGTATCGTAACGCTCGTAAGCAGGAGATATCAGGAGGAGCATCAGCGGAAAAAGCTGCAGCGCTTTGTGTCATGCTTCTGGCAGGCCATAGTGATGGAGTGACTGGGCGATTGATCAGCGCCGTTTGGGATCCATGGATATCATTGCCTGAACGAAAGGAAGAGCTCGCGCAAAGCGATATCTACACGCTTAGACGGATTGTTCCCGCAGACCGAGGGCTGAATTGGGATTAGATCGTGCTTTGGGTGTTGCGTTGATCGGTTGTGGCATGATTGGCCAGAAACGAGCTAGAAGCGTCCTTGGGCAAGCCGCCATCAAGGTCTGCTGCGATCTAAATATAGCAAGGGCAAAAGGTTTAGCTAGGATGCACTCAGGGGCAGTGGCCTGTACAGACTGGCAATTGGCGATTGCACGCCATGACGTCGACGCCGTCTTCGTCTGCACGACACACGATTTGCTGGCGCAGATTGCGCAAAGCGCGGCCGTGCAGGGTAAACATGTTCTGATCGAAAAGCCAGGAGCGCGTCGCGCTGCCGAGCTCGACGGAGTACGCGAGGCAGCAGAACAGACCGGTGTAGTCGTCCGAATCGGGTTCAATCATCGATATCATCGTGCCTTTCAGAAAGCCAGGGAGATTTTCGAATCGGGTGCCCTATCGGAATTAATATTCATCCGCGCGCGTTACGGTCACGGCGGCCGCATTGGCTACGACACGGAGTGGCGTGCAATTCCCGAAATCTCAGGTGGCGGAGAAGCCGTGGATCAAGGAGTGCACTTGCTCGACTTAACTCGCTGGTTTCTGGGCGATCTAAAATTTGTAGCCGGCCGCGCGCCCACGTATTTCTGGAAGATGCCAGTGGAAGACAATGCGTTTTTTCTACTAGAAACGGCGTCTCGCCAGACGGCTTTTCTCCACGCAAGTTGGACAGAATGGAAGAATTTATTTTCCTTTGAAATCTGCGGCCGTATGGGAAAACTAGAGATTACAGGCCTCGGAGGTAGCTATGGAACCGAGCGCCTCAGTCACTACCAGATGCTTAAAGAAATGGGTCCGCCGGTTACTACAATTTATGAATATCCAATGCCCGACAATTCGTGGGAAGTCGAGATCGCCGAGTTCTTCGAAGATATCCGGTTAGGGAGAGCGCCCCTGCCAGGCGTAGCTGATGCACAGGCGGCACTCGCGATTGTTGAGCAGCTCTATACGAAAGCGAATTCGTGATTATTACTAGAAGCCCTTTGCGCATCTCTCTGGGCGGCGGCGGAACGGACTTGCCTTCTTACTACCGTGAGCACAGCGGGTTTGTTTTATCGGCGGCCATCGACAAGTACGTATACATCACGGTCCACGACACGTTCGAGGAAAAGCTCATCATCAAGTACTCGCACATGGAGCGAGTCAGCAAGCTCGAAGAAATCCAGCATCCGCTGATTCGCGAGGCGCTGCGGATGGTCGAGCTCGAGCCGCGAGCGTTGGAAATCACGAGCATGTCCGATATCCCCGCGGGCACCGGTCTGGGATCGAGTGGCAGTTTTGTTACGGCTCTACTCCAGGCGCTGCACATTCATAGAAAATCCATCGTCCCCAAGCAGGCTCTGGCGGAGCAGGCCTGCTCCATTGAGATCGAGAAATTAGGCGAGCCGGTGGGCAAACAGGATCAATACATCGCCGCCTTCGGGGGGCTCACGTGTTTCGAAATCGCGCAGGACGGAACAGTGACTGTTCAGCCGCTCCAGATCAGCAGCGAAACTCTGGCTAATATCGAGGACAATCTGGCGTTGTTTTACACCGGCTATTCGCGTTCGGCTTCGCAGATTCTGCGCGATCAGGATTCGCGCAGCAAGGATCGGGACCAGGCGATGATCGATAATCTACATTTCGTAAAACAGTTGGGCCGCGAGAGCAAAGCGGCGCTCGAAGCGGGTGATCCCCGGAAATTTGCCGAGCTTATGCATGTCCACTGGGAAAACAAGAAACGGCGCTCCGGTGGAATGTCTAACGGCACGATCGACGAATGGTACGAACACGGCAGAAAGAACGGCGCCATTGGCGGAAAGCTGATCGGAGCGGGCGGCGGCGGATTTCTGATGTTTTATGCCGAGGAAAAAACGCGTTTGCGCCACGCGATGCGCGAAGTGGGTCTGCGCGAGGTGCGAATCAAGTTCGATTTTGAAGGCACGTCGCTGGTAGCGCGTTCTTAAACCATGCTTCCGGTCGCCATTCTTTGCGGTGGGCTCGCGACCAGGCTTCGGCCGGTCACTGCAACCATTCCCAAATCTTTGATTCCGGTGAATGGCGAACCGTTCATCGCGCACCAGCTTCGCTTGCTCGATGCGGCGGGGCTCGAGAGTGTCGTGTTGTGCATCGGATATCTCGGCGAAATGATACGCGACTTTGCGGGCGATCGATTCGGCCGTCTTAGGATTTCTTATTCTTTCGACGGGCCAAAGCTATTGGGGACTGCAGGCGCGATTCGCCGGGCTTTCGATCTCCTCGATCAGTCGTTTTTCGTCCTGTATGGAGATTCCTATTTGCCTTGCGATTACAGAATGGTCGGCGATCAATTCGCGCAGTCCGGGAAGAGCGGCCTGATGACCGTCTATCACAATGAAGGCAAGTTCGATACGAGCAATGTCGAATTCGCGAATGGCCGCATTATGCGATACGACAAAGTCAACGAGACGCCGGAAATGCGCTACATCGACTATGGACTCGGTGTGTTCGACAAATCGGCATTTAGCGGCCTATCGGAGGATGAGCCGTCGGATCTGGCAATGGTTTACCGGCGTTTGCTCGATACAAACGATCTGGCCGCCTGTGAAGTAAGGGAACGATTCTATGAGATCGGGTCTGTCGAGGGCATACGGGACTTGGAGGCCTATCTCTCCACGAAGAGGATTGCGTCATGAGTTTTTCGCAAGAATTCTTAATTGAGGTTCAGAAGATCGCGAGCGCGCTGGATACGGACGCCACGGAGCGCATGGCGGGCATCCTGGCGGATGTTAGAGAGCAACAGGGACGGTTGTTTATTTTAGGCGTGGGTGGAAGCGCTGCTAATGCATCTCACGCGGTAAACGATTTTCGAAAGATCGTTGGCCTCGAGACCTACGCGCCAACGGATAATGTCTCCGAACTGACCGCACGCACGAACGACGAGGGATGGGCCACAATCTTCGAAAGCTGGCTGCGGACGAGCCGGCTTCAGCCTCGCGATGGAATTTTGGTTCTTTCGGTGGGGGGCGGCAATCTGGAACAACAGGTGAGCCCGAATCTCGTCGCGGCATTGCGGTACGCAAAATCGGTGGGCTCTAAGATCATGGGCATAGTGGGCAGAGACGGCGGCTACACGGCTCAAGTAGCAGATGCGTGCGTGATCGTGCCGACTGTGAATCCCGTACATGTCACGCCCCATTCGGAAGCGTTTCAAGCGGTCATCTGGCATCTGCTCGTTTCTCATCCCAAACTAAAGGCTCACGAGACCAAGTGGGAGTCCGTTCCCAGTCGATGAAAACCGCGGTCTTTCTGGATCGCGACGGAGTTTTGAACGAGCCGGTCGTGCGCGATGGACGGCCCTATCCGCCAGCTGGCGTCGAGCAGTTGATCGTTGTGCCGGATGCTGAAGCATCGTTAGCCCGATTGAAGCAGCATGGTTTCATACTGATCGTGGTAACGAACCAGCCGGATGTCCAGCGCGGGACCTGCTCCTTGGCAGTGGTCGAGTCAATCAACAAGCGTCTGGCACAGACGCTGCCTTTGGATGATTTCTTCACCTGCTATCACGACGATTCCGATCACTGCGATTGCCGCAAGCCGCTGCCAGGTTTGTTTATCAAGGCGGCCGCTAAGCATGAAATCGATCTGGCGCGAAGCTACATGATTGGCGACCGCTGGCGCGACATCGATGCCGGCGCCGCAGCGGGTTGCCGAACCATTCTCATCGATCGGCACTACGACGAGTGTGCGCCACAGTCCAAGCCCGACTATGTAGCTCAAAGCCTTTCGGCAGCCTGCGACTGGATTTTGCGCTAAGCGTAAATGCGGAACTTCGCCGAACCCGTACTAAGCGGCGTTAATCTCGATTTTCAACCCCGCGCCCGCCAAAGTGCCGCTTCCCCTGCCAGGGCGGTAATCTGTGCCTCAAGATCTCGGATTTTCGAGAATACCAGCAATAGAAGGAAGGCTAGGCAAGGAAGACTCAGGTAAATGACAAGGTCCACCCCACGTCCTACACCGAGCGCGTGCGCGAGCAAAATACTGAGGCTTGGACTAGCCACCAGCACCATCCCTACTCCTGTGATCGACAAGACGATTATCCGGTCCCACAGCCTTGACCGCATCCGCGCTTGATAGAAGAGCGCGCCGCACACAAGAAGGAAGATTAGTATCGGCTGGATGAGGGTCATGAGAACAGCTTTCGCACAATCAGGTCGACAACTATGTTAAAAGCATTGCGCATACGTTGCCCTTTAGCTCGCGAATAGTCAGTATATCGAATAGTTGTGGAAACTTCCACATAGCGAAGCCGAGACCGGCGAACTGCTTCCAGAATCTCCGATGCGTGAGCGAAACCATTTTCGCGTAACTGGATCGATTCGAGCGTTTTCTTCGGTATCCCGCGGAACCCGTTATGGGAATCGGAAAGCCGGACACCGGTAATCAGACCGGACACGATCCGTCTGGCCCTTAGAAGTAATCGCTTAGCTGCGGGGGATTTCCCGCGAATCAACGTCTCGTAAGAAACGCGATCCGAAAGCCACATAGGCTCTACCGGCGGCAATCGGCGCCACCATCGCGGGAATTTGGCTGGCATCATGCTGCCCATCGGCGTCAAAGTGCACGACAATACCTGCGCCGGCCATTCGCGCGTATTCCATACCCGTTTGGAGTGCAGCACCTTGGCCGAGATTTATCATGTGACGAATTCGAATCACCGGAAGCGATTGCAGGACATTCCACGTATCATCCGATGAGCAGTCGTCTACTACAACAATTTTGTAGTTTGCGGCAATAAGTGGCGCCAATGTAGCCGCAATGATCGCCGCTTCGTTGTAAGCCGGGATCACCACAAATAGCGATCGCTCCTGCGTCCCCACTAATGCTCCTTCACTGTGATTACCCGTATTGCATCGAACAGATTGAATACAGTATAAGGCGGCGAACGCTTGCGCGATGCTTACACGCTACATTCAGAGGCGAAGAGTTTTTAGGCAGCCTCTTAAAGCGCAAACCCGGAACTGCGCGCGTCATTGTGAAACATCTGGACGGTTTCGAGCGAAAACTGCGCCAGGTCTTTGCCGAGCGTCGAAAGCTTTTTCAAAATGTCGCTAGTGGCCGTGATGATATGGCAACCGATCGCATCCGCTTGGACAACGTTCAAAAGCTCGCGAGGACTCGCCCAAATGAGTTCCACACCCGGCAAGTCTGCGATTTCTTCGAGCGCCGCGGACATGATGGGAACAGGATCGCGCCCGGTGTCCGCGATGCGGCCGGCAAATACCGATACAAAGGCAGGCGCCCCACCCCGTAAACACGAGGCCACGGAACGCACTTGTTCCAGCGTTAGAATGGCGGTGATATTGAGCTTAATCCCTTCGCGTGTGAGTTTTCGGACCAGGTCGAAACAGGGCTCGCCAGTCGTATTCGTAATCGGGATCTTGGCATTCACATTCGGCCCCCACGCGGCGATGAGACGCGCTTGGCGCTCCATTTCCCCGAAGTCGTCGGCGAAGACTTCAAAGGAAATAGGGCGGTCCGGAATCGCGTGGAGAATGTCGCGGGCAAACGCGGCGTAGTCAGCGATACCAGCCTTCCGCATCAACGTCGGATTGGTCGTAAAGCCCTGAATCAACGGATTCCGGTACATTTCGAGCATGGTCGCCTTGTCGGCACCGTCAGCGAATAGTTTGATTTTCAGGTCAGGGGCGGACTTCATCGGACAAAGGCCACCGCGACAATGGAGAATGTTAGCACCCTTCTATTATGATGGAGGCGCGATGCATACATGGCTGAAAAGGCTACGTATATGCACATCCAAACAGGCCTCCACACCGCGCCCTTCGCGCATGAAGCAGCTCGAATTATTCTCGATCGAAAACGAATCTATTCCTCCACACAACCTAACCTTAACCTATGAAACTTGTCGCTGCCTCAAATCTAGTGCTTCCACGAACTACAACAAACCTTATTGGCGAAGTAAGTTTAGAGCTTTGTCCGGGTGATGGGATGTACGACGGAAATCCTGACCACTACCTATATTGCGGCGCATCTGCTCTAAGTGTGATCCTGTCAGCGATTGATCTTGCCGCAATCGCCTATCCATCTACGATTCTCGATTTCGGAGCCGGGGCGGGCCGTGTTACCCGTTGGCTGCGTGCGGCATTCCCGGCTGCTTCAATCGATGCCTGCGATCTTCGCGAGCATGATATGACTTTCTGTCGTGAGGCTTTCAGTGCACGCACGTGGATCTCAGGGACTGATATTGACTTGCTCCAGGCACCGGGCAAATACGACCTCATTTGGCTGGGGTCAGTAGCAACTCATCTCTCTTCCGAAAAAGTGGTGAGGATGCTAGACAAGGCCCTCTCATGGACGAGTGCGATGGGCCTTGTGTTGATCAGCTTTCATGGCGCGTACGCATTGAGTCGGCAAGAAAGCGGCGAATTCCGCTACATCGACGACGCCAGTTGGTCATCGATCAAGACGTCTTACCACGACACTGGCTTTGGTTACGCGGATTATCGGGATCAGCCTGGATATGGTATTTCCCTGACAAAGTTATCTTGGATAGCCGAGTTGATAGAAAGTCGATCGGACGTCAGACTCGTAGCCTTGGCGGAAAAAGCCTGGGACGGGCATCACGATATTCTGGCTATACAATCTGTTGCGTATGCTCGTTAGGTTGCTCTAAGCCTGTTAAGATGTCGTGTGGCTGCTCACCATCTAATTCTCGGTGGCCGTGGTTTTATCGGTCGTCACGTCGCCTTACTCCTTGCCCGTGCCGGGCACAATGTACTGATAGCTGACCGCGTACCGCCCAATTACACGTTTCCAGCAAACTGCGCTCAACGCATATCCTGGAAATTCATGGAAGCGGCTTCAGCCGATTGGGATGCCCTTGTGGCCGACGCTTCAGTGGTGCACCATTATGTGTGGACGTCTCTGCCCGCAAGCGCAAATGCCAATCCAATCGGAGATCTCGCTTCTAACGTTACTACAACGCTAGACATTTTAGAGGCTCTTAGGCGGCGCGGCGGTGGCCGCATAGTATTTTCTTCGTCCGGGGGCACTGTTTATGGCAGATTGCAGCATATTCCGGTAACTGAAGATCACCCCTTAGTGCCAATTACCGCTTATGGGGCCGGCAAGGCGACAGTCGAAGTCTACCTTGGTCTCTATCGTACGCTCCATGGGCTGGACTGTCGCGTGGCCCGCATTTCCAATCCTTACGGTGCTGGTCAGAATTTGACCCGAGGCCAGGGAGCTGCCACCACCTTTCTACAGCGCGCTCTGGCTGACGAACCGATTGTCGTTTGGGGCGACGGAGAAATAGTCCGGGATTATGTACATATAACCGATGTTGCCGAGGCACTCGTTGCTCTTGCCATCGCACCTCGGCTCGACAAGTTCCAGACCTTCAATATTGGCAGTGGAACTGGCATCAGTCTCAACTCGATCATCGCCGAACTGGAGAGTCGATTGAACCGGCGGCTCGACGTCAGGCGAGAGCACTCTCGTCCGTTTGACGTCCCAGTTAGCGTACTCGACATCTCGAGAGCGCGCAATGTGCTCGGTTGGCAGCCGCGCCTTTCCTTCGCCAACGGAATCGCACTCACAATGCAAGATCTGGCCGCCGGAGCCGCGTTTTCGACGTTTACTGAATCCGACGAACGGCCCTAGGCGTCCTTCTTCTTGCCGTCACAAACACGACGGGGCCGCACGCTACCAAGAAACCCCGAAGACGTGTGTGACAGCAGTTGTAAAGCCCGCCAATTGGCAGACTATCGGCATTAGGCGCTCCAAAGCATGAAGGACAGTGCCGTCATACGGAACCGGCTCGTCGGGATAGGCATCCCAACCAAGGCGGAGATTCAGCAACGGCTGCAATGCATCCCGGCGCATCCAAAACATGGTCCCAAGCGGAAAGTCAAAATGATCCGGCAAAGATCGATTCCAACCCATACGGGCAGCTATCTTGAGGGCACATTCCTTATTCTCGTCCCAACTAATCACGTGTGGATCGCTTGGGAATACCAAGCCCAGTTCCGGCTGCCTCTCAAATGCCGCAATAATCCGGTCCATCATGGCGTAGTTGCCGCCAAGCAGATTTTGCCAGAGAAACGTGCGCCAGCTTTCCCCAATGGACGGATCACCTACGATCAAACTGCGCTTCGCGTGAATGTGGCCGACCAGATCGTAATTAGACAGGTCAGAGGAGAATTCCGTAAGTAGTGGCCCGATATCACGGCCTCTATTGGGTACTATTCTGATATCAACATTCCCAGTCGCGTATTGGGCAAACGTGTGTTGAAGTTGCTTTGCTTTTGCCACATCGTCAGTGCTGATAAAAAGATCGCAACGGCTCCGATTTCTCTTGATCCGTCGAAGGAAATCGCCGGCCAGTTCCGGATAGTAAAAATGTCCATGAAGCACCACACGCATATGACCTGACGGTTGGATTTGGTCGTCGGGATCGTCCGGCTTCAACACTGGTATGAACCACGGGCCGGCCGGCTTGCCATTTCGTATAAAATCCGCAAGTGGATCAACCCCGTTGGTTAGGCTCGTCGCGTGCTCGGCTGCGTACAGCGCTCGGTGGAAACCAGGGCAAGGCCGCCGTATGTCTTTAAAAAGAGGCCCTCGTGCGTGGGATATCGTAAGGTAGCGAGTGATCGTCTCCGCTCGTGTTTCAACGACTGCGCTTCCGCCGAGAAACATATCTTGGTCAAAAGTATGGTCGCCAAGCAGAGTATCAGCATCCATTGAGCGCTGAGACATCAGTTCAATGCTTGCAATTCCGATTGCGTCCAATCGGGAGACGTACGCCTGCATATCAAGCAACTTCGTCTTAACTAAGCATCGTGTTGCCGCTGACATACGCAAACGCAAACTTTCATCTTCAGCAAGCTTCAAAACGAAATGCCCTGCAGTATGTGCGTCCAGGTGATCTACAACACCCTGAGCCGTCTCGGGGTCGCTGAGTAATAACTCTGCAGTCCCGCTCGCCTCGTCGAAACAAATTAACGGAATACCGCGCGTCATGGCATCGATTGCAACATTCGGGAAAGGGTCTAAGCGCGATGTCAATAGAAACGCATCGGCAATCCGAAAAACAGGCTCCAAATCTGGCATGGCGTCCAGGAAGGTAACAAAATCGGCTAGGCCGGAGCGATGCAACTGTTCATGGAGATATGAGGAATACCCACCATTTTCTTCTGGATGGTACCCGTGGCCAACCCAGACGAAGTGAACAGTCCGAGTTGGCCGCTTCCGAATGGCGGCGGCGGCGGCAGCGAGGAACAGATCGACCCCTTTTCTGATCTGCACGCCTCCTAAACCCAGCACAATGAAGACGCCTTCCACATCGTGTTCGCGGGTAAGTTTCTCTAGAGACGCATTCGGCTTTTCATTTAACGAACCATCCGGCGGTAAAACTGAAGGCCCCTGCGGAAGGATGTGAATTCTTCGTCCGCTAAGAACTGGGTAACTTTTTTCAGCAGCACGCGCCACTACGCGCGCCGGAAAAATAAGTTCGGTAACCCAATCGAAGGATGAATACAAAGATGAAAGCGGCGGCTGGACGGACGACACAAACTCATGCATTAGTAGCATAGTAGGGATAAACCGGCGTGCACAATGTTCGATAACATGCCTGGACTCGGCGCTGTTAACAATTGCATACCGGAACTTATGCGAATCGAGCAAATTTCGTAGCGAATGGCGCACGCAGATCGGGCTACGTCGATTGGTTCCCGAGTAAGGGCCATGCATCTCAACGCTTAGTACCTCGAATTCCTGCGTTAACTCGCCATCCCCTATACTCACGAGATAGAGGTTATAGATCTGGGAGAGACGGCTGGCCATGTTCCAACCTAGGACCGGAGCACCGGTGCGCGAGGTTTCGTGGACAACCAAGATCACGTTATCTTTGGCAGGGTCGCTGATAACAGAGCCGCGTCTGCAAACCTCAGCTCCCGCTCCGATACGGCCTTCTCTCTTTCCATGGTCAGCATAATGCAGGAGGCAATTGACTTCTGCCTTGGCCACATCGGGATAACATTCTATGTAGTGGACCGGGTCGAAGTCCGGCGACGGAGCAATCCCCATACGCTCGCCAACGGTCACATAGTGAATTGCCGCATCAAGTCCCGTTGCCGCTTTGCTAATCTGAGCCACGTAGAATGCTTCGTCAAACAGACTGCTTGCACGCACTTTCATGGCTAGCCATTGCACCTCGTTCCACGTTGCGGGAATTGGCCATCCGGCGGAGCGTTGCACAAGCCAGGCAACTGCGGGTGGCCCGCTGAGACCTGCCGTGGCAAAGTAAGGTTGCAACAGCGCACCAGGGAAAGATAGATTCGGCTCTAGGCCAATGCGCCAACCCTCGTGAAGATAGTGTGTAATAGGATCTTGAGGCCCTTTCAATCCCGCTATATCAACGTAGGCCCTTTCGTCGAACAGGCCACTTTGAGCGATCAATTGACGGTCAAGCTCCGTATCGCGCTGCGTAAGTAGGAAGTCGGCCTTCGCGACTGATACGTCAGCCATTTCGC
>Ga0081455_10004453_pt1 | contig 15701 bp, 17 predicted proteins | sample TabmetS3T2R1_FD_70207 | JGI IMG/M metagenome (GOLD analysis project Ga0081455, IMG submission 70207) | Tabebuia heterophylla rhizosphere microbial communities from the University of Puerto Rico - S3T2R1 | ecosystem: Host-associated > Plants > Roots > Rhizosphere ... | reverse complement strand
TCGGGGTCGACACGGCCCGCGCCGTCGACCGGCAGGTAGGTCACCCGCGCCCCCAGGCGCTCGAGAAAGCGGCACGGCTCGATGACCGCCGGATGCTCGATACGCGTGGTGATGATGTGATCGCCCTTGTCGCGGCGTGCATAGAACACGCCCTTGAGGGCGAGGTTGTTGGCCTCGCTGCCGCCGCCGGTGAAAACGATCTCCTCGTCGCGGCAGCGGAGCAACGTCGCCACTTGCCCGCGTGCCGCCTCGAGCGCGACTTTTGCGGGGGCGGCCGCCCAATGTCCGCTCGACGGATTGCCGTAGTGGTCGGCGAGGAACGGCTGCATCGCGGCGGAGACCGCCGGATCGATCGGCGTGCTGGCATTGTAGTCGAGGTAGACGCGCCGCGCGCTCACGACACCCGGACCTCCTCGGCTTCGGCGGTTGGCGCCATCACCCTGGCGCCTCCCACCGCGCGACCTTCCACCGGCAGGCCGGCCTCGTTCCATTGCTCCATCCCGCGGCGCAGGACCGTGACCTGCGTAAAGCCGGCGGTATGCAAGGCTCGCGCCGCCGCCGCCGAGCGCTTGTCGGTCCGGCAGACCAGGACGACCGGAGCCCGTTCGAGCCCGGCAAGCTCGGCCATTCGGCCGCCAAGCTCGCCAACGGGAATATTGCGCGCCGACGCGATGTGTCCGAAGGAGCCCGTGAACTCGTCGGGGCCGCGCACGTCGACCACGGTCACCGCTTCGCCGCGGTCGAGCCGGCGCTTGAGCTCCTCGGCTTCGATCCACTTGAACGGCTTGCGTATGGCTCTGACAAGCGTCGCCAGCGAGGTGATCAGCGCGAGCGCCAGACGCGGCAGGAGAGGGCGGATGCTCATGGCTCGAGCGCCCGCCGGCCGAGCGGATATCGGCCGGCCTCGCCGAGGAAAGGCTGGAGCAGCATGCGATCGAGCCTCAGCTCATGCGGATCGCGAAACTGCTCGATGCCGATCGTCATGGCGTCGTGCCCGGCCGCGGGCTGCGCGCGGTAGGTGCCGAACAGGCGGTCCCACCAAGGCAGATTGAATCCGAAATTGCTGTTGGTCTCGCGCGAAACGATCGAGTGGTGGACGCGATGCATGTCGGGCGTCACGAGGAACCAGCGCAGCATGCGGTCCAATGCCTGAGGGATGCGGATATTGCCGTGGTTGAACATCGAGGTCGCGTTGAGCAGCAGTTCGAAGATCAGCACGGCAAGCGCGGGCGCGCCCAGCGCGGCGACGACCGCGAGCTTGATCATCATCGACAGCAGGATCTCGAAGGGATGAAAGCGCAGCCCGGTGGTCACGTCGAATTCGAGGTCGGCGTGATGCATGCGGTGCAGTCGCCACAGCGCCGGCACCGCGTGAAAGAGGACGTGCTGGAAATAGATCGCAAGGTCGAGAAGGATGACCGAAGAAACGACCGCGATCCAGGCCGGAAGCGCGACCGTATTGAAGAGGCCCCAGGCATGCGCCTCGGCAACGAGCGCGAGGCCCACGGCCGTCGCTGGAAACACGAGGCGGACGAGAAGCGTGTCCACGACCACCACGCCGAGATTGCCGGGCCAGCGCACGCCGCGGCCGATCGCCTGTCTGCGGCGCGGGCCGAGCAATTCCCAGGCCGCCATCAGCGCGAAGACAGCGCCGAAAGCGCCCAGCCGGATGAACGGCTCGCAAGCCAATGCGGCATCACGCATGACCGTCAATATCTCGTCTTGACAACGGCTTAGCTTTATTCAATTATTCACTTGAATGATATAGAGCTAGCGACCGAGCGATGTCAAGGCGCAATCCGAAATCGGCGCTGTTTGCCCAGTTCGCTGCCGTTGCGAAAACGCTGGGGCACCCGCATCGCCTCGAGCTGCTGGAACAGCTCGCCCAGGGGGAGCGCAGTGTCGAGGTCCTCGCGCAGCGGACAGGCCTATCGATCGCCAACGCCTCGCAACATCTCCAGCACCTGCGGCGCGCCGGCATCGTGACCAACCGGCGCGACGGCAAATTCGTGTACTACGGCCTGGCCGACGACGCCGTGCTCGAGCTGCTGGCAGCGTTGCGCCGGATCGCCGAGCGGAACGTGGCCGAGGTCGAGCGGCTCGTTCGCAGCTATTTCAACGATCGCGACAGCCTGGAACCTGTCTCGCGCGACGAGCTCCTGAGGCTGACACGCGCCGGAGCGGTGACCGTGCTGGACGTGCGCCCGGAAGATGAATTCGCCTTGGGGCATTTGCCGGGGGCGGTGAACATCCCGCTGCGCGCACTCGAGCTGCGGCTTTCGGAGCTCGATCCCACGCAGGAGATCGTCGCCTATTGCCGCGGTCCCTACTGCGTGCTGTCCTACGAAGCGGTGGCTGCGCTGCGCGCACGCGGCTTCAAGGTCCGCCGACTCGAGGACGGATTTCCGGAATGGCGGGCGGCCGGCCTGCCGGTGATCGGCGGGAATCGCTGATCGCGTGTCGGATTAGGCGCTGAGCGGTTTCTTGAGCAGGATATGATGCGCCGCGCGCTCGACCGCGCCTGTCCGCTCGAGGCTCGCGAGCGTGCGATAGAACGCCTCCCGGGTCAGTCCCAGCTCGCTCGCAACGTCCTGCAGCTGACCCGGCAGGTTCACCGTGCGGCCGTCGGGCCCGACGTGAAAATCGAGAAAGAGCATCACACGCTCCTTGGCGGAACGAACCTTGATGAGCTCGATGCGCTGCCGTAACTCGATGACTTGACGCGCGACCAGGGCAAGAAAGGCCAGGCCGCTTGCCGGATCCGTGCGGAGCGCGTTGAGCACGTCCGCCTTGGGATAGACGCGAACCCGCGAAGGCTCCGTTGCGACCGCATCGCAATGGAAGACGTCGGAAAAAAGCGCCGCTTCGACGAAGAATTCGTTGGCCGGCGTGGTGCCGAGAATCAACGTCCGGCCGTCGAACGTCCGCCGCTCCAGGCGCAGGCATCCCATCTCGATGAAATAGATCGCGGCAACCGTGTCGCCCTGTCTGAAAAGGAGCTCGTTTCGAGCCAGCGATCGTCTTTCAAGCCCCTGTTCGTCGAGTGCCAGCATCATCGAGAGAGTGGCAAGCTTGGAGCGCAACCGACGTTCCCGTGTTTGAACACGACGCCATGCGCACGCTCCGACTATACCATGGCTCGCGTCGGACATGGCGCCGCTTCGTGGCCCCGGGTTCCATTACTGTCGTCCGTGAGGATGTTGCATCCCGGCCTTGTAGCCGCGAAGCTCGGCATAGCGCTGTACCTGCGCAGGCGTCAGCACATCTCGCGTAAGCAGATGATATTTGAGGTGCGTACGCCTGAGCGCTGCCTGCGTGGCGCCGATCGCATCCGTGGCCGCCGCCAAGCTTGCCGCGGTGATCGTCTTGTCGGCGAATTGGCGATCGAGATCCGCTTCCTGCGCGATCAAGCGCTCACCCAGCGGAATCGCCTCCGCCTTCATGGCGGCGAGTAGTTCCTCCATCTTCCCGCGCTGCTGCTCGGTTAGGTGTAGGGAGTCGCCCAATTCGAGCACATGCATCGGGCCGGGATATCCGTTGAGCTCGGCGGCGAGCGCCAAGCCCATGCCGCGGCCCGCCCGCAAATCGGCGATCTGCTGCTCGGAAAGCGCCTTGATGTCGCGTGCCTCGTGGCCCGCATAGGGCTGCTGCGACTGCCCAAGCGAGGTGGCCGTCGTCAGGGCGAACGCGACCGACGCCAGCAGCAAGCGACGATTCATATGCTTCTTCCCGCCGTCCGCGTTGGAGCGGGTATGAACGGTTCCATCGCGCGCATGACGGACTCTCCTTTGCCCGGGGACCTGCTGCATACGACCAAAACACGATCGGTCATATGATTAGGATCATACGCCGCGAACGATTTCGCCCGCGTCCTCAGCACCTTTCCGCGATGAAACCGCTGATCTCGTCGGGCGAAGCGAAGATCGGGTACCGGGGTCAAGTGACGATTTCGCGAGGACAGGCCACGCCGCCATGCATTGACCATCCAAATGAGCTAGTTAGTGCCTGATCGGAGGTTCCACCATGCCGAACATCGATCCACATATGACGCGCCGGGACGTGTTGGTCGCGGGCGCGGCCTCGCTGCTGCCATCCGGATTGCTCTTCGCCGCAGCCGAGCCGCTCGTAACGGTGCATAAAGACCCGAATTGCGGTTGCTGCTCCGGCTGGGTGCAGCACCTGCAGAAAGCCGGATTTCCGACCAAGGTCTTGGACACCGCGGACCTCGACGCGGTGAAGACAAGGCTCGGCGTTCCCGACGATCTCGCCGCCTGCCACACCGCGGAAGCCTCGGGCTACATCATCGAAGGGCACGTTCCGGCGGTTGCGCTCAAGCGCCTTCTCGCCGAGAAGCCGGACGCGACCGGCCTCGCCGTGCCCGGCATGCCGATCGGCTCGCCCGGCATGGAAGGCTCCGCGCCGGAGCCATACGACGTCGTCCTGTTCGGACCGAATGCCCGTCGCACCTACATGCGATTCCTGGGGGATCGTCCGATCTGAGGGCCGTCAGGACATGAAACAGCTGCAGAACCGCGTCGCCATCGTCACCGGCGCGAGCAAGGGCATCGGCAGGGCCATCACGCGGGCTTTCGCCATGGAAGGGGCGAGCGTGGTGATCGCGGCGCGCGATCGCGCCGCCCTCGACGCCGTGGCGAGCGAGATCACGCGCGACGGCGGGGCGGTGCTCGCGGTACCGACCGACATCACCGTCGAGGCGGACATCGTCGCTCTGTTCAAGGCCGCCGTGGACCGACACGGGCGGCTGGACATTCTCGTCAACAATGCCGGCATCACGCTCGGCATGCCCACCGATGAAATCCCGCTGAGCCGTTGGCAAAAAGTGATCGACACCAACTTGACCGGCGCCTTCCTGTGCAGCCGCGAGGCGCTGAAGATCATGAAGCCGCAGAAATCGGGCCGCATCATCAGTATCGGCAGCATTTCGTCGATCACCCCGCGCGCCAACGGCGCAGCCTATGCGGCAACCAAGCTGGCGCTGGAAGGGCTCACGCGCTCCATTGCGCTCGATTACCGCGAATACAATATCGGCGCCTCCATCATCCATCTCGGCGCGACCGCATCGTCATGGATGAAAGTGCGGCCGGAGGAGGCGACTGGGCCCGACTATCACCTGCAGCTCGAGGACGTCGGCCGCCTCGCCACCTTCATGGCCTCGCTGCCGACGGAGGCCAACATGTTCGAGACCACGATATTACCGATCCAGCAGCGCTCGTTCATCGGCCGCGGCTAGCTAGGCCGAGGCGGCGATCCGGTCGGTCGGGCGGCCACACGTGCACTTGCGAGTCGACAACGATCATGCGCGCGCGGCGCTCTGCAATTTCTCCGCCGCACGCGGCGCGAAATAGGTCAGCACGCCGCTGGCGCCGGCTCGCTTGAAGGCGATCAGGCCCTCCATCATCGCCCTTTCGCCGTCGAGCCAGCCGTTCTGCGCGGCCGCCATGATCATCGAATATTCGCCCGACACCTGGTAGGCGAAGGTCGGCATGCCGAACGTCTCCGCCACCCGGCGCAGGATGTCGAGATAGGGCAGGCCGGGCTTGACCATGACCATGTCGGCGCCTTCCGAGATGTCGAGCTCGACCTCGCGCAGCGCCTCGTCGCTGTTGGCGGGGTCCATCTGATAGGTGCGCTTGTCGCCGATCAGCGTCGCCGACGAGCCGACCGCGTCCCGGAACGGCCCGTAGAAGGCGGAGGCGTATTTGGCCGCATAGGCCATGATCGACACGTCCGCGAAGCCGGCTTGATCGAGGCCGGCGCGGATCGCGCCGACCCGCCCGTCCATCATGTCCGACGGCGCGATGATGTCGCAGCCGGCCTCGGCTTCGACCAGCGCCTGGCGCACCAGCACCTCGACGGTCTCGTCGTTGACGATGGTGCCGCCGCGCAGGAGGCCGTCGTGGCCGTGGCTGGTATAGGGATCGAGCGCGACGTCGCAGAGCACGCCGATCTCCGGCACCGCCTGCTTGATCGCCCTGATGGCGCGGCAGACCAGGTTGTCGGGATTGAGCGCTTCGCTGCCGTCCGCGTCGCGCCGCTGGGGATCGGTATAGGGAAACAGCGCCAGGCAGGGAATGGCGAGCTCGGCGGCGCGCTCGGCGTCGCGCACGGCCTCGTCAACCGAAAGCCGCTCCACGCCGGGCATGGAAGCGACCGGCACGCGCGCGTTCGCGCCGTCGACCAGGAACAACGGCCAGATCAGGTCGTCGGTGGTCAGGACATTCTCGCGCACGAGCCGCCGCGCCCACTCGGCCTTGCGATTGCGGCGCGGGCGGGTCGTGAGATCGAGCCGCTGCGCGGGCTTGCTCTCGATCTTGGCCTCGACCGGGGCGAGGCGGGCTTCGATCGGACGGCCGTACTTGATGGCCATTGCGGAGCTCCAGGCTGATGGCGGCCCTTTTCTAACCGGTCCGGGAAATGCCTGCCAGCGCGCAACGCCACGACCGCAGGCGCCTTCGGGCGGCGCTCACGGGCGCATTCTCAGCCAAAATGTCTGCGCTGTGTAAGCCACTTCACACGGAAAATACTTGTTCCATGTATGATAGTTGTGTTTAATAGAGGCTGCAACCGCGTGGGGTGTTGGAGCCTCTTCAACGAGAGACCCCCGGTGCATGACCCTTCCTTTAAGACGTCTGCAATTTTGAGTTGCAAATATTAAGCCCGGCGGCTGCAATGCGCGATCGTGCGCAACACGGATGCACATCCAACGCGGCCTGCGCGCGCGGCGCGCGGCGACAGGGAGGACGCAATGCTTGACAGGCCGACGCTGCCAGTGGACGACATCACGCAGATCGCCGCCAACTCAGCTCTCGCGCGCCGCCGAATTGCCCCTCCGGGATACGTCAAGGGCATGGCCGTGATGTTCGCGGTCGTGCAACGCAAGCTCGCCCAGGGCGACCCGGCGGCGCTGGAGATGGCCAAACCTGCATCCGGCGACACGAATCACGACGCGCTCGCCCACTACGCCTCCAGGTTCGCGGCGCTCGGCATGCGCAACGACCGGGGCGGGGTCGAGACGCTGCGGCACCTGTTCGTGCTGATGTTCGGTCTGGGGCTGCGCGAGTCGTCTGGCAGATACTGCGAAGGCTACGACCGTCAGTCCCAGCGCAATCGGCTCACATCGGAGACGGCCGAGGCCGGGCTCTTCCAGATGAGCTGGGATGCGCGCGCGATCTCACCCTTCATCAAGCCGCTATGCGACGAGTACAACCGAACCGGCGGCGGCCACAAGTCGATCTTCGCCGAAGGGGTGACCCCTAGCTCCAAGGACCTGGAGACTGTCGGCGGCGGCGACGGGGCCACTTTCCAGCACATGATGAAAGAGATGCCCGGCTTGGCGGTCGAGACGGCGGCCGTCGGCTTGCGCAAGAATGGTGGCGCAACGGGCCACTGGGGACCGATCCGTCGCCACGAGGCCCAGCTCTTGCCGGAGGCCGACGAGATGCTCCGGCAGGTGCAGAGTTTGATGTCCGCGGTCCCCCCGGGCGACATCTTCATCCGCCCCGACGTCCCCGTGGTACCCGTGCCTGTGCACGACACCCTGTGGGTCCAGCAGTCGCTCAACACGCTCGGCGCCAACCCGCCGCTGGCTGAAGACGGCGTGAACGGACGGCTGACGATAGCGGCGGTGCTGCAATTCCAGCAGGCGAATTTTCTCTCCCCGTCCGGCTTCGCCGATCCGGCAACGATGGCGGCGATCGAGCGCAAGTTGCGCACGCCGGTCCCGGGTCCGGGTCCGACTCCGTCTGGCCCGACCGATCTCATCGCGCTGCTCGAGCGGCTGGTGATGCTGATCGAGAAATTGAAGGGCCAGCGGCCGATCGTGGACCCATCGTCCGGCTTGTCGCCGACCGACCGGCTGCGCAAGACCGTGGACTTGCTCCACGCGATCTTGTCGCCCGGCACGGCCGGCAAGCCGCAGCCGCTCGGGCAGGTCAACGGCGCGCTCGGGCAGACTATCGGCAATCTGCTCGACGGCAAGAAGACGGCGATCGGCCTCCTCGGCGCGGTGGCCACGCCGTTGCTGTCGCATGCATCCGAGACGACCACGCTCGGTCCCCTGCTCGCCACGCTGACGCCGGCGGCCGGCCTGAGCGGCTTTGCCCTGCCGGTCTTTCTCGGCATGACCGCCTGGGGCGTGCTCGGCAAGATGGAGAAGTGGGCGCAGGGAACCGCGCCGCCGCCGCGCAGCTCCTCATAGCGTCGCCTGCTCATTCCGGATGGAAGATTGGTAGACCCACGTCGGATCTCGGGCAGCTTCGAGAGCAAATGATCAGCACAAGGAACGGGCGAACCGCATGTGGAATAATTTCGAAGGCATCGCGCGCACCCGGGAGCAAACTCTCGAGCGCATCAATATACTGCAGTGGACCGAGTGGCGTCCGCAGGGAATCACGTTGCACAACACCGCGGCGCCGACCCTGGCGCAGTGGGCGGAAACCGGTGCGGCCCATGACGCTCGCATCCGCAACCTGCAATCATTCTACGAGAATGAAAAAGGGTGGCACGCTGGCCCGCATTGGTTTGTCTCGCGCAACTGGATCAACTGGTTCTCCAATCCCCTCCTTCCCGGCGTTCATTCGCGTTGCTTCAACAAGACCCGCTTCGGGATCGAGATGGTTGGTGATTACGACAAAGAGGAATTCAATTCCGGCGATGGCGCGCTGGTGCGCGACAATGCGGTCTTTCTGATCGCGGCGCTCAACCTGAAATTCAATTTTGACCCGGGGGATCTGACGTTCCACGTCGAATGCAAGCAGGACAATCACGATTGCCCGGGTAGAAAAGTCGTCAAGGCAGACGTGATTTCCCGGGTGCGCGAGATGATGGCCACGCTCAGATCGGGCCTTACGGTCACTGCGCGTCCGCGCTTGCCCGCTGCACCTGCGCCGGTGGGAGCGTCCAGGCGCTTGCTCAACATCACCGCAACCGAATTTGGCGGCGAGGGGGACGAGCAGCCGGCTGCATATCGCGATGTGCCTGACGGTTGGCCCAATCGTCCCGGCGTCGCGCTGCCTTGCCGGTTCTCCGGGCCGCGTCCCAAGGTCCGCGTCTACAAAGGTGACAGGTCTATTCTCTGCGACATTGTCGACGTCGGGCCCTGGTATCCAAGCGCTCGCGGCCCGGAAGACAAATACTGGGAAACAGGTGCGCGTCCGCGGGCGGAATCGGACGACCGCACCAACCGGGCCGGCATCGACCTTACGCCTGCTGCCGCCACCGCAATCGGCCTCGACGGGAAGGGTATCGTCGATTGGGAATTCAGTGGCGCCGCCCCCGCCGCGCGGGAGCTCGAAACCTCATCGGGAGCCGAACGGTCGATGCAGTTTTCACTGCTGGGTCGGCTCATGCAACGGCTCGACCGCATCGAGGACGCCATTGCCCAGAATGCGCGCCGCATGGACCGTGGCGACTGGACGCGCGGTGGCTCGACCGGCTCAACGCCGACTCGAATGCCTGGGCCGGATGACATCACCACGTTGCTGGAGCGGCTGCTGCCGTTGATCGAGAAGCTGCAGGGCCCGCAGGCGCCGGCGGCTATCCCGGCCGATTTGCGGCAACCGGAGCAGCTGCGCAAGGCGCTCGACCTGATCAGGACTATCCTCGTGCCCGGCGCCGACGGCAAGCCGCCGCCGCTCGGCCAGGTCAACGGCGCGCTCGGGCAGACCATCGGCAACCTGCTCAACGGCAAGAAGACCGCGATCGGCCTGCTCGGCGCTGTGATCACGCCGATGCTGACGCAAGCGTCTACGACCACCGCGCTCGCCCCCATTCTCGCCATGCTGACGCCGGCGGCGGGGCTCGCGCCCTTCACTCTGCCGATCTTCCTCGGGCTCACCGCCTGGGGCGTGCTCGGCAAGATGGAGAAATGGTCCCAGGGCACCGCGCCGCGGCCGAAAGCATGATCCCGAAAAGTTGTAGACTTTTCGGATAGGATCGTGGGTCCGAACAAAAGCATGATCCTGCGCCGTTATTCCGGCGCGCGCCGTCGGCGTGGCAACCCCGGCCGGTCAGATCGCCACGGCCTTGATCACCGCCTTCGGTGCCTTGGGCGCCATATCGAAAGTGGACCGGGTCGTTCAGGCGCTCGGCATAATCACGACCAAACGTCCGTGAGGCGTCGCGCGCCGACGTTATAGGGCAGAACAATGGTCTTGCTCTGTCGCGGCACGATCGAACTCCTTGCATATCAAAGCCGGGCTGCGGCTGTGCTGCACTAGGTGTAGCCCCGCTGCGAACGGTGACGTGGCCGCATTGCCGAGAGCTATGTGGCCGTGCCAGCATGCAGTCGCGATCGTTCCCGGCGGGGGCATTTCCATGTCGACTCTCGGACCTGACCAGTCGCGGCAACCCGCTCTGACCGGCAAGCAGCTCGCCTTGATCGTCTACATCCTGTATCTCGTCGCCTATTTCAACGGAATCACCGCGGTGATCGGCGTCATCATCGCGCACGTGCAGATCGGCTCGGCCGATCCTCTGCTGGCCTCGCATTACCGCTTTCAAATCCGCACGTTCTGGATCGGCGTATTGTATATCGTGATCGGAACGATCCTGACCGTCGTGCTGGTCGGCTTTGCCGTGTTGTTCTGGTGGTTCATCTGGTCGCTGGTGCGCAACATCAAGGGCGTGCTCGCCTTGAACGAGAACAAGCCGATCGCCAATCCGGCCTCGTGGCTGTTCGGGTGACCGGCCCGCGAATTGTCCCGCGCCGACCTTGCCGCTCGTCGCTCTCGATTGACGGCGCGAAACCCGCGCATTAACGGTCGCCCATGGACTTCGACCTCACCGAGGAGCAGCGCGCCATCCAGGACACCGCCCGCGCCTTCGCGCGCGACGAGATGATGCCGTTCGCCCGCCGATGGGACGAGGACGAGATCTTTCCGGCCGATACCTTGCGCCGGGCCGCGGCGCTCGGCTTCGGCGGCATCTATGTAAGCGCCGACGTCGGCGGCTCCGCGCTGTCGCGGCTCGACGCCGTCCTGATCTTCGAGGAGCTGGCGCAGGGCTGTCCGTCCACCGCCGCCTATATCTCGATCCACAACATGGTGGCGTGGATGATCGACGCCTACGGCGCAAGCGAGCTGCGGCGGCGCTTCCTGCCCGATCTCTGCAGCATGGCGAAGTTCGCGAGCTACTGCCTGACCGAGCCGGACTCGGGCTCTGACGCCGCGAGCCTGAAAACCCGTGCGCTGCGCGAGCACGATCACTACCGGCTCGACGGCACCAAGGCGTTCATTTCCGGCGGCGGCACGTCCGACGTCTATCTCGTGATGGCACGCATGGGGGAAGGCGGTCCGCGCGGCATTTCCTGCTTCCTGGTCGAGAACGGCACGCCCGGGCTGTCGTTCGGCGCGCAGGAGAAGAAGCTCGGCTGGCACTCGCAGCCGACCGCCATGGTGATCCTGGAGGGCTGCCGCGTGCCCGCCGCGAACCGCATCGGCGCCGAGGGCGACGGCTTCAAGATCGCCATGAGCGCGCTCGACGGCGGACGCCTCAACATCGCGGCCTGCTCGCTCGGCGGCGCGGAGTTCTGCCTCGAGCGCACCGTCGAACATATGAAGCAAAGGAAGCAGTTCGACACGCGGCTGGCGGATATGCAGGCGCTGCAGTTCCGGGTCGCCGATTACGCGACCGAGCTCGAGGCGGCGCGGCTGATGCTCTACCGGGCGGCAACCGCGCTCGACCGGCGCGAGCCCGCCGTCACGCGTCTGGCGGCCATGGCCAAGCGGCTCGCCACCGACACCGGCTTTGCAGTGGTCAACGGCTGCCTGCAGCTCCACGGCGGCTACGGCTATCTGCGCGATTATCCTATCGAGCGCGTGTTGCGGGATTTGCGCGTGCATCAGATTCTCGAGGGCACCAACGAGGTGATGCGGCTGATCGTGAGCCGGGATTTGTTGGGAAACTGACGGAAGAGCGACGATCGAACGATCGCGCGAAGGCATGGAGGAGCCGATGGAAACGCTGCCGAGAATCACGTTGTCGCGTGCCGAAATGATGAAGCGCGTCGCGCGCTTCAAGGAGCTCAAAGGCTTCGACGGCGGACTGCCCGACAGCAAGATGCCGGGCTGCGAGCGCACCCTCTACAACGTCATCGGATTCCAACCGCCCAAAGGGGAGGGCGGGGCGGTGACGTCACCGGTCGGCGACGACGCCTCGAAGCTCGCCGCCATCAAGATCAGCGAGGGGTTCAATCTCGGCTATTGCCGAGCCAAGCCCGGCTGCGGGCCGATGATGCACAATCACGACACCAACGAGACCTTCATCCCGATGACCGGGACGTGGCGCGCGAGCTGGGAGAACGAAAACGGCGAGGTGGAATATGTCGACCTCGGTCCGCTCGACGTGGTCTCGTTCCCGCCCGGCATGATCCGCCGCTTCGAGAACGTCACCAAAGGCGACACGAACGAGGAATCGATCCTGATGTTCGTGATCGGCGGCGACGCGCCGCGCGCCGAGTTCACCGATCAGGCGATGCGCCAGCTCGCGGCCGCGGGCGTGTGGCCGGCACCGTGATCGGATCGGCATGATCCTCGAGAATTTCATGGCGAAGGAGCTCGCGCTGGCGACGGCGGCGGCCTTCACCGGCGCGGCGGTCTACGTCAACATCGCGGAGCAGCCGGCGCGACTCGGGCTCGACGACAGGGCGCTGCTCGCGCAATGGAAGCCGAGCTATGCCGGCGGCTTTGCCATGCAGGCGAGCCTTGCGCTCGCCGCCGCGCTGTTCGGGCTATTGGCGTTCTGGCTCACGCGCGACTGGCGCTGGATCGCCGGCGCCGCGCTGATCTTCGCCAATTGGCCCTACACGTTGATCGTGATCCTGCCCGTCAACAAGCGCCTCGAGGCGACGCCGCCGGACCGCGCGAACGCCGAGACCCGCGCCCTGATCGAGACCTGGGGCCGGCTCCATGCCGGCCGCAGCGCGCTCGGGGCGGCGGCCACGCTGGTCTATCTCTGGGCGATGGCGTGAGCGGGGAGGCGGAGGACATCCTGTTCGCGCGCCGCGGCACGGCCGGGCTCGTCACGCTCAATCGTCCGCACGCGCTCAACGCGGTTTCGCTCGACATGGTGCGGGCACTCGCGCGACAGCTTGCCGAATGGGAGAGCGACGGCGCCGTCACCCGCGTGATCGTCACCGCCAACGGTAGGCGCGCGTTCTCGGCGGGCGGCGACCTGCGCGCACTCTACGATCTCGGGCGCGCCGGGCGTTACGAAGAGGCGCTCGTGTATTTCCGCGAGGAATACGCGCTCAACGCCCGCATCAAGCGCTATCGCAAGCCCTATGTGGCGCTCATCGACGGCATCGTCATGGGCGGCGGCGTCGGCATTTCGGTGCACGGCTCCCACCGCGTCGCCGGCGACAAGTTCATCTTCGCCATGCCCGAGGTCAGCATCGGCTTCTTTCCCGACATCGGGGCGACCTGGTTCCTGCCGCGCCTGCCGGGCGAGCTCGGCACCTATTGCGCGCTCACCGGCGAGCGCCTCGCCGCCGAGGACGGCGTGGCCGCGGGCATCGCCACGCACCGGGTCGCCTCGGCGCGCTTTCCCGACCTGATCGAGGCGCTGTGCGGGGCGGTCGCGGTGGATGCGATTCTCGGCGCCTTTGCGCAGCCAGCGGCCGCCGGGCCGGTCGCGGGGCGCGGCCCCACGATCGACCGCCTGTTCCGCCCCGATCGGGTCGAGGACATCCTCGCCGCGCTCGACGCCGAAGGCGCCACGAACGGGGACGAGGCTGCCTTCGCGTCCGCCGCGGCCGCCTTGATGCGCACAAAATCGCCCACGAGTCTCAAGCTCACGCGCGAGCAGATGCGGCGCGGCGCGGCGCTCGAGTTCACCGACTGCATGCGCACCGAATTCCGCATCGTCTCGCGCATCGTGCACGGACACGACCTCTACGAAGGGATCAGAGCGGTGATCATCGACAAGGACCAGGCCCCGCGCTGGCAACCACCCACGCTCGCGGAGGTGAGCGTGGCGGAGGTGGAGCGGCATTTCGCGCCGCTCACCGATGAGCTCGAGCTGCCATGACGAACACGGAGCAGCAGCCGCAGACGCTCGAGCCGGTGCAGGCCGACGAGGGCGAGATCGACGGCAAGCGATGGTCGCGTCGGCTGGTCGTGTTCCTGCGCGTGATGGCCGGCCTGTCGCTGATCAAGGGCCTCTATCACTGGGCAGTCATCTGCGGCATCGGCGCGCCGTTCCCGTCCGGCTTCGATTCCTATCCGACGCCCTATCAGGTCGCGACGGTGTTCTTCGCGATCATCGATCCGGTGGCGGGGGTCGGGCTGTGGCTGGCCGCGCCATGGGGCGCGGTGGTGTGGCTCACCTCGGTCATCTCGATGGCGGCGGTGGAGCTGCTGTTTCCGCAGATCTACGGCGGCAATGTCTGGGTCATCGCGATCGAGCTGATCCTGCTCGGCACCTATCTGGGGCTTGCGCTGATGGCCGCGCGCGAGCAGCCGGAATAGGGGAGTGACTCGGACGCGACAACGATAACCAGGGTGGAGGAACGCCATGGCGAAGGTCGGCTTCATCGGTCTCGGCAATATGGGGCTGCCCATGGCAGCGAACCTGATCAAGGCGGGCCACACGGTCTCGGGCTTCGACGTCAACGAGGATGCCGGCGTCCGGCTTGCCGCGGGGGGCGGCACGAAAGTGCAGTCGATCGCCGAGGCGTGCACGGATGCCGAGGTGGTGATCACCATGCTGCCCGCGGGCGAGCACGTGCGCGAGGTCTATCTCGGCGAGGGCGGCGTGCTCGCGGCAGTCGCGCCCGCGACATTGCTCATCGATTCCTCGACCATCGACGTGGGGACCGCGCGCGAGGTGGCGCAGGCGGCGCGGGCGAAAGGGCTTGCCATGATCGATGCGCCGGTGTCGGGCGGGGTCGCGGGCGCGCAGGCGGCGACATTGACCTTCATGGTCGGCGGGGGAGACGACGCCTTCGAGCGCGCGCGGCCCTTGTTGGAGGCCATGGGCAAGACCATCGTGCATGCCGGCGGGCCCGGCAACGGCCAGGCGGCCAAGATCTGCAACAACATGATCCTCGGGGCATCGATGATCGTGGTTGCTGAAGCGTTTCTATTGGCCGAGAAGCTCGGCCTCGACGCGCAGAAGCTGTTCGACATTTCCTCGAAGTCGTCCGGGCAATGCTGGTCGATGACGAGCTACTGCCCGGTGCCCGGCCTGGTGCCGACCTCGCCCGCGAACCGCGACTACAAGGCGGGCTTCACCGCGGCGATGATGCTCAAGGACTTGAAGCTGGCGCAAGCCGCCGCGCGCGCGACACACGCCACCACGCCGCTCGGCGCCGGCGCGGCGGCCGTCTACGAGCGGTTCGTCGACAGCGGCGACGGCGGCGTCGATTTCTCCGGCATTATTCGCTATCTGCGCGCGGTGTGAAAACACGCCGAATTCGCGCGCTTTCTCGGTTAAAAAAGCTCTCACGGGCGTCGGGAGCGTGAATGGAAAGTTACGTCGGGACGCGAAGAAAGCTGCGTCAATCGAACGTTCACCCTGGCGAATAAACCTTGTCTTCATCGTGTTGCTTAAGCCGATTTTAGACGCTGCCGGGTAGTGTGCATGTCGAGCGGGGAGACAGGGCCTCGCAGTCAGATAAACGACAAACACACAGGTAGGCGTCATGATCAAAGCTGTTGTCAAGGCGATGGAGCCGGCCGATC
>Ga0081455_10004452_pt1 | contig 15704 bp, 13 predicted proteins | sample TabmetS3T2R1_FD_70207 | JGI IMG/M metagenome (GOLD analysis project Ga0081455, IMG submission 70207) | Tabebuia heterophylla rhizosphere microbial communities from the University of Puerto Rico - S3T2R1 | ecosystem: Host-associated > Plants > Roots > Rhizosphere ... | reverse complement strand
CTTCGTCAACCAGCTCTGGAAAAGGGCGGGCGGGGGCGGCGACCTGGTCGACATCTACACCCACTTCGGCATCGCCTGGGTGATGGCGCTGTTCGAGGGCACGGTCGCCTTCGTGATGATTTCGGCGGCGATGAAGTCGATGGATCCGGCGCTGGAGGAATCGGCCAGGGTCATGGGCGCCTCCAAGTTGCGCACCACGCTCACCGTCACCTTGCCGATGGTGATGCCGGGCGTGCTGGGCGCCACGCTGTTCGTCTTTGCCGAGATGCTGGGCTCGTTTGCCGCCGCGCTGGTGATTGGCATCCCCGGGCGCATCTATGTCATCACCACGGCGATCTGGGATTCCACGCTCGCCTATCCACCGGATTACGGCCGCGCCTCTGCGATGGGCCTCGCGCTGTTCGTAGTGATGTTCGGCATGCTCACCTTCTATCGCCGCATGATCAGCGGCGGCAGCTTCGCCACCATCACCGGCAAGGCATTCCGGCCGCGGGCGATGGACATGGGCCGACTCGCCTGGGTGCTGTTCGGGGTATGCTGTCTCTACGTCTTCCTCGCGGTCGTGCTGCCGATCGCGGCCCTGCTGTTCACCTCGCTGCAGCGCTTCGCCACCGTGATCCTGAGCCAGGCTCAGTTCACGCTCGCCAACTACCAGACCGCGTTCTCGCTCGGGCCGGTGCGCACCGCGCTGGTCAACAGCCTGATGCTGGGTTTCGGCGTGGCCAGCGTCGGCGTGCTGGTGATGGCGTTGCTCGTCTGGATCATCTACCGCTCGCAGCTCACCGGACGCGGCGCGATCGAATATCTCGTGATGTTCCCGCAGGCCGTGCCGCGCCTGGTCTTTGGCCTCGCGCTCTTGTGGGCGTGGCTCAACATTCCGGTCCCGATCTACGGCACGCTCTGGCTGCTGGCGCTGGCCTATTTCACGGTGATGCTGCCGCTCGGCGTGCGTACGCTCGCGGGCGTCGTGCTGCAAATCGACAAGAGCCTGGAGGAGTGCGCGCGCGTCTGCGGTGCCGGTTGGGTCTACCAGATGCGCACCGTCACGCTTCCGCTCCTGAAGCCCGGCGTGATCGCGGCCTGGCTCTTGATCTTCATGGCCTGCGTGCGCGAACTCGGCGCTTCGGTGTTCCTGATGGGACCCAACGCCAAGGTGATCGCGCCGTCGATCGTCAACGCCTTTGCCACCAGCGGCACGGAGCTCACCGCGGCAATGGCGCTGATTCAGACTTTTACCGTGATCGTGGCGTTGGCAATCCTGTTCCGCCTGACGCGCGGCGCCACCAAGGAGCTGACGTGAGCGAGACGCGCATCGAGGTGAAGGACCTGGTCATTCGCTACGGCGAGCAGGTGGCAGTGAACGGCGTCAGCTTCACGGTCGGCCGCGGCGAGCACCTGACCCTGCTCGGACCGTCGGGCTGCGGCAAGACCACGACGCTCCGTGCCATCGCCGGCCTCGAGCAGCCCGCAAGCGGTAGCATCACCATTGACGGCAAGGCGATGTACGATGCCGCCGAGCGCCGCAACGTGCCCACCGAGCAGCGCGGCGTGAGCATGGTGTTCCAGTCCTATGCGGTTTGGCCGCACATGACGGTATCCGACAACGTGGCCTATGGCCTGCGCGTGCGTAAGCTGCCGGCGGCCGAGATCAAGGCCAATGTCGAGCGCGCACTCGATCTGGTGCAGATGCGCCATCTCGCAGACCGGCCCGCCTCGAAGCTGTCCGGCGGCCAGCAGCAGCGCGTGGCGCTGGCGCGCGCCGTTGCGTTCTCGCCCACGGTGGTGCTGTTCGACGAGCCGCTCTCCAACCTCGACGCCAAGCTGCGTGCGGAGATGCGCGTGGAGCTGCGCGATCTGCAGCGGCGGCTCGGCGTCACATCGGTCTATGTCACCCACGACCAGGAAGAAGCGCTCGCCATCTCCGACCGCGTGATCGTGATGAATGTCGGCGTGATCGAGCAGATCGGTACGCCCGAGGAGATCTACAACAGGCCGCGCAGCCGCTTCGTGGCCGATTTCGTGGGCTCGGCCAACCTCATCAAGGGCAAGCTGACAGGGGAGGGGCTGTTCGCGGCAGAGGGCGGCACCGTGCTGAAAGTAAGCGCCTCGCACCGGCCGAGCGGCATGGAGAACGAAGTGGCGGTCCGCACCGCCTATATCGATATCGCGCCGCAGCCAGGGGACAATCACGTGGCGGGCACCGTTCGCCAGCGCCTGTTCCATGGCGACTTCGTGCAATACGTCGTGGAAAGCGCCGTCGGCCCGCTGATCGTGAGGCGCCCACCGACCAATCTTTTGGAGGAGGGTGCCGCCGTCACGCTCTCCTTCTCGCCCGAGCACACCGTGCTTCTGCAGGGGCAGGGGGCGTGAAGCCTCAGTGCCAGCTATCAGTGCAAATAGAGGTTCGAAGGAATCTTTTCCTTGTCATCCTGAGCGCAGCGAAGGATCTCATGGCGATTGCAGCAAGTGCGCGCGTTGAAATGTCATGAGGTCCTTCGCTTCGCTCAGGACGACAAAAATTCCTCGTCACTCGGACTTGTGATTCCGACGGACTAAAACGGCTCCGTGCCGGCGACGATCACGCGGTGCATCAGCCGGCGCTCGTTCTCTGGATAGTCGGCGTTGGCCTTGTGCATGGTGCAGCGATTGTCCCAGATCACGATGTCGCCCTGCCGCCAGACGTGGCGGTACTGGTATTTGGGTTGGATCGCATGGGCGATCAGCGCGTCGAGCAGTTCGTCGCTTTCGCCGCGCTCGAGGCCCACGACCTGCTCCATCCGGTTGGCGTTGAGATAGAGTGCCTTGCGTCGCGTCTCGGGATGCGTGCGCACCAGCGGATGGGTGGCTTCCGGCATCGCCGCCATCTCTGTCTCGGGGCGCTTGGAGACCCGGTTGGTCTTGCGGCTGGATTCATACTTGTGAATGACCTTCAGCCCCTCGATACGCGCCCTGGTCTCGGCCGGCAGGTCGTCGTAGGCGGCATGCATGTTGATGAACTGCGTGTCGCCGCCGCGGGAGGGCACGATCACGCCATAGAGCATGGTGAGTGAGCAGGGCGCGCGCATGAAGCTGTCGTCGGTATGCCAGCTCGCGCCATTCACCAGCTTCTTGCCGTCCCCCAGCTCGTCGCGATCCTCGCTCGAGATGATGTTGACCTCGGCGCACTCCGCCGTATGCGCGAGCTGCTTGCGCTGCATGGGCGTGCCGAACCGCGCCATGGCGTTTCGAAACGGCACGGGAGCGAGGTTCTGGCTACGGATGCAGAGCACCAGATTTTCATGCAGGGCGTCGACCAGCTTTGCCTGCGTCGGCTCATCGAGATGGTTGTTGAGATCGATTCCCGTGACGGCTGCCGCCATATGGCCGCCGAGCTTTTCCTGTCGAAGCGCCATCGTTCCTCCAACCGCTATTGAGCGCCTGTGAACGTCAAATGCCAAGCGCGGCGCCGAGGCGACGAAATTCGGTATCGCTTCCCGGCAGGCCGAAGCGCAGCCAGTGCGGCTGGTGCGGGAACGCACGGACATGGATGCCCTGCTGGCCGAGGCGTTCGATCATTTTTGCTGTCTCGTCGTGCTGCGCCAGGCGAAAGAGCGGCGTGCCGCCCAGCAACACGAAGCCCGCCTTCGCAAGCAGGGCATCGAGCCGCGCGCCGTCGTCGGTTAATCGAATGGCGGTCGATCGAAGCCAGGCCGTGTCGGCGAGCGCTGCCGTGCCGATCGCCAATGCCGGCCCCGAGACGGCCCAGGGTCCCAGCTCCTCGCGCAAACGCGCGGCAAGGCCGGGTTGGGCGATGGCAAAGCCCAGCCGCAGGCCCGCGAGCCCATAGGTCTTGCCGAAGGAACGCAGCACGATGGCGTTGGAGGGCAGATCGCCGGCAAGGCTCGCTGAAGCTGGCAGGAAATCGATGAAGGCTTCGTCCACGACCAATGTTGCTTTGCTCGCTCGCAGCTCGGTCGCAGACAGCAGTCGGCCGGTCGGATTGTCGGGATTGACGAAAACCGCGACGTCATAGGCTTGCGTTTCGGCAAAGTCTCCGACGACCGTCACGTCATGTCCCTGCCGTCGCCAGGAGACCTCGTGCTCCTCGTAAGTCGGGCCGACGATCGCGACCCGTGCTTTCGGCATCAGTCGCGGCAGGAGCTGGATCAGCGCCTGCGTGCCGGGAGCGGCGACGATCATCGCCGGATCGCGCACGCCGAATCGCTGTGCCGCGACGGCGCGAAGGGCTTCTTCATCGGCCCGACTGGGCAGACGCGACCAGGCCTCGGCCGAGATCGGTCCAAGCGGATAGGCGACGGGATTGATTCCGGTCGACAGGTCCAGCCAGGGTTCGGTTGCCTGCGGGAAGCGACGACGCACGGCGCCGAGGTCGCCACCGTGCAGGACCGGTTCACCTTGTTTCACTGTTGCGGTCGCCATGATAGGCACAAGGTCATGTTCGTCGGTCTCGCTCTTCTTGCCGCGGTGATCGAGGCGGTGATCGGCTATCCCGACCGCCTGTTCCGCGCGATCGGCCATCCCGTGACCTGGATCGCGCGCGTCATATCATGGGGCGACCGGAGGTGGAATTCGCCCGAGGACTCCGAGCTGGAGCAGCGCCTGCAGGGCTTGGTGCTGCTCTTTCTGCTGGTCGTGGTCAGCCTGCTGGCAGGGCTTTTGCTGTGGCGCCTTCTGCATCTCCTGTTGCCTGCGATCGTGGCGCTGATGGTTGTGGTCGTGCTTGCAAGCGCGCTGCTGGCCCAGCGCAGTCTTGCCTCGCACGTGGTCGCGGTCGCCGATGCGCTGGAAGCGAGAGGGCTTGCGGCTGGTCGCGACGCGGTGGCGATGATCGTGGGCCGCGACACCAAGGACCTCGACGAGGCGGGCGTGAGCCGCGCCGCCATCGAAAGCCTGGCCGAGAGCTTTTCCGATGGCGTGGTGGCGCCGCTTTTCTGGATAGTCGTGGCCGGCCTGCCCGGTGCGCTGGCCTACAAGGCGATCAACACCGCCGACAGCATGATCGGCCACAAGACGAGCCGCTATCTCTACTTCGGCTGGGCGGCCGCGCGCATGGACGATCTCGTCAACCTGCCGGCTTCGCGCCTCGCCGCGCTCTGGCTGGTGTTGGCCGCGCTGTTTCGTCCGGGCCTGTCGGCGCGACGGGCGCTCGCGACGGCATGGCGCGATGCGCGCCACCACGATTCGCCTAATGCCGGTTGGCCGGAAGCGGCGATGGCGGGCGCCCTCGGCGTCAAGCTGATGGGACCGCGCAGCTATGACGGCGAGTTGGTCGATGGTCCGTGGATGGGCGATGGCCGCGTGATCGCCACGGCCCGCGACATCCGCACCGCGCTCTCGCTCTATCGAACGGCCTGCGGTTTGCAGATGGCCGTGCTGATCGTGCTGCTGGGTCTCACCCTGCTGCCGTGATCATCGTCGTCTCGACCGAAGCCGAGCGAAGCGAGCGCAGTGGAGAGACCTTCTCTTAACGATACGCCACAAATCGTCGAGCGAAGGTCCCTCGACTACGCTCCGCTCCGCTCGGGACGACGAATGATTTGAACAAGAATCATCTCGTTCGAGGTGCGCGCGCCAGAGCGAGCAGGCGGTCGCAATCGACGTGCGCCTCGATGTGGTCGGCCAGCAGATCGAGCGTTGTATCGACATCGGCCTCGTAATCGAAGGCCGAGGCCGTCCCGCCAATGCGCTCCAGCCAGTGACGCCGCTGTCGGTCATCGGTCAGCAGGCCGTGGACGTAGCAACCGGCGATGCGGCCGTCGGCACTGACCGCGCCTTGATCGTGCGCATTGCCGAGACGCAGCAATGGCCGGATGGCGCCGGTGGTGCGGCCGATATGCATCTCGTAGCCCTTGAAGGGCACGCTTCCGGTGACCGTTTCGCCCGAGATCTCGACCAGCCTCTTGTCGCCTTCGAGCACCGTGTCGACGGGCAGGACGCCAAGCCCCTCGACGGTCGCAGGCGGGCCTTCGATGCCTTCGGGATCGGCGATGCTGCGGCCCAGCATCTGGTAACCGCCGCAGATGCCCAGCACGTGGCCGCCACGCCTGACATGCGCCTGGAGATCGATATCCCAGCCGGCCTGTCGCAGCGCGGCAAGATCGGCGATCGTCGCCTTGGATCCCGGCAGGATCACCAGCGCCGCATCTCCGGGAATGGCGTCGCCCGGCCGCACGAACACGAGATTCACTGACGGCTCGAGCCGCAGCGGATCGAAGTCGTCGAAATTCGCGATCCGCGGATAGGCGAGGACCGCGATCTTCAGGCCCTCGCCGCGCGGCACCGTCGGCAGGCCGAGCGCATCCTCGGCCGGCAGGCGGTGCGCTGAATCGAAGTAAGGCACGAGACCCAACGCCAGCCAGCCGGTCCTCTCCGCGATCATTTTCAGGCCGTCCTCGAACAACGAAGGATCGCCACGAAAGCGATTGACGATGAAACCCACGATCGTCGCTGCGTCGCTGGGATCGATCACTGCCTTTGTACCCACGAGGCTCGCGATCACGCCGCCGCGGTCGATATCTCCCAGCAGCACGACAGGCACATCAGCCGCGCGGGCAAAGCCCATGTTGGCGATGTCGCTCTTGCGCAGGTTCACTTCCGATGCCGAGCCCGCGCCTTCGACCAGGACGAGATCCGATTCGTTGGCGAGCTTGCCGAAACTTTCCAGCACGGCACCGAGCAGCCGCGGCTTCATCGCCTGATACTCGCGCGCCTTGGCGTTGCCCAGAACCTTGCCTTGAACGACAACTTGAGCGCCTGTTTCGCTCTGGGGCTTCAGCAACACAGGGTTCATGTGAACCGTCGGCGGCACACGTGCGGCGCGGGCCTGCAGCGCCTGGGCGCGGCCGATCTCGCCACCATCGCTGGTCACGGCGGCATTGTTCGACATGTTCTGCGGCTTGAACGGCCGCACGTTGAGCCCGCGACGCGTGAAGGCGCGCGCAAGTCCGGCCACGATCAACGACTTGCCGACATCCGAGCCCGTGCCCTGGATCATGAGGGCGCGTGCTGGCATCCGGACTGGCATCAGAACTCGATGCCTTCCTGCGCCTTCACGCCCGCGGCGAAGTGATGCTTCACCGGCGCCATCTCCGTCACAAGATCGGCCGCTTCGATCAACTCGGGTTTGGCATTGCGGCCGGTGACGACGATGTGTTGGTCGGCGCGCCGTGCCTGCAATGCCGCCACGATCTCGGCGACGTCGAGATGGTCGTAGCGCAGAGTGATGTTGAGTTCGTCGAGCACGATCAGCCGGATCGACGGATCGGCCATTAGCTTCTGCGCCGCCGCCCACGCCCGCTTCGCCGCCTCGACGTCGCGCGCGCGGTCCTGCGTCTCCCAGGTAAAGCCCTCGCCCAGCGTGTGCCATTCGACCTGGTCGCCGAAGCGCTCGATGGCCGCCCGCTCGCCCGATTGCCACATGCCCTTGCCGAACTGCACCACACCGCAGCGGAAACCGCGGCCCAGCGCCCGCAGCATCAGGCCGAAGGCCGCCGTCGATTTGCCCTTGCCCTTGCCGGTATGGACGATCAGCAGGCCTTTCTCGATCTTCTTGCCCGCTACTTCGGCGTCCTGGACGGCCTTGCGGTGGGCCATCTTGGCCTTGTGTCGCGCCTCGTCGTCGTTTGCGTCAGTCATGCAACCAAAATGGACGGCAAAGCCCTTGTCAGCAAGCCGGCCGGCCCTTATCAAACGGACGACGGTTCCCTTCGGGGATCAAAAGGGAACGTGGTGAAGGGCATTGATGCCTCAATCCGCGGCTGCCCCCGCAACTGTCATCGGCTAGCCAACGGCCGGCATACCACTGGGAAACCGGGAAGGTGGCCTGCGGCGAAGATCCGAAAGCCAGGATACCTGCCGTCGCTTTCTGCATTCGGATCGCCGGAGGGGCGATCGAGGAGGATGACATGGCTAGCACGTCCGTACCGGTAAGCGGATCGACAGAGCGACAGGAAACCCTCAGAGCGGCCTTCATCGCTGCGCTGCTGGGGCTGTCGCTTGTGTTCCTCACCGGCTTTGCCCAGCCCCAACTGCTTCACAACGCGGCCCACGATACGCGGCACAGCCTGAGCTTTCCCTGCCACTAGGCTTTCGGAAATGCTGGCGAGGATTTTGTCGGTCGGCCTGCTGGCCGGGCTCGTGGCCGGGCTGCTCGTTGCTGTCCTTCAGCAGGTGACGACCACGCCGCTGATCGTCGCGGCGGAAGTTTTCGAGACCAAGGCTGCAGATCAACCTGCCGCTACGGCGCAGAAGGCCCACGACCACAGCCCCCATGACCATGGTGGGCATGAGCATAACGGGCACGACGAAGGCTGGAAGCCGGCCGACGGGCTTCCGCGCCTGTTCTACACATCGCTCGCCACCATTGTGACGGCCGTCGGCATGGCGCTGCTGATGCTCGCGGCGATGGTCGTGACCGGAGAAGAAATCGACGATCGGCGCGCGCTCGCTTGGGCGGTCGCGGGCTTTGTCGCGTTCGGTCTTGCACCTGCGGCAGGCTTGGCACCCGAATTGCCCGGAAGCGCCGCCGCAGATCTGGTTGCGCGGCAGATCTGGTGGGCCGCCACGGGATGCGCCTCGGCGATTGCCATCTGGATGTTCTTCAAGGCGGAGAGGGTCGTCCTGCGCGCGCTGGCGTTTGCGGTGCTGCTCGCTCCTCACGTGATCGGCGCGCCGCGGCCACACGAGCTCGAGAGCCGCGTGCCGGCCGAGCTCGCAGCACAGTTCACCGCGCTCTCGCTGGTCGTCCAGGCGTCCCTCTGGGTGCTCGTCGGTATTGCGATCGGCCTTCTGTGGCCAAGGCTGGCACGCAGGCCGGCGACTTGAATTTGATTCCAGGGCGCGAAGCCACCGACATGACCAAATCCGCTGTCACTGTATTCATTTGCGTCTCGTGCCGCCGTCCCGTCGATGGTGGCGACGAGGCCTTCGACCGCCCGGGCGCCGACCTCGCCTCGGCGTTGCGGCAGAAGTTCCATGGGTCGGATGTCGCGATCGCTGAGGTGGATTGCCTCGCCGTCTGCACGCGGCCTTGCACGCTGGCCCTCACGGCCGCCAACAAGTGGACCTATCTGATCGGCGATCTCACGCCCGAAGCGCACCTCGACGAGATCGTCGACACGGTCAAAAGCTTCGCCGCATCGGACAATGGCATCGTCGCCTGGCGGGAACGGCCGGCGTCCTTCCGCAAGGGTGTGGTTGCCCGCGTTCCGCCTCGTCCTTCCAGCCTGGAGCCCGTAGAGCCATGACATCGTTTGCCAAAGTGCCCTGCACCATCGTCACGGGCTTTCTCGGCGCGGGGAAGACCACACTGGTGCGCCATGTGCTGGAGAATGCCCAGGGCCGGCGTCTGGCGGTGATCGTCAACGAGTTCGGCGACGTTGGCATCGACGGCGAGATCCTGAAGAGCTGTGGTGTCGAGAGCTGCCCCGAGGATGCGATCGTCGAGCTCGCCAACGGCTGTCTCTGCTGCACGGTTGCCGATGATTTCGTGCCGGCGCTGAAGGGGTTGCTGGAGCGGCCGTCGCCGCCCGAGCACATCGTGATCGAGACCTCGGGCCTGGCGCTGCCCAAGCCCCTGGTGAAGGCCTTCAACTGGCCCGAGATCGCCTCGCGCGTGACGGTCGACGGCGTGGTGACCGTGGTCGACGGCGCCGCCGTCGCGGCCGGCCGCTTCGCCGACGATCCCGAGGCGATCGCCCGGCAGCGCGCCAACGACGAATCGCTCGACCACGACAATCCGCTCGAGGAGGTGTTCGAGGACCAGCTTCTTTGCGCCGATCTCGTGATCCTGAACAAGGCCGACCTGATCTCGGCGGACCAGCGTCGGGATGTCGTCGGCGAGATCGGCAAGACCTTGCCGCGCGCGGTGAAGGTCGTGGAAGCCCAGAATGGCCAGGTGCCTGTTGCGGTGCTGCTGGGGCTCGGTGCCGAGGCCGAAACCGATCTCGCGCAGCGACCCTCGCATCACGATGCCGAGGGCGAGCACGATCACGACGATTTCGACACGTTCATCGTCGACCTGCCGGCGTTCGACACGCCTCAGGCCCTGATCGAGCGCCTGCAGAAGGCGGCAACAGCGCACGACATCCTGCGGCTAAAAGGCTTTGTCGATATTGCCGGCAAGCCGATGCGGCTTCTGGTGCAGGGGGTGGGCGCACGGCTACAACACCAGTTCGACCGGCGCTGGCCGAGCGGCGCGCGCCAGGGGCGACTGGTGGTGATTGGCGAGAAGGGCCTCGACCGGGCGGCGATAGAAGCGCTGATCGCGGGCTGACGGGAAGAGGGCATGCACGTCCTGGCAACACAGCTGGCTACGCTGGACGAGACCGACGTCGCGATCGATCTCGGCCAATCGCCGGCGGACGTGGTCGTGCTTTCCTTCTCCGACAGCGATCTTTCCGCACTGGCCGCCGCCTGGCAGCAGGAACCCGAGGTGCTTCCGACGCTTCGGCTCGCGAGCCTCAAGCGGCTCCGCCATCCGATGTCGGTCGATCTCTATGTCGAGCAGGTGATCGCCAGGGCGCGCGCCGTGATCGTGCGTTGTCTGGGCGGGCTCGACTATTGGCGCTACGGGCTGGAGCGCATCGCCGATGCCGCGCGCGATCATGGTCTCTTGTTCGCAGCGCTGCCCGGCGACGACCGGGCCGATGCACGGCTCGCCTCGATGTCGACATTGCCCGCCGACAGGCTTGCCCTGCTCGACCGCTTCTTTCGCGAAGGCGGTCCCGACAATCTGCGGCAGGCCTTGCGCTGTGTCGGTTCTCTCCTGGGACGTGACACCTCCTGGTCGCCGCCGGTGCCGGTCGGGCCGATCACCATCCTTGGTGAGAAAGCCGATGATCGCCCGACGGCGCTGATCGTCTTCTATCGCGCGAACCTGCTCGCGGGCGACACCGCGCCGATCACCGCGCTCATGGAGGCGCTCGATCGCCAGGGCCTGGCGCCACTCGCCGTTGCCGTGGGCAGCCTCAAGGACCGGGCGATCGATTCGGAACTTGCGCGGCTGATCGAAACGCGGCGGCCGACGATCATCCTCAATACGACGGCCTTCTCGGCGTTGCGCGACGACGATACGACGGTCCTCGATGCCGCTGACGTGCCGGTGCTGCAGGTCGTGTTATCGGGCAGCAGCCAGGACGCCTGGCGCGACTCAGGGCGCGGGTTGTCGCCGGCCGATCTCGCCATGAATGTCGTGCTGCCCGAGCTCGACGGCCGGCTGCTGACGCGCGCGATCTCCTTCAAATCGGAGACGCCGACCGATCCGCGCCTCGAATTCGCCGCCGTCCGGCATACGCCCGACCCCGACCGCATCGATTACGTGGCCCGGCTCGCTGCCGCCTGGTGCCGATTGCATCGAACACCATGCCACAACCGTAAGTTGGCACTGGTTCTGTCCGACTATCCCGCCCGCGGCGGCCGCACCGGCTACGCCGTTGGCCTCGATACCGCCGCAAGTGCCGACGAGATCCTGCGCCTGCTGCAGCAGGAAAATTACGGAACATGCGTTCCGTTTAACGGTGTCGGCGCCTTTCTGCGAGATCCATCCGAGCACATCGACATCCCGCTCGACTTCTACAAGGCATGGCTCGCGACCCTGCCGGAGAGTCTTCGACGCGCGCTGAGCGAGACCTGGGGCGAACCAAAGAGCGATTTCCGATTGCCGGTCCTGCGCTGCGGCAAGGTTCTGGTCCTGCTGCAACCGGATCGGGGCAGCATAGGCGATCGCAAGTCGGGCTACCACGACACCAGTTGCCCGCCGACCCATGCTTACGTCGCGCTTTATGCCTGGCTGCGCGAGGTCGAGAAGATCGATGCGCTCATCCATCTCGGCACGCACGGCACGCTCGAATGGTTGCCAGGCAAGGCGCTGGCGCTTTCGGCTGAATGCTGGCCCGAGGCCGTGCTGGGCCCGCTGCCGGTGATCTATCCCTTCATCGTGAACAATCCCGGCGAGGCCGTGCAGGCCAAGCGCCGGTTGGCAGCTGTTACCATCGGTCATCTGACGCCACCGCTCGAGGCCGCGGGCCTTCATGGCGCGCTCGCCGAGATGGAAGGCATCATCGAGGAGTATGCTGCAGCGGACGGTCTCGATCGCCGGCGCCTCAGCCATCTCGAGGACGAGATCGTCGAGCGCGCCTGGAGCAACGGTCTTGCCGTCGATTGCGGCCTGGTGCGCGGCGAGCCGGCGCGCGCAGCCATCGCCAAGCTCGATGCGCAGCTCTGCGACATCAAGGAACTCAGCATTCGCGACGGTTTGCATGTCTTCGGCCGTGCACCCGATGCTGACGCTGCGGCCGCATTGGCCGAGGCGATCAAGGTGCAGGAAGCTGCCTTGCAGGCGTGTGCTGATTCGGAGCGACACAGCCTGTTGGCCGCGCTCGACGGCCGCCGCGTCGCGCCAGGACCTGCCGGCGCTCCGACGCGTGGCCGCGCCGATGTCCTGCCGACTGGCCGCAACCTTACCTCGATCGATCCGCGCGCGATCCCGACGCGCACCGCGGCCGCAATCGGCGCGCGCGCCGCCGACGAGGTCGTGCGCCGCTACCTTCAGGACCATGGCGACTATCCGCGTTCCCTGGTGATCGATCTCTGGGCCTCGGCTTCGCTGCGCACCGGCGGCGACGATCTCGCCCAGGCGCTGGCCTATCTCGGCGTGCGGCCGACCTGGGACAAGAACTCGAGTCGCGTGATCGGCATCGAAGTGTTGCCGCTTGCCACACTCGACCGGCCGCGCATCGACGTCACGCTGCGCATCTCGGGCCTGTTCCGCGACATCTTCGAGACACAGATCGCTCTCTTCGACATGGCGGTGCAACGCGTCGCCGCACTGGATGAGGACGCATCAGACAATCCCCTGGCTGACGCCAACCGCAACGGGAAGGATCTCGCGCGCGTGTTCGGTGCTGCACCAGGTAACTACGGCGCCCAGGCCGGCGATCTGGCGCTCGACGGCAACTGGCAGACGCGCGACGAGTTGGGCGCAGCCTATCTCTCCGCGGTGACCCATGCCTACGGCGGCGCCGAGTCGATGAGTGACGCGGGTGACGGTTTCCGCGGGCGCGTGTCCGCCGCCGACGTGCTTGTTCATCCGCAAGATGATCGCGAGCGCGATATCCTCGATGGGGATGGCGTCGCCGATTTCGCCGGTGGCTTCGCGGCTGCCGCGGCACTTCTGGGCAACGAGCCGGAGCTCTATCATCTCGACACCAGCCGTCCGGAAACACCGAAGGCGCGACTGCTTTCCGAGGAGATCGCGCGTGTGGTGCGTGGCCGGCTTGTAAACCCGCGCTGGATCTCGGGCATGCTGTCGCACGGCCATCGCGGCGTTGCCGAGATCGCGCAAGGCGTCGATGCGCTCTACGCCTTCGCCGCGACCGCGCAGGCGGTGCCGGCTCATCTGTTCGATGCCACACACGCAGCGCTGATTGCCGACGAGGCCATCCTGTCGGCCATGCTCGACAGGAATCCCGAGGCCGTCGCCGCCATCGCGCGTCGCCTGAACGATGCGTTGTCGCGCGGCCTGTGGGTGACGCGACGCAACTCGGTCGAGGAAGAGCTCAAGCGCGCGTTGGGGAGCGGCTCGTGAGCCTCGTCGCCAACATCGAGATCAAGGGATGGTGCCCCGGCGCGCTGCGACCGATGGAGAGTGGCGACGGCCTGCTCGTCCGTGTGAAGCCGCGAGGCAGCGCATTGTCGCTCGAGCAGGCGAACGGACTGGCCGACGTCGCCGAACGGTTGGGCAACGGTCACATCGACCTCACGCGCCGCGCCAATCTGCAGCTCCGCGGCCTTCGCGAGCCGTCTCTCAGCAAGCTGCATCGGATGCTCGATCGCATCGGCCTGCTCGATCCCGATGCCGAGACCGAAGCAGCCCGCAACATCATGGTCGGACCGCTGACTGGCCCTGACGCGCGCGCGCTGGCCGCCTCGCTGACGGACGCCCTGCTCGCCGATCGCCGGCTTGCCGCAGCCCTGCCTGCCAAGTTCGGCTGGCTGGTCGATGCTGGTGGGCCGTTGTCGATCATTGGCGAACGGGCGGAGATCGCCTTGTGCCTTCTGCAAGACGGCGTTGCGCTACGCGTCGATGGGCGATGGCTGGGCGTCGCGCCTCGCGACAAAGCTGTCTCGCTCGCCCTCTCGTCGGCACGAGCCCAACTTGCGGGCCGCGAATTGCCCGCACTTGCCAAGATGGATGTGGTTCCTGCACCTGGCCGACGGATGTTGGGCGCGGTGGCAGGGGCATTCGGAATTGTTGCTCCTTTCGGCCGACTCGAGGCGCGCCAACTGCATGGCCTCGTGGCGCTTGCGGCGAAAGCCGGAGCATCGGAGCTACGGCTCTCGCCCTGGCGTGCTCTTTATGTCGATGCGCCGATAGAAGGTGCGCGCGAGCTCGGCCTGATTGCCGACAACGACGATCCGTTGCTGCGCATCGATGCCTGTCCTGGGAAGCCTGCTTGCCGCTCGGCCAGTGTGGACACACGCCGTGATGCCCGGCGCCTCGCGGCATTGGGCTTCGCGGGCAGCCTTCATGTTTCGGGCTGCCCCAAGGGATGCGCACGCTCGGCGCCGGCGGATCTGGTGCTGGTCGGAAGCTATGGGCGCTATGGAGTCGTGCGCAATGGCGCCGCACGTGACCTTCCGGAGCAGACGATCGATCCCGACGAACTTGCGATGGTGCTGCGTGGTTGATCGTGCCTACATCCGCGATGGCGCCGAGATCTATCGCCGCTCGTTCGCCATCATCCGCGCCGAAGCAGATCTCGCACGCTTCTCGCCGGCGGAAGAGCGGGTCGCGGTGCGCCTCATCCACGCCTGCGGCATGGTGGAGGTTGCGCGCGAGGTCGTGATGTCGCCGGCCTTTGCCGACAACGCACGCTGGGCCTTGATCGGTGGCGCGCCGATCCTTTGCGATTCGAAGATGGTCGCCAACGGCATCACGCGGGCGCGGCTGCCCGCCGGCAACGAGGTGGTCTGCACGCTAGACGATGCGCGCGTACCGGAGCTTGCCCGCAAGATCGGCAATACGCGCAGCGCCGCGGCGATAGACCTGTGGCGCGACCAGCTCGGCGGCGCCGTCGTGGCGATCGGCAATGCTCCCACGGCACTGTTCCGTCTGCTCGAATTGCTCGATGAAGGCGCGGCGCCGCCGGCCGCCGTGATCGGCCTGCCGGTAGGTTTTGTCGGCGCGAAGGAATCGAAAGAGGCGCTGGCGAGCGATGGCCGCGTGCCATTCCTGATCGTGAAGGGACGCAGGGGCGGCAGCGCCATGGCGGCTGCGGCCGTCAATGCGCTCGCGAGCGAGGCCGAATGACCAGCCTCGACAGTCTGGCGGGTACGGCGCAGGCCGGCACGCTCTACGGCATCGGTGTCGGGCCAGGCGACGTGCGCTATCTCACGCTGCGGGCGGCGGGCCTCGTGCGTGCCGTCGATGTCTTGGCGTTCTTCGCCAAGCGCGGGCTGGAAGGCAATGCGCGCCGCATCGTGGCGCCATTGCTGTTGGCGGGACGTGGGGAGCTCCGCTGCGAGTATCCCGTCACCGACGAGGTCCCGGCCGAGCATCCCGACTACCAGGAAAAGATCGCGCGCTTCTATCGCGAGACAGCGGCGACGCTCGCGTCCCTCCTGCGCGAAGGCAAGTCGGTCGGGTTGCTGGCCGAAGGCGATCCCTTCTTTTACGGCTCGTTCATGCATATGTGGCGCCGCCT
>Ga0081455_10004450_pt1 | contig 15713 bp, 17 predicted proteins | sample TabmetS3T2R1_FD_70207 | JGI IMG/M metagenome (GOLD analysis project Ga0081455, IMG submission 70207) | Tabebuia heterophylla rhizosphere microbial communities from the University of Puerto Rico - S3T2R1 | ecosystem: Host-associated > Plants > Roots > Rhizosphere ... | reverse complement strand
CCTCGTGCCCGCCGACCTCGTCGGCACGCGCGTTTACCGCCCCGACACCGGCCGGTTCGACACCGAGCTCGGCCCGGTGTTCACGAACTTCCTGCTCGCCGACGAGATCAACCGCGCGCCCGCGAAGGTGCAGTCGGCGCTGCTCGAGGTCATGCAGGAGCGCCAGGTGACGATCGGCGGCAAGACCTACCCGGTGCCGCTGCCGTTCCTCGTGATGGCGACACAGAACCCGATCGAGCACGAGGGCACCTACCCGCTGCCCGAGGCGCAGCTCGACCGCTTCCTCATGAAGATCGTCGTCGACTACCCGTCGTTCGGCGAGGAGGCGGCGGTCGTCGGCCGCAGCCTCGGCGAGGAGGCCATCGTGCGCGAGCGCCTCACGCTCGAGCACCTCGCGCGCTTCGCGCAGGCGTCGCGCGCCGTCATGGTCGATCGCGAGGTCATCGGCTACGCGGTGTCGCTGGCCGACGCGACGCGCAACCCGCACGAGTACGGCCTCGACGACGTCGCCCAGTACATCGAGTACGGCGCCAGCCCGCGCGGGCCGATCGGCATGGTGCAGGCGGCACGCGCGCTCGCGCTGCTGCGCGGCCGCGGCCACGCGACCGCCGGCGACGTGCACGACCTCGCCGCCGACGTCCTGCGCCACCGCCTCGTGCTCTCCTACGACGCGCTCAGCGAGGGCGTCTCCGCCGACGACATCCTCGAGCGCGTGATGGCCGAGGTCACCGAGCCCGAGGCCGACCACGTCAAGCGCCAGCAGCAGATGCGCAGGGTCAGCGCAGCGTGAGTGACGGGGTCCTCACCCCTCCCGCGGCCCGGCAGGGCCCGGGCCGGATGCCGCCGGCGCTCATCGACGCGCTCGACCTCGTCGTCGCGCGCCACGCCGCGGGCGCGCTGCCGGGCGACCGGCGCGCGGCCGGCATCGGCGCCGGCACCGAGCTCGCGCAGCTGCGGCCGTACGAGGTCGGCGACGACGTGCGCCAGATCGATCCGGCGGCGACGGCGCGCACCGGCGAGCCGCACGTGCGCCTGCAGGTGCCCGAGCGGACGCTGACGACGTGGATCGTGCTCGACCTCTCGCCGTCGATGGCGTTCGGCACCGCCGATCGTCTCAAGGCCGACGTGGCCGAGGGCGTCGCGTCCGTCCTCGGCCGCCTCGCGATCCGGCGCGCGGGCCGCGTCGCGATGCTGACCTTCGGCGCGGGCCCGCCGAAGCTGCTCCCGCCGCGCGGCTCCAAGCCCGGCTTCGTCGCGCTGCGCCGGATGCTCGACCAGGGCGTGGCGCCCGACGGGCACACCGATCCGCACGCCCTCGCGCACGCGCTGGGCCGCGTGGGCAAGGTCGCCACCCAGCCCGGCTTCGTGGCCCTGATCTCCGACTTCCGCGACCACGACGGCTGGACGCGACCGCTCGGCGCGCTCGCGGCGCGCCACTCGGTCCTCGCCGTCGAGATCTCCGATCCGCGCGAGCGCGAGCTCCCATCGGTCGGCCGCCTGGCGCTCGTCGACCCCGAGACCGGCGAGCGCATCGAGGTCGACACCTCGCGCCCGCGCATCCGCCAGCGCTTCGCCGCCCTCGAGCGCGAGCGCCGCGCCGAGGTCGAGCGCGAGCTCAAGCGCCTGCACGTCGAGCACGTCTTCCTCTCCACCGACCATGACTGGCTCCTCGACCTGGGGCGGACGATGCGATGACGCCGATCGCGATGACCTTCGCGAACGGTGCCTGGCTGTGGGCGCTGCTGCTCGTGCCGGTGGCCGCGCTCGCCTACGCGGCCAGCCGGCGGCGCGCCAAGCGCTACGCGGTGCGCTTCCCGGCCGTGTCCTCCCTCAGGCTGGCCGCCGGCACCGTGCCGGCCTGGCGGCGCCACCTCCCGGCGGCGCTCGCGCTGCTCGCGCTCGCCTCGCTCGTGTTCGCCCTGGCCAAGCCGCAGACGACCGAGGCGGTGCCGGTAGAGCGCGCGTCGATCATGCTCGTGACCGACCACTCGCGGTCGATGTCGGCCACCGACGTCGAGCCCACGCGCCTGGCCGCCGCCCAGCGCGCGGCGCGCGCGTTCCTCAACAAGGTGCCCTCGCAGGTGCGCATCGGCGCCGTCGCGTTCTCTGACGCGCCCGACGCTGTCCAGGCGCCGAGCTCCGACCACGACAACGCGCGCCGGATCATCGACGGGCAGGTCGCAGACGGCGCCACCGCCACCGGCGATGCCCTGCAGGTCGCGATCGACGCGCTGAAGAACGACAAGCAGAACGGCAAGCGCCCGCCGTCGGCGATCATCCTGCTCTCCGACGGCAAGACGACGGTCGGCCCGCCGCCGGTCGACATCGCCCGCGGCGCCGGCCGGCTGAAGATCCCCGTCTTCACCGTCGCGCTCGGCACCCGCGACGCGACGGTGCCGAACCCCAACCCGTTCGGCACGCCGCTCGTCGTCGCCCCCGATCCCGAGACCCTGCGCCAGATCTCCAAGGTCTCCGGCGGCAAGGCGTACACCGCCGAGGACTCCGACCGGCTGAACTCGATCTACAGGGCGCTGGGCTCGCAGCTCGGCACGAAGAAGCAGCTCAAGGAGATCACGTCGCGCTTCGCGATCGGCGGCCTCGTGCTGCTGTTCGGCGCGGGGCTCGTGTCGCTGCGCTTCGCGGGCCGCCTGCCGTAAAGCCCGACAGGTGAAAGGATCCGTCGCGCGATGGCGTACGCCCCGCGCGACGGCTTCCTTGACGAGGTGTACTCGGCGCCGGACGGTGCGGCCGCGCACGCTGCCGGGCTCGTTGCGGCGCTCGACCAGATGGGCGCCGAGCAGCTCGCGGCGGCGGGGCGCCGGCGCGACGCGATCTTCCTCCAGCAGGGCATCACCTTCGAGCTGACCGGCGAGGACGGGCCGAAGGACCGACCGTTCCCGCTCGACCTCGTGCCGCGGATCATCCCCGCCGACGAGTGGACGACGATCAAGCGTGGGCTCGCGCAGCGGATCCGCGCGCTCAATGCGTTCGTCGACGACGTCTACCACGCGCGCGAGATCGTCCGGGCCGGCCTCGTGCCCTGGCGCCTCGTGGTCTCGCGCAGCCACTTCGCCCGCGCCGTCCACGGCATCCGGCCGCCCGGCGGGGTCTACACGCACGTCGCCGGCTGCGATCTCGTGCGCGACTCCGACGGGACCTGGAAGGTGCTCGAGGACAACGTCCGCACGCCGTCGGGCATCTCCTACGTGCTCGAGAACCGGGTGGCGATGACGCGGCTCGTGCCCGAGCTCTTCGGCCAGTACCGCGTGCGCCCCGTCGACCACTACCCGCAGCTGCTGCTCGCCGCGCTGCGCGCGGTGGCGCCGAGCGCCGACGCCGAAGCGACCGTCGTCGTCTGGACGCCGGGCCCGTTCAACTCCGCCTACTTCGAGCACGCGTTCCTGGCCCGCCAGATGGGAGTCGAGCTGGTCGAGGCCTCCGACCTCGTCGTCCGCGACGACGTCCTCTACATGCGCACGACCGACGGCCTCGAGCGCGTGCACGCCGTCTACCGCCGCCTCGACGACGGCTTCGTCGACCCGCTCGAGTTCCGTCCCGACTCGGTCCTCGGCGTGCCCGGCCTCGTGCGCGCCTATCGCGCGGGGACCGTGGCGGTGGCCAACGCGTTCGGCACCGGGGTCGCCGACGACAAGGCCGTCTACCACTACGTGCCGGAGATGATCCGGTTCTACCTCGGCGAGGAGCCGATCCTCGCCAACGTCATGACCTACCTGCTCTCCGATCCCGAGCAGCTCGAGGACGTGCTCGGGCGCCTGGACGAGCTCGTGGTCAAGCCGACGGGGGAGTCCGGCGGCAAGGGCGTCTTCATCGGGCCGACGACGCCGGCCGACGAGCTCGACGGGCTCGCCGACGTCATCCGCGCGCACCCCGAGCGCTGGATCGCGCAGGAGGTCGTCAACCTCTCGACCGTCCCGACCGCGAGCGTCGACGGGCAGCTCGCGCCACGCCACGTCGACCTGCGCCCGTTCGCGGTCTTCGGCGAGGACATCCGGATCGTCCCGGGCGGCCTGACCCGCGTCGCCCTTATCGAGGGCTCGATGATCGTGAACTCCTCGCGCGGCGGCGGGTCGAAGGACACGTGGGTGCTCGAGGACGGCCGCGACAGCGATCGCGCCGAGCCCGAGGGCATGGCCGCCGTGCCGCCGACGATGCCCGACCTCCGTTACGCGGGGCAATGGGTCGGCCAGCAACAGCAGCAACAGCAACAGTGCTTGCGCGGATAGCCCACGAGCTGTTCTGGCTCGGGCGCAACCTCGCGCGCGCCGAGCACACCGCGCGCATGCTCGACGGCGTCTTCCAGGCCTCGTTGCAGGGGCGGCCCGACGACCCCGCCGGCGTGACCCTCGACTGGTCCTCGCTGCTGGCGATCATGGCCGCCGCGCCCGGCGACGAGCTCCCGCGCCGCGACGAGGTGCTGCGTGCGCTCACCCTCGACCCCGACAACCCGGCCTCTGTGGTGTCCTGCATCTCACGCGCGCGCGAGGGCGCCCGCACGGTCCGCGACGTGATCTCGGCCGAGATGTGGGAGGCCGTGAACACGACGAACCTCGAGCTGCGCAACGGCGACCTCACCGGGCGGCTGCGCACGGGCCCCTCGTCGGTCTACGTGTACGTCAAGGAGCGCTGCGCGCTGTTCTGGGGGCTGACCTCGCGCACGATGCTGCGCGACGAGGCCTCGGCCTTCCTCGCCGCCGGCGGGCGCATCGAGTCGGGCGACATGGTCCTGCGGATGCTGCGCGTGTCGCTCCCGCGCGACCCCGAGAAGCTCGCGAGCACCGCCGAGCAGGGTCAGGCGCTGGCGCTGCTGCAGGCGGTCGGCGGCTTCCAGGCCTACCGCCGCGCGGTGCCGGCGCCGCCCAACGCGCTTCCGGTTGCGCGCTTCCTGCTCTTCGAGCGCGGGTACCCGGACTCGGTGGCCGCCTCCGTCGACGCCGTGCACAACGCGCTCATCCGCGCCGATCGCAACCCGCGCAACTCCGAGCCGGTGCTGCGCCTGCAGCGCCTCAGCGCGGACCTCGAGTTCCGCGGGCGGGCGGAGGCGGCCGAAGCCACCGACATCAACGCGCTGTGCGAAAGCGTCCAGGAGGAGCTTGTCCGCGTCGACCGCGACGTCTCCGACCGCTACTTCGCCGGGGCCGCTGCAACCATGGTCGCGGTGTGAACTTCTCGATCCGCTACCTCACCGAGTACCGGTACGAGGGCAAGGTCACCGACAACCTCAATGCCCTCCGCGTGCGCCCGGCGACCACGTCGACCCAGCGCGTCGACGACTTCCACGTGCGCGTGGACCCCGAGGCGCGCCTGCAGCGCCACCTGGACTACTTCGGCACCGAGGTCATCGAGTTCGGCGTCGCCAAGCCGCACGACCACCTGTCGATCGACGTCCGCGCCCACGTCGTCACCGCAGAGCCGCCGGAGCCGCCCGACGACGTCTGGGAGGCGCTCGGCCGCGGCGGCTACGAATCGGCCGGCGGCGAGTTCCTGCTGCCGGCGGACGCCGAGCCCGAGAACGGCGAGCTCGACGAGCTCTTCGAGGCCTCCCGCGCCCGCAGCCCGCTGGCGACGGTTCGGCTCACCACCGAGCTCATCCCCGATCGCTTCGAGTACCGCCAGGGCGCGACCTACGTCGGCTCGTCGATCGAGGACCTGCTCGACGCCGGGGCCGGCGTGTGCCAGGACTTCGTCCACCTCGGGCTCGTGCTGCTGCGCCGCCACGGGATCGCGGCGCGCTACGTCTCGGGGTATCTCTGGGCCGCGCCGGAGGACGGCGGAGACGATTCGGTCGAGGTCGAGACCCACGCGTGGATCGAGGCGCTCCTGCCCGGCGGCGGCCAGCGCGGCGAGCCGGTGTGGGTCGGCGTCGACCCGACCAACCGCCGGCTGGCGGGGGAGACCCACGTGAAGATCGGCCACGGCCGCGCGTACCCCGACGTGCCGCCGGTCAAGGGCGTCTACCGCGGCGCCGCGGACGCGGAGTTCGACGCGACGGTGACGATGCGCCGGCTCGACCCGCAGGCGAGCGCGCGTGCGTGAGGCATGGCGAGCTCGCCGCTGAACCCGCATCCCGCGTCGCCCGTCGAGATGCAGGAGCGCATCCACGCCGAGCGCGAGGGTGAGCCGTTCCTGCTGCTGCGCGACGGCAACGGCGCGCAGAACCTGGTCCGCCTGGCGGGCAGCGATCGGCTCGCGATCGGCCGCGGCGAGGGCGTCGACCTCCCGCTGGACTGGGATCACCGCGTCTCGCGCGTCCATGCCGAGCTCGAGCGCGTCGGCGACAGCTGGGCGCTCGTCGACGACGGCCTGTCGCGCAACGGCTCGTACGTCAACGGCAAGCGCGTGCGCGGCCGGCGGCGGCTGCAGGAGGGCGACGAGCTGCGGCTCGGCGGCACGCGCGTGGTCTTCCGCGCGCCCGGCGAGGGTGGCACTGCGGCGACGACGCAGGTCTCGCAGGCGATGACCGCCTTCACGGCCGTCTCCGACGCCCAGCGCCGCGTGCTCGTCGCGCTGTGCCGGCCCTTCGCCGACGGCGATCCCTGGGCGCGCCCGGCCACGAACAAGCAGATCGCCGCCGAGCTCTACCTCACGGTCCCCGCCGTGAAGACCCACCTGCGCGCGCTGTTCGGGCGCTTCGGCCTCGAGGACCTCGGCCAGAACGAGAAGCGCCTGCGGCTCGCCGAGCTCGCGTTCCAGGCCGGCCTGGTCAGCGTCGAGGAACTGCAGGGTCAGTCGAACCATCCCTTGGGTCCCTAGTTGCGCCGCGCTCGCGGCGGCAAGCTCCTCTTCAGCACGGAGGCTGGGCAGTGACAAGGGGGGTTGGACAGGCGCCCTCCGGGGGTTGGGGCCCCGGGGGGCGCTCACCGCGCTACACTGGCACTTGACTCGCCCGGGGCGGGTCTTTCCTTTGTCCCGGGCCGTGTCGGTCGACCACACCTCCTCTACCACGGAGCTGCCACATGGCCCGCGGAGACGTGCGTATCGCTGTCACCCTCGCCTGCGAGGAGTGCAAGCGGCGCAATTACCAGACGAACAAGTCAAAGCGCAACAATCCCGATCGCATCACCCTGCGCAAGTACTGCAAGTGGTGTCGTCAACACACCAGCCATCGGGAGACCCGCTAGCGCGGATGATCAGTCGTGGCCCGTGACAGACAACGAGCCAAGCAGCGCAAGGCGCGCCGCGCCCAGAACCCCGGCCAGGGGCTCTCGCAGCCCCGCCGCAGCGATCTGCCGGGCGAGCTCGAGCACATCTCGGGCGAGGTCGACGAGTTCGAGGCGGCGCTGGTCAAAGGCGCGGACGGCGAAGTGGCCGAGACGTCCGAAGTCGAGGACGGCGAGGTCGCACCGGAGGAGCTCGACGACGAGCAATTCGAGGAGCTCGAGGACGAGGTCGACCACGCTACCCTGGAGGAAGAGGCTGTCGAGGCCGCTCCCGCCGAACGCCGCCACGAGCCCGCCACTCCCGGCGCGCCGACGCGCAAGGGTCCTGGCAGGTTCATCGGCTTCCTCAAGGCTTCCTGGGCCGAGCTGCAACGCGTGCAGTGGCCCGACCGCCGTCAGGTCGCGCAGGCGACCGGCGTGGTCATCGGCTTCGTCATCATCGCCGGCCTGTATCTGGGCGTCGCAGACTGGGTCGCCAAGCAGGTCGTCAACGCCATCATCTGAGAAGAAGACCTCCCTGAATTCATGTATCGCTGGTACGTCGTCAACACCTACTCCGGGCACGAGAACAAGGTCAAGCAGAACCTCGAGCATCGCGTGGTCTCGCTGAACCAGAAGCGTGCCGTGCGCCAGGTCGTCGTCCCCACCGAGACGGTGACCGAGATGAAGGAGAACCAGAAGGTTCCCGTCGAGAAGCGCACCATGCCCGGCTACGTGCTCGTGAACATGGAGCTCAACGACGACTCCTGGCAGCTCGTCAAGGGCACGCCCGGCGTGACCGGCTTCGTCGGCGCGTCCAACGAGCCCGTGCCGCTCACGCAGCCCGAGGTCGATCGCCTGCTGCACCGCGAGGTCGCGCAGAAGGTCGCCACCAAGGCGCAGTTCTCGATCGGCGAGTCGGTCAAGGTGGTGTCCGGCCCGCTCTCGGACTTCTCGGGCGAGATCTCCGAGATCAACCAGGACGCGCAGAAGCTCAAGGTGCTTGTGTCAATCTTCGGCCGCGAGACGCCGGTCGAGGTCGGGTTCGACCAGGTGAAGAAGATCTAGCGCGGGCCTCTCCCGCTTCGCGAAGGAATACGCATGGCCAAGAAGGTCCTCACAGAGATCAAGCTGCAGGCGGTCGGCGGGCAGGCCTCGCCGGCCCCGCCGGTCGGCCCTGCCCTGGGCCAGCACGGCATCAACATCATGGAGTTCTGCAAGGCGTTCAACGCGCAGACCCAGCAGGACGCCGGCACGGTGATCCCGGTCGTGATCACGGTCTACGAGGACCGCTCGTTCACGTTCATCACCAAGACGCCGCCGGCCGCGGTGCTCATCAAGCAGGCGGCCAACGTCGAGAAGGGCTCGGGCGAGCCGCACCGCGAGAAGGTCGGCCGCATCACCCAGGCCCAGCTGCGCGAGATCGCCGAGAAGAAGCTGCCCGACCTCAACGCTCACGACGTCGACCAGGCGGCGAAGATCATCGCGGGCACCGCCCGCTCGATGGGCGTGGAGGTGGTCGCCTGATGTCCAAGCATGGTCGCTCGTTCGTCGAGGCTCGTACCAAGGTCGATCGCGAGCACGAGTACACGCCCGCCGAGGCGGTCGGCCTCGTCAAGGAGCTCAAGCGCGCGAAGTTCGACGAGTCCGTCGAGATCCACGTCCGCACCGGCCTGAACGTCCGCCACGCCGACGAGCAGCTGCGCGGCACGATCGCGCTGCCCAACGGCCTGGGCAAGAGCGTCTCGGTCGCCGTCTTCGCCAAGGGCGACAAGGCCCGCGAGGCCGAGGAGGCCGGCGCCGACGTCGTCGGCGCGGAGGACCTCGCCGAGCGCATCGAGGGCGGCTGGACCGACTTCGACATCGCGATCGCGACGCCCGACATGATGCCCGTCGTCGGCCGCCTCGGCCGCATCCTCGGCCCGCAGGGCAAGATGCCCAACCCGAAGGTCGGGACGGTCACGATGGACGTCGCCAAGGCCGTGGAGGAGTCCAAGGCCGGCAAGGTCGAGTACCGCACCGACCGCACCGCGATCGTCCACCTCACCATCGGCAAGACGTCGTTCGACGAGCGCCAGCTGCTGGAGAACTACGCCGCCGTCATCGACGAGCTCATCCGCGCGAAGCCGTCGGCGGCCAAGGGCAGGTACATCCGCTCGATCACCATGGCCTCGACCATGGGGCCCGGCGTGAAGATCGACCCGACGCGCACCCGTGACATCCTCGAGGAGGCTGCTCCGGCCGCGGCCTGACGCAGACTCCATCGAGCCACCAAAGACCCCCGGCGGCGCCGCCTGATGCGGCGCGGAAGCCCGGGCTAGGAGGCCCATGAACCGAGAACAGAAAGCTGCGGCGGTCGCTGAGATCGCCGAATCCATCAAGGACGCCGAGGCGGTCTTCGCCGTCGACTTCCGCGGCATCTCCGTGCCGCAGGCCGCCGATCTGCGCACGCGCCTGCGCGAGGCCGACGCTGTCTTCCGCGTCGTCAAGAACTCGCTGACCGAGCGCGCCGCCGACGAGGCGGGCGCCGACAGCCTCAAGGTGCTGCTCGACGGCCCCACCGCGCTGACCTTCGTCAAGGGCGATGCCGCCCTGGCCGCGAAGGCGCTGCAGACGTTCCGTCGCGAGACCGACCTGCTCGAGTTCAAGGGCGGCCTCCTGGGCTCCGAGGTGCTCGACACCGAGCAGATCCTCGCGCTCGCGCGCCTGCCCGCCCGCGACGTCCTCTACGGCCAGCTGGTCGGCGTCGTCGCGTCGCCGATCACGGGCCTGGTCCGCGGCCTGAACGCGCTGATCGCCGGCCTCGCCATCCAGCTCGGCCAGATCGCCGAGAAGAAGGAGAGCGGCGAGATCCCGGCGGGCGAGCCGCCCGTGGCGGCCGCCGAGGCCGAAGCCCCGGCGGCGGAGGCTGAAGCCCCGGCGGCGGAGGCCGAAGCGCCCGCTGACGAGGCCGCCACGGCGGACGCCCCCGCCGAGGCCGCCACCGCGGCCGCCCCCGCCGACGAGGCCGCCGAGGCCGCGACCGCGGACGCTCCCACCGAGGAGGCCGCCCCCGCCCATGCCGACGCTCCGGCCGAGCCGGAGACCCCCGCGGCGGAGTCCGCTGCGACCGACACGACTGACATCACTGAGACCCCGGAGGATTCGGAGTAACCATGGCTACCACCACCCAGGAGTGGATTGAAGAGCTCAAGAGCATCTCGGTGCTCGAGCTGAGCGAGCGCATCAAGGCGCTCGAGGAGGAGTTCGGCGTCTCGGCGACCGCTGTCGCCGCCGCCGCGCCCGCCGCTGCCGGCGCCGCCGGCGGTGACGGCGCCGCCGCCGAGGAGGAGTCGAGCACCGTCGACGTTGTCCTCACCGCTGCCGGCGACAAGAAGATCCAGGTCATCAAGGTCGTGCGCGCGGCGACCGGCCTCGGTCTGAAGGAGGCCAAGGCGCTCGTCGACGAGGCCCCCAAGCCCGTCAAGGAGGGCCTGGAGCGCGAGGAGGCCGACAAGCTCAAGTCCGAGCTCGAGGAGGCCGGCGGGAGCGTCGAGCTCAAGTAGCTCGTCCGCACACGAACGCCGTACCGAGGGGCGCCGCATGGCGCCCCTCGTCGTCTGGTAATCGTTCGCGCCCTCGTGACGGGCAGACGGACGACGCCAAGGTCGACTGCTACGACGGCTGAGGCGCCAGCGCCCCGGCGACGGCCGCGAGCAGCGCGGACTCCGCGGCCGCCTCGGGGAGCCGGCCGGCGGAGACCTCGCGGCTCGCCGCGTGGACGAGCTCGAGCGCGACGGTCAGCAGCCAGCCGGCCGGGACGTTGTCGTTGAACGCGCCGCTCTTCTGACCGCGCTCGATGAGCGGGCGCAGACGGCCGACCACCGGTTCGTGCAGCGCCCGCAGGCGCTCGGGCGCCAGCCGCGAGTTGATCGCGACGAGCGCGTGATAGCGGCCGAGCGTCCGCCACGCGGCGCCGATGACGCGCGCGAGCGCCTCGCGCGGCTCGCCCTCGTCGGGCGCCGCTGCGCCGATGGTCTCGGTCGCCTCCGCGATCGCACGGTCCGTCACCTCGGCGATGAGCGCCTCGCGCGTGGGGAAGTGCGCGTAGAGGGTCGCCCGCGCGACCCCCGCGCGCCCCGCGATCGCGCCCATGCTCGCGTCCGGGTCGAGCGCGAGCTCCTCGATCGCTGCGTCGAGGATGCTCGCGATGCTGCGACGGGCGTCGGCACGGCGCGTGTGCGGGGCGGCGGGCACGGGTCAGTGGATGCTGACGGGGTGCGGCGACTGCTGCATCCGGCGCTGGAACAGCCCCGCAGACGGGAGCAGCACGAGCGCCAGCACCACACCGGCCGCGGCGATCGCAGCGGCGGCCAGGAACGCGTCGCCGAGGCCGGTGGCGAGCGGGTTCGCGGAGGACGCGATGGTCGTCAGCGCGGCCAGCCCGAGCGCCCCGCCGACCTCGTGCCCGGTCGTGTTCAGGCCCGAGAGCATCCCGGCGTCGTCCTCGCTCGCGCCCGTCAGCACGGCGACCGCGATGGAGACCATGGCGATGCCGAGCCCGACGCCGGCGACGAGCATCCCCGGCAGGACGTCGGTCACGTAGCTCCCGCCACCGCCGGCTCCAGAGAGCAGCAGCATGCCCGTGGCGGCGAGGGCGAACGCGACCGCCAGCGGCGCGCGCACGCCGACCTGGCGCACGAGATGACTGCCGCCGTGGGCGCCGCCGGCCGTAGCCACGGCGATCGGCAGGAACGCGAGCCCGGTCTCCAGCGCGGAGGCCTTGAGCACCTCCTGCAGGTACACCGACGTGAGCAGGAACGAGCCCATGAGCACGGATGAGGCCAGCAGCATGAGCGCCCAGCCGCCGCCGACGGCGCGGTCGGCGAGCAGCTCGATGCGCAGCAGCGGCCGCGCGGCTCGGCGTTCGAGGACTCCGAATGTGGCCAGGCCGGCGAGCGCGGCGCCGCCGAGCGCGAGCGTCCGGACGGACGTCCACCCGGCGCTGTCGGCGCCGGCGATCGCGTAGAGCAGGGCGGCGAGGCTTGCGGTGGCGATGAGCGCCCCGCGGAGGTCGAGACCGCGGAAGCGGCCCGGCTCGGGATCAGGCCGCACCACGCGCAGCACGCCGATGGCGAGCGCGACGCCGACCGGCACGTTGACGAAGAAGATCGCCCGCCAGCCGATCCACTCGGTCAGCACGCCGCCGAGCAGGACGCCGACCGCGGCGCCGGCGCCGCCGACCGCGCCCCACACGCCCAGCGCCATCGCCCGCTCGCGCCCCGACGTGAAGGTCGTCGTGATGATCGACAGCGCGGCGGGGGACAGGAGCGCCGCGCCGATGCCCTGTGCGGCGCGCGCCGCGTAGAGCGCCGCGTCGGTGGGCGCGAGCGCAGCGGCCATCGAAGCCGCGGTGAACAGCGTCAGGCCGGACAGGAACGTCCGCCGGCGGCCGAGCACGTCGGCGGCGCGGCCGCCGAGCAGGAGCAGGCTCCCGAACAGCAGCGAGTAGCTGGTGATCGTCCATTCGAGGTCGCCGCGCGCGATCCCGAGATCGCGCGAGAGGTCCGGGAGCGCGACGTTCACGGCGGAGATGTCGAGGATGACCATGAGCTGGGCCAGGCAGAGGAGCACCAGCACGGCGCGACGGGCGGGGGAGAGGGCGGACATGAGCAGCTCCATGAACTCAGACAACGATGTCTGAGTTAGTAAATCAGACAGCTATGTCTGAGTTCAAGGGTGCTGCGGGTGCCCGTCGTGGCTGCCGTGGTCGCCCTCGTGGCCGTGACCGCCACCGTGCGGCGGCGGCGCGGCGGGCGCAGGCGGCGCGGCTGCGGGCGGCGTGGGTGCCGCGGCCGCGGGCGGCCGACCGGGCGCGGCGGGCCGCTGCTTGCGCGGGCCGTGCCCGCGGTTCTCGTTCCCCTGCGCGTGCCCCTGTGGTTTCGCGGCGGGCGCGGGCTGCTGGGGGTGCGGCGCAGGCGCTGGGTGCTTGGGCCCCGAGCCCTGGCGAGCCCGCGTCGTGGGTTGCGCGTCTCGCGCCCGGGCGACCGGCGAACTGGCCCACGGCTTGGCCGCGGGCGGCTGCGGGGCGGCAGGCGGAGCCGGCGCAGCCGGAGCGGGCGCAGCCGCCACCGGCGCAGCGGGGGCGGGAGCCGTCGCCGCGACCGTCTCCTTCGCCGCAGGGCGCTTCTTCGCCGCGTGGTGCTTCACGCGGTGCGAACGCACGCGGCGCGCGAGGGCACGATGCCGAGGGCGCGTCGCCGGATGGGGCGCGACCGAGCTCGCGGCGGTGTACAGCGTCGCGGCGGGAGCGGGCGACGGCGCGGGAACTTGCCGAGCAGCAGTCCGACTCGGCACAGCGTCCGCCAGGCGCACCGGGCCCGCAACCGCCTCGCCCCGCAAAGGCTCCCAGCCGAACCCGAGCAGCGCGCTGCAGACGGCGCCTGCCGCGAGCGTTGCTCCGACGACGCAGAGCGCCACGATGATCGCGGGGCTCACCCCGTGTGCATGCCTCCCGGACACCCTCCCTGCATCGGCCGGCGACCGCAGTGGCTTGAGCCTCAATAGCGCACGCGCGGATCCAGGAACGCGTAGACCACGTCGACCACGAGGTTCAGGCCGATGATGAAGAAGGCGCCGATCAGCACCGTGCCCTGCACCGTCGGCAGGTCGCTCTTCTGGATCGCGTCGAACGCGAGGCGGCCGACGCCGGGGATGTTGAACACCGTCTCGGTGAGGATCGCGCCGCCGAGCAGCACGCCGAGGTCCATGCCGAGGATCGTCACCACCGGCGTCACCGCCGAGCGCACGCCGTGCTTGAGCACGACCCGCCGCTCGCCCAGGCCCTTGGAGCGGGCGGTGCGGATGTAGTCCTCGGACATCGTCTCGACGAGGTTCCCGCGCAGAAAGCGCGCGTACGACGCGGCGTACGCGGCCGCGAGCACGCACCACGGCAGGATCATGGCCGGGATCACCGTCGCCGGCTCGGTGAAGATGTTCCCCGAGCTCGGATAGGCCCCCTGACCCGGGAAGAGCGGCAGCTTGCCGAGGTCCTGCGAGAACAGGTACAGCGAGACGAGCCCGAGCCAGTAGACCGGCGCCGAGATCGCCACCAAGGCGCCGCCCATCGCCGCCCGGTCCATCCACGTGCCACGCCGGATCGCGGAAGTGATCCCGACCGCGATCCCGGCGAACAGCCACACGATCGCGCCGCCGAGCGCCAGCGTGGCCGTCGCCGGCAGCCGGTCGAAGATCTGCGACTTGACCGAGACGTTGTTCTGGAAGCTGTAGCCGAAGTCGAAGTGAAAGACGAGGCGCTCGAGGTACTTGAGGTACTGGACGTACCAGGGCTTGTCGAGGCCGAGGGTCTCGCGGATCGACGCCAGCAACTCAGGCGTGGGCTGGCGCCCGGCGCGCAGGGCAGCCGGGTCCGCCGCCGGCAACGTGTAGAAGATGAGGAAGGTCAGGAAGCTGATCACGAGGAGCAGCACGACCATCCACAGCAGGCGCCGCACGATGAACGGGACCATCGAACCCGAAGCTGGCAGAGGGCGCCCGGACCGTCGACACTTTCAGCCAGGCCTGAATCCGTGCTGACCCTCGACTTCACCGCCGACGACCTCGCCCGCACGCGCTTCGCGTGCTCCCCGCTGTGGGAGCTCGTCGAGAGCCTGCGCGTCCGCCAGGACCCGTCGGCGCTCGTGGTGCACGGCCCGTGGGAGGTGGCGAGCGCCGCGCGGCTCGACGGCTTCCCGCTCGACGAGCTCCTGGTGCTCGTCCCGATGGGCACCTACATCCCCGACTTCCTGACCCCGCCGCCCGAAGTGCCGCTCCCGGCGATCGACGACGAGCTCGAGCGCATGCGCACCACGTCGGCCGGGCGCATCCGCGCCGACGTCGCGCGCTGCTTCGCCGGCCGCGTCGTGCCGGACGCGGCGCGCCCGTACCTCGAACGCCCCGAGGCCGCCCGCGATCGCCTCGTCGAGCTCCTGCGCGAGTACTGGGCTCGCGCGCTCGAGGCCGACTGGCCGCGGATCCGCGCGCTGCTCGAGGGCGAGATCGTCGAGCGCGCGCGCCAGCAGGCGCTGGCCGGGACCGGGTCGCTCCTCGGCGACCTGCATCCGGCCGTGACCTGGCGCAAGGGGACCCTGCGGGTCCGCTGCCGCCACAACGGGCGCATCGCCCTCGACGGCACCGGGCTCATCCTCGTCCCGAACGTCTTCGCGTGGCCGCTCGTCTGCCCGATGGTCGCCGAGGGCTACCCCGCCGCGATGACGTATCCGCCGCGCGGCGTCGGGTCGCTGTGGGCCCCGCCCGACGAGAACGGCGTCGCGCTTGATGCGCTGCTCGGCCGCACGCGCGCCGCGGTGCTCCGGGAGCTCGCGGCGCCGTGCTCGACGAGCGAGCTCGCGCGGCGCCTGGAGCTCACGCCGGGCGCGATCTCGCTGCACCTGACGGTCATGCAGCGCTCGGGTCTGCTCATCCGCCGGCGGGCCGGACGCTCCGTGCTCTACAGGGTCAGCGCGGTCGGCGAAGCGCTCCTCGCGGCCTGCGGGGTGGCGCGTCCCGCCGCCGGGC
>Ga0081455_10004449_pt1 | contig 15713 bp, 15 predicted proteins | sample TabmetS3T2R1_FD_70207 | JGI IMG/M metagenome (GOLD analysis project Ga0081455, IMG submission 70207) | Tabebuia heterophylla rhizosphere microbial communities from the University of Puerto Rico - S3T2R1 | ecosystem: Host-associated > Plants > Roots > Rhizosphere ... | reverse complement strand
TCGCCCTCTTGGACGGCGGTCCGCAGACGACGGGTCAGCGTCTTGACGGTCGACCGGTAGCGCAGGTTCTCGAGCCGCTGCCGGGCGGCCACTCGCACGCGCTTCTTCTGCTGCTTGATGTTCGGCATAACGTGAAAAATGCCCGCTCTGCGGGCGGCGGCATGGTACCAAAGCGCCTGCTCGCTTCGATCCAGGCGAAGGAGCACGCGCGGCCCGCTCGTATGCTCACGCCGTGGGAGACCGGGCGGCGCTGCGCGACATAGGCCAGGAGGCCGCCGCCGCGGTCCCGTCTCGCCGGCTCGCCTGGTCGACGGCGATCTTCTCGACGGCGACGGGCCTCTCCCGGATTCTCGGGCTCGTCCGTGAGATCGTTGCCCGGAGCTATTTCGGGGTCGAGGGCGTTGGCATCAACGCCTTTACCGTCGCCTTCCAGGTGCCGAACCTGGTTCGGGCGCTGGTCGCCGACGCGGCTCTCTCTTCGGCGTTTGTCCCAGTCTTCAGCGAGCTGCTCGAGAAGGGGGAGCGCGCTCGGGCCTGGCGCGTTGCATCGAGCCTGATCTGGCTGCTGCTCCTCGGGCTTACGGCCATCACGGCGATCTTCATCCTCGCCGCGCCCTGGGTGATGGCGCTCTTCGGCTACGGCAGTGGACCGGCCGGCGACCTCGCAGTCACGCTGTCCCGAATCCTGTTCCCGATCGTGATTCTGCTCGGTGTCTTCGGTGTCGTGGTCGGAATCCTGAACAGCTACGAGCACTTCAGCGTCCCGGCGCTGACGCCTGTCTTCTGGAACCTCGTGATCATCGCCGGCCTCGTGATCGGCGTTCCGCAGGCCGACACAGAGAACGGCAAGCTGTACGTCTATGCCGGATCGATCGTGCTCGGCACGATCGTCCAGCTCCTACTCCCGCTGCCATGGCTTGCCGGTCTCGACGGGCGTCTCCGGCTGGCGATTGACTGGCGTGACCCGGCCGTCAAGCGCGTGTTCGTCCTGATGCTTCCGGTCACGCTCGGCCTCGGCCTGATCAACATCAACGCCCTGATCGGCACGTTCTTCGCCGCCAGGTTCATCGATCGGACGATCGCCCCGAGCGCGATCGATGCCGCGTTCCGGCTCTACATGCTCCCGCAGGGGATGTTCTCGGTCGCTGTCGCAACTGTTCTCTTTCCGGCGCTTTCGCGTCTGGCCGCCCGGAGAGACACGGATGGTTTCCGCCGTACGGTCGGGGTCGGGCTTCGGCAGATCGCGTTCCTCCTCATCCCCGCGAGCATCGCCTCCGCCGTCCTGGCCGAACCGATCGTTCGCCTCATCTACCAACGGGGGGAGTTCAACGCGCATGCGACTCATGTCGTCGCGGGAGCGCTGGCCGCGTTCTCCCTTGGCCTGGTCTTCAACGGGGCGATGCTCATGCTGAACCGGGCGTTCTTCAGTCTCCAGGCGCCGTGGCTTCCGACCTGGGTCGCCTTCGGGAATCTCATCTTCAACACGGCGCTCTTCGCGCTCTTCTACCGCCTCGGGGTCTGGGGAATTCCGCTGGCGATCTCCGTCGCCAACATGGCCGGCTCGGCCGCCTTGCTCGTGCTGCTCCGTCGCCGACTCGAGCGGATCGAAGTGAGGGAGACGGCCCGATCGATCCTCCGGATCACGCTCGCCTCGATCCCGCTTGCGATCGTGTCCTTCGGCGTCTGGTGGGCACTCGACGACGCTCTCGGTCGGTCGTTTCTGGGCCAGCTCATCTCCCTCTCGTCGGCTCTCGTCGCCGGGGGCGCCGTGTACCTGTTTTCGTGCCGTTTGCTGGGAGTTCGTGAGCTGAGGCCGTTGCTATCGTTGCGAGCCCGCGGCCGGCCGCCCGCCTGAGCTCATGCAGCAGGACCGAATCCGGAACTTCTCGATCATCGCGCACATCGACCATGGGAAATCGACCCTGGCCGACCGCATCCTCGAGCTCACGGAGACAGTCTCCGGTCGCGAGATGCGCGAGCAGCTCCTCGACTCGATGGAGCTCGAGCGCGAGCGGGGGATCACCATCAAGGCCCAAGCCGTCCGCGTCCTCTGGAAGGGGCATCAGCTCAACCTGATCGACACACCGGGCCACGTGGACTTCACCTACGAGGTCTCGCGGTCGCTCCAGGCCTGCGAGGGAGCGGTCCTCGTCGTCGACGCCGCCCAGGGCGTCGAGGCACAGACGGTCGCCAACGCCTATCTGGCGATCGAGAACGACCTCGAGCTTCTGCCGGTCGTGAACAAGATCGACCTCCCTCAGGCCGATCCGGAGGGCACGGCCCGGGAGCTCGCCGACCTGATCGGTGGCGATCCGGCGGACGTCGTGCGCATCTCGGCCAAGACGGGACAGAGCGTGGCGGAGGTGCTCGATGCCGTCGTCGAGCGCATTCCCCCGCCCGCCGGCGACCACGAGGCGCCGCCACGGGCGCTCATCTTCGACTCGTCGTACGACCAGTACAGGGGCGTGGTCGCCTTCGTCCGGGTCGTCGACGGCGTGTTTCGGACGCGCGAGCGGCTGCAGGCGATGGCTCAGGGCACGCGGTTCGAGGCGGAGGAGTTGGGCTTCTTCTCCCCGACGATGCGCGCGAGCGGCACGCTGGAGGCGGGCGAAGTCGGATACGTGATCACCGGGCTCAAGGACGTCAGCCGGCTGCGCGTCGGCGACACGCTCACGTCCGTCGAGCGGCCTGCGATCCAGGCGCTCCCGGGCTACAAGGACGTCAAGCCGATGGTCTTCGCGGGGCTGTTCCCGACGGACTCGGACGACTACCCCGACCTCCGCGACGCACTCGAGCGGCTCAAGCTCAACGACGCCGCGCTCGTGTACGAGCCGGAGACGTCGCAGGCGCTTGGCTTCGGCTTCCGCTGCGGTTTCCTCGGGCTCCTACACATGGAGATCGTGCGCGAGCGCCTCGAGCGCGAGTTCGATCTCGATCTGCTCGTGACCGCGCCCAACGTCGCCTACCGCGTGCTGACCAAGGACGGACAGGAGGTCGAGGTTCACAACCCGGCGGAGATGCCCGCGGAGATCGAGCGGGTCGAGGAGCCTTACATCCGCGCGTCGATCATCGTGCCCAAGGAGTACGTCGGTCCGGTCATGGAGCTCTGCACCGAGCGCCGCGGCCGGTTCGACCACATGGAATATCTCTCGGAGGAGCGGGCGGTGCTGATCTACGAGTTACCGCTGTCCGAAGTGGTCGTCGACTTCTACGACCAGCTGAAGTCGCGCACGCGCGGCTACGCAAGCTTCGACTACGACGTGATCGGCTTTCGTGAGGGCGACCTCGTCCGCCTCGATGTTCTCATCGCCGGAGAGTCCGTCGATGCCCTCTCGCTCATCCTCCACCGCGACTCGGCGTACGGGCGCGGGCGTGCGCTCGTCGACAAGTTGCGGGAGGAGATCCCGAGGCAGCTCTTCGACGTCCCCGTGCAGGCTGCGATCGGATCGCGGGTCGTCGCGCGCGAAACGATCAAGGCCAAGCGCAAGGACGTGCTCGCCAAGTGCTACGGGGGCGACATCACCCGCAAGCGCAAGCTGCTCGAGCGACAGAAGGCAGGGAAGCGGCGGATGAAGCAGGTCGGTGCCGTCGAGGTTCCGCAGGAGGCGTTCCTGGCCGTGCTCAATCTGGAGGGGTCGAAGTGACTGCTGCGGTGCGCCACCTCTACATCCACCTGCCGTTCTGCAGCAGTCGCTGCGGGTATTGCGACTTCGTGACCGTCGTGGGGCGGCGTGGCGAGCACGACCGCTATGTCGACGCGCTGCTAGCCGAGCTCGAGCTCGAGCGCGACTCGCTGGCGCCTCGGCTGGAGACCATCTTCCTCGGCGGAGGGACGCCGACGTTCACCAAGCCCGCGGCCTTGCGGCGGGCCTTGCGCGGCCTGCCTCTTGCGGACGAGGTGACCGTCGAGGCGAACCCGGAGACCGTGACGCCCGAGCTCGCGCGGCTCCTGATGGAGGAAGGAGTTACGCGGATGTCGCTGGGCGCGCAGAGCTTTCAGCCGAGGCTGCTGTCGGTGCTGGAACGGCACGCCGGTCCGAACGACGTCCGGCGCGCCTTCTACCATCTCCGTGATGCCGGATTTGACAACATCTCGCTCGATCTCATCTACGGAATTCCGGGCCAGAGACCCTCCGACCTCGAGACCGACATCGACGAGGCGCTCGCTCTCGGGCCGGAGCACCTGTCGTGTTACGAGCTCGAGGCCAAGCCGGGCACGCGGTTCACCCACGCCCACGGAGAGGAGCTCGATCGCCAGGCGGAGGCGTTGGAGGATTACTTTGAGCGCGTGGTCGACCGCCTGACCGCGGCGGGGTATCGCTGGTACGAGACGGCAAACTTCTGTCGAACCGGGGAGGCGGCCGGTGCTCGCGACCTGCGCTCGAGGCACAACGTCGCCTACTGGCTCGGTCGGGACTACGTCGGCCTCGGGATCGGGGCGGTCTCGACGGTCGCGGGTCGTCGCCGGCGGAACACGCCACGGCTGGCCGCGTACCTGGAGACGCTGGAGGCTGGAACCATGCCGCCACGTGAAATCGAGGACCTCGCAGCTGACACTCGGCTGCGCGAGAAGGTGATGCTCGGGTTGCGACTCGACGAGCCATTCCAACTCGAGGAGGCGGACGGCGTGGTCGACCGGACTGCGCTCGGCCGGCTGGAAGACCTGGGGCTGCTGATATGGCGGGCGGGCGAGGATGGGGAAGAGGACCTCGTGCTCACCCACCGCGGCCGCCTCCTCGGCGGCGGTGTCACGGCCGAGCTGCTCGTATGACCAGTAAAATCCCTGCAAAATGGCCACAGTCGAGCTGACGGACCGCCAGCGCGAGATCCTGCGACGCCTCGTCGAGGAGTACATCGCTACGGGCCAGCCCATCGGGTCCAAGCACCTGGTCGAGCGGGCCGGACTGCGCGTGTCGCCGTCCACTGTGCGCGGCGAGCTCGCCGAGCTCGAGCGGCTGGGGCTGCTCACGCATCCCCACACCTCGGCCGGACGCGTTCCCACGGAGGCCGGCTACCGCCTGTTCGTCCACGGGCTCCTCGATCGGCTGGAGCCGCGCCCCGTGACGGTAGAGATCGACCTCAGCCGCGCGGGGACGGAGGTGGAGTCCGCCCTCCAGGCGACGACCGAGGCGCTCTCCCAGCTGACGCGGCTGCTCGCGCTCGTATCCGCGCCACCGCTGGAGGCAGCGACGGTCCGGCACGTGGAGGTCCTCGCGCTACAGCCACAACTCGTCGTTGCGGTGGTGATCACCTCGACCGGCGGCGTCACCAAGCGGGTCTTCGCCCTGGGCGAGCCCATCGATCCAGGGCTCGTGAACTGGGCGGCTGAGTACCTGAACGAGCGAACCGTCGGCCTGCCGCTTGGCTCCCACGGTCTGCGCCAGGCCTTTGCCGAGGCCGGGCTGTCCGAGCGCGAGCGTTCGTTCCTCGAGCTCCTGCGGCCAGCGTTCACCGACGCCGCTGGTAGCGAGGAACAACGCCTCTTCGTCGGCGGCGCCGCGACGGTCCTCGGGCGGGCGCGAGGCGAGGACCTCGCGACATACCGTCCACTCCTCGAGGCGCTCGAGCAGCGCGCAGCGTTGCTACAGCTGCTCAGCAACGCGCTCGGGGGCAAGGGCGGGCCGTTCGTGCGCGTCGGAATGGAGTTGTCGCATCCCGGCCTGCGTGAGGCGTCGCTCGTGGGAGCGACGTACGGGCTCGCGCACCGCCGCCTCGGCGCGGTGAGTCTCCTCGGTCCGCTGCGGATGGACTATGAGACGGCGATCCGGTCCGTGCGCGTGGCGTCATACGAGCTGTCCCGGTTCGTAGAGGAGATCTACGCAGAGAATTAGCGCCGGGCCCACGGCTACGCTTGCCGCAATGGCGACCACTGAGCGGGATTACTACGAGGTGCTGGGAGTCCGCCGGGACGCGGACGAGACAGAGATCAAGAAGGCGTTCCGCCGGCTGGCGCGCGAGCTGCATCCCGACGTGTCCGATGCTCCTGACGCCGACGAGCGCTTCAAGGAGGTCGTGGAGGCGTACGAGGTGCTGTCGAAGACCGAGACTCGCGAGCTCTACGACCGCTTTGGCCACGCCGGGCTCCGCAGTGGGGGCTTCGAGCCGTCGCACTTCGACTTCGGGAGCCTTGCCGACATCTTCTCTGCGTTCTTCGGCGACGACCTGCTCTCGGCCACGATGCGCACGGGAGCGCGCGGCGCCGACGTCGCCGCCGAGGTGGAGATCGCCCTCGTGGAGGCAGCGAGCGGGACGAAGCGCGAGGTGTCGTTCCAGGTCGCCGTGCCGTGCGGGCGCTGTGAGGCGACGGGTGTCGAGCCGGGAACCGACGTCAGCACCTGCCCGACCTGCCAGGGGCAGGGGCGCCTCCAGCGGATATCCCGCAGCGCCTTCGGCGAGTTCATCCGAACGCAGACATGTCCGACCTGCGGCGGCGCCGGCCGACTGATCGAGCATCCGTGTCGCGATTGCCAGGGGTCCGGCCAGGTGCTCGAGGAGCGGCGGCGAGAGGTCGAGATCCCTCCCGGCATCCACGACGGGCAGAGGATCCGGCTCTCCGGCGAAGGCCATTCAGGCGCTCCCGGCGGGCGCGCGGGTGATGTCTACGTGCGGGTGCGAATCGCACGCGATGAACGGTTCGTTCGCGAGGGCGACGACATCTTCTCGACGGTCGACCTGACGATGACGCAGGCCGCGCTCGGTGCTCGGGTCGCCGTCCCCACACTCGACGGAGAGACGGAGCTCGCGTTCGCACCAGGGACGCAGCCCGGCGAGGTCGTCGTCCTGCGCGGGCGCGGGATGCCGGTGCTCCAGGGCTTCGGCCGCGGCGATCAGCGTGTGCTCGTCAACGTCGCCGTCCCGCGCCAGCTGAGCGACGACCAGCGTGACCTGCTCGAGCGTTTCGAAGGCATCTCCGATGACGACACCTACAGGTCGGAAGAGGGCTTCTTCGACAAGCTGAAGAGCGCGTTCCGCTGAGCGTGAGCGAGCTCCGCCGGGTGTCGATCCCGGTCCCGGCGGCGCTACGGGAGGAGCTGACGGCGCGCCTGCTCGAGCTACATCCCGAGGGTTTCGAGGAGGCCGAGAACGCGCTGGCGGTCTACACCGATGCGGCCGGCGAGGCCCGTCTACGTGAGGCGTTCGGCGAGGTTGGCTCGGAGCCGGTCGAGCCGGGGTGGGAAGAGCGTTGGCGCGAGTTCCATCGGCCCGTCTGGGTGGGTCCACTGTGGGTCGGGCCGCCCTGGGAAGAGCCGCCTGACGAGGGGATCATCGTTGTCATCGATCCCGGCCGTGCGTTCGGCACCGGCTCACATCCCACGACGCAGCTCTGCCTTGGCTTTCTCACCGACCTCGCTCCGTCCAGCCTCCTGGACGTCGGATGTGGGTCGGGCGTCCTTTCGATCGCCGCCGCGAAGCTGGGCTTCGGGCCGGTCGTCGCGATCGATCTCGACCCGGCCGCGGTCGAGGCTGCCGGACGGAACGCCGTCGCCAACCGCGTCGAGCTCGACGTCAGGCAGGGCGACGCACTCGAAGAGAACCTTCCAAGCACCGGGCTCGTACTGGCGAACATGAATCTCGCTGCAGTCGAGACGCTGGCTACGCGCATCGGCGCGCAGCGGCTCGTCACCGCCGGCTACTTCCATTCGCGCATGCCCGATCTCCCGGGCTACGCGCATCGCGAGCGGCGGATCGACGGCGGCTGGGCTGCCGATCTCTTCAAACGGCAGTAGATTTGCGGCTCTGATGGCCACCTTCACGGTCCGTTTCCTCGGCTGCAAGGTGTCCCATGTCGACGCGCAGGCGCTGCGCGAGCGCCTGCTTGCCGACGGGCACGACGAGCTCGACGGCTCAGCCGATGTCGCTGTCGTGAACACGTGCTGCGTCACGAACGAGGCGGTCGCGAAATCCCGCCAGGTGGCCGCACGAGCGGCGCGCACCCACCGACGCGTGTACGTCACCGGTTGCGGCGCCAATCTCCGTGGAGACGCATTCGCGACCCTGCCCGCCAACGTCTCGGTCGTGCGGGCAACGCCGGAGGAGACGCCGGCGCTCGTCGCACGCGACGTCGGGCCGATCGGCTGTGTCCGCGCAGATGCGCGGCTCGACCGAGTCCGCGCGTTCGTGAGGGTTCAGGACGGCTGCAGCTTCTCGTGCAACTTCTGCGTGATTCCCCTCGTGCGCGGCGCCTCGAGGAGCAGGGCAGCGGACGCGGTGCTCGCGGAGGTCGAGAAGCGTGTGCGGCAGGGCCACCGAGAGGTCGTTCTCACGGGCATCAACCTCGGCTGCTACCGGGATCGCCCGGCGGGCTACGACCTGGCGGGTCTGGTGCGGGAGGCCGGAGACGTCCCCGGTCTCGAGCGCCTTCGGCTCTCCTCGATCGAGATCAACCACGTGAACGGCGAGCTCGCCGCTGCGCTTCGCGAAACGCCGGTCGTGGCCCGACATCTCCATGTCCCGCTCCAGTCCGGCGACGACACGATCCTGAAGGCGATGGGCCGCCGCTACACCTCAGAGACCTACTTGCGCCGCCTCGCGCCGCTAGGCGATTTCAACCTGACGACCGATGTGATCGTTGGTTTCCCGGGCGAGGACGAGGCCGCGTTCCGGAACACTCTCGCCGTCATCGACCGGGCCGGAATCACGAAGGTGCACGTGTTCCCTTATTCGCCACGCCCGGGGACAGTGACGGCCGAGGCGGACACGGTTCCGCCGGCCGTCAAGAAGGATCGCGGCGCTCGTCTCCGCGCGGCCTCCCATGAGGCGTGCCTCGCGCGCTGGCGCGGGAAGCTCGATCGCGAGGACGCCGTGCTCGTCGACCGGCCTGGACGAGGCTACGGCGACGACTACTCGCCGTGGCTGGTCTCGGAAGAAGCCCCCGTAGGCGAGCTCCTACTAGTGCGCGGCGCGGCCGTCACTGACGAAGGGATCCTTGCGGCATGAGACATCGCTTGCGATGTCTCCTTCAGGCCGTACGGGCTCTGCCCGTGCGGCCGTCTGCACCGACCGGTCGACACGCCGGCGCTCAGAAGGTTTGCGCATGAGCAATGACGGGTGCCTCTTCTGCAAGCTCGTTCGAGAGGGGGACCATGTCAACAAGGCGGACGGCTTCGTCGCTGTCCGTGACATCTACCCCAAGGCTGAGACGCACTTGCTCGTCCTGCCCGAACGACACGTGGACACCTTTCGAGATGTCGAGGCCTTTCCGGCGGAAGAGGCGAAACGCATGCTCGACTTCGTCGCCGAGACGGCGCGCCAGGCTGGCCTCGAGGACTACCGCGTGCTCGTCAACGTCGGCCCGGGCGGGGGCCAGACGATCTTCCATCTCCACTGGCATATCCTCGGCGGCCCCATCCAAGGTATGCCGGAATGAGTCTCATCGCCCGACTCGAGGACGAGCTCAAGGAGGCGATGCGGGAGCGTGATGCCGACCGGCGCGACGCGTTGCGCTTGATCCTGAACAGCCTCCGGTCGGCGGAGAAAGAGCTCCAGCGCCCGCTCAACGACCAGGAGGAGCTTCAGGTCCTGCAGCGAGAACGCAAGCGGCGCGTGGAGGCGGAGGAGGCGTTCCGCGCCGCCGGCCGGGAGGAGCAGGCCGATGCGGAGGACTACGAGCTCGAGGTGCTCGAGGAGTTCATGCCCGAGCCGTTGAGTGAGGACGAGCTCGAAGAGATCATCGACGACGCGATCGCCGAGAACGGGGCGACGAGTCTCCGTGATCTCGGCCGCGTGATGGCCGACGTGATGCCGCAGGTAGCAGGTCGCGCCGACGGGTCGGAGGTCAGTCAGCTCGTGCGCGAAAAGCTCGCCTGACCTGCCTCGCCTGCCCCCGCCCGGGGGCCTCCAACCTCCTCCCCAATTCGAGCGTATCGAGATCGAGCGCACGCGTGGCGCGCGGGAGTGTGTCGAATGTGCGCCAACTACGCGCGGACGGCGAGCCGCCGGGCTGCGAGCTCCAGGAGGACGTCGATCAGCAGATCGACGTCGCGCTCGGTCGTGCGCCAGTTGACGATCGCTGGGCGGAACGCGACCTTTCCGTCGTAGACCGTGGTTCCGAAGAAGACCCGGCCGTCCTCCAGGACGTCCTGCCCGAGCGCCAGGTTGAGCTCGTCGAGCTCCTGCTCGTCGAGCCCCGGTGGCCGGAAGCGGAAGCAGACGATGTTCAGTCTCGTCTCGGCGAGCCGCTCGAGCTCCGGCGACTCGTCCACCCTTCGGGACAACCGCCGCGCGAGCTCGAGGTGGCGCTCGACCATGGCTCGGTAGCCGGCTCGGCCGTAGGCGCGAAGCGTCGCCCAGACCGCGAGTGACCGGGCACGCCGAGAGGCCTCCGGGCTGGGCGTCTCGTCCGTGGGCAGGTATGCGGCCGTGAGCCTGAACGGCTCCCGCAGGAGCTCGCGGTCGCGGATGAAGGCGAACCCGCAGTCGTAGGGGACGTTCAGCCACTTGTGGCCGTCGGCGATGACCGAGTCTGCCCGCTCGACGCCTTCCGCCAGCGCCGCCGCCTTCGGCGTGACGCGTGCGAAGAGCCCGAACGCACCGTCGACGTGGAGCCAGGCACCGTGCTTCGCGGCTAGATCGGCCATCCGCCCGATCGGGTCGAAGTCGCCGGTGTTCACGTCCCCGGCGTTGCCGATGACGATCGCGGCAGCCCCGTCGAGTGCCGCCAGCTCGCGCTCCAAGCCGGCGGCATCGACCACCCGCACCGAATCACGGCCGAGGCCGAGCATCGCGAGCGCCTTGCGCGCGCTCGCGTGGACGTACTCGGTGGAGAAGACGGGCACCGGCGGCAACCCGCCGAACCCGCGCTCGTCGAGGTCGACACCGTGCTGCGCGGCCCACCAACGCCGCGCGCATGCGAGGCCGACGAAGTTCGCCATCGTCGCGCCCGTCGTGAGCACGCCGCCCCAGTCCTCGGGCAGCTCGAAGAGCTCGAGGAGCCAGCGGACCGCAACCGCTTCGAGTTGCGCCCCGTACGGCGAGCTGACCCCCGAGAACGCGTTCTGATCCAGGAGCGACGTGAGCCAGTCGGCGCCCAGGGCAGCCGGGGTCGTCCCGCCGGTGACGAAATGGAAAAAGCGTGGGCCGGACGACCGAGTCGCGACGTCCGACGCAGCGACCAGCTCGGCCAGCGCGGTGAGCGCCCCGTCGCCCTCCTCCGGCAGCGATCCGCCGAAGCGCCCATTCCTGGAGGCGAGCACCGGTGCCTGCTCGAGCTCGGCCAGGTAGCGTCGCGCCTCGCCCGCTACATAGTCGAGCGCGGCCCCCTCCTCGTCCCGCGAGTGGAGCGGATCGGGCATCGATCCAACCTACACTGAGCGAGGTGCAGGAGACTCTGTCAGTTCCCAACGACGTCGCCGTCGAGCTGGCCGGTATCGGCGACGGCGTGCTCGAATCGCTGCGGGATCGCCTGCACTGCGCGATCCACCTTCGCGGCAACCGCCTCACGATCGAGGGCGACGAGGAGCACGTCGATCAGGCGCGCACGGTCATCGACGAGATCGTCGAGCTGGTCGAAGGCGGCCACGATATCGGCCCGTCGACGGTGGACGCCGTGCTCGGCGTCCTCGACAAGGGCGAGGACGTTCGTGACGTCTTCGAAGACGTCGTCTGGCGCCACCGCGGCAAGAAGATAGCCCCGAAGACGGTGAATCAGAAGCGCTACGTGGACGCGATCCGCAAGCAGACCGTGACCTTCGCGATTGGCCCAGCCGGAACGGGCAAGACCTATCTCGCCATGGCTCTGGCGGTCGCGGCACTGCAGGAACGCGAGGTCGGCCGCATCATCCTCACGCGGCCGGCGGTGGAGGCCGGCGAACGGCTCGGCTACCTGCCGGGCGACATGCTGGCCAAGGTCGACCCCTACCTGCGGCCCCTCTACGACGCCCTTTACGACATGCTCGAGGCGGACAGGCTGAACGCGTACATGGAGCGCGGGATCGTCGAAGTCGCTCCGCTCGCGTTCATGCGGGGGCGCACCCTGAACGACTCGTTCATCATCCTCGACGAGGCCCAGAACACGAGTCCCGAGCAGATGCAGATGTTCCTGACGCGCCTCGGCTTCGGGTCGAAGGTCGTCGTCACGGGCGACGTGACACAGATCGATCTGCCTCGCGACCAGGCCTCCGGGCTCATCACCGTCCAGGACATCCTCGGGACGATCGACGGGATCTCCTTCATCCGCTTCGGCAACGAGGACGTCGTGCGCCACAAGCTCGTGCAGCGGATCGTGGAGGCGTACAAGTCGCATGCAGAGGAAACCGGCACGCAGCGTCGGACGTAGGCCCATGGTCGAGGTCGAGGTGGCGAACCGAAGCGGGGTCGCCGTCGACGAGCAGGCGGCGACGGAGCTGGCGCGCCGGGTGCTCGCTGCCGAGGGCGTCGATGAGGGCGACCTCGGGCTCGTGTTCGTCGACGAAGAGGAAGGGCGGCGCCTGAAGCGCGAGCACCTCGGCCGGGACGAGCCACCCACGGTGCTTGCCTTCCCGATCGACGCGCGCGAGGAACTTCCCGCCGGCGTGCCGCGGCAGCTCGGGGACGTCGTTGTCTGCCCCGAGGTCGTCGGGGAGGAGTGGCGTGAGCCGCTCGTCCACGGGCTCCTGCACCTGCTCGGCTACGACCACGGCGTCGAGATGGAGGCGCGCGAGGAGGCGCTGAGAGCATGAACGTCGGCCGTAGCCCCTCGGTCCTCCAAAGCTTCAACTTCGCCTTCGAGGGGATCATCCACGTCCTCCGCACCCAGCGGAACATGCGGATCCACTTCGGGATCGCCGTCGCCGTCCTGATCGCAGCGCTTGCAGTCGGCGTCGGACGGCTGGAGCTGATCGCGCTCCTGATCTCGATCTCGCTCGTGCTCATCGCGGAGATGCTCAACACCGCACTCGAAGCCGGGATCGATGTCGCCACGACGTCGTTCGACCCGCTCGCCAAGCTCGCGAAGGACATCGCTGCCGGCGCGGTCCTGATCGCGACCGTCAACGCCGTCGCGGTCGGCTACCTCGTCTTCGTCGAGCGCATCAAGGATCCGAGCTCCCACGTGCTCGACCGGCTCCGTGACGCGCCGACTGAGCTCACCCTGGTCGCGCTCGTCATCACAATCGTGTTAGTGATCGCCGCAAAGGCCTATACCGGCCGCGGGCGTCCGCTTCGAGGAGGGTTGCCCTCAGGGCATGCGGCGGTGGCGTTTGCCGGCTGGATGGCGGCGACCTACATCCTCGGCGACTCGACGCACTGGTTCCTCATCTCGTCGCTGACCTTCATCATGGCGCTGCTCGTGGCCCAGACGAGGATCGAGTCCGGCATCCACTCGTTCCTCGAGGTTCTCTCCGGCGGCGTCCTCGGTGCCCTCGTCACCCTCGTCCTCTTCCAGCTCTTCTGGTCATGACGGACGCCGACCGCGAGCTGCTCGAGCGTGCCGACGCCGTGGCGGCGCGCGCCTATGCCCCGTACTCGAACTTCTTCGTCGGCGCCGCCGTACGAGCCCGCGACGGGCGCATCTTCGAGGGGACCAACGTGGAGAACGCCGCGTACCCGCTCGGCGTGTGTGCGGAGAAGACCGCGCTCGGGCGAGCCGTTTCCGAGGGGATCAAGCCCGGCGACGTCGAGGCGCTCGCGGTGACGGCGTCCCCCTGCGGCGGCTGCCGCCAGTGGATCCATGAGTTCGGCCTCGATCGAGTCATCTACCGACGCGCCGACGGCGATGTCGCCGTCAGGACGCCGGCCGAGCTGCTTCCGGACACCTTCGAGCTGTGAAGTCGGGCTTCGTCGCCGTCGCGGGACGGCCGAACGTCGGGAAGTCGACGCTCGTGAACGCGCTCGCCGGAGGCAAGGTCGCGATCGTCTCGGACAAGCCGCAGACGACGCGCCGCCGGATCTTCGGGATCTCGAACGGCGACGACCACCAGCTCGTGCTCGCCGACCTTCCCGGCTTCCAGCGTCCGCGTGACGCGCTGACCGAGCACATGCAGCGCACGGTCGACTCGTCCTTCGAGGACATCGACGCCGTGCTCTTCGTGCTCGATGCGCGGGCCCGCATCGGCGCGGGCGACCGCTTCATCGCCGAGCGCGTGTTCTCCCTCGGCGTGCCGGTCGTCATCGCGGTGAACAAGGTCGATCGGCTGAAGCCGGGGCACATTGCGACGCAGATGAACACCGCCTCCCGGCTCGGCGATTTCCACGCGCTCCATCCGGTGAGCGCGAAAACGAGCGACGGCGTGGACGAGCTCCGCGATGAGCTCGTCGGGCTCCTCCCGGAGGGCCCGCTGTACTTCCCGGCCGAACAGCGGACGGATCTCTCGGCCGAGGAGCAGATCGCCGAGCTGATCCGGGAGAAGGCGTTGCAGCTGACGCGCGACGAGGTCCCGCACTCGATCACCGCCGAGGTCGAGGAGGTGGAGGAGAAGGTCGTGCGTGCCTCGCTCTACGTCGAGACCGATTCGCAGAAGCAGATCCTGGTCGGGAAGCGCGGCTCGATGGTGCGAGAGATCGGGACTCGCGCGCGGCCCGAGATCGAGGCGCTGCTCGGCCATTCGGTGTTTCTCGATCTGCAGGTGAAGGTCCGCCCGAGGTGGCGACGCGATGAGCGGCTGCTCGAGCGGCTGGGGATCTGAGCCGCGGCCCGGACCGGCACAGTTTCGGCACGCTCGCGGCACAGACAGATGCGCTTTTCACCCTTAGAATCGCCGCCGGGTGGAGGCGAGGGGCTCCCCGCGGTGGGTGTCCCATCGATGCGTAGCCTCGCGGGACTAGTCCTTCGCCCGGCCTCGAGCGCGGAACGGTCTCGGAGAAGCGCCGGGCTACACTCATTTCCATGGCGAAGGCCCCGGCTCTGCCGACAGGCTTCGAGCTTCCGCTCGAGCCCAGGATCCCCCGAATCGGCTCGGTCGATCAGGTCGCGGTGGAGGAACGCGCGGCCACATTGGCGCGGCGCTCGATCAAGCGCGAGGCGAAGCTCTTCGCGCTCGATCTGGCCGTGCGGATGATGGATCTGACGACGCTCGAGGGCCAGGACACCCCGGGGAAGATCGCCGCGCTGGCCTCGAAGGCGATCCGGCCGGATCCTTCCGATCCCGGAATTCCCTCAGTCGCAGCGCTCTGCGTCTATCCGAATCTCGTCCCGGCCGCGCTCGAAAAGGTCAAGGGCTCGAGCGTCAAGGTCGCGTCGGTCGCGACGGCGTTCCCGTCGGGCCAGTCGCCGACCCACATCAAGGTTGCGGAGGTGCGCGACGTCGTCGAGCTGGGCGCGGACGAGGTCGACATGGTGATCGATCGCGGCGCGTTCCTCTCGGGCCGCTACGCCAAGGTCTACGACGAGATCGTCCAGGTGAAAGAAGCGTCCGGGAAGGCGCATCTCAAGGTGATCCTCGAGGTCGGGGAGCTCGGGACGTACGACAACGTGCGCCGCGCGTCGCTCCTGGCGATGGCCGCCGGGGCCGACTTCATCAAGACCTCGACGGGCAAGCTTCCCGCCGCGGCGACATTGCCCGTTACGCTCGTGATGCTCGAAGCGATCCGGGACGTCTACCAGGAGACTGGTCGGAAAGTCGGCATGAAGCCGGCAGGCGGCATCCGCCAGGCGAAGCAGGCCGTCCAGTACCTCGTCCAGCTCTACGAGACGCTCGGCGCCGAGTGGCTCACGCCCGATCTCTACAGAATCGGGGCATCGACGCTCTTGAACGACGTGCTGATGCAGATCCGGAAGGAGAAGACGGGCAGCTACCAAA
>Ga0081455_10004448_pt1 | contig 15718 bp, 12 predicted proteins | sample TabmetS3T2R1_FD_70207 | JGI IMG/M metagenome (GOLD analysis project Ga0081455, IMG submission 70207) | Tabebuia heterophylla rhizosphere microbial communities from the University of Puerto Rico - S3T2R1 | ecosystem: Host-associated > Plants > Roots > Rhizosphere ... | reverse complement strand
CCACCTATGCCGAGTTCGAGCGGCTCAAGCGCGAAGTAATCGAGCCTGGCCTCTCCCGCCACGAGGGGCGACTGATCAAGACCACGGGTGACGGCGCGTTGGCCGAGTTCGCAAGTCCGTCGGCTGCGGTGCGATGCGCGGTTGAAATACAGGAAAGCATCGCGTCGGGTCAAAGCCCCCTTAAGCTACGCATTGGGGTCAATCTCGGGGAGGTCATCGTCGCAGCTGACGGCGATCTGTTTGGCGACGGGATCAACATCGCTGTCCGGCTGGAGGGGGTCGCCGATCCGGGCGGCATCCTTATTTCCGAGAAGGTGTACAGCGAAGTCGAAGGCAAGCTGGACGTTGGCTTCGAGGACCGGGGCGAACAGCAGCTCAAGAACATCTCCAAGCTGGTCCGCTCTTACGCTGTACGCGCGGGAGCGTTTAGCGCACTGAGCGATAGGCTGAGTCCGGCCCCGCCACTTCCCGACAAGCCCTCCATCGCTGTGCTGCCGTTCGAGAACCTGAGCGGCGACCCTGAGCAGGAATACTTCGCGGATGGGATGGTTGAGGAGATCATCACCGCGCTATCCCGCTTCAAATGGCTGTTCGTCATCGCTCGCAATTCGAGCTTTACCTTTAAAGGTCGAGCCGCCGACGTGAAGGAGGTCGGACGCAGGCTTGGCGTCCGCTATGTCCTTGAGGGGTCGGTGCGCAAGGCGGCAGGGAAGGTTCGCATCACAGGCCAGTTGATTGATGTAGTGACAGGTGCGCACCTATGGGCGGACAGGTTTGAGCGTGACCTGACGGACGTTTTCGCTCTTCAGGACGAAGTGACGGTCGCCGTCGTCTCGGCTATTCAGCCAAAGATGCTTCAAACAGAGATTGAACTGGCGACGCGGCGGCGACCGGAGAACCTCACCGCCTATGATTTCTTTCTCCGAGCCATGCAACAGTATTACTTGGCGAACCGCGAAGGCATGGCCGAGGCGATCAGGCTGGCTCATCGCGCCTTGGAGCTCGACCCTCGGTTCGGCGCTGTCGCGGCTTTGGCGGGTATCTGTCACATGGTCAGCGTCCTTTTGGGCTATAGCAACGATCCCCAGTTCGACCGCAAGGAAGCAGTTCGGCTTTTTCGCTTGGCATTGAGCCTCGACGATAGTGATCCGCAAACGTTAGCATGGGCTAGCGTCATCTCGGCGTTCATGGTCGGCGATTGTGAAAGTGCGATCGAAATGGCTGATCGGGCGGTCGCGCTCAACCCAAATTCATTTAACGCATGGCACTGCAGAGGCCAAGTCTACAGAACTGCGGGGCTACCGGAGGAAGCGGTCCAGAGCTTTGAACGCGCCATTCGCATGAGCCCGCTAGATCCACTGATACACCGGTCGTTTACCGGGATGGGGTTTGCCTTTGTTGAGCTTGGTCGCCTTGACGAGGCCATCGTCGCAGGGAAGAAAGCCCTTCGTCAGAACCCCTCCCATTTACCAGCTTACCGCTGTCTCGCGTCCGCTTTCGCCCATCTCGGTCGTGACGCTGAGGCGCGTGAGGCGGCGGCGCGTCTGCTTGAGCTCGATCCCGGCTTTACGATATCAGCATGGATCGCTCGGGGCGGGCAATCAAACTCGAAGCTGACCATCGAGGGTCTTCGGAAAGCGGGGCTGCCCGAATGAACCCGATGCGCCGCGCCGACGAGGTGATCGAACTGGACGCGATTTGCTGCGATGCATGAGTCTGGAAGTGGCCCGAAGCTGATGTCGCAGCAGAGCCTGAAACTGTCTGCTTCAGGAGGTAGGGCGGTCGAGGGGTGGGGCGTCCCGGAATAGCGGCCTTTGACCTCAAGCGAACATTTGCCGGGCTGCTGCCGGAACGAAAGGGACCACCGGAGCGACCGATGGTCCCAAAAGCCTACTGGCTTTTACTTTGCAACACCTTGCCAGTTAGCCGCGGACAGACTGGCGGCCGCCGCAGGGTTGATGCTCGCTTTACACTGGCCGTTTGGACCCTGGCTTTTGGACCTTTGGCCGCTCGGACGTTGGTCCCGTCGGACGCCTGTCACCCTCGGCATTGGTCGTATCGGCACTCGTCACTGTGGCGCTGGATGGTGCGAGAAACCCGCTCGATCAACCGAATGATCCAACGCTCGATGAGACCGCCGGTTCCTGCATTGGACCCGCAAAATGCCACTTGAGGCAATTTGAGCTCTCCTACGATTGCCGCTCACAGGGCTCCGCCAAAGTGCTAGGCTCCTCCTACTCCCAGCGGCGTGGTCAGTCTCGCCGTTTGGAGGGCGCTGTGACCGAGCGGCCGGTGGAATAGTATGACGTCTCAGTGGCAGTATCAGGTTAGGTTCGATGTGAACGATTCTGCTACGGCGGAATCGGTACGCCGAAAACACCGTATTTCGGCACTGGCGCCGCTGTTCGATATCCTCGCCGAGCATCGAGCTGCGCCGAAATGCCAGTTTGACGCCTTTGCGGAATATGTTGCCGCAGCAGAGGAGCACGGCGTCGAAAACTATCCGCTCTACCAGTGGACGAAGGTGACGATCGAGAATCCGGCGAAGAAGGAAAAGTATTTGAAGTCTTTTACACTCTACGTGGACGACCGGGATGTCTATGCCAAGGAGATTGCTGACGCGCTGGAAACGGACTTGCAGCCGCTCGCCACTAGCGGGCTCATCACGCGAATATCCAAGTACGATACCAATCCCGCCAACAATCCTCAGCCGCCGCAGGGCCCTCGCGAGCGGAGCTAGCCATTTGCGAGGTTGAATGTCCGCTCCTGCCCCCTAGCCGATCTGCCTTCCTAGACCATCGAGCGTCGGCTTTCGGAGGCAGAGCCGACTAGGGCCGAGGCGAGAGCCAGGTCGCCTTTTGACCTAAAGCGGACGTCAACCCTCCGGCACCCCGGCCAAGCGCAGACCCTCGTAAATTCGGTCGCGTCCGGCAAGGAAGGTCGGATTGTTGCTCGGTGCTGTGGCGCGCAAGCGGCGGATGGTGAAGGTCGGATCAAGGACAAGGGCCGCTCGCGCAGCGGCCTTTGCCTCATCCAGTTCGCCAATCCGCGTCAACGCGTCGGCGAGCCAGACGTGCGAAAGCGGATTGTTTCGATTGGCCTCGATGCTGCGCCGTAACCAAACCAACGCTTCCCCGGCGGCATCAAGGAACAACTTGGCTGCGCCAATGACCATCAGCCAACGGAAGGCTCTTATGTCGCGAGGAGACAGCCGGAGCGCCTCAAGGATGTGCATCTCGGCTTCCATGGCTCGACCGATGTAGATTTTTGCCAGACCAATCCAGGCGTGGGCCTCGGCCAAATTGCGATCCAGCGCCAACGCTCGTTCGCATGCCGCAATACCTTGAGCGGCGCGATTTGTGGTGATCTGGACGAGGCCGAGAAGCAGGTGCGCCATGGCATTCTGCGGCGCCAGCGACAAAGCCTTGCTCAGCGTCTTCTCTGCCGCTGCAAGGCGAGGAACTGTGTCGTCGGTCAAGAAAGCCGCTGGAAGAATCACATCGACCTCTGCTCTGCCGACCAGTGCGTCCATGCAGGACGGGTCGAGCGCCAGGGCACGTTCGAAAAAGCCCTGTGCTTGCGTCAGGTTCTCGGGGGTCTGTCCCCTGTTGAGGATGGCCCTGCCCTGGAAATAGAGGTCCATGGCGTCCGGGTTAGCGGAGCTCTCGGCTCGCCGCGCCTCAGCTGCAATCAGCTCGGCGTTCAGCGCGTTGGCCAGCCGTGACACAATTTCGTCCTGCATGTCGAAAAGGTCGGCGACAGGTTTGTCGAAGCGCTCTGCCCAAAGATGGTTGCCCGTTTCGGCGCTGATCAGCTGTACACTGACGCGAAGCCGGCTACCGGCCCGCTGAACCGAGCCTTCCAGGATATAGCGAACGTTCAGTTCGCGGCCGACCTGTCTGAGATCGATCGACTTGCCCTTGTAGGTAAACGCTGTGTGTCGGCCAATGACGAACGAACCGCTGATGCGCGACAGGTCCGTGGTCAGGCTCTCCGTCACGCCGTCGGCGAAATAGTCTTGTTCGGCGTCGCCGCCTATGTTTGCGAACGGCATCACAACAATGGAAAGACGAGGTGCCGGGGCGGGGAAGGTCTCCTTGTTGTCATGCGCCGCTGCAACTGAACGCCCCTGATCTTCGATGACCCTGCCGACGAAGCGGAAGCCCTTGCGCGGCAGTGTCCTGATTACTTGCTGCCTTTCGCCGGTGTCGCCGACGGCGGTCCGGGCCGCATTGAGACGGGTCGTCAATGCGGCATCCGAGACAATGCGGCCGTTCCAGACTGCGCTGATGATGTCGTCTTTGCTGACCACGCGTTCCCTATTGCGGATCAAGTAGTGAAGCAGGTCGAACACCTGTGGTGCGAGAGCGATCAGGTCGGCGCCCCGACGCAGCTCGCGCCGGTCCGTGTCAAGCGTGTAGTCTTCGAAGAGATAGCGCAATCTGCCACTTCCCCCATGCCCAGGGATCTGCCGACGGCAAAGATTAAGCTGCCGGTAAGCAAAATGTAAGGCGGGGATCAAGCAAGTCTGTTGGGGTGGAGGCACGCTTCTCCGGGTGCAACGCTTATCCGGAGACAAATCCATGGACACGAACCAGGCTACAACCGCACGTCCGCATCTTTCCATCCAGCCAATTTGCGCCTTCCTCAATCAATGGTGGCGCGCTTTTCAGGAGGAGCGAAGCCGCCGGAAATTGCGGGCTGCTCTGTATGCGCTGAATGATCATGATCTCAAGGACATCGGCATTTCACGCGGCATGATCGAACATATCGGCTCGCACCCGACCGTTGATCCACGATTTGTCGGGAGAGACCACCTGGAGAGTGGCTGAAGATGGGGCCTATTGGTTCGGTTGCAATGGTCGGCTTGTGGCCCTTAGCTGACTTGGGCCCCATTGCGCAACTGGCTGCTCTCAGGGGAAGAGCGGACGTGCGGCAGGCATGGCCTCAGGGGCAGTTTGTAGACCCAAAGCGGACATAGCCAGTATCTGCTTCATCCATCGGATGATCCGCATTTACGGTGCGCCCGCAGTTCTTCGCCACGAAGAGGCGCTGGTGCCAAACTGAGCCAGGAACCAGCGCGAAAACGTAGCCAAGCTGGAAAAGCCCAGTAACTGCGCCGTTTCCGTCAGTGACCTGTGTTCGGTCAGGATATGACGTTGCACCAGCTCAAGGCGCACGTTGTTCATGATGGCGGAGAAGTTGGTACCGCGCGTGGCCAGGCGGCGACTCAGGGTACGGCGGTCGATTCCCAAATGACGCGCCAGCAAATCACTGGTGCACCGTCCCGACGGCAGCAGAGCGAATACGAGTTGTCGGATGGTCGCATCGATCAAGACGGCAGGCTGGGCGATCGCGTCTTCCAGGTAGCGGCGAATATACTGGCCCACGACCGGATCGGCGGTGGCGATCGGTGCGTTCAGGTCGGCAGTTCGCAACACGATTCCGTTGAACGCGTCATCAAAATGGGGCCGCGATTTGAAGAAGCCGCTGTGGCTGGTGCGCCCCCTCGGTGCTGGATGGGAAAAGCTTACGAACTCGGGCGACCATCGATCGCCTGCGAGCGCTTTCAGGGTACGGAAGACAATTCCGACCATGAGTTCCATGGCCTGTCGCGTGCTTCCCTTCGTGGCGAACAGGAGCTGAACTCGAATGCTTGCGACATCGCCATGTTCGTCGAGATCAAGCATCAAGGTCTCGGTGTAGAGCCGGAAGTGACGCTCGAACAATCGGATGGCATGGCGAAGGGTAGGTTCTTCACGCGCGACGAGGCCGATCGGCCCAAGATGCGCAAGGCTGCGCTTGGCGGCCATGCGCAGACCGAAATCTTCCGCGCCGGCGGCGAGGGCCGAGCGCTCCAGGAGTTCGAGAACCGAAGCGATCGGAATCAACACGTCGGGGTCGGACAGGTTAAGCCGGTGCAGCCCGACGCCCTTCGTCAGCCGATACGTATCGAGGCCGAACGACTGCGCCACTTCGACATAGCCGGTCAGTATCGCGGCCCGGAACAGATTTACGGGAATGGCCATCGTGAAGCCCTCGGGCACCCCGTCTGAGCACCCGCGAGCTTAGCGGCCGACGCCCCAATTTGCAAAGCGCTTGCCCCAGTAAGCAAAGCGAAGCGGAAGCGGGCGGACTATCAGGGCGCAAATCACAAGAAGCGATTTCTGAACCCCGGCCTTGGTCCGGCAGCTCCATTCATCGCCGGATCAGCTCGCACAGATTGGGAGGATTGCCGTGCCGAAAATCCATTTCCTCGAATTCGGAGGGCGCGAACATCTGATCGATGTTCCCTGTGGCACCAGCGTGATGCAGGCCGCCGTCGAGAACAATGTCCCGGGCATCGACGGCGACTGCGGCGGTGTATGCGCCTGCGCTACCTGCCACGTCTATGTCGATCCGGCCTGGCTGGCAAAGACCGGCGAGCGAACGATCTCCGAAGACGAACTGCTGAATTTCGCGTCGACGGCGCAGGAGAATTCGCGGCTCGCCTGCCAGATCCGGATGGACGACGCCATGGATGGCCTCCGGGTCCGTCTGCCGGAAAGCCAGCACTGAGAACGGGGGATCAACGATGAGCACACTGGTTGTCGATCGGGTGCAGCACGAGGCGCAGGCGGTCCCGCTGGATCGCATCGATGTAAGCGATCCCAGGCGCTTTCAGGACGATACGGTCTGGCCGTACTTCGAGCGCTTGCGCAAGGAGGATCCCGTCCACTACTGCCGGGACGGCATGTTCGGTCCGTATTGGTCGATCACCAAATATCGGGACATCATGGCGGTCGACACCAATCACAAGGTGTTTTCCTCCGAGGCCGGCGGCATCATCATCGTCGATCGCAACGTCGGCGAGCGATTTCCAAATTTCATTGCGATGGATCCGCCAAAGCATGACGAGCAGCGCAAGACCGTCAGCCCGATCGTCGCGCCGGCCAACCTTGCCAATCTCGAGGGCCTGATCCGCAGCCGGGTTTGCACGATCCTCGACGGCCTGCCGCGCCAGGAAACCTTCAACTGGGTCGACAAGGTTTCGATTGAGCTGACGACACAGATGCTTGCGACCCTGTTCGACTTTCCCTTCGAGGACCGGCGGCTGCTGACATACTGGTCTGACGTGGCGACCACATTTCCGCAGGCCGGCCAGCCGATCGACACCTGGGAGAAGCGCGATGCCATCCTGGCGGAGTGCCTGGCGTATTTCACCCGTCTGTGGAACGAGCGGATCAACAGGGCGCCAGGCTCCGACCTGATCTCGATGCTGGCTCACTCGCCTTCGACCCGAAACATGCAGCCGCGCGAGTTCCTCGGCAATCTCATCCTCCTGATCGTCGGAGGCAACGATACGACGCGCAACTCGATCACCGGCGGGCTTTGGTTCATGGATCAAAATCCGGATCAGTTGCAGAAGCTCCGCGACAATGCCGCACTCATTCCCGGCGCGGTTTCCGAGATCATTCGTTACCAGACGCCGCTCGCGCACATGCGCCGGACTGCCTTGGAAGACACGATGGTGGCGGGCAAGCGCATCCGCGAGGGTGACAAGGTTGTCATGTGGTACATCTCCGGCAACCGTGATGATGAAGTGATCGACAATCCGAACAGCTTCATCGTCGATCGCAAGAATCCCCGGCAGCACCTCTCATTTGGCTTCGGCATCCACCGCTGCGTCGGCAATCGCCTTGCCGAAATGCAGCTGCGAATCCTGTGGGAAGAGATTTTGCGCCGCGGATTGAACGTGCAGGTCGTTGGAGAGCCCGTACGGGTGCCGTCGAACTTCGTGCACGGCTATTCGTCGCTGCCGGTCCGGATTGCGGCCTGAACGCGAAACGCGTCGGCTCGAAAACCAATGAAAGACAAGAGGGAGGAATCGATGTCGGATCAAAAGGCGTCCGGTAAGGCGTGGGCTGTCGTTGCCCTGCTTTTCGGCTTCATGATGATCAACTTCGCCGACAAGGTCATCGTGGGCCTGGCCGGCGTCCCGATCATGACGGACCTGCAACTGACCCCGAAACAGTTCGGTCTCGTGGGTTCGAGCTTCTTCTTGCTGTTTTCGGTTTCCGCTGTTGTCACCGGGTTTGTCGTCGATCGTATCCATTCGAAATGGGCGCTGCTGGCGATGGGGCTGATCTGGGCATTGGTGCAGTTTCCGATGCTGGGCAAGATCGGCATCGAAACCCTGATCGCCTGCCGCATCGTGCTCGGTGCGGGCGAGGGGCCGGCCTATCCCGTCGCGCTCCATGCCACCTACAAGTGGTTCCCGGACAACAGGCGCGCGCTGCCCGGCGCAATCATTTCCCAGGGAGCATCGATCGGCGTCATCATCGTGGTTCCGATCCTGACCTGGATCATCACCAACTACAGCTGGCATCATGCGTTCGGTGCTCTCGGCGTCGTCGGATTGCTCTGGGTGCTGCTCTTTGCGATCTTCGGCAGGGAGGGACCAGACGATGTTGCGATCAGCTCCAGCAAGGACGGTGGCGCTTCGGATCGCATGCCTTACCGTTCACTGCTGTTGAGCCCGACGAACCTCGCATCCTGGTGCAGCTATTTCGGCGCCTATTTTGGCCTGGCGCTGGTGCTCTCGTGGTTCACGCCATGGCTCGTCAAGGCGCTCGGCTTCTCGCAGGCCGTGGCGGGTCAGTTGACGGCTCTGCCATTCCTGATCGGGTTCTTCGTGGTGATCGGCGGCGGCTGGGTTTCCGAATCGATGATGCGCAGGGGATACTCAAGCCGCGCGGCGCGTGGCGTCCTCACCGGTGCGGCTCTCATCATCGGCGGATTCGCCCTCATCGCTGTGCCCTTTGTCACCAGCGCCGCGCTGAAGATCGTTCTCGTTCTGATCGGCGTTGCGCTGCCATCGATCGTCTATCCGATTTCGCCGGCCATCCTTGCCGAGATCACGCCGCCGAGTCAGCGCGGCGCCATGCTGGGCATCAACAGTGCTGTGGGGACGTCGGCAGGCATCATCGCTCCCTTCCTGATGGGAAGCGTTATCGAAGGGGCTGCATCGACCATCGAGGGCTACAGCCTCGGGTTTTCGATCTGCGGCGTGGTCACGCTCGTTGGCGGCATCATTGGGCTGCTCTTCCTGCGTCCGGAATCGCAGCGTGCCCGGTTCGGCATGGTCCAGTCTGCCGCGGTTCAGGCGGACCCAGTGGCGCAGCCGATGTAATGTTGAGCCCTATTTCACCGACACGAACGGCACCGCCGAGCCCGGCACCATGGTGGTCGGCAGCACGCCGTTCCAGCGCTCGGCCTGGACCAGCGTGACGAGGTTCGGGTTGGTGCCGAGCGCTTTTGCGCGGGCCTCGATGGCGGCGGCCTCGGCCTCGCCGGTGAGGCGGATATTGGTGGCGCGGGCTTCGCCGTTCAGTTTCAGGGCATCGGCCGCGGCCTGCGCCTCGGCGCGGACGGCGTTGGCTTTTGCCGTGGCTTGCGTGACCGTGATCTGGGCCTGCACCTTCTCGCGCTCGGCGTTCTGCTGCAGCTTCTGCACCTCGACCTCGGCCAGCATGCGCTGCTCGATCGAGTGCAGGTAGTTCGCGCTGAACTCGATATTCTCCAGCTGCACGCTCTCGATGATGATCATCGGATCGTCTCGCAGCGTCGCAGTGATCGCATCCTTGATTGCGCTATTGAGTTGGCCGCGTTCCTGGATCGCCTTCACCGCGGTATAGCGGCCGAACACGATCTTGACCTGCTGGTTCACAGCTGGGCTGACCACCTGATTGACGGCAGTCTGCAGGCTGCCGAACTTGGCATAGAGCTCGCCGACCTTTTCCGGTGCCGCGCGCAGCGTGACGCTGATCTTCAGGTCCGCCGGCTGCTGGTCGTAGGAGTAGGAATTCATCTTCTCCCAGCTGTAGGTGATGGTCTTGACGCTGATCTTCTGGACGGCGTCGATGAAGGGCACCTTGAAGCCGAGACCGGGCTGCGCGGTGCCGATCACGGCGCCGGTGCGCAGAATGACGCCGCGCTCGGTCTGATCGACGGTGTACCAGCTGCCGAATACGATCGCGGCGATGACGACCACCGCGGCGACGACGGCGGCAATAAATCTGTTGTTCATCTGAGGCTCCTGGCCATGGGCGGCCGGACATACGGGAAGAGGGCTGACGATCATTGACGGGCGAGCGCATGCCCGCAGTGACCTGCATCACTGCGTCGCGCTTTCGGCGCATTTGGTTCAGATTGGATGCGTAAAATCGTTGGGGATTACGCGGTTGCCGCCGTCCACAACATCGCGAGCCCCGCGGCGACCATGATGGCGTCCATGATCAGCCGAAACACGTCCGGCTCGAGCTGAAGCACGAAACGCTTGGCGATAAAGGCGCCTGACATCAGCGAGGAGCCCGCGATCAGGCCCTTGATCGCGACGTCAGGCGTCAGGGCGCCGAAACGCTCGAAGGTGACGGATTTGCTCAGGTACAGCCCGAGCGAGCTGGCGGCTTCGGTGGCGAGGAACGCGCCTTTGCTGAGGCCATAGAACAGGAACAGCGGCACGCTGAGCGGCCCGGTCGAGACCACGATGCCGGTGAGATAGCCGATGATGGCGCCGCCGATGGCGAGATGCCAGAGATTGGCCTTCAATTGGTGCCGCGCCAGCCAGTGCCGCACCGGCACCATCGCAATCAGGAAGCTGCCGATCGCGATGTCCACGCCATGCGAGGGCAACACCAGCAGCGTGCGCGCGCCGAGCGCGGCGGCGGGAATGCCCGTGACGGAGTACGCCGCGCAGGCGCGCCAGTCCACCTCGCGCCACCAGGCGAGGATGCGCGACAGGTTCGCCATGACGGCGGCGACCGCCATGATCGGAACCGCTTCCTTTGGCCCGTATTGATAGACCAGCACCGGCATCAGCATGATCGACGAGCCGGTGCCGACGATGCCCGAAATGGTGCCGGCGATGAGGCCGACGATGAGGACGAAGAGGAAGCCCATGCACGTATTCCGATGTTTCCCCTCATCCTGAGGAGCCGCGTCTTGACGCGGCGTCTCGAAGGATAAAGGCCGTAGTGTGGCCTCGTGGTTCGAGACGGCGCAAGCGCCTCCTCACTATGAGGGGTTAGGGCGGGGGCCGCGGTGACTGCTGACAGCAGGCTGGCAGCAGGGGGCGGTTATCAGGTCAGCCGCATCAAGCAAATGGAAAGGACAGGATCGTGCCGATCAAGGGAAGCTGCCATTGCGGCAAGACGCAGTTTGAGGCGAACGAAGCGCCGGCCAGCGTGACGCGATGCACCTGTTCGCTGTGCGCGAAACGCGGCGCGCTGTGGGCCTACTACACGCCAGCGCAATTTCGGCTGACGTCTGCACCTCAAGACGTTGCGACCTATCAGTGGCGCACCAAGACCGTCAAACACAATTTCTGCGCCAATTGCGGCTGCGGCACCTTTTCGGAGTCGCCGGACTGGTCGAGCGGCAAGGCCGACTTCGACAAGATGAAGATCGGCGTCAACGCACGGCTGTTCGACGATTTCGATCTCGACGCGGTGCCGGTCACGGTGATCGATGGCAAGAATTTGTGGTGACTGGAGCGCGTACTCATAATGGGGTGGATGTCGGCTTTTGGGCTAAACAGAAATCCTTTGCTTGATCAGAACATGGCTGCTTCTGACCCTCAGCGGACGTTGAGGCGAGCTCTTGTCAAAGTCCCCTAGTGACCCTCAGCGGACATCGAGTCGCAGGGATTGAGCCGCTTCCTTACGGTTTTGCGCTCGTGAGGCCATCGCAAAATGTTAGGCTTTCAACGTCGAGAGGCGGCTCGTCAGGGCAGCCCAAAAGAAGCGGCTTGGATTAGCCGCAAGTCGCGACGTCGCTAGGCGGTGCCCGGCGCAGGAGCCGGCCGGGACCGCGGGACATGCGGCCAGTGCCGTAGTGGGAACTCCCATTTCCGTCAGCTGGCCGCGTACTTTCTGGAGTCCCCCATGAACGTACTCGGAGTTAACTGCTACCTCCACGATTCGTCGGTCGCGCTGATTCAGGACGGCCGGCTGACGTTTGCCGCGGAAGAGGAGCGGTTCTCGCGGATCAAAAAGGACGGGCGCTTCCCACGCCTCGCGATCAGGTCGGCGCTGAGCCATGTTGGACTGAGCTTCAACGCGCTGGACGCAATCGCGTTCGGCTGGAACCGCGGGGGCCTGACCCCGCTGCACACGCTGACCACCGTGCTGACCGGCAGACTGGCGCCCAGCCCGTACATGCTCATCGACTCGCTCGTGGCAGCGGCACGCGAAATCTACCACGGCAACGGACGCCGAGCCCTGACGCGCAGTTTCCCGGTTTCGGCCGGACAGAAGCTGCTCTTCGTCGACCACCACGAAGCGCACGCATGGAGCACGTATGCGCTCTCCGGTTTCGACGACGCGCTGGTGATCGTCGTGGACGGCCGCGGCGCCCGCCAAGCGACCAGTCTGTACCATGCCAGCGCCGGGCGGCTTAAGCGCCTGCGCACCATCGACTGGCCCAACTCACTGGGCAGCTTCTACGAAGCCTTCACCGACCTCTTGGGCTTCGAGCGGTACGGTGACGAGTGGAAAGTAATGGGCCTGGCTGCCTACGGCGAGCCGACCCATGATTTGAACCACGTTCTGCGCGTCGTCCCAGGCGGCTACCGGCTGAACGCCCGCCTTGTGCACGGCTGCCACTGGCACGACATTCGCGGCCTGGAGGCCGTCTTCGGGACTCGCCGTAACCCCGAGAAGCTGATCTCCGACAGCGACCGCAACCTGGCTGCGTCGGTGCAGAAAGCAACGGAGGCCGCGATCTTCGAGCTGGTCCGGGAGGGCGTGCGACTCACCGGCTGCCGGCGTGTCTGCCTCGCAGGCGGCGTGGCGATGAACTCCAAGGCCAATGGTCGGCTGCTGGCATCGGAGTTGGTGGACGATGTCTTCGTACAGCCGGCGGCCACCGACGACGGCACCGCGGTGGGGGCGGCGCTGGCCGCCTATGCGGCCCTTGGACAGCCGATGCCTCGGTACCGACTGAGGGACGTCTACCTTGGTCCCGAGTTCAATGGCCGTGAGCTTGAGGCGGTCCTGCGCACATGCAAGCTGTCCGCCACTCGTGTGCCGGATGTGGAGCGGCAGGTCGCGCGACTGCTCGCGGAGGGCAACATCGTCGGCTGGTTCCAGGGTCGGATGGAGTTCGGTCCCCGCGCGCTCGGCAACCGTTCGATTCTGGCCGACGCCAGGCAGCCTGAGATGAAGGACCGCGTCAACGAGTGCGTCAAGTTCCGAGAGGGGTGGCGGCCATTCGCGCCGTCATGCCTGGAGGAAGCGGCCTCAGACTACTTCGAAGGCTGTCGCGACGCGGCGTTCATGACGCTGACCTTCAACGTGCCGGGTACGCGGCGGGCGGAGATCCCGGCAGTGACGCACGCCGACAACACCGCCCGGGTTCAGACCGTCAACCGCGACTCGAACCCACGGTACTGGACGCTCATCAACGAGTTCGCCAAGCTGACAGGCACTCCTGTGATCATGAACACGTCGTTCAACCTGCGCGGCGAGCCGATCGTGTGCACTCCCCGGGACGCCATCCGGACGTTCTACTCGTCGGGCCTCGACTTCCTGGTCCTGGGCGACTTCGTCATCGCCAAAGACCGTGCCTATGCAACAGTCGGCAAGCTTGCCCCCCGGGGAGGCACTCAAGCTGAAAAGAAGGATCAACCCCTGCGACGCTGTTGACCTGGGTCTCAGGCTGTTGTCCCAACTACATCTTGTGGTGCCCCTGAAGCCGAGCCGTCGACATTCGAACGATGCCCACCTCCATATTGCTGCGAGCCGACCAGGTGATCGAATAGGTCCTGCTTGCTGCAGCGTATGAGTCTGTTTTTGGACCCATCTCGGACATTGGGCAATCGGACGTCGGCTTATTTTTCTGCTAAATGGTTATTTCCCTGGCCGAGGTGCGTCTTGAGCAAAGATCGCGTGGAACGGCGACTGGCGGCTATTCTTGCGGCAGACATCGCGGGATATAGTCGGCTGATGGGTGCCAACGAAGAAGGTACTCTGGCTCAGTTAAAGTCGATTAGAACAGCGCTTGTCGACCCCGCCATCGCGGCGCATCGCGGTAACATCGTCAAGACTACGGGCGACGGAATGCTGATCGAGTTTGCCAGCGCCGTCGATGCGGTGCGCTATGCGGTTGAAATCCAGCGCAGCTTGGCCGAGCAAAATACCGCCGTACCGCAGGATCAAAGGATCGAATACCGCATCGGCATTCATGTCGGTGATGTCATTTTCGATGACAACGACATCTTCGGTGATGGCGTCAACATTGCTGCCCGCCTTGAGGGCATTGCCGAACCGGGCGGCGTCTGCATGTCCGATGACGCCTATCGGCAGGTCCGGGGCAAGGTCGAGATTGCCTGTGATGACATGGGACTGCAGCCTCTCAAGAATATTGCCGAGCCCATGCGGGCGTGGCGAATTCGGCTGACTGGGCATCCCGCCGCAGTAAGATCGGGTTTGGCTGCGAGCCAGCCTCGGGCACTCGCGCTCCCCGATAAGCCGTCCATCGCTGTCCTGCCGTTCGAAAATATGTCCGGCGATCCCGAACAGGAGTATTTCGCCGATGGAATTGTCGAAGACATAATCACCGCCCTGTCGCGGTTCAAAGCGTTGTTTGTCATCGCCAGGAATTCAAGCTTCACCTACAAGGGTCACGCCGTTGACGTAAAGCAGGTAGGGCGCGAGCTCGGGGTGCGCTACGTGTTGGAAGGTAGCGTTCGCAAGGCGGCAAACCGGGTGCGCATCACCGGACAGTTGATCGATACCACCAGCGGCGGACATCTTTGGGCGAACCGGTTTGACGGGGGAGTTGGCGACATCTTTGACCTGCAGGATCAGGTAACGGAGAGCATCGTCGGGGCAATCGCGCCGGCGGTTGAGAAAGCGGAGATCGAGCGCGCTAAACGCAAGCCGACCGAGAGTCTCGACGCCTATGATCACTACTTGCGCGGCTTGGCGAACTCGTATCAGCGCACCAATCGGCAGTCGAACGAAGAGGCGCTGCGGCTGTTCAACAGGGCGATCAAGCTAGATCCGGGTTTTGCGTCGGCATACGCGCGTGCCGCTATATGCTACTCCTGGGCCAAGACCAATGGCTGGACCTCAATCACAGCGAGCGAGATTGCGAAAGTCAGGGAGTTCGCCCGAAGAGCGGTTCAACTGGGAAACGATGACGTGATCCCCCTTGCCGCCAGTGGATATACATTGGCGTTCGTTGCACGCGATCTGGTCGGAGGCGCCGCCTTGATCGATCGCGCACTCGGGCTCAATTCCAATTTGGCGGAGGCATGGTTTTGGGGAGGCTGGGTGAAGAATTGGCTGGGCGAGCCGGAAATCGCCATCGAGCACTTCGCCCGCTCGCAGGTCGCGTTTCGCTGTCGCCACGACATCGCCGTGGAATGCGGTGGGAACACCTGTCGCCTCACTGCGCAACGCGGCCGATAAAATCGAAACGTTCAGCTCCAGTCCGATCAGGTGGAACGGCCGATAAAGGGCGGAGACACGCCCCGAGGCGTCCGTCGCCACGCCGTATTCCTTGAAGCAGCGCGCCGCGTACTCGGTCGGTGCTGCAAAGACGACGTAGACCCCCCAGCGAAGATCGTTCGTCACGCCGCCGCCATCGCGGTGCAGGCTGGACACCACCTCCCCCTTGCCGTCGAGTTGCCTCAGTCCATCGGCCAGTTCATGGGTGCCGAGTGCAGGGAAGC
>Ga0081455_10004447_pt1 | contig 15721 bp, 14 predicted proteins | sample TabmetS3T2R1_FD_70207 | JGI IMG/M metagenome (GOLD analysis project Ga0081455, IMG submission 70207) | Tabebuia heterophylla rhizosphere microbial communities from the University of Puerto Rico - S3T2R1 | ecosystem: Host-associated > Plants > Roots > Rhizosphere ... | reverse complement strand
AAACCGCCGAAATCTCATCCCGCCCGGTCGGTCCCAGATCCGCGCGACTTCGCGGTCAGCGTGTCAATGACCGCGGTTGCAGTCTGGTCGATAACGCTTGCCGATCTAGCCCTACGTGTAGTTCCGAAGCGCAGCAGGACAACCTAGGGTGAGCCATTGAAGGCGACGGACACCTACCCGAGACTTATCTCCCGTTCGCGCGCTGGTCACCGGCCCAGCTCGTTGGGTAGGCGCGCTAGAGCACCCACGTGAGCCAGGTGTGAGTGTGCTGTGAGCGCCGCTATTCACGATCAGCACGTGCAGAAACCTCGCAAATCGTGGCTGGTGGTCGAACAATCCAGGCTACGCCGGTCCTTGATCCTGCTCGCGTTTTTGGCGGCCACGGCGGTTTTCGTCGGCCCGGCGGAAACCCAGACAGAGCCAGGCAAGCTCGTCTTCGCGACCAACGGCGACGCAATGCGCAATCTCTTCGAGATCGGCGTCATTAGCCCGAACGGCGGCCCAGTCAGGAAGCTGACGCATCAACGCGTTTCCGGTGACGTGCCAACGTGGTCGACGACCGGACGTCACTTCCTGTTTCAAGTCTTGGATTCCTTTAGTGATCGCAGCTCCTACTGGCGGGTCCGCATTGACGGAACACAGGCGACGCGGCTACCGCGAACCAACGAATCGGATATTCCGTCTCCGGATGGGCGCTACGTCGCCCGGATCACAGGCATCAATCCCGATATCGAGATCTTGGATGAGCGAGGGCGCCTCGTGCGGCGACTGCCGTTCGGGCATAGCGTGAACTGGGACAAGGAGCTCGCAGAGGGACCGGCAGTGTGGTCACGCGACGGGCGCTGGCTGGCAATCGACGTCGCGGATGATGATCGGGACTACGGGCGTGTCGTTGTCGTGCGCGTCAACGGCCGGGGCCGAGCTCGCCCGCTCGGCCGACGCATCAATGGCCACTACGAGACCGCCAATGCCTGGTCGCCAAGGGGCAGCTATATCGCGCTGTCAACTCGACGCGGCCTCGATGTGGTTCGACCGAACGGAACAGGGCGCCGGAGGGTCGCGGGCAAAAACGCTACGTGGAACTACGTCTCCTGGGCGCCTGACGAGCGCCGGCTTGCTTTCGCCGGTCGGAACGGGGGGATCTATGTGGCCGGCAAGGGTCGCCCGAGGCGGATTGTCCGAACGGTCTCGAAGGGCTGGCGGGCGCGTCGCGACCTCTCCGTCGCATGGTCGCCGAACGGCGGCAACATCGCGTATACCGATCGGGACGGACTGTTTGTCGTGCGGCCGGACGGGTCGGGGAAGCATCGCGTCGCTCGGGGGCGTGCCTCGACCCCGTCGTGGGATCCCCGCGGCCGTCGGCTTGTCTACGGAAGCAAAGGCGCAATCTTCGTTGTTGTCGTCGACAGCCGTGCCCGCCGGCCACGACTGATTGTCCCGGAGTCCACCTGGGACGACTCGCCGCAGTGGTCCCCAGACGGAACGCGGATTGCGTTCCTGCGCGGGCCGGAGGGCCTGGATTCCGCGAAGGCCCTCTCGATTCACGTCATGGGCGCCGATGGGGCCCAGCAGACTCGAATCGGTCGCGGGTATGGGCCGCGCTGGAGCCCGGACGGCCGGCACCTCGCGTTCGTGGACGCAGTCGGCTCCTTCCCACCGGGAACCGGCAAGCGAGCGACTTCGCGGATCATGGTCGCGGACGCGCTCAGTGGAGACGCGAAGTTCGTTGCTCGTGGAACTGCTCCCACGTGGTCGCCCGACGGCCGCAGGCTCGCGTTTATGCGCTACGAGTTCGAGCAGGAGACGAGCGGGTTGGCTCGGGGGCTTTACCTCGTGAGCCACTCAAGCCTGTTCATCACCGCGGCCGACGGCAGTGACAAGCAGCTGCTCGCCGCCACCGAGCACGGGGAGTTCGGAGAGACCCACCACTACGACCCCGCCTGGTCGCCCGACGGATCGGCAATCGCTGCCCTAGGCATCGGAGAAGGAGGACACGGCGTTACGTTGATCGACGTCGCGAGTGGCTCCCGTCGCACATTGCCGATCGAGGCCTGGGAAGTCGGATGGTCACCGGATGGGACGTGGCTCGCGTACAGCACGATCTCGGAGATCGGCATTGTCCTGCGTGACGGGACGGAAAGACGCGTCCTTGTCGGCGGGAGCTCCGGGCGGCTTCACCCCGGTTTTTCGGATCCGTGTTGGTCTCCCGACGGTGCTCGAGTCGCCTTCATCAACTTAGACGAGGGCGACGAGGAGAAACGAAGGCCCGCGAGCCAGGACGTGTATCTCGTCAACGTTGACGGAACCGGCCTGAAGCGGCTGACCCGGACCCCCGGAGTCGAGGGCTCTCTCGATTGGAGCTCACGCTAGGTGAACACCCAGATAAGAGCGCTAACGCTGGCTTTCGTGACCTCCGTCGCGGTCGCCTCCGGATGTGTAGCCGCTACCGCCTCCGGCGGCAGCACTCCTCCCATTCGTACCTTGGTGCAGACGGGTTCGCCGATCGTCGCGCTTTCCCAGGATGGGCCTCGAATAGCTTGGGTGCAGTGGGAGCCCAAGCGGAGTCGCTGCGGAGGGCGGGTCTTCGTCGCAGATCTCCGGACCGGCAAACGCGACGTCATCGATGCCTGCGCAGCCGCGCCCTCCAGGCAATGGGTCTGTTGCGGGCTCGTCACGCTTGCGGGCTCGCAGGCACTCCTGCAGCTCGAGTACCACACCCGACTCGGGGATCGGTTCCTTCTTGTCAGCGCCTCGACGGGTCCGACGCCGCGCGTGGTCGGGGAGACCGCATATGCAATGGAAGAAGGTCCCTCCGGCGTCGTCATTCCGCTCCCCGTTGCCGGAGACGGGCGCGACTTTGCGTTTCTCACCGAATGCAACATGCGCTGCCGTTCCCCCGTGCACGAACTGACGCTGTGGGGTCTCCGCGAGGGAAGGAAGCGCCTCCTCCGCAGAATCCGCGACCACCTCGAGTTCAAAGTCCTCGCGACTTCGGCTGGTCGGGTCGCGATGCCCGGCTCGGAGTGCGGATGTAACGGATCACCGGCGTGGTCACCGGATGGGAAGCTGATCGCCTTTACGACCAGTCGGCACCAACTCCACGGCGGGCCGAGTGACATCTACGTGATGAACTCGAACGGCAGTGGTCAGCGTCGGCTCACCCGCAGGGCGATTGTCGTGGGCGACCTCGACTGGTCGCCGGACGGGCGCCGCCTCCTCTTCTCAGGCGTTGGCGGTTTGATCTACAGCGTCGATGCTCTTGGACGGAATCTCCACCGCGTCGTCAGGGGAATCGACCCGGCTTGGGCGCCCAACGGCCGGGAGCTCGCGTTCGCCCGCGCAGGGCGGATCTACGTTCGGGGCATTGGAGGTGGAAGCGCAAGTGCAATCGCTCGCGGCGCGGAACCGGCTTGGTCGCCTGACGGCCGCGAGCTCGCATACACACGCAACGGTTCGGTCTTCGTCGTCGACAAGGACAGCCGCGCTGAGCGACGAGTCGCATCGCCCTTTGACGTCGAGCTGCCCTGGGACGAAATGGCGCCTGACTGGTCTGCCGACGGCCAACGGATCGCATTCGCCGACCTAGGGCCGAACGACACGGCTCAAATCTTCGCTGTTAGGCCCAACGGCTCAGGGAGAGAACAACTGACGGCCGCCCGAGACTCCGCCGCAGAACCTGCGTGGTCCCGGGACGGTCGTCTGGCCTATGTCGAGATGGACATTGGGCGCAAAGGTCCGGCCGGCGGCCCGAACGTCTATGTCGTGCGAATGGGCGGTCGGCCGAAGCGCTTGACGCATGACGGCCCGAGCCGAACCGTTGTCGAGGTCATCGATGCAGGCACAGGCCGCAAGGTCGCCGTGGCGCGTACGTCCCACGACGATGTTGCGACGGTTGCACTTACGCGCCGGTATCTCGTGGCTGCGTCGCACACTCGCATCGAATTCTTCACCGTCTCCGGCCGGCGGCTCGGATCCGTCTCCTTCCCTTGCTGCGTCTACGTCGTTTCCGCGGGTGGGAGAACCGTCGTCGCAGTGGGCGGGCGCGGGCAGGCGTATGTCATCGACGTTCCAACGAGGCGCATCCGTCGAATCGCGAGCGGGCAGGCGATCGGGTTGTCGATCGAGGGCACGCGGGTTGTGTGGGCGGAGCGGTTCGGGAGGGGTGGACGCATTCGTTCGCTGGACATTCGCGGGCGCTCCTAAGCGCTCGCCGGTTGCTTGTCGGGAATCACGGCGACCCGCTGCACGAGCCCCAGGAAGAACGGCTCCGAGAAGCCGGCGACGAAGGTGAAGAGCGCAAGGGCGGCCCACGACGCCGTTTGCTGGGCTCCGAGCTCCACCGCGCCGGTCTCCAGCACGAACAGCGTGACGAGACCCGCCGTCGCGCCGATCAGCGGTTGGACTCGCATCGCCGGCCAGAACGAGCGCAGATCGTCCAATTCGATCAGGCGATCCCGAACGCGAAAGGTTCCGCTGAGTGTCGCGCCAAGCGCGCCGGCGCTGGCCGCGACCCACATCGCCTTCCAGATGCCTTCACGGCCGTTCTCGTAGATGCCCGCCGAGAGCAAGATGAGCCCGACCAGCAGCATCGGGATCAGAGCGGTCAAATAGCGATACTTCTGGGCGGCCCGGACCCGCCGTTCGAGCCCGGCCTCTGCGCGCAGTTCGTACAGCTTCATCAGCGACCGTACCGCGTCGAGATGGGCTGACGTCGTGACGTTTCCGTCGGTCCGCGCGGCGATCAGTGTCCGCAGTTTCTTCGAAGCGAAGTAGTCGCTCCAGCGATGCCATTTGTTCGGCTTCTTGTCGCGCGCGGCCTCGTACTCGAGCTGGGCCCAGACATACGAGGCGTCCCCGACGAGGAGCAGCTCGCGTTTGAGCTCGTTTGCCAGCTCCCAGGCCGAATCGATCGAGAGGTTCCTCACGTCTCTCCGGGTCAGCTCTTCCAGCCGCTCGTGTGCGCTGGCGGTCCGAACCGGGGTTGGCTCCGCATCGAGATCCAAGAGGTCTCGCGCCTGCGCCACGTACTTGCGCACGTAGGCAAGGGCCTTTGCGAGCTCCGGGTTCTGCCGAGGGCGGCGCTCGAAGAAGGCGCGCACTGAATGCGCCCGGGCTGCCTCACTACCGGGAAACCAGCTCCTGACGGCGACTTCCGTCATATGACCGACGCTACGGAACGACCTTCGGCGCGTCGTTCGCGCGCGCGACACTGAGACCGTCAAAGCCGTGACATTTCGCCAGACGATGACACTGAAGTACGCTCAGGGAGGATGGACGAAGGCGAACTGCGGCGGAAAGCGGAGCTGGCCGAGCTCCTCCTTCATGCGGCTCGACGGCTCGGCGAAGGCATCGAGCCCGAGCGCGTCTATGAGCGGTTTCAGGAGCTGATCGGCGATGTTCTCCAGCACGACGGCCTGATCGTTTCGTCGTACGACGAGCGCGACGACCTGATCCGCTGCGAGTACGTCTGGACCGACGGCGCGGTGCTCGATCCGAGCACTCTGCCGGCACTGCCGCTGAACCGCGAGGGCGGCGGGATGCAGAGCCGCGTGATCGTCAAGGGCAACCCCGAGCTGTTCGACGTCCCGGAGCGAGTCACGAGCGTCGAGGGCGTCTTCTACAACGTCGGCGCCGAAGGGAGGCTCGAGAAGATCCCGGACGCCGGCCCGTCGAAGACGACGGCGGCGATGATGGTCCCGGTCAAGGACGAGGGCCGCGTCGTCGGCGTCGTGCAGTTGATGACGGACCACGGCGTGTACACCGAGGAGCAACTCGAGCTCTTCGACGGCCTGGTCGCCCAGATGGGCGCAGCCGTACGCGCCGCGCGCCTCCAGCAGGAACGGCGCCGGCTCGAGGCCGCCGAGGCCGCGGCGCGCGCGGTGGCAGCCGAACGGGAACAGGCCGCGGACGTGGTCGACGCCGTCGGCGAGGGGATCTTCCTCCTCGACCACTCTGGCGTCGTACGACTCTGGAACCGAGCGGCGGCGCTCGTCACCGACCTCCCCGCGGACGCGGTCCTCGGGCGGCCGCTCGTCGACGTCGTTCCGGCGTGGGACGGCCTCGAAGGGCGGATTTCGGTCGCAGACCAGGGAGCGATGGCGCGGTGGGTCACGCTTCCGTTGGAGCTTGACGGTAGGGATATGTGGTTGTCGTTCGTCGCGGTCCGCACCTCCGCGGGCATCGTCTACGCCTTCCGCGACGTCACCCTGGAGTGGCGGCTCGAGGAGGAGAAGAGGGACTTCGTCGCGACGATTTCGCATGAGCTGCGAACGCCGATGACGGCCGTCTACGGCGCCGCCCAGACGCTTCTACGCGAAGACCTCGACCTGTCGGAAGCCCAACAGCGCGTCTTGCTGGAGATGATCGGAACACAGGCAGCACGGCTGAGCGACATCACGGAGGACGTGCTGCTGACGACCCGCCTCGACCGCGACGACGTGACCGTCGTGCACGAGGTCGTGGACATCGCCGAGATCGTCCGTTCGACGGTCGAGACGATGCGCTCGCACGTTCCGCAGGAGATGCACCTCGAGCTCGTGATCGACGACGACGTCGTCGCGGCCTCCGGCGACTCCGATCGAATCCAACAGGTTCTCGTGAACCTGATCGACAACGCTGCGAAGCATGGGGCGAGCCCGGTCCAGGTTTCCGCAGCCGGCATCAACGGCGTCGTTCGGATCGAGGTTGCCGACGCCGGGCCCGGGATCCGGGCTGCGGACCGGGAGCGGATCTTCGAGAAGTTCTACCGGTCGGGCCCGCAGACGACGCGCGCGGCGGGTGGAACCGGGCTCGGCCTCTACATCTCGCGCGAGCTCACTGAGCGGATGGGCGGTCGGTTGCTCGTCGACTCGGATGCGGGCAGCGGTGCGACGTTCGTCGTCGAACTGCCCGTGGCCGTACGATTGGCGCGATGACCCGCTATCTGCACACGATGTACCGGATCACCGATCCGGAGAAGAGCCGGTCGTTCTACGAAGCGCTCGGCCTCGAGTACCGCCGTGAGCTTCCGATCGTCCGTGAGGGCGAGCTCGAGGCCACGAACTACTTCTTCGGAGTGCCAGACCAGGAGGAAGAGCTCGAGCTCACGCTCAATCACGACGGCCGCACCTATGACCTTGGAACCGGCTACGGCCACATTGCGCTAGGCGTCGACGATCTCGACGGCACGCTCGCCCGTCTGGGTGAGCAGGGAATCGAGCCCGAACGCCCGCCGTACTCCGTCCGCGAGGGCGGATCGCGGCTGTGCTTCGTTCAGGACCCCGACGGCTACCGCGTGGAGCTCATCGAGCGCAGCAGCTAGTCGAGCGGCCTAACCGAGTAGCCGTCGTCCGCGACGACCAGGACGCCGTCGCCCTTGCCGAGCGGCTTCACGATTTCGCCGGTGAGGCCGAGGATCGCTGCCTCGTTCGTCGGGCTGTGTCCTACGACAAGCGCGCGGCCGCCGTCGGGTAGCTGGTCGAGCACCCGGCGCAGCGCCGCCCCGAGCCGTCCCGAGTCCTCGGCGACGAGGTGAGGATCGGCCTCTCGTAATGCTTGGAGCTCCCCGCTCCCTGCCGATTGGTATGCCGAGCGCCAGCGGTCCTCGACGTCCGACCGCAAGCCGGTCTCGACGATGACGCCGCCGGGCACCTCCTCGGCGAGCGCCGCGAGAAAACATGCGAGTGTCTGCGTCGCGCGCTGGGCGCCGGTCGAAACCGCCAGGTGGTAGTTGCCGGTGAGGCGCGCGCCGATCGCCAGGCCGGCCTCCACCCCTTCGGCGCTGAGGACGTCGCCGTCGGCGTCGGTGTGCCGTCGAAGCTCGATCTCCTTGGCCACCGAGCGACGCTAGCAACCATCGCGGGTAGCCTCAATCCCGTGGAAACGATGATCGGCATCGCCGCACTTCTCGTCGGTGTGGGCATCGCCTGGGTCTGCTTCGCCGTCGGCGTCTACTTCTTGACGCGCACCGGGCGCGAGGGCATGCGAATCGCGCGCATGGCGGATGAGCGGCAAGAACGCCGCTCGCACGAGCGCTAGCGCCGACGAAGCGAGGGTCTTGAGGATTCTCGCCGAGAGTGCCACCATCGAGGAGAACCGTGTCCGCCTCGACCAGGATGAAGTGGGCGCTCGTCGTTCTTCTCGCGGCGCTCCTGGGGGCGATCAGCCCGGCCGCGGCGCACGGCAAGCCTGACAGGCAGCTGTTGAAGACGTATGAGCCGGTTCTCGTCCTCCATCCGCAGGAGCTCTTCCGACCGACCAAGGTCCAGACCTTCATCGGCGACTCGGAGCTCGAGCGCTTCGTCGGGAGCAACCCCCAGCAGTTGCCCCTGGATCCGTTCTGGACCGTGATCGACCCGGATCCGGGGCCCGGCGACCTCGGGCACCTCGCGCCGGGATCGTTCTACCGGCTCGACCAGGAAACGTGTGAGGCCGACGCTCCGCTGGCCGGCGCGGCGTGCTACGCGGACGCCTGGGGCGGACGTGGCGGCGGAGCGATGTACGGCCGCGTGGCGCGCACCGCGACACGGATCGTTCTCCAGTACTGGCTCTTCTACTACGACAACCCACTCATCCTTCCCACGACGCCTGTCGGGACCTTCTGGCAGTCGCACGAGGGGGACTGGGAGGTCGTGAACGTGATTCTCGACTCCTCTCAGGAGCCGCTGGAAGCCGGCTACAGCCAGCACTGCTCGGGTGAGCGGAAAGCTTGGGCGAACGTCGAGCGCTCACCAGCCGGAAGCACGCATCCCGTCGCATACGTGGCCCTGGGCTCACATTCGAATTACTTCGCGCCGGGATCCGGCCCCCTTGGCGCGATTCCCATCAATCACGCCTGCATCCCTCCCGCGATCCTGCAGTTTCTCCCCTTCTTGCCCTTCCTGCAGGTCGTCGACCAGGTACTCCCCGGCAGCCGGGTCGAAGCGGCCAAGATCCGCAAGATCGAAGGCAAGCCGTGGGCGATGTTCCCCGGACGCTGGGGTGAGTCGGAGTACTTCTTCACGCCGATCGCGCTGGGCCCGGTGCCGGCAGGGACAGCGGTCCCGGTCGGCCTCGCGCCGGCCAGTCCGCCGAATCAGGGGCAATGGAACCCCGAGACGGTGCTCAGCTGGCCGTTGATCCCTTAGCGGCGCGGAGGGCGTCGAGGGTGGCGCCCGCGAACGCAGCGAGCTCGCGGATCCGGTCCTCGTCGTCGGCGGTGAACTCGGCTCCGTCCGCCTTGTCCGAGAGCTGTAGCAGCCCATAGTTGCGGCCGTCGTCGCCGCACACGGGCGTCGCCAGCCAGCCGCGCAGCGGCGGATGCCTGTCGGCCTCGTCGCCGAATCCGGTCCAGTCCGGATGAGCCTCCACCTCTTCCTGCGTCAGACGCACCACTTGATTGGGCTCGAGTCGAAGCCCGTGAAGTCCGAGGCCGCGCGGATCGACGTGGAAGTCGCGCCACTGGGAGTAGCGCTCGCTCAGGTTGAAGAACTTGCGGGCAGCATGTCCATCCCCGTCGAGGTCGACTTTGAGCGCGGCCTGCTCGGCGCCGGTCAGCGCGCGCGCCAGGCTGCAAGTGCGGTGGAGGAGATCGTCGAGGCGCGCGGCGAGCTCAGGATCCTCGGCGATCTCCGGAGCGATCTCGGTGCCCACATCTCCGGCGTGCCTCATGAGGTCGAGCGTAGCGATGAGCTCTGCCTCCACGGCGCCGAAAAGCCTTAACAACACCGCGGTAGCGTCAAGCTGTGAAACGCGCGATCGTTCTCCTTGGGTTTCTCGCGCTCGTTCCTTCGGCCACCGGAGGGAGCTACTTCCCGCCGCCGGGAGACGTTCGGCCGGACTGGTCGCCGGACGGCACGGAGATTGCATTCCTGACGGCACGCGGAGGACCAGGTCTCGCCGCGGTGGCGGCGGACGGATCGAGCTCCCGGCGCCTTCACGACGGGACCGGTTGGATGCTCTCGCTCTCCCCCGATTGGAAGCGTCTCGCAGAGGTCCGGGGCAGCCCCGCCGAGCTCGTCGTCGACGATCGCGTCGTCGCACGCAACGTGTCGGGTTTCGCATGGGCTCTGGATTCCAGCCGGCTGGCGTTCTCGGGCCCTGCCGGGGTCTTCGTAGTACGCGCGGACGGGAGCAACGTCGTTCAGATCGGCGAGCGCGGTTTCGAGCCGACCTGGTCGCCCAGCGGCGAATGGGTGGCGTACCAGTCGGATGCGGCCGGCAACCTCGACATCCATGTCGCCAGGTCGGACGGTGGTTCCGATGTGAATCTCTCCGGCGGCGATCGGAGGCACAACCTCGGGGCCCGCTGGTCGCCGGACAGTCGTTCGCTCGCCTTCGTCACCTCCAACGGCCGCCGCGTTTGGCTCGAGTTGACGGATCTTGCGGGGAATCGGCGGACGTTGCCCTTCAAGGTTGGGGTCACGAATGCCGTCGTCGCGTGGTTCCCGGACGGCCGCAGGATCGCAGTCGGAACCCCCTACGGCGTGTTCGCCCTCGAGGTCGAGACGGGCGCTGCCCGGAAGTGGATATCCGGGATGGACTTCGATTGGTCGCCGGACGGTCGTCGGGTCGCGTTCGTCGCCGGCCGCGAATGTCGCGACCGTCTGGGCATCTACGTCGCGAACGCCGATGGAAGCGGCATTCGGCGCATCACGAACGACTGTCGCATCATTGGAACGGACGGCTCCGACTCGCTCGTGGGGACGGAGCTGGCCGACATCCTGCTCGGCCTCAACGGCAACGACACGCTGACGGCGAGAGACCCGTACTACATGGGCGACACGCTCGACGGCGGCGCGGGAGACGACGTGCTCATCGGCGACTGGAAGCTCGACACGTTGCGCGGCGGACCTGGAGCGGACACCTTGAGAGGAGGACCTTCCGGAGACGGGCTCTATGGCGGGCCCGGGCGTGACGTGATCGACGGCCAGGGCGGCCGAGACCTGATCTTCGCTCGGGACGGCGAGCGAGATGTCGTCCGTTGCGGGACGAACCAGGGACGTGGAACCCCGGAGCGCGACACCGCATATGTCGATCGCCTCGACCGCGTCGCGCGAGACTGTGAGGTCGTCCACAGGCCGCGGCGTTGACGAGCCGTTTGACCCTTACAGAATGTTTACTGATACGACCGGATCTGCGAGTGACACTTTCCCGTCCCTGGGGCAGAAAGTGCTCAACCCAGTGGCGCGTCCATCGCGCCAAGAGCAAAAGGGGGAGTGAGAATGACACGATCCTCGAGGCCACGCTGGCGTCGTAGCACTGTGATCGGCGCAACCGCGGCCCTCGTCGTCTGCGCGCTTGCCTCGATTGCGGCGGCAGTCTCACCGTCGGGCGTACCAGCTTCGGCATCCCAGTACGCCAAGAAGGTGACGATCTGTCATCACACGCACTCGAAAAAGCATCCCTTCGTGACGATCACGGTTTCGCGGAATGCGCTGCCGGCGCACCTGCGCCACGGCGACACGGTTGGTCCTTGCCCGACTACCACCAAGGCAACAAAGGCCTCGCACGCAAAGCGTGCCAAGCACGCGAAGAAGAGCGAGAAGGGCAACCGGTCCGCTGAACGCTCGCACGGTCACAGCGGCCTCGCGCCTCGCCAGAACGTGAGCCCGCGCGGGCATTCCGGGAGCGCGCCGGGTCACTCGGGAACCGCACCTGGCCACAGCGCCAACAAGCCCGTGCACGTTACGAGGGCGCCGACCCACCCAGGCCACCCGAGCACGCCGTCGACCCAGACCGGCAACCCGCCCGACTCCAGCGGCGCAGCGCCCGGTCACAGCGGCAGCGCGCCCGGTCACAACGGCACACCCCCAGGCCATAGCGGAACGGCACCGGGTCATAGCGGCACTGCAGGCCAGGCCGCGAGCCCGCCCGGACACTCCGGGAGCCCGCCCGGCCACGGCGGCACTCCACCCGGACAAGGCAAGAAGTAGGCGTCAGACCCCCGCCGAGGCGGGGGTCTCCGCTTCCGCCTAGGCGTACGCGGTGTTCGAGACGAGCCCGTGCTGGTGGGCGACCCTCGTCGCCTGCGTGCGGTTGGCGACGCGGAGCTTCCGATAGATCTTGTGCAGGTGGAACTTGACCGTCTGGTCGGAGAGGAAGAGCTCCTTGCCGACGGCCTGATTGGACAGGCCGCGAGCGACGGCTGAGAGAATCTCGGCCTCGCGAGGGGTCAGGCCGAGCTCTCGTCGGATCTGCTCCTGGCCCCTCTCTCGCGCGACACTGGTCGCGGTCTCGTAGCTCATCTGAGGTGTCGTGTAGCAGACGTTCCCTTCGAGGGCCTGGCGAACGACAGCAGGCAGGTCGCGCGGGTCGATCGACTTCTTGATGTACGCGACGGCACCTCCACGCAGTGCCGCCTCGATCGCCTCGGGATCATCGCGACCCGAGAAGACGATGACCGGAACCTTGGGGTGTCTCTCGCGGAGAAGCGCGAGGCATGCCAGACCGTCGAGGCCCGGAAGCTGGATGTCGAGAATGACGACGTTCGGCCTCGTCCTGGAGACAAGCGGCTCGACCTGGTGCCCCATCGTCGCCTCGCCGACGACGGCGAAACCATCCGCGTCCGCGAAGACCTGGCTCGTCGCGCTGAGCATCAGCGGGTGGTCATCGGCGATGACCACCCGCGTGCTCGAAAGTGCGGCGTCCATTTGCTTCAGAGCGTGCCAGTTCGGACCTATAAGGCCGCTGACGCGTTCGGGTCAACTTTTCCGCCGGAATTACGGAACGGATGAGCGGCTTGTTAAGATACCGTAAAGGATCGCGAATTACGCGGCAATGATCCCCAGGCGAGCCGGTCGCCGGCCTGGAGGGCCAGCGCTGCTGATTCCCCGGCTGCCAGCTTGAGCACGGAGTAGGCGCGAACGTGCCCGACTGTGCGCCAAGGCTTGACGTGCTCTCTCACCGCGAGCACAGTCAGGTTACGGTCGAGGAAGATGACGTCGACCGGAAAGCGCATGAATGCGGTGTGCACGAACCATGCGGGTCGCATCAGCATGCCGCGACCACGAGGCAGCCTCGTGCGCCCGCTGAGGCCTCGCATCCGGCTGAGGGGCCCGTCGGCGAGCTCGCATCGTTCGCAGACGATCTGACCTTGCGGTCCGACGAGGACGAGCGTGCTCATGAGGGCCGCCAGTGTCGCGGCGCGCATTCGTAACCGCGTCTACCGGATGGGTAGTTCGAACTACCCGATAGAGCGCCCGCTCAGGTGATTCGGCTCCGACGCCGATACCGATGGCAATACGTCCGGCAAACGCGACAGCGATCGCTTCCCGGAAAACCCGTCGGTATCGGGGCCTCCACTGCGGCGGAGGCTCTGACCGGGGCCGATCTAACGCCAGTCGACGGAGACGACGTCGACCGGCTGCTCGAAGCCCTTCAGCTGCTCCGCTCGCGGCTCTGAGATGCGGAACGCCGTGGGTACCCCGTCGAGGGTCTCGCGGCTGACGAGGATCTCCGCGGCGCCGGCTGCGGCTCCGATTCGCGCGGCGATGTGTACCCCTTGCCCGCCGTAGTCGCTGCGGTCGGCGTCGGTGTGGAACGCGCCGCCCGTGTGCGCGCCGATCCTGATGTCCGGCGCGACGATCTCTGCGGCCAGCGCACGCTGAATCCCGACTGCGGCTTCGACGGCCGCGTTGGGATTATCGAACGCGGCGAAGAAGCCGTCGCCCGTCTGCTTGATCACCTCGCCGCCGTGCTTGCCGATCTGCGCGCGCAGCAGCTCGTCATGCCGGGCCAACAGCTTCTTCCACTTTGTTTCGCCGAGGGCGTCGAGCAGCTTCGTCGAATTGACGATGTCCGTGAAGACGAAGGTGCGGCGAGCCTGGAGCCTTCCGAGGAGCTCCTTCGCCCGCTCCTCGTCGAGCTTCGCACCCAGCCGCTCGAACGTCGCGAGTGCGGCTTCGAACTCCGCCGTTGCGGCGTGCTCGTCCCCCTGGCGGCGGAAGGCGATGCCGAGCAGCATCCGACTCTGCGCGGTTTCGTACGGCGCGCCCACGTCCTGCCACTCGTTCCGCGCCAGCTGGAGACTGCGGGCCGCTGCGGTCGCGTCGTTCTCGGCCAGCTTGATCTGGCCCGTGGCGACATGGATGGTCGCGTCGAAGGCCGGAGTGCGCCGACCGCCGATCTTGTACGAGTCGACGATCTGCTCGAGCTCGGCGAGTGCGGCTCGAGCGGTGTTCACGTCTGCCGCTGCGACGCCTATTTCCACCTGCGCCGGAAGACGCTGTAACCGCGGCAGGGCCTCGCTCGTTTCGCGGAGCGTCCGGGTGATGGCGGCGACGGCGACCTCGATCTTGCCTTCCGCGAGCCGAAGCAGCGCGAGACCGGGTTGCGGATCGCGCCCGAGCTCGTCGGCTCTGCGATACGCGTCCTCGGCCGCTGCGAAGTCGCCGAGCCGGCGGCGAATCTCTCCGATCTCGTAATAGCCGCTTGCCGTGATCGAGCGCTGGAAGTCGTGGAGCTCCTCGCACGCCTCCATCGCTTGCTTCTCGGCCCCGACCAGATCGCCGCGCATCCGCATGATCTCGGCTCGGTGGATCCGGCATGCGCCCGGGAACCCGGTCACGTCGAGCTGGTCGCACCAGCGATTCGCAACCTCGGTCCACTCGGCAGCGCGACGGTAGTCCCCGAGGTCGTTGCAGGCGCTGATAGTGATGCAGTAGACGAGTCCAGTGGAGTAGGGCTCCAACTCGCCGCACACCGCAGCGGCGCTGGCCTCGTCCATCAGCGCGAGACCCTGCTCCACGTCACCACCCTTCACGAGCGCACGGCCCTTGCCGACCAGAGCCATCACTTGGGTGTCTCGGTCGCCGAAGCGTCCGCCGAGCTCGTAGGCAATCTCGAAGTTCGCGATTGCCTCGGCAAGGCTCTCCCCTGCGAACATCTTGTCAACCCCGCGTGTGAGAGCGAGGACGCCGTGCACCGCCGACTCGGCCTCGCCATTGAGGAGCCGTTCGGCGGTCGCAAACCAGCCCTGTGCGACCGAGAACGCTCCGCGGCCGGAGTGGTCCCAGGACAGCATGAGCGCAAGCCGGGCGGCGTCGAGTGTCTCGCCGGCGGCCGTGAAGCCCGCGTAGGCGCGCTCGCGTAGCTGGATCGATTGTTCGAGCCTTCCCGTCCACCAAGCCGCTTGCGCGAAGCGCTCGAGGTCCTTCGGGGTCAGGTCCTTCCCGTCGGCACCCGAATAGGCGTCGTAGGCCTCGCGCCAGGCGTGCCGTGCGGCGGCTGCGCGGGCGGAATCAAGTGCATCGACGATTTGAGCCATAGCTCTCCATGGTGACAGCAGCGCGCAGGTCGGCCAAACGGTAAGGGGTTCCTAGCCAGACGACTAGGCGTTCAACCTGTCCTTACGGCGGTCGCATCCCTCAAACGAGGGTTTTAGCTTGGAAGGCGCCCGGCGGGGGAGCAAGCGGGCCTCTGTCCGGTCGGAAGGGCGGTGGTCATCCAGCGTGCGCCAGGTCAAGAACTTCGGAGCCCAGCGGCGGCCGGGGCACATCCGGCTGGCGGCGGTTCTTCTGTTCGCGGTCTGCGGTTTGGCGTTCGCAGGCATGGAGGCTTCGGCCGCAAGTCCGGCCACAGCCGACACGGCCACGGCGCCGAGCCCCGATCCAAAACCGCCGCCGAAGCCCGACCCGAAACCTCCGAAGCCGCCGCCTCCGCCGCCGGCCCCGCCGCCGCCTCCGCCGCCGACTCCGCCTCCACCGCCACCGCCGGGGCCCGCCCGCACGGCAAAGCCGCAGCGAGTTGTGACGCCGGCCCCGCC
>Ga0081455_10004446_pt1 | contig 15723 bp, 15 predicted proteins | sample TabmetS3T2R1_FD_70207 | JGI IMG/M metagenome (GOLD analysis project Ga0081455, IMG submission 70207) | Tabebuia heterophylla rhizosphere microbial communities from the University of Puerto Rico - S3T2R1 | ecosystem: Host-associated > Plants > Roots > Rhizosphere ... | reverse complement strand
TGACGCGACGCTGAAATATTGGCTAACAGTTCCGTGGGTTGAAACCCACGGCTAAAGTCAAACCGCCGCTAACGCGGCGAAGAGGCTAAGCGGTTACTCCGCCTAGCCAATCAGCTTTACCGTACGTTTTTCGCGCGCGCTGATTACGGCGGTGTCAACGATCCGCTGCCCGATGTGGCTCAACGTGGGCGACAGCGGCCCGGTCACAGGTTCGCTCGTTTCCAGGCAATGAATCAGGTACTGGACTGGATTCTGATGGGGCGGCTTCAATTGATCCGCCGGAATCTCATGAGTCTCCGGGCGCTCTTTCGTTTGGACGCGAACCACCGGTTCGAAATCATAACTGCTGATCGTGCCCGCGTTTCCGACTATGACGAAGCCGCATTTGGGTTGCGGCTGATGTGTCCACGGGTCGGCGAACGCGCCCCATCGCGTCTCGTATTTCGAAAGACCGCATTCGTAGCGGGCGACGGTCACGCTGTGTTCGTCGACTTCCAAGCCGGACGGCTCGTCGACGACGGTCGTGACTTCGACCGGCGCGCGCCCGTCGTGGAACCACGTTCCGAGCGTCACGCCGTAACCCAGATAATCGAGCAGCGAGCCGCCCCCGCTCGCCCGCTTGTACCACCAACTCTGCGGCTTCTGTCGTTCGACCTCCTCATCGCTGACCTCGATCTTGTCCGCGAGGTGATAGAGCGGGCCGCGATTGCCGTCATAGTAATGAACCTCGATCACGTCGCCGATCATTCCCTCGTCAATCAAACGCTTCGTCGTTCGGTGCGTCGGGTACCAGGCGAGCGGCCAGTTGATGACCAGTGTTTTGCCGGCGGCCTCCGCCGCGCGGATCATCGCGTCGGCGTCCGCTAGCGAAGCGGCCATGGGCTTTTCAACCAGAATGTGGACTCCGAACGGCGCGACCTTCTCGACGTATTCGGCGTGCCGCGCAGTGGCGGGGCAGAGAATCGCGATGTCGGGTTTCGTCCGCTCCAGGCATTGGCGGTAATCGGTGAAGACGCGGTCGGGCGGGATCGAGAAGTTGGCCGCCGCCGTCCGCATTCGTTCGGGCGCTTCGTCGCAAACGCCCACGATCTCGGCGCGCGGATGCTCGTGCGCCATCCGCAGCAGGTCGCCCATGTGCATGTGGTCGAAGTTTATACCGACTATTTTCATAAGTTGTGACGCGATGATAAGCGCCTGCCGCCGGTCTGTAAATCAATCCCCGGCTCTGACGGCGATCCGGCGCGGCGCCCCCTCGGATTGGGAAAATTGACACGCTGCGGCGCGCCATGCAGAATGCCCGCGAGGCCAAGTGTATACCCGCGCAAAGTAGAACAAAGATAGAGAGGTGGAGATGCGAAGACTCGAAGGCAAAATCGCCTTGATCACGGGCGCGAACCGGGGCATCGGACGTGGGGTCGCCGAGGCTTTCGCCGCGGAGGGCGCGGCTCTGACCCTGATGGCTCGCGACGCCGCGTTACTTAACGAAACGGCCGAAGCCCTTAGAAAGTTCGGCGCCGATGTTCTGGCCGTCCTCGGCGACGTGACCGACGAGAGACAGGTACAGGAGGTTTTTCGCCAGGCGACGGACCGTTTCGGACGACTGGACATTCTGGTCAACAACGCGGGTTCGTTTGCGGGCTCCGGCCCGATTGACGAAGTGTCGGTCGAGTCGTGGGATCAAATCATCGCCGTCAACCTGCGCGGCCCGTTCCTCTGCACGCGCGAGGCGTTCCGAATTATGAAGCGGCAGCGCGGCGGCCGGATCATCAACATCGGGTCAATCGCCTCGCAGCGCGTGCGCCCTCGTTCCGCCGCGTACAGCACGACCAAACACGGCCTGTGGGGGTTGACGCAGGTGACAGCGCTCGAAGGCCGCGACCACGGCATATCGTGCGGCGTTTTGAACCCCGGCAACGTGATGGTCGAGAAACGCGCCGGCGATCCGGAGCCGATGATGAGCGTCGCGGAGATCGCGCAGGCGGCGGTCGCGATGGCCGAGCTTCCGCCGCACGTTAACATGCTCGAAGCCACGGTGTTGCCTGTCGAGCAGCCGTTTCTCGGTCGTGGTTAAACCTGTTTTACGTAAATCCGCCGCCATTTCACCGATCTTTCAGGCGAAAAAGTTCGTGCGGCGGCGCCGGTCAAGGTAATTTCGATGATAACCATTCTTAGCTGCTTTATCATGGTCATCGCCTTTGCGAAAGGAACGAAGTTGCCGGATGCGGTTCGGGCAGACTTGAATCGCCATGCGGATAATTGGCGGTTCGTGCCAACTACAAACCCTGGCGGTGTGAAATGCGCCAGCATCGTGACAGGAGACTTTGATGGCAACGGACAAACTGACTATGCCGTTCACATCGTGGCGGGCAACGGCCCGACAGAAAAACGCCAACGCTTGATTCTGTACCTGAAAAAAGGAGAAAAGTATTTCGGGCGGACTCTCTCTCGACAAGTTCCGAACAACGGCCAATGCCTGGTCTTTTTCAGGAAAGGGACGAAGGATTACCGCTATGATACCAATCAATACTTCCGATACAGGTATGATACGGTAGGTCTCTTTTTCCCAGAAAAGGGTGGCGAAAGTTATTTGTACCAGAAGGGCCGTTTTTACCCCGTCATTACAAGCGATTGAACGTCGTTCTAAACAGGGAGGTTTAGATGTTTTGTCCCAGGTGTGGTAATCAACCAGCTTCCGATCGCATGAGGTTTTGTCCGAGCTGCGGCTTCCGTCTGGACGGCGTGGCCGATCTGCTCATGCGGGACGGCGTTCCGGCGAACTCTCCGAACGTCTCACAAATGAACGCGCTTCGTAGCGGCGAGCCCTCAGAACGCAAGCGAGGCATTCGCCGCGGGGCAAAGATGGTCTTTTTCAGCATGGCGATGTTCCTGCCCATTATCGGCTTCTGCGCTGTGGTCGAGCACGGCCTTCCGCTGATTTTGCCAGGGTCCCTTTTTCTCGCCGGGATCTTCTGGATGATTTATTACCGGCTCTTCGGCGATGAAAACATGCCCGCCCCGAGGAACCGGCCCGAGCCGCCTTATTTCGGCCCGCCGCCACAAAACGCCAGCTTGCCTCCGCCGCAAAGCGTCCCGGTTTACAGGTCGCCCGTGGAGCCGCCGAAGGAGCACAGCGTCGTCGAACACACGACCAGATCGTTGGAACGGCAGTAATCGCCTGCGCATTCACTCCGGATCAACAAGACAGAAAAATGTGGGGGAGAAAAATAGCGTCTCTTATTTTTCTCCCCCACATTTTTCTGTCGGCATGCGGAAAATGAATACACCTACACCGACCCGCCGTTCGGCAACCGCGAACAACCGGGGCCGCCGATGACGTCCTGAAGTTTTAGGGCGCGATGTAGTTTGTCACGATCAATTCTCTATAGCTCGGATAGAGGCCTTCGTCGAAATCCTTCAAGAATACTTTCATCTTCTGCAGCAGCGTGACCGACATGTGATCCTGCTTCCGCGCGGGGTGCGTGTAGCGCATGTGGAACACGGCCCTGATGAACACGCTCTTGTCGTCTATGGGCAGCTTCTTGACGTTTTTGGCGAAGCCGTCGAAGACCGCGCTGTCGAAGAGGTACTGCTCGACGTTCGACGTGTAGAAGGACGTCACCGTCAAGGAGTTCTTTCGCAGGTAATCGCCGATGGCGGCCAGCGCCTTGGTCCCGCTGAAGTCTCCGACGACAGGTATGATCAGGTTCTTCTTTTGCATGCCGCGGACGAAGTTGTAATCGTCCGCGCTGGCCAGGAAATTGCCGGTCTTCCCGTTCAGGTCGGTCTGAAGCGTCAGGTCCTTGAGCGACGGAAAGTAGCCGCCGTAATAGCTGGCGTCGAGGCGGAAAGCTATGTCGAGGCCGTTCTCGCGGAAGCTCTTGTAGACGTATTCCAGGCTCTCGCGGTCGCGGTCCGAGAGTGGGAACTGGAAATCTTCTTGAATGGTCTTCTTGATCTCCGCAAGATTGGCCGCGTAAGCCTGATCTGTGGCGGCGATCTTGCTAAAAAACGCCATCAGGTCTGCGGCCTGCGCGTCAGGCGCGGGCACGCCCTCTTTCGGAAGTGGTTTGCTAAATAACCGCGAGAGGAATTGCGTGCGGTTGGGAGAGAGGTGGAAGATCGCCTTGTACATTAAATGCTGGATCATCGCCTGACGGCGGACGTCTATGATGAACGCGACGCGCGGGCGGATCTTGGCGATGTAAGTGAAATTCTGTTCCGGCCCGACGCCTATGTAAGCCCCGCCCGCTACGCCGAGCTCCCGGAGTTTATCGATGACGTGCAGATATGAGGTCTCGTTGGAAGTGAAATTATCCGACATGAAATAACCGCCCTCTTCGGAGAACTCGCGGACGATGCGCGCGAATTCCGCGGCCGGGACGCTTTCGAGCGAATTCTGTTTCGAGGGTTGTTGAGATAAAGCCGGGGAAGAGATGGCGAAAATCCACGACAGGAGCAGTGTCAGGCGCGCGATTCGCAGCCGCGCGCTCCGGGCGGGGAGGAGGGAGAAAGGGAAATGCCCTTCCCGCAATATGCGAGAAACGTAAAAATACAATTTCATATCACCTCTCCAATTCGATACGACATTGACCATGTTGTGAGCGTGAGGCCATCATAACATTTGTGGCCGCATATCGGGCGGTGATTGAAAAAAACATTTGGGGAGTGGGGAATAGGGAGTGGGGAATGGGGCGGGAAAGCAAGTTCCCCACTCCCCACTCCCTATTCCCCTTTATGCTTCAACACCTTCCATAATCAGCCGAGTCGTCGCGGAGAATGTCCCTTGGCGTCGGCCGCCCTCGAATAATTGAACGTGTTCAGATTTTTCTGTTGACTCGGCCTCCGCCCTCGTTTATATTTTTGAACGTGTTCAGAAATAAGTGAACACGTTCGAAAAACGGAATCAGGCGCCACGGGAGGTCGGTATGAACCAAATCGTTTTCACATATCTGCTTTATCTTGCGGTCAGCGTCGCACTCACCGTCTGGGTCGCCAGGAAGCTACACCGGAACGGCCGCGTCTTCTTGGTCGACGTCTTTCACGGCAATGAATCGCTGGCCGATTCGGTCAGCCACCTGCTGGCCGTCGGGTTCTATCTCATCAACCTGGGTTACGTCAGCCTGGCGCTGAAGCTCGGTTATGACGTGGCGGACCTGCAAGGGGCGATCGAGGCGCTGTCCCGGAAAGTCGGAACGGTGTTGGTCGCGCTGGGCGGGATGCACTTCTTCAACCTGTATGTCCTCAGCCGCATTCGCCGCCGCAGCGCGCTTGCCGGCGCGTCGCCGCCGCTTCACAACGGCCGCGCGATAATCCTTGAGCCTGACGGCGCGCACGCGGGAGCCATTTCACACCGCCGCGGGCGAGTTTGATCCGGGGCGGTTTTCGGATCAGTTTACGGCGTACGAAGGGAAGAGGCGATGAAAGTCATAATACCGGGCGGCTCGGGGCAGGTCGGAACGATTCTCGCCCGCGCCTTTCAACAAGCAGGTCATGAAGTCGTCATTCTTAGCAGAAAGCCGGCAAAAGCGGCGTGGCGCGTGATGGAATGGGACGGCCGAACGCTGGGAGACTGGACGACTGTGATCGAAGGCGCGGATGTCGTAATCAACCTGGCGGGACACAACGTAAACTGTCGCTACGACGCCCGGAACCGCAGGCTGATCAAAGAGTCTCGTGTTGAATCGGCGCGGATTCTGGGGGATGCGATCGCTCGGGCCTCCCGCCCGCCCCGCGTATGGCTTCAGGCGAGCACGGCGACCATCTACGCTCACCGCTACGACGCGCCCAATGACGAAGCGACCGGCGTCTTGGGCGGTTCGGAGCCGGACGCGCCGGACACCTGGCGTTTCAGCATTGATGTGGCGACCGCATGGGAAAGTGAACTCAAAGAGTCCGCAACGCCCTATACGCGCAAAGTTCTTATGCGCTCGGCGATCACCCTGGGTCCGGACCGTGGCGGCGTGTTCGATACGCTTCTTACATTGGTGAAATGCGGCCTTGGAGGAAGCGCCGGAGATGGCCGGCAGTATGTCTCCTGGATACACGATCGAGACTTCGTCCGCGCCGTTTATTGGCTTATAGAACGCGACGAGCTTGAGGGGCCTATCAACGTCGCCGCTCCAAATCCGATACCAAATTCTGAGTTCATGAGCGCGCTGCGGTCTGCGGCGGGCGTCTCATTTGGTCTGCCCGCGACGCCGTTGATGCTAGAGCTAGGGGCGTTTTTCCTGCGAACGGAAACAGAACTCATCTTGAAGAGTCGACGAGTAATCCCTGGCAAATTGCTGAGGTCGAAATTTATATTCCAGTTTCCTACCTGGGCGGAAGCGGCGCAGGACCTTTGCAATAGACGACGGGAGGCGGGCTGACGGGCCCTGATTTAAACGGCCAGGCAAATAATTTGAGGCGCTTTCATTGTTCATTGTTCATTGTTCATCGTTCATTTGTCATTTGTCATTGCCGGAGCCGCGCAGTTCCACAATGAAAAATGAACATTGAACGATGAACAATGAACAATGAACTGCCGATTCGGATACCAGCCGCCCCGGGCAGAGAGGTGTTGAACCTTGCGAAAAAAAACACTGCACAAGAGATCGCTGACCGTGGAGTCGGGAGAAGCGGGCAGCAAGGGCGAGCAGACCAGGTCGTTGATTCTGGAGACCGCGCTGGAGATGTTCGGCGATCGCGGGTATGAGGAGACCACGATGCGCGCGATCGCCGAAAAGGCTGGGGTCGCGCCCGGCGCCACCTACTATCACTTTCGTTCCAAGGAGCATCTGATCCAGGCCTACTATGAGCGGATGCATGAGATTCACTCGGAAAGCTGCGCCGAGTTGTTGAAGAAGGAGCGCACGCTGAAAGGCCGACTGCTCGGCGTGATGGGGCAAATTCTGGAAGACATGGCCCCGTATCATCAGTTCGCCGGGGTTCTTTTCAAGACGGCCGCCGACCCGCAAAGCCCGCTCAACCCCTTCAGTTCCGAGTCGGAACCTGCTCGACGCGCCAGCATTGAATTATTCGCCGATGTGGTAAATGGAGCCAAAGCAAAGATTCCGCCCGACCTGGCGGCGGAACTGCCGTCGCTTCTCTGGCTTTATCACATGGGAATAGTTCTGTTCTGGATTCACGACGATTCGAGCGGGCAGAACAGGACGCGCCGGTTGACGGAACACACGGTTGAGATCGTCGTGAGACTGATTCAACTGACGAGCCTGCCGCCGATGAGGCCGTTGCGGAAAACGGTTTTGAAGATGCTGGCCGATCTGCGCGAATAATAATAGGACTTATAGGACTTATGGGACTTATAGGACCAACCGAGTCCTATAGTCCCATAAGTCCTATAAGTCTTATTCATGTTCTTAGAAGGTCATGGGAGGGGGCGAAGTCGCCGTCATCTGTAAATCGCCAATCTACGGACGAACGCAGTAGGGTCAGGTCGTCGCGCTCGGCGATCTCCTGGGCGTAGGCCGAAGACGCGACGAAAAGGTCGAGCGCCAGCGTGTTGCGCACGCGCACGACGCGCGCCTCGGCCGGGTCCGCGCCCGCGAGCCGCAGCGCAGCGCCCAGACATTCGGCGTCGTTCGCGAAATACATCGGGATACGAACTGACCCCGCGGCCATGGCCGCCAGCGCGTTGGTGTATGTGCTCAGCTTATCCATCTCGTTCACCAGTCGCGCCGAAACGACGTCGGCCATCCCCACGCCGATCGCATTGCCATGCGTTTCAGGCGTCAGGGATCGCACGTAGATTGCGCGCGTCTCCTGGCGCGGGTTGATTCCGTCGCGGCGCCCGATGACGTTCGGATCCATTCCCGAGCCGCTGATGTTTTTACCCATCTCGTCAATAATGAGCACGTCGATACGTTCGAACGGCAGCGCCGACATCCAAGCGCGCGCGAGCTTGAACAGCTCGGGCTCGCGCGACGCGATCTGCGGCCCGGCCATGGCCTCGATGCGGGCGAGTTTGTGATAGCCGTCTTCGACCAGCGCCAGTCCGAAGATCGACGGAAGGTGGTTCAAGACGAAGCCCGACACTTCGATTAACGTCCGTTCGTATCCGAACTTCGGGTTCGGCCCTGACGCGTAGCGGTGGCATTCGAACGCGCCCGCCGCCTTGCCCAGCCCGATGACGAGCATCTTGCGCAGCCCGCTGCCCATCCGCTCGCTCGCGAAATCGGTGTGGGGCTTGACGCGGTTGATGAACAGCATGGCGTCGGCTTCGAGCGCGGGGCGCGACGCGAAGACGCGGATGTCGTTTTCGGTCCGCCCGATCTCGACGACGTCCATCGAGGCGTTTATCAGCGCGCCGACGGATTCCTCGGTGACGCCGAAGGAGGCCAGAATCTCTATCTGTCCTTCCGCGGTCGCCCCGCCGTGGCTCCCCATGGCGGGGAATATGAACGGGCGGGCGCCCATCGCTTTGAGCTTTGCGATAGCGGCTTTGACCACTGTGGCGATCTGGTCGATGCCGCGGCTGCCCACCCCGACCGCGACTGACCGCCCGGTCAGGGGGGGCCCGGAGAATACGTGGTCCAGTTGCGCCGCCGTTTCGGCTCCTGTATCTTGCAGGCGATGGTCTTCAAGCCTGGCCCTCACAAGCGTCTGTTGGGGCAATAATGAGAGTGATGATTTGAGATTGATATCGGTCATGTCGCGCTCCGAGATGGTGGTTGAATAGCGCCTGAAGTATAGTTCGTGGCGCGAACTTGAGCCAGATTTTTCCCGCAAATCTGTCAGAGATTTCACAACAACGGAGATGATAATGAAATTACACCTAACGATTTCAACCGTGACACTATGCGCAGCCATCGCGATTTCGTGCGGTGTCGGCGGAAAGGGGAAAGCGACCTTGAAGAAAGAAGATTTCGGAAAGACGAAGGAAGGGGAGAGCGTGGAGCTTTACACGCTGACCAACGCGAACGGCGTCGAGGCCAGGATCACCACTTACGGCGGCATAGTCGTTTCGCTCAAGACTCCCGACCGCGCCGGCAAGATGGACGACATCGTGCTCGGCTTCGACAGTCTGGATGAATACCTGAAAGGCCATCCGTTCTTCGGAGCGCTCGCGGGCCGCTACGCCAACCGCATCGCCAAAGGGCGATTTACGCTGGGCGGGGTCGAGTACAAGCTGGCCGTCAACAACGGCGAGAATCATCTGCACGGCGGGATCAAAGGTTTCGACAAGGCCGTCTGGAATGCCCGCCAGGTCCCCACTAAAGAAGGCGTCGCGCTCGAACTGACGCACCTGAGCAAGGACGGCGACGAGGGCTATCCCGGCGCCCTCTCGGCCAAAGTCGTCTACACGCTGACTGACAAGAACGAAATGAGGATCGATTATTCGGCGACCACCGACAAAGACACGGTGGTCAATCTGACTAACCATTCCTATTTCAACCTCGCTGGTCAGGGCAGCGGCGACATCCTGAACCATCAGTTGACGATCAACGCCAACAGCTTCACGCCTGTTGACGCGACTCTGATCCCGACCGGCGAACTGCGGAGCGTCAAAGGCACGCCTTTCGACTTCACGCAGCAGACGGCGATCGGCGCGCGCGTCAATCAGGACGACGAGCAGTTGAAGTTCGGCGGCGGCTACGACCACAACTTCGTCGTCAACGGCCAGACCGGAGTATTGCGCCAGGCGGCTAAGGCATATGAGCCGAAGACGGGCCGGGTGATGGAAGTCTGGACGACCGAGCCGGGCGTCCAGCTTTACATCGGCAACTTTCTTACAGAGATGAAGGGCAAAGCCGGCAAGACCTACAACAAGCGCTACGGCTTCTGCCTCGAGACACAGCATTTTCCGGATTCGCCGAATAAACCGGACTTCCCGTCGACGGTCCTGAAAAAAGGCGGGGAGTATCAGACGACGACGGTGTTCAAGTTTTCGGCGCAGTGAATAGGCTCCGGTACGGTCAGTAAACCGCGAAATGGACGAGGAGTTTTATTGTTCATTGTTCATTTGTCATTTGATATTAGTCATTGCCGGAGGAACTCCCGATTCAACGCCCAATGTTCATTGGGCGATTTACTTGCAATGACAAATGACAAATGACAAATGAACGATGAACGATGACAAACGCTTTTCTTTTCCTGATTTCGCGATTTACTGACCGTACCAATCCATCGTAAGCTCAACCCAGTGTAGGAGGACAAGTTCATGAAGGCATCTCCCGGACGGAGTGTGATTTTCATCCTGATTTCATTGCTGATTCTGGCGAACGTTTCGTGCAACCGGACGAATCAGACGCGGATCGTGTTCGTGACCAACAACGCTTCGGATTTCTGGACGATCGCGCGCAAAGGCACTGAGAAAGCGCAGGCGGAATTGCCTAACGTCAAGATCGAGTTCAGGATCAATGACGACGGCTCCGCCGCCGGGCAACAGCGCATGGTTGACGATCTGCTGGCGAAAGGCATTAGCGGAATAGCCATCAGCCCTGTTGATCCCAAAAATCAGGTGCAGCTGATCAACCGCGCGGCCAGCCAAGCGGTCGTCGTCACTCAGGACAGCGACGCGCCGAATAGCAATCGCACCTGCTATATCGGCACTGATAACGAAGCCGCGGGAGTCCAGGCGGGCGAGTTGGTCAAAGAGGCGTTGCCGCAGGGAGGCAAGATCATGGTCTTCGTCGGAACGCTCGACGCCCAGAACGCTCAGGAGCGTTTTCGCGGGTTGAAGAAAGCGCTCGAGGGCGCGAATATCACTATACTTGACGTCCGCACCGACGAAACTAACCGCGTGCGCGCCAAAGATAACGCCGCCACCACGCTGGTCAATAATCCCGACATCGCAGGGATGGTCGGCCTCTGGTCCTACAACGGTCCCGCCATACTGAGCGCGGTCAGAGAGGCTGGCAAAATCGGCAAGGTGAAAATCATCGCCTTCGATGAAGAAGACGAGACTTTGGCCGGCATCAAAGAGGGGGCGATCCACGCGACCGTCGTGCAGCAACCTTTCGAGTTCGGCTACCGGTCAATGATCATGCTGGCGAAAGTCATCGGCGGCGACAAATCGGGCATCCCGCCTAGCAAACTGGATATTGTTCCTACGCTGGCGATCAAAAAGGACGGCGTCGATGACTTCATCGTGAAGATCAATAAGCTGCGAGGGCGCAGCTAAATCAAACCGGATGACAGGGGGAAAAGGCTTTGGCGCCGCAGCCACCGCAGCCACAGAGAGGATGGAAAGAAAAGCGCGCTTTTATTGATCTGTTATTTTCCTCTGTGGCTGCGGTGGCTGCGGCGCCAAGGCCTTTTTCCTGAAGTTCTGAATGAATCACACAACAACTCCGTTGCTTGAAATGCGTGGGATCGGCAAACGGTTCCCGGGCGTTGTCGCGCTCAACAACGTTTCGCTAGAAGCGCGCCCCGGAGAGATCGTCGCGCTGGTCGGCGAGAACGGCGCGGGTAAGTCCACGTTGATGAAAATCCTCGGCGGCATCCATCAGCCGGACGCCGGCGAGATTCGCATCAACGGCGAAGTGGTCACGATCCATTCGGTGAACGATTCGATGCGGCTGGGCGTCGGGTTTATTCATCAAGAACTGAACGTGCTGCCCAACCTCGATGTCGCGGCCAACGTCTTCCTCGGGCGCGAGCCGCGCTTCGGCGGATTCCTGAATCTGATTGACCGTCGGCGGATCGAAGCCGAGACCGAAAAGCTGCTCAAAAGGCTCGGCGTCGCCGTCTCGCCTCGCGCGCAGGCGGGCGACCTCTCAATCGCCCACCGCCAGATGATCGAGATCGCCAAGGCCCTTTCGCTCGACACGCGGCTGCTGATTATGGACGAGCCCACGTCGAGCCTCACTCTGGCCGAGACAAACCGCCTGCTCGAAGTCGTGAAAGACCTCCGCTCCCATGACGTCAGCGTCATCTACATTTCACACCGGCTGGGGGAAGTGACCGAGATCGCCGACCGCGTCGTCGTGTTGCGGGACGGGGCCAACGCCGGAACGCTAGAACGCGAAGAGATGAATCACGAGCGCATCGTGCAGTTGATGGTCGGGCGCGATCTGCGACACGTCCACACGCCGAAGACCGAGTCCGTTCAGCCCGATTACTTCGTCGTCGAACAATTGCGCACGCGCCGCTATCCGGACAAGCCCGTTTCGTTCAACGTGGGTCGGGGAGAAGTACTCGGGGTCGCCGGCCTGGTCGGCGCCGGACGCACCGAGGTCGCGCAAGCCCTGTTCGGCGTCGAGCCGGCGCTCGGCGGCAGGGCCATGCTCGGCGGCGAAGAGTTGAAAGTCTCCTCGCCGCAAGAGGCGATCAACAAAGGACTCTGCCTGATTCCCGAAGATCGTCGCACCCTGGGGTTGATAACTGCCTGGACGGTGCGCGAGAACACCACTCTGGCGACCTTGACGAGTTACGCCAGAGGCGGTCTGGTCGATTTCGCCGCCGAAAACAAGGCCGCCGTCGAGATGTCGTCGAAGTTGCGCGTCAAGACTCCTTCGGTCGAGGCGCAGGTTTCGCAGCTCAGCGGAGGCAACCAGCAAAAGGTCGTACTGGCGAAGTGGCTGCTGCGGAAATTGAAAGTGATCATCTTCGACGAGCCGACGCGCGGCATCGACATCGGCGCGAAGAGCGAGATTTACGAATTGATCAATCAACTGGCCGCCGACGGCGCGGCGGTGATCGTCATCAGCAGCGACCTGGAAGAGATTCTACGCATCAGCGACCGCATAGCCGTGATGCACGAAGGGAATCTGACCGGAGTTCTGCGGCGCGCCGAAGCGAGCGAAGAGGCGATCATGCGGTTGGCCGTGGGGAGCCAGTACCGCGAGCGGTAGCGAGCGCGGCCCGCTGAGGCGCTCCATCGATTGAACCGCGCTCGCCGCCGCCCGCGGCGGCGATTCACAAAATATGAAAAAAGAGCTAGGCATCTTCATTCTTCTAGTCGTGTTGTGCGCGATCACAGCGATTATGAATCCGCGGTTTCTGGCGCCTGAAAATTTGCAGAACACGGCGCGATTGATCGGGGCATACGGGTTGCTCGGCCTCGGCCTGGGCGCGGTGATCATCACCGGAGGCATCGACCTGTCGGTCGGGTCGGTCCTGGCGCTACTCGGAGTTCTGCTGTCGATGGCGATCAGGCAATGGGGCGTGCCGGGGTTCGCGGCGGTGTTGTTGATCGTCGGCGCGGCGATGGGGCTGGGCTGGCTGCACGGGTTCCTGGTCGCGCGGGTTCGCATTCAGCCGTTCATCGTGACGTTGTGCGGGCTGCTGTTCTATCGCGGCCTGGCGCGATTCATCGCCGACGACGAGACGAAAGGCTTCGGAGACGCTGTGGGATTGGAGAGGCTGCAGAGCCTGGCTACGGGTAACCTGCTGGGCGTGCCGATGCCATTCGTGTTGCTCATCGCCGTCGCCGCGCTGATGTGGGTGTTGATCCACCGCTCGGTTTACGGGCGTTATCTCTTCGCCGTCGGGAACAACGAAGACGCGGCGCGCTACTCGGGCATCAACTCGAAGAGGATGATCGCCAGCGCGTATATCGTCTGCGCGGCGCTGGCCGGGATCGCGGCGGTAATCTTCGCCTTCTACACCAACTCGGTTTCGCCGTCATCGCACGGCAATTTCTTTGAGCTTTACGGCATCGCGGCTGCGGTCCTCGGCGGGTGCAGTCTGCGGGGCGGCGAAGGTTCGATAGTCGGCATTCTGCTCGGCACGGCTCTGTTGCAGGTTTTGCAGAACCTGGTCAACCTGCTGGGCATTCCGAGTTCATTGAATTTCGCGGTGATGGGCGCGGTGATCTTGATCGGCGTGCTGGCTGATCAATTGCTGAAACGTAAAAAGGGGAAGGCTTAAATATCGATACGGCGCCGCGCGTAAAACATCGACACAGTACCGCGCGCGTGAGCAGCGGATAGACACATAAGCCGTCCGCTTGCTTACGCGCGGTACCGTACCGGCGTCTCAATCCAACACTAGAATTAGAAAGTGAAACGAAGGTAGATGAAGTTTTCGAAGAAGATAAAGAAGAACGTCGCCGCGGAGCCGGAATCGCGGAAGTGGTTGTGGCTGCAACTCGGGGTCGGCGTTGTTATGACTGTTGTTGTTGCGACCCTGTACATCTTTGACGCCAGGGACAATCAAGAGGCGCCGAAGCCACAATCGGAACACGCCGATCGTCACGGCGCCATCTCAAGCGGCGCGCAGGCGGTCGTGGCCAACGGCGCGCCTGTAGGCGTCAACGCCGCGCCCGCGCCTGGCCCGGCGCCCGAAGGGATGGTCTGGATACCGGGCGGAACTTTCTGGATGGGCTGCGACGCCTGCGAGATGCCGGACGCCGCGCCATCCCATCAGGTGGCCGTCGACGGCTTCTGGATGGACAAGACACCGATTACCAACGCTCAATTCGAGAAGTTCGTGAAGGCCACCGGCTATAAGACCATCGCCGAACGCAAACCCGATCCGAAAGATTTTCCCGGCGCGCCGGCCGAAAATTTAGTTCCGGGGTGCGCCGTGTTTACGCCGCCGTCGCATGACGTACCGCTCGACAATCCATACGCCTGGTGGCGATACGTGCCCGGCGCGAACTGGAAAAATCCCGAAGGCGCGGGCAGTTCGATCAAGGGCCGCGCAGATCATCCCGCCGTTCACATCGCGTGGGAGGACGCCGACGCTTATGCGAAGTGGGCCGGCAAGCGGTTGCCGACCGAAGCCGAATTCGAATTCGCCGCGCGCGGAGGGCTGGACAGAAAACTTTATTCCTGGGGCGACGAATTGAAGCCCGGCGGCAAATGGATGGCGAACATCTATCAAGGAAGTTTCCCGTCGAAGAACACCGTCGAAGATGGTTACGGCGGAACGTCGCCGGTCACCGCATTTCCGCCGAATAACTTCGGGCTTTATGACGTGGCCGGCAACGTCTGGCAATGGTGCTCAGATTGGTACCGGCCCGATTATTTCGAGAAGATGGCGGCGCAGGGCGTCGTGAAAAACCCTAAAGGGCCTGACAGCGGTTTCGATCCGCAAGAACCGGGCGTCCCGAAGCGCGTGCAGAAAAGCGGCTCATTCCTTTGCAGCGATCAATACTGCGAGCGCTATCTGGTCGGCAGCCGCGGCAAAGGCGCGGCGGACAGCGGCGCCTCGAACGTCGGATTTCGCACCGTCAAATCGGCATTGTAGATCGAGTCGGGCGCTTTGTAGCGATCTATGAAGCGAAAACTGTTGTCAAGGCTCAATACAATCTTGGGATGGCATATCTTGATGGAGAAGGCGTGATGATAAATAGCCGCTACGCGCGAATCTGGTTAGAGAAGGCGGCAAAGCAAGGTCATAAGCAGGCGTCAAGAGCCTTGCAACGCGCCGGCTAATAGACATGTTGCAGTGAATTCGCAAAGATAAGATTCCGAAGCCTCCGCAATCTGGAAAGGTTGCGCCACATTATTCGAGGAGGCCTCATGTGGCGTTGTGACGCCCTAAAAGAATGAAAATGGCGACGCCAGAGTAGGGCAAACTGGCGGTTTGCCTTGACTCCTTCAATGCGGCCTTTCGGGAAGACCAGGCAAACTGCCAGTTTGCCCTACACTTTTCTGAGGAGACCCGATTATGAAACGACAGTTTTTACTGATTACAGGCGCCTTGATTGTCGGAATGGCCATAGGCTTTCTGGCGAACGGTCAGCAGTCGCAGATGAAGAAATGGCAGAAGGGCAAAGGCTGGGGGTGGGTTTGGGGCAAAGAAGACGAGGTCGGCGCGTTGAACGAATTGACT